>ERZ1023503.2-NODE-2-length-175576-cov-755.006233_pt1 | contig 175576 bp, 161 predicted proteins | sample MGYA00380546_ERZ1023503 | MGnify/ENA primary metagenome ERZ1023503 (study PRJEB33173, sample SAMEA4830350) | metagenome | study: EMG produced TPA metagenomics assembly of the PRJEB25223 data set...
TATTCAGAGACTAAGTTTTTTAGTTTCTGTATTGCATACAATATAGTTTTAATAAATGTATCTATTTATCATTTTGATTTTTCATATTTTTCAAATAGACTTTATATATTCATTTCTAATCTCCTTCATTATGCTTAAAAATTTAGACAAAATAACTTCAAGTATTATCGCTGATCCTCAAAATAAAGATTTTACAGAACGTGGAATTTTCCCTTTATTTTCGGCTCCTAAAACAGCTCGAATTAATATTGTTGGTCAAGCTCCTGGGTTAAAAGCTGAGCAATCTCGTTTGTATTGGAATGATAAAAGCGGTGAGCGTTTACGTGAATGGTTGGGAGTAGATTATGATTATTTTTATAATTCTGGGATGTTGGCGGTTCTTCCTATGGATTTCTATTATCCCGGAAAAGGTAAATCTGGCGACTTACCACCTCGTCAAGGTTTCGCAGAAAAATGGCATCCAATGATTTTAGAGCATCTCCCTAATATCCAGCTCACTATTCTTATTGGGCAATATGCACAGAAATATTATTTACCTGAAAATAAAGATAATGTAACTGACACTGTTAAAAATTACCGTCAATTCTTACCGCACTTTATACCTCTTGTGCATCCTTCCCCACGCAATCAGCTTTGGATAACAAAGAATCCTTGGTTTGAAGAGCAAGTTATTCCTGAATTACAAATTTTAGTCAAACAGATAATTAATAAAGACTAAGTTTTTCATTTCTTACGCACACATAGTAATAACAATCTCTTTTACTTTATGGATATAATAAGGCCTGTATGCATAGGCTTTTTTTATAACGATAATAATGTTTTAGGAGATTTGATGAAAAATTTCAAATATTTTGCTCAGAGTTATGTGGATTGGGTTATTCGTCTTGGACGACTTAGTTTCTCTCTTTTGGGCGTGATGATTCTCGCAGTTTTAGCCCTTTGTACTCAGATTTTATTTAGTCTATTTATTGTTCACCAGATTTCTTGGGTAGATATTTTTCGTTCGGTAACTTTTGGTTTACTTACTGCGCCTTTTGTTATTTATTTTTTCACTTTATTGGTCGAAAAGCTTGAACATTCTCGTCTTGATCTTTCTAGCTCGGTTAATCGTTTGGAAAATGAGGTCGCCGAGCGAATTGCCGCTCAGAAAAAATTATCTCAAGCATTAGAAAAGTTAGAAAAAAATAGCCGTGATAAAAGCACCTTACTTGCCACAATAAGCCATGAATTGCGCACGCCATTGAATGGGATTGTCGGGCTTAGCCAGATTTTACTTGATGATGAATTAGACGATCGTCAGCGTAATTATTTAAAAACTATCAACATAAGTGCGGTCAGTTTAGGTTATATTTTTAGTGATATTATTGATTTGGAAAAAATCGATGCGAGCCGAATTGAATTAAATCGCCAGCCAACAGATTTCCCAGCCTTATTAAACGATATTTATAATTTCGCCAGTTTCCTTGCTAAACAAAAAAATCTTATTTTTTCTTTAGAGCTTGAACAAAATCTACCCAATTGGCTGAATCTTGATCGTGTTCGCTTGAGCCAAATTTTGTGGAACTTAATTAGTAATGCGGTGAAGTTTACGGATCAGGGAAATATTATTCTTAAAATTATGAGAAATCAGGATTGTTACCATTTTATTGTGAAAGATACAGGAATGGGAATTTCACCTGAAGAACAAAAACATATTTTTGAAATGTATTATCAAGTGAAAGAAAGTCGCCAGCAAAGTGCGGGTAGCGGTATTGGATTGGCTATTTCTAAAAATCTCGCTCAGTTAATGGAAGGGGATTTAACGGTTGAAAGCGAGCGAGGAAAAGGAGCGACTTTCCATCTTACTCTCCATGCTCAGGAAATTTCTGAAAAAGAATCTGTTAAGAAAAATATTCCATCCTTGAACATTCTTTTAGTGGAAGATGTTGATCTCAATATTATGGTTGCGAAAACTATTTTAGAAAAACTTGGGCATCATGTTGATGTTGCGACAAATGGCAAGAAGGCGATCACTTTATTTGAAAAAAATGTTTACGACATTTTATTGCTAGATATTAAATTACCAGATATGAGTGGTTTTGAAATCGCCCAATATTTGCGAGAGAATTATGAGAACGGTATTTATGATTTTTTACCGCCAATGATTGCTTTTACTGCCAATGTTATGCAAAGCGAGCAAGAATATTTAGAAATGGGCATGGATGGCGTATTACGTAAACCCATTTCAATTAAGGATTTACACCATTGTCTGCAGCAATTTTTTGCTGATGAAAGTGAATCTATTATAGAAATAAATGATGATAATGAGCTTTCAGAACAGTTTGATTTAGTGCTGATAGAAACGCTTGGAAAACCCCAAATTTTAGAAAATTTATCTTTATTCAAACAAACGATGCCAAATTATCTTGCTCAATTATCAAAAGATAATATGAAAGAAACAGAAGATACGGCCCATAAAATTAAAGGCGCAGCGGCATCGGTAGGGTTAAATCATTTACGTCAATTAGCGGATACTTTAGAAAGTGCGGCTAAAAATTCTGATATTTTTAATTGCGCTGAATTGATTGATGAAATTGGGAATCTTTGGTTGGAAGATGTGGAGGATTTGCTTAAATTTTGTGAATGTTAATATCATAAAGTAGCTGTATAAAGATTATTTAAATGTGATTTAAAGATAATAAAGAGGCTTAAAATGGGAAAAATCAATTTTTATTTTAATTAGTAAAACTTCTCAAATTTCGCTGTTATTTACCTTTTATTAAAGGGAATTGATTTTGCTTTTTAATATTAAAGCGAGTAAAATTAAGCTCTCTATTTTATTTACTTTTATGTGGAAATTTATATGTCAGTATTTAATACATTTGTTGAATTTGTCGCGAGAATTGTTGCACCAATGCAGCGTCAATTTATTAATTTTATTCGTATTGCTATTTTTATTGTAATGGCATGGATCGGTGGTTTGAAAGTTTGTCAATATGAAGCAGATGGAATTGCTCACTTTGTATCAAATAGCCCATTTTTTAGCTATATGTATGAAAAGGGGCCAAATTTAGTGCCGAATGATAAAGGGGAGTTAGTGATGGAATATACACTACACAAAAATCCTGAAGGAAAGATGGTTGCAAAAAACATCGAATGGCATAAAGAAAATGGTACCTATACTGCTTCTTACATTATTGGAGCAATTATTGTTACTGTTGGTATTCTTACTTTAGCTGGTATTTGGAATGCAACAGCAGGATTAGCAGGAGGCCTACTGACATTTGGTATGTCAATAGTCACGCTGTCATTTTTGATCACAACGCCCGAGGCTTGGGTGCCTAATCTAGGTGGAGATTTACCAACGCCAGCCTATGGTTTTCCTTATTTATCTGGAGTTGGTCGTTTAGTGATCAAAGATATTATTATGATGGCAGGTGGCTTAACAGCTGCAGCGGAGTGTGCAAATCGAATTTTAGCACGTAAAAAATAAGTTTATCGATATAAAAACAGCTCCAAATATAAATTGGCGCTGTTTTTATTATCACGACTAGTCAAATATTGATCATTATGTTTTGTATTATTAATTCATAATTCCTTTATGCCTTAATAAGGCGTCTAATTGTTGATATATTAAATTTAAACTTTCCCTCCAACTCCTTTAAATTTCTCTACAAATGCAGCAATTTTTTGGAAAATCGTCTGTTTTTTAGTGAGATATTGTGGATTAAGTGGACTCATTTTTGGCAATACTTCATTAAGTGCCGTGCCGTTTTCACTGGCATATTCGCGTTTTAATGAAGTGCTGATATAGCGTTTTGCTGCATCGACATTCAAATTTTCTTCTTGAATTAGGGCTTCTGCTTCTTTTTGTTGCTCGTTCTGGGCAAAAAGGAAAAAGGCATCAATCAAGCTTGCTTTATCGGGAATATCATCTAAATTTGTTTGGTTGATAAAATCGACAATCAAGCTCTCTTTCGCACGGTTACCTAAACTTGAACGAACTGTGCGGCGGATTTCATCAATTAACACCTCTTTGTCTTGGTTTTTCTTATGATGCTCGAAAATTAACGCAAGAATATAATCCAAATTGATTTCTTGAGATTTTAATAAATCCACTTCAAATACGACATCATCCCAATTTATCGGCGAATTATCTTTATCATTCCCCTCTTTTCTTTGGCGTAGCCAATCGCGAATATCATTATAAGTTGAACGATAATCTTGCTCCGCTCTTACTGGTAAAGTGGGTACTTTCAGCATTTCTGCAATTTGTTCATCATTCACATAATGTACTTGCTTGAATTTCTCCATTGCAATCAGATCATTTAAATCGACCGCTTGTAAGGCTTGCAATGCTGCAAATTCATCGTAATTCTGCAAAATATTTTCGACACGTAGATATTCGCCAAATAATTTTACAAACTCTTTTTTATCTTGCTCTGTTTCGATTTCTGTTGGATCAGGAAAGCTTTCTTTTAATTCTTTCACAATTTCTGCATAGCCACGTTGATTGTCATCACCGTTAAAATAGCTGTCGTAGCTTTTTTCTAGTACGACATTCTTCGTATTTTTATCGCCAAATAGCGTGATTGCATCAATGGTATTTTGTTCCAAATCGCGGAAAGTGACGATATTCCCAAAGGTTTTAGTTGTGTCATAAATGCGGTTGGTGCGAGAAAAAGCCTGCATTAATCCGTGATAACGCAAGTTTTTGTCCACGAAAAGAGTATTCAACGTAGGGGCATCAAAGCCTGTTAAGAACATTCCGACCACAATCAGTAAATCCACTTCCTGATTTTTCACACGTTTGGCAAGATCGCGATAGTAATTTTGGAATGATTGACTATCTACGCCATAATTCGTGCCAAAGTAGTGATTGTAATCATCAATGGCTTTCGTTAAAAATTCTTTTGCCGTACTGTTTAGAGCAGTGGGTTCAAAGGTCTCATCTGGAATATCGCCAATCGCATCTTGTTCTTCATTGGCTGCAAACGAAAAGATTGTTGCAATTTTTAACGGATGTTCCTGATCTGCCTGTAAATTTTGTAAGGTTTCGTAATAACGTTTTGCTGCTTCCACACTGCTTACCGCAAACATTGCATTAAAGCCTTTACCTGTGGCATTCAAGCGGTGGGTTTTTTGTTTAAAATTGTTAAGCAAATATTGCGAGATTTCTTTAATACGCTCAGGGTGTAAAAAGGCTTGTTTCTGCTCAAGTGCGGTTAATTTTTCAGGATCTTTTTCTGTTTCTAAGGCTTTAAATTGTGGGCGGACATCGTTGTAATCAACCTTGAATTTCAGTACTTTGTCATCACGAATAGCATCGGTAATCACATAAGAATGCAATTCCGTACCGAATACACTGGCTGTGGTTTCCGCACCTAAGGCATTTTCAGAAAAAATTGGCGTGCCAGTAAAACCAAATTGATAGAATTTTTTGAATTTACGTTTTAGATTTTTTTGTGCTTCGCCAAATTGGGAGCGATGGGCTTCATCGAAAATAAATACGACTTGTTTTTGATAAATCGGCAAATTCTCTTCCGATTTCATCAAATTATTCAACTTTTGAATGGTGGTTACGATAATTTTATTATCGTTTTTTTCAATATTGCGTTTCAGCCCTGCGGTATTTTCCGAGCCATTCACGCTATCAGGCGAAAAACGCTGATATTCCTTCATTGTTTGATAATCTAAATCTTTACGATCGACCACAAAAAAGACTTTATCAATAAAATCAAGTTCAGTCGCAAGGCGAGAGGCTTTAAAACTGGTGAGGGTTTTGCCTGAACCTGTGGTATGCCAAATATAGCCACCACTTTCATTGTTGCTCCAATTTTTGGCGTGATATGAACTTTGAATTTTCCACAAAATACGTTCTGTTGCGGCAATTTGATACGGACGCATAATTAATAGGGTATCGGATACATCAAACACGCAGTAATTTACCAACACATTGAGCAAAGTATTCTTTTGCAAGAAAGTCGCGGTAAAATCCTTTAAATCTTTAATTAGGGTATTTTTTGCCGTTGCCCAATTCATCGTGAAGTCATAGCTGTTCTTATCGCGTTTGGTGGTATTGGCAAAATAGCGGGTATCCGTGCCATTAGAAATGACAAAAATCTGAATATATTTAAAGAGGGAATTTTCTTTATTGAAACTTTCTTTACTGTAACGATGAATTTGATTAAAAGCTTCACGAATCGCCACGCCACGTTTTTTCAGTTCAATATGTACAAGCGGTAAACCATTCACCAAAATTGTCACATCATAACGATTGTCATAGCTACCGGTTTGCTCAAATTGATTGATGACTTGCAGAGAATTATTGGCAAGATTTTTCTTATCAAGCAAATAGATGTTCTGAATGCGTCCGTTATCGAACACAAAATCATAAATATAATCATCGTGAATTTTGCGGGTTTTCTCAATCAGACTATCGCTCGGTTTATCCAAATATTCTTCTAAAAAACGATGCCATTCCGCATCAGAGAAAACCACATTATTTAATCGCTGTAATTGAATACGCAAATTTTTAATCAGTTCATCGTGATTATTAAGCTCTTGTAAATACTCATATCCTTGTGCCAGTAAATCACGAATAAACTCACGCTCAAGGATCCCTTCCGTTTGGTAACCAGCATTAGGCTCTTCCACAAATTTATTATATTGATCTAAAACGATAAAATTATTGGATTCGGCGATGGTTTTGTATTGGGTCATGAGTTTTCCTTAGTATATTTTTCAGTTATTCAGTATTACTGAATAACTTGAGTTATTATAAGTCATTGAATAATAATAATATTATTTTTGTTGAATATATTTTCCAGTTTTTGTAGGGTGGGCTTTAGCCCACCATTTGCTATGATTAATTGGTGGGCTGAAGCCCACCCTACAATATTGTTATATATCACCTTTAATTTTCAAATCTGGATTGCCTCCCCAGTCTTCAGGATAAATCTCTGCTTTCACATCACGATGGAAGGAAGAATACGGCCAATCTTTTACTACCTCAACATAGCCGTGTTTCACAGGATTGTAATAAATATAATCCAAATGGTTTGCCAAATCTTTATCATCACGAATTAAATGTTCCCAAAATCGACGTTGCCAAATACCGGATTCTCGATATTTTTGTCTATTTTTATTAAATTGTCGGCATTCTTTTGGAAGTTGTCGTGTAAATTGTGTTTTTAAATATGCAATACGTATTGCGTAATTATCATCATTTTCAGGCAATTGCATCAGTAAATGAATATGATCGGGTAAAATACAAATTGCTACTGTTTCGAATGGGTAATGTTCACAAGTTTGTTTATACGCAGATCTAAATTCATTGATATAGTCAATTAGATAAGATTTCGTTCTATCTTGTAAAACAATTGTGAAAAAATATAATCCACCTTTAGTAAAATCGCGACGATAATTAGACATATATTATTCCAAATTGTAGTTCGTAGGGTGGGCTTTAGCCCACCGTTTTATTCATATTTTGATAGTTAATTGGTGGGCTGAAGCCCACCCTACGGGTTACGAGAAACTCAATAACAATTCTCTGTAATATTCATACCGCTTTTGGCTTTGTTCAATCGCCAAAGGCAAGCCTTCGGTAATGGAATTAGTTAAGGTTTCAAATTTGTCTAATATTGAAACGATGCGGTGTTGTTCCTTTAGTGGGGGAATTGGTATTACAACATCAAGTATTTGATCCTTTCTTAAATTTGTCTGATCTGTACCATTATCATATTTTGTCAATTGTTTATTTCTATTTAAAAAATGATTAACAAAACTAGGGAGTAATTCCCCCCCTTTTTTTACTGTAATTCTTCCTATACGTTGATTAAGAGTATATTTGTTGTCTTCTGTTACAAAGAATGTTTTTGCAAGAGCCTTTCCGTTTGGCAAATCACTCATCACAATCAAAATATCCTCTTTAAATAAAGGAACAAGCTGGTCATTACAATATTTTTTTATAGTTCCATTTGTTGAAATAAATTTTGAATTTATAACAATAAATGAACCGTTTTCATCAATATTTTTTTCATGCCCTTTACCATTCTGAAAGTAAGCCACATCAATAAGTTTCTTCTTCCCTCTCCCCGAATTTAATTGTTCTAAACTATCAAAAGATAACAATTTCTCCCTATAGTATTCATATTGTTTCTGGCGTAGTATAAGCTCGCTGGTAAGCTCGCTGGTAAGCTCGCTGGTAAGCGCTGTCAATGCGTCCAAAATTCGGACGATTTCGGTTTGGACGGAGAGTGGGGGGATGGGGATTGGAATTTGTTGCAGTTTAGCTTTTGTTAATTTTGCTCGTTCCTTTCCAGCTAAGAATGGAATGAAATTCATATTAGTTAAATAATGGTATAAAAAACGATTATTTAATTTTTCTTTGCCATTCACTACATGGACGTGGTTATTTGCCCAAAATTTACCTACAGCCGATTGGATAGAGTAATTTTCTAGACTAGCAGAACCATCTTCAGCAATTAATACAAATTCGCCATCGTGAGTATATCCCTCGACATAATCTTGGATATTATTTGCACCATAATATGGAATGTTTCCTGATATTCGTAAGGATGATTTAACAGGTTTTCTTGCATTATTAGCAATGTTAGCAACTTCATCTAAAGGCTTCCACTCAACCTCAGCTCCATCCAATAATTTTTCTAAAAAAGTGCGGTTGTTTTTCATCGTATTTCTCGTAGGGCGGATTTCTTCCGCCGTTGTAATATTGATATTCTTTAGGCGGACTGAAGTCCGCCCTACTGTGGTTTATTTTTTCTGATGCAATTTATGTACGGTTGTTTTTTCTAATGCTTTCAATGTAGCTAGATATTCTTGTTCAATGGGGGAAAGTGTTTTTACCTCATAAGCTCTATATTCTGAAATGGCTTTTTGTTCAGCTTGTTCACGACTGATTTTCCCAGCACTTTGCAACACGCCTTTACCATACATTTGAGCAAATTTATCTAATTCATTAACCCAATCTTGCATATACATTGGCGTATGAGATTGTGCTTTAAGTTCAGCTAGGTCAAAAAAAGCAGATACCAAACGATTTAAACGAAATAATTCTTCTTCTGTGAGATAATTTTTTGCAACTTTGACTTCTTTTAATGTGGGTAATGCACCTTTAAATGTAGTTAGCCCCATAAAATCTTTATTGCTATCTACTCTATAGTAAATGAGTTCTGCCGATGTTTGTTCACAAGTTGCATAATGTAACTTATTTTGTACCGTTTTGAAGAATTTAACTGTTGCTTCGCTTTTAGGATTATAATCTTGGCTGGTTGCGTATAGTTCTAGAACTTGGCGATATAATGCTTTTTCACTCGAGCGAATATCTCTGATTCTATTGAGTAATTCTTTCCAATAATCTCCACCACCATTATCTTTTAAGCGTTCATCATCTATCGTAAAACCTTTTACCATATATTCTTGCAATCGCTCGGTTGCCCATTGACGGAATTGTGTGCCACGAGATGATCGAACTCGGTATCCTACAGCAATAATCAGTGATAACGAATAATAAGCTAATTGGCGAGAAACGGTTCGATTTCCTTCATTTTGAACTGTCAACTTATAGTTGACGGTTGAATTTTCATCAAGTTCGCCTTCAGAAAAGATAGCTTTAATATGTTTACTGATATTTTGTTTAGTGGTCTGATATAGCTCAGCCATTTCAATTTGAGATAGCCAAATCTGATCATCAAATTTCTGTAATCTAAACTGAGCATTACCTTCATTGGTGGTGTAAAGCACAATGTCCATTGTTACCCCTCAATCTCCGCCACAATCTTATCAATCTCGGCACGCAAGCGGTCGATATTGGCTACAGTTTTATGAATTTCCGCATTGAGTTCATCAATATTAATCACTTCACGAGTATCTTTTTGTTCCACATACGAACTCACTGCAAGGTTGTAGTCATTTTTGGCTATTTCTTCAAAGGACACGGATTTTGCCAAATGCGGCACATCTTCTTTATCAGCAAACAGTTTGAGAATTTGCTCGATATGTTCCTCTTCCAAAAGGTTGTTATTGGTGGCGGATTTAAATAAACCGCTGGCGTCGATAAATTGAGTTTGGGTATTGGGTTTGTGCTTGGACAAAACCAAAATATTCACGGCAATACTGGTGCCGTAAAATAGATTAGGTGCAAGGGCGATCACGGTTTCCACAAAATTGTTTTCCACCAAATATTGGCGAATTTTTTGTTCCGCACCGCCACGATAAAAAATGCCAGGGAAGGACACAATCGCCGCGCGTCCTTTTGCTGAAAGATAGCTCAATGAGTGTAAAATAAAGGCAAAATCCGCTTTGGATTTTGGTGCAAGTACGCCAGCAGGGGCGAAGCGTTCATCGTTAATCAGTGTTGGGTCATCCGAGCCAATCCATTTCACGGAGTAAGGTGGGTTGGAAACGATAGCATCGAAAGGTTTATCATCGCCAAATTGCGGATTCATTAAGGTGTTGCCAAGGGCGATATCAAACTTGTCGTAGTTGATGTTATGCAAAAACATATTCATACGGGCAAGGTTGTATGTGGTGTGGTTTATTTCCTGCCCGAAAAAGCCTTCTTCAATGATGTGTTCATCAAATTGTTTTTTCGCTTGCAATAATAAAGAACCCGAACCAGCAGCAGGGTCATAAATTTTATTGACCTTGTCTTGTCCATATAAAGCGAGTCGAGCAATTAGCTTGGAAACACATTGTGGTGTAAAAAACTCGCCACCCGATTTACCGGCATTAGCAGCATAGTTGGAAATTAAGAATTCGTAAGCATCACCGAATAAATCAATATGATTATCTTCAAAGTCGCCAAAATCTAACTCAGCAACGCCTTTTAATACAGCTGCTAGACGGCTGTTTTTATCGGCAACGGTATTGCCCAAGCGGTTGCTGGTGGTATCAAAATCAGCAAATAAGCCTTTGATGTCCTGTTCGGAAGGATAGCCAGTAGCGGAGTTTTCAATATCGCTAAAAATTTGTTTAAGTTCAGTATTAAGGTTTGGATTGGTGTTCGCAGTCGCCACTACGTTTTTGAATAGCTGACTTGGATAAATAAAATACCCTTTGGTTTTTATGGCATCCGTTTTGATTTCAGGTGTGATGATTTCATCAGGCAATTTAGCGTAATTCACGCTTTCATCATCCGCTTCAATATAATTGGTAAAGTTTTCACTAATAAAACGATAGAAAAGTGTGCCAAGCACATATTGTTTGAAATCCCAGCCATCGACTGAGCCTCGCACATCATTAGCAATTTGCCAAATACGACGTTGAAGTTCGGCACGTTGTTGAATTGCAGCAGCCATAAAATCCTCAGAATATTTTGTGTAATGAGTTGGATAGATATGTGAAAAATTATACAGGAAATTAGTCTATTCTGCGTGAATTTCTATGCGTTTATCTTACAGCTATTTATAAAAATAATGTCTCGTTTGCAGGTTTTGTCTAGATAAAGTGCGGTTAAAATTTACTATGTTTTTATGTCGAGGAAAATATTTGAGAAAGGGCATGTCGTGCATGCCCTATAGTTTGACGTATTAGTTCATAATTCCTTTATGTCTTAACAACGCATCTAATTGCGGTTCACGACCACGGAAGCGTTTGAAGAGCTCCATTGGTTCTTCTGAGCCACCACGCGTGAGAATTTCATCTAAGAATGATTTGCCTGTGATTGGGTTGAAAATACCTTCTTCTTCAAAGCGTGAATAAGCGTCCGCTGATAATACTTCAGCCCATAAATAGCTGTAATAACCTGCGGCGTAGCCCCCTGCAAAAATATGGCTGAAGCTGTGTGGCGCTCTTGCCCAATCTACACCTTTTATGACGGCAACTTGTGATTTCACTGATTTAAGTGTATCCAAAATTTGATTGGTTTTTTCCGCATCAAAGGTGTGATGTAAACGGAAATCAAAAATACCAAATTCAAGCTGACGTAAGATAAACATCGCAGCTTGGAAATTTTTCGCTTTTAATAATTGCGTGAGTTTTTCTTTTGGCAACGGCTCGCCTGTTTCGTAATGTCCTGAAATAAACGCCAAAGCCTCTTCTTCCCAGCACCAGTTTTCCATAAATTGACTTGGTAATTCCACCGCATCCCAAGGCACACCGTTAATACCCGCCACATCGGATACATCAATTTTCGTGAGCATATGATGGATACCGTGACCAAATTCATGGAATAGCGTAGTGACTTCATTGTGCGTAAATAACGCTGGCTTATTTCCTACCGGTGCATTGAAGTTGCAAGTTAAATAAGCCACAGGCGTTTCAATGCTGCCATCCAGTTTACGCTTACGTCCGATACAGTCATCCATCCACGCACCACCACGTTTGTGTTCACGCGCATATAAATCAAGATAGAAACTACCACGGACTTGCTCGTTTTCATCGATTAAATCAAAGAAACGCACATCTTTATGCCAAGTATCCACGCCTTTACGTTCAATTGCACGAATATTGAAAATACGTTTAATCAATTCAAACAATCCCGAAATTACGCGATTTTCAGGAAAGTAAGGGCGAAGTTCTTCATCATTAATGGCGTACAAATGTTGTTTTTGTTTTTCGCTATAAAAACCAATATCCCAAGGTGCAAGTTCAGTGACACCAAATTCTTTTTCGCAGTAATCTTTCAATTCTTGCAGTTCTTTTTCGCCTTGTGGTTTGGCACGTTCGGCAAGATGATCTAAGAAATCAAGCACTTGTTGTGGGTTTTCTGCCATTTTGGTGGCAAGTGAAAGTTCTGTGTAAGTATTAAAGCCAAGTAATTTCGCCAGTTCCACGCGTAACGTCAGAATTTCTTCCATAACTTTACTGTTATCCCATTTGCCAGCGTTAGGGCCTTGTTCAGAGGCACGTGTCGCATAAGCACGGTACATTTCTTCACGTAATGCACGATTTTCGCAGTAAGTCATCACAGGCAAATAACTTGGGATTTCTAACGTAAAACGATAACCTTTCAATCCTTTGCTTTCGGCAGATTGCTGTGCTGCCTGTAGTGCGGATTCAGGTAAGCCAGCAAGTTCCGCTTCGTTTTCAATGAGTTTTTCCCAACCCATTGTGGCATCTAATACGTTATTGCTAAATTGTGAATTTAATTCCGATAAGCGCACTACAATTTCGCCATAACGTTGTTGTTTCTCTTCGGAAAGTCCAATGCCTGAAAGTTCAAAATCACGCAGTGAATTTTCAATGGCTTTCTTTTGCGCAATAGAATAATCGGCAAATTCAGCACTATTTTTTAACGCTAAATAAGCATTATAAAGCCCTTTATGCTGCCCAACCCAAGTGCTGTATTCAGAAAGTAAAGGCAAGCACGTTTGATAGGCTTCACGTAATTCAGCACTGTTTTTTACTGAATTGAGATGAGAAACGGGTGACCACGCACGATTTAAGCGATCATTGGTTTCCGTTAAAGGTAAAATGAAATTTTCCCAAGTAAAGTGCGGTTGTTTTAATACTTGTTCTATCGTATCGCGACAATCTTGAATTAATTTTTCAACAGCTGGTTGAATGTGTTCTGGCTTGATTTGTGAAAATGGCGGTAGGCCTTGAATGTTAAGTAATGGATTTGACATAGACATAAATGTTCCTTTTTTGAAAACTGTTTTTTTATGTGACGGCAAATTCTATAATATCAAGGTTGAAAAATCTAAAAAATCAGTAATAATAGTTTGCATTTTCTTTTTTATTAGGAACATTATGAAAATTATTTACATTATTTTAGGTTTTCTTTCACTTGCAATTGGCATCATTGGGATTTTTCTTCCTCTTTTGCCTACCACGCCTTTTTTATTACTTACTTTATTTTTCTTCACAAAAGGTTCAAAACGCTTAGAACAATGGTTTTTAGGCACAAGTATTTATCAAAAACATCTCAAGTCCTTTCATGAAAATCGATCATTAAAGAAAAATACCAAAATTTGTATTTTGACTTTTGTTACCACAATGCTACTAATTGGTTTTTATTTCACGCCAAGTGTAATAGGGCGTAGTGTTATTGTTGCGTTGATTTGTATTAAGTTTTGGTTCTTCTTATTTTGGATTAAAACCGAAAATGAATAATTTGTTCGCCTTGTGCCAACGAAGTGCGGTTATTTTTTCTATTATTTTTACGGTAGTGGCTTGTGATAAATTGGATAGTCCTAAGCCTATTTCGCCACAAATTGAGACACAAAAAAATACTCAATTAGAATCTAACCGAGTTGAATTAAAACGTGGTGTTTATGGCGATTTGACTTTGCAACCTTGGCAAGCACAAAGCGAAGAACAAACTCAATTATTACGGGATCTTTTTGAAGGCTTAACGGCTTATGATGCGCAAGGTAATCTTGTTCCAGCTGTAGCAGAAAATTGGCAAACCGAAGACAATAAAACTTGGATTTTCACTTTGCGTGAAAATGCTAAATGGTCAAATGGCGAGCCTATCACTGCATCAGATTTTGTACAATCTTGGCAAACACTTTCTCAATCTGAAAGCCCAATTAAAAATTATTTGGCTTTTATGAATGTGAAGAATGCGAAGGCAGTATTGGAAAAAGCGTTATCTGTTGAATCCCTAGGATTGTTTGCCGAAAATGACCGCACTTTACGCATTGAATTAGATAAAGCATCGCCATATTTACCTTCTATGCTGGCACATGTTAGTCTTTTGCCTCGCTATGCTAAATCGACTGAGATGCTTATCAGCAATGGTGCCTATCAGTTACAAAGTCAGTCTGAAAATCAGCATATTTTAATTGCCAATCCTTATTATTGGGCAAAAGAAAAAGTGATATTTCAACAAGTGAAGTATCAAAAAATTACAGAAGATGCAGATTTGTCTAATTTTGATGTTGTATTAAATCCGAAAAAAGTCGATCAGAATATCCAAGATTATCCGCAACTTTGTACTTATTTTTACGAATTTAATCTTTCGGATCCAACATTGCAAAAAAGTGCGGTAAGAAAAGCGATTGTTTCGATGATTTCTACCAAGAATTTGGTTGCAGATATTGCTCATCTTCATCCTAACAATACTTTTTTGCCAAAATCGATGCTCGGAGAGCAAGAATCTGTTTGGGAACCAGTTGTTGCAGAGCAGCTTCTTTCCCAAAATCAAATTAATGAAACTCGTCCATTGAAATTACGTATTCGTTATGATGATTCATCTCTGAATCAAACCATTGCAATGCGATTAAATCATCAATTATCACAATCAGATTTATTACGAGTTGAAAATCAAGGGACGAGCTGGCAAGAATTGCAAACAGCTCGCACAAAAGGCGATTTTCAATTAATTCGTTCTGGTTGGTGTGCTGATTTTAATGATCCTGCAGCCTTTCTAAATTTATTCTATTCAAAAAGCCCAGATAACAAAAATGGCTATAAAAATGCGGAATTTGATCGTTTATTTGAAAATGCAATGACGACGACATCCGAAAAAGTGCGGTTAGAAAATTACGCAAAATTAAAAGGGATAGTTCAACAAGAACATTTAGTGTTACCCATTTTTCAATATAGTACGCCTGTTTATCTTGCACCGAGTATAATGGGTGCGCAAGTAAATTCTGTCGGTGTCATTTACAGTAAAGATTTGTGGAGAAAGGTTCAAAGTCAATAATTACCCTTGCAATCAAGAAAAAAAATCTTTAAGATTGGAGGCATTGGGGACAACTCCGACATCGTCCCCTTGCGATTATCTTAGATAACTGTTCCGGAACAGCTAACTAAACAACAGATAATCAAGAAAATGAAAAAGAGCGTTTTTTTCATTTTACTTACTCCTGATAAGCCCCGATCTTTGGAATACGAGACGGGGTTTCTCGTTTTTAGCAATATGCTAAAAAATCCTTCGATTATTCCGTAATTGAGAGTTTAAATAAAAAAGCCATACTGTTCAATATAACAGTATGGCTTTTTTAACATATCTTATTTGTTAAATAATCTCTTCCTGGCAATGCGGGCAGGTCATTAAATGTTGTTCATCATTGTTATGCACAATGTAATGCCCCATTTTTTTTGCTTTGGTATCAAGATATTTTGTGTTGTAGCGGTTTTCGCCAACATTAAGTGGAACTCGCTCAACCACGTTGATACCCGCCTTTTTCATTGTTTCCATTTTTTCTGGGTTGTTGGTCATCAAGCGAACTTTTTTTACACCAAGTAGCTCGAACATATCGGCACAGACTTCAAAGTTGCGTTCATCCGCTTTGAAACCTAAAGCAAGATTGGCTTCAATGGTATCCATTCCCTTATCTTGTAAAGAATACGCACGGATTTTATTAATCAAACCAATTCCGCGGCCTTCTTCACGATGATAAATTAAGACTCCGCGACCTTCTTCTTTAATTTGTTTTAATGCTGTCGCCAGTTGGAACCCACAATCGCATTTTAAGCTGTGAAGCGCATCGCCAGTTAAACATTCAGAATGGATACGTGCTAATACAGGTTCATCAGCATTAGAAATATCGCCCATTACTAAGGCTACATGTTCTTTTTTTGTATCTGGGAATTCAAATCCCACCATTTTGAAAATACCATATTCAGTGGGTAAATTGGCTTGCGCAACTAGCTGAATTTTTGCCATAAAGTGATCCTTATTCGTAGTCATTTCTGTTAGAATGCGCGCGTTATTTTTTATTATCAAGGGGCGAGCATGTTTAAAAGGTTGTCATTATATACGTTATTACTTTGTCTTGTACCATTTTTTATTTGGGGTATTTCCTATCAGTGGCATGGCAATAGCCAATTAACCCAGGCTGATTATTGGCTTTATTTGCTCACTGAAACGGGTAGCGTACCTTATGCCTTGATCACTTGTGTGTTATTTACGCTTTTGTTCGCATTTTTATTCAAAAATCCAAAACAATGGATATTAGGCGTAATTGTGATGGGGATTTCAGTTATTGCCACTCAAGCCGCAAAAACAGGGGCAAAAACATTGTTTGAAGAACCTCGTCCCTTCACCGTTTATTTAGCAGAGCAAACCCATTCAACACCTGAAAATTTTTATAAAAATGACCGCACTTTGCGTGCAGAAATGGCTAAGAGTTTTTATTCGATGGATGCTATCACACCAGCTTGGTTAGTTCATCATTATGAAAATGAAACGGGGTATTCTTTCCCCTCGGGGCATACGATTTTTGCGGCAACTTGGCTAATGCTTGCTGTTGGCTTTACCCAATTATTGGGTAACCGTTCTTTTAAAGCAAAATTACTGGTAGCAGGTATTGCGGTGTGGGGCTTATTGATGTTGATTAGCCGTGTGCGATTAGGCATGCATTATCCAATTGATTTATTAGTGGCGACATTACTGGCATGGTTGATTAATAGCATTATTTTTGCCTTTTTGAAGAAAAAGGCGATCTTCGTCATGAAATAGTAACATTAAGAGATAATTCAACATAGGATAAAATGGGAGTTGAATAAGAGAGAGTATTGCCCATCTTGTATATCTCAAATAAACTAATCAAAGTAATCTATTATCTGTATATCTGTCCTGCTTTAGGTAACAAACTAAATTGTAGAAATGAGATCAGATAATTTTTCACCAAAAACTGATAGTTAATACTAATATTATTATCTTTATTAGGTCGAAAGACATAGCCCTGTTCCAAAGGGATTGAGGTAGATAGAGATTTATTATTGATAAAAATATTGAAAACCTAATAGGAGTAATAAAGGGCATATTGCACGCCCTATTATTTTCAAGAAATGTACTAAGTTATCAGCTAAATTTAGCCGCACTTTTATAAATGTTTCACTCTCCGTTTCACCTCTTCCTGTTTTCCCGCATTAAATGGGCGAGCATCAGGGCTGCCTAGGTAGCCACATACGCGGCGAGTGACAGAAACTTTTGTGCTATCGTGATTGCCACATTTCGGGCAAACAAAACCTTTGCTGGTACATTCAAATTCGCCGGTGAAACCACATTCATAACATTCATCAATCGGTGTGTTTGTGCCGTAGTAAGGCACGCGATCGTAGCTATAATCCCACACATCTTCCAATGCTTTTAAGTTGTGTTGAATATTTGGATATTCGCCGTAGCAAATAAAACCGCCGCTGGCGAGTGGGGGATATGTCATTTCGAAATCTAGTTTATCGTAAGGATTTACTTTCTTTTCTACATCTAAGTGGTAACTATTTGTGTAGTAGCCTTTATCCGTGACGCCTTTAATCACGCCAAATTTTTTGGTGTCTAGACGGCAGAAGCGGTCGCATAAGTTTTCGCTTGGCGTGGAGTAAAGGCTGAAGGCATAGCCTGTTTCTTTTTGCCAGCGTTTAACTGCCTCATTAAGGTGGCGAACAATCGCAATGCCTTTTTCGCGTAATTGTTCATCATCAAAAATATGCCCTTTGTTATATAGCGCATTAATGGTTTCGTGAATACCGATATAGCCAAGGGAAATAGAAGATCGTCCATTTTTGAAAATTTGTGCCACATTTTCATCCGCTTTTAATCGCACTCCGCATGCGCCTTCCATATAAAGAATGGGGGCAACGCGAGCTTTGGTATTCTCAAGGCGGACAATACGCGTCATTAATGCTTTTTTCGCTATAGCCAAACGTTCATCTAAAGTGCGGTAGAAATCTTCTTCGTTTTTAGACTCCAACGCGATATGCGGTAAATTCAAACTTACCACACCAAGATTATTACGCCCATCGTGAATTTCGTGACCGTTTTCTTCGTATGCACCTAAAAAGCTACGGCATCCCATCGGGGCTTTAAAAGAGCCCGTGACTTTGACAACCTGATCGTAATTGAGAATATCTGGATACATTCGTTTTGATGCACATTCCAATGCGAGCTGTTTGATATCGTAATTCGGATCGCCTTGAGTTTGGTTCAAGCCTTTTTTAATAGTGAAAACCAGTTTTGGAAAGACTGGCGTTTTATGATTTTTTCCGAGTCCACGAATCCGATTTTTCAAAATAGCTTGCTGAATTAATCGGGATTGCCAGCTTGTACCTAAACCAAAACCAAAGGTAACAAAGGGGGTTTGCCCATTCGAAGTATGTAGTGTATTAACTTCATATTCTAAAGATTGGAAGGCATCGAAACATTCTTTTTCAATCAATGCTTTTGCGTAACCTTCAACATCAGGCACATTCCATTCTTGGGCATGTTTGAGGTGTTTTTCGTAACTGATTTGTACATAAGGGGAAAGTACTTCATCAATACGATTAATGGTTGTGCCGCCGTAAATATGGCTGGCAACTTGGGCGATAATTTGAGCTGTCACTGCCGTTGCGGTGCCAATGGATTTAGGGGGTTCGATTTCCGCATTGCCCATTTTGAAACCACGAGAAAGCATTCCTTCTAAATCCACTAACATACAGTTAAACATTGGGAAGAACGGCGCGTAGTCTAAATCGTGATAATGAATTTCACCTTTTTCGTGAGCCTCCACCACATCGCGTGGAAGAATATGGTGTTTGGCATAATGTTTTGCCACAATTCCTGCTAGCAAATCACGTTGCGTTGGAATTACTTTCGCATCTTTATTGGCATTTTCATTAAGTAATTCTACGTTGCTTTGTTCAATCAAACCTTCAATTTCTTTTGTTAGCTGGCTACGTTTTTCGCGAGCTAAATCACGATCATGACGATATTCGATATACGCACGAGCAACCTCAGGATAACGACTTGCCATCAATTTATCTTCAACGATTTTTTGAATCTGATTAATATCAATCTCTCCTTGATGATGGGTGAATATTTCATTTCCTACTTCTTGCCCAATTTGGTGGCAATAAAATTCATCGGAAATATTGACCGCACTTGCGGCTTTTTTAATGGCATTGATGATACGTTGAATCTCAAATTCCGCACGAGAACTATCGCGCTTGATGACCCCAAAGTTACTCATGATATAGCTCCAATATATAGTGTTTTTAAAATGCGGAGTGCACTATATATAGATCTAAAAAGATAATCAACACACAATATGTAGTGTTTTAGACCTTTTATCGTAAGATAATTTTGTTAAAGATTGATTTTATTAGAAAAATATCAAATCAAGTTGTTGAGATCTTTTCTCAAATGTTTTTTGGTTTTGTGATCAATATCACAATGTTTACTTTTGGGGTTATAGGTTTTGAGAAAAAATAGTCTATGGTAAAATAGATGAGTATTTAACAGAGGTAAAAATGATGACTGATAAGCTAAATTTAAATGTATTAGACGCTGCATTTTATTCGTTAGAGCAAACCGTAGTACAAATTTCAGACAGAAATTGGTTTGATATGCAACCCTCTATTGTACAAGATACCTTAATTGCAGGTGCAATTCAGAAATTTGAATTTGTTTATGAGTTAAGTTTAAAAATGATGAAACGCCAACTTCAACAAGATGCAATTAATACCGATGACATTGGGGTTTATGGATTTAAGGATATTTTGCGAGAAGCATTGAGATTTGGTTTGATTGAAGATATGTCAAAATGGGTTGCTTATCGTGATATGCGCAATATTACATCACATACTTATGATCAGGAAAAAGCCATGGCTGTTTATGCACAAATTGATGATTTTTTAATAGAAAGTCGTTTCCTATTGGAGCAATTACGTCAGAGAAATCAATATGACTAGTTTTGTACAGCTTGATATAAAAGCTGAAGAATTGGCGATTGTGAAAACTATTTTACAACAATTAGTACCTGATTATACCGTGTGGGCTTTCGGTTCTCGTGTAAAAGGAAAAGCAAAAAAATATTCCGATCTTGATCTTGCGATTATTTCTGAGGAACCTTTAGATTTTTTAGAGCGTGATAGATTAAAGGAAGCTTTTTCTGAATCAGATTTACCGTGGCGCGTTGATCTTCTAGATTGGGCTACAACGAGCGAGGATTTTAGGGAAATTATCCGAAAAGTTTATGTTGTTATTCAGGAAAAAGAAAAAACGGCCGAAAAACCGACCGCTCTTTAGACCAAATGTAAATTAAGCGGCCACCATAACCATCGCTGGGCGAATGACTCGACCATTTAAGGTGTAGCCTTTTTGTAATACCACGCTAATTTGATTGGTTTCAAAGCCTTCAGCAGGTTGCATTGAAATGGCTTGATGTAAGTCTGGATTAAATGTTTCACCGACAACACCTACAGTTTCTACACCAAAACGACCAACGGTTGAAACTAATTCTTTTAAAGTGAGTTCAACACCGTCAAATAAGGCTTTTACGCTTTCATCTTCTTTATTTGCTGGAGTGGCAAGCGCACGCTCTAGGTTATCGATAGTATTCAAAATGTCTTTTGAGAATTTTTCCAAAGCGAATTTATGTGCTTTTTCTACGTCTTGTTCAGTACGACGACGAAGATTTTCAATTTCAGCACGAGAGCGAAGTAAAATATCCTGTTCTTTGTTTGCCGCTTCTTCTATTTGAGTTTTTAGCAGCTCTTCAAGTTCTTGCACTCGGGCAATTGCTTCTTCTAAAGGATCAAGTTCTTGAGAAGACTCTGTTTGTTGTGTTTCTTCCACAACAGAGTCTTCTTGCTTTTCTACTTCTGGGGTTTCAATTTTTTGTTCTTGTTCTGACATTTTTTTCTCCGTAAATACAAAATTCGCCATAGTCGTTAGCTATAGTCTAACAAAAAACTATATAATGACGAAAATGTTAAATTCAAGTGCGGTTTATTTTATGAATAATTTATATCGTTCCTTTAAAACCATTGGGCTTGTAGGAAAACCTAGAAATGATATTAACCTACAAATGCACAAAAATTTGTTTCACTGGTTAACGGAACGCGGTTATCAAGTAATGATGGAAAAAGATGTTGCTGAAAAACTGGGGCTTCCTGCAGAAAATCTTGCAACACTTGATGAAATTGGTTGCCAAGCACAGTTGGTTATTGTGATTGGTGGTGATGGCAATATGTTGGGTCGTGCTCGCGTATTAGCAAAATATGATATTCCATTGATTGGTATCAACCGTGGTAATTTGGGATTTTTAACGGATATTGACCCGAAAAATGCCTATTCCCAGCTTGAAGCTTGTTTAGAACGTGGCGAATTTTTTGTGGAAGAACGTTTTTTATTGGAAGCAAAAATCGAACGAGCAAGTGAAATTGTATCAACGAGCAATGCGGTAAATGAAGCGGTTATTCATCCCGCTAAAATTGCACATATGATTGATTTTCACGTATATATCAATGATAAATTTGCCTTTTCACAACGTTCTGATGGATTAATTGTTTCTACTCCAACAGGCTCTACGGCTTATTCTCTTTCCGCTGGTGGCCCGATTTTGACACCTAATCTTAATGCGATTGCGCTAGTGCCTATGTTTCCACATACATTAACTTCTCGTCCTCTTGTTATTGATGGCGATAGCAAAATATCGATTCGTTTTGCTGAACATAATACCTCTCAATTGGAAGTGGGGTGTGATAGTCAAATTACCTTGTCTTTTACTCCAGATGATGTGGTGCATATTCAAAAAAGCGAGCATAAACTTCGTTTGCTTCATCTGAAAAATTATAATTATTACAATGTGTTAAGTAGTAAATTAGGTTGGTTAAAATCATTTTGATTATGGTAAAAATTTTCGATTGAAATAGATTTGACAAAATACTGTAAAAAAATCCTTTACTGTAAATTAAATCAGTTATATCATATTAAATATACAGTTAAAGGGTTTTATTATGCTTACTCAACTTACTATCAATAATTTTGCGATTGTTCGCCAGCTTGATATCGAATTGGTGAAAGGAATGTCTGTTATTACTGGGGAAACTGGGGCTGGTAAATCTATCGCCATTGATGCTTTAGGTTTATGTTTCGGACAAAGAGTAGAAACCTCAATGGTACGCGAAGGACAAGAACGTGCAGAAATTTGTGCAACTTTCCAGCTAGAATCGAAAAATCCTGCTTATCACTGGCTGAGTGAGCAAGAATTACAAGATCCAGATAATCCAACAGAATGTATTTTACGTCGTGTGATTAATGCCGACGGACGTTCTAAAGCTTTTATTAATAGTACACCAGTATCCGCTTCCCAATTAAAAGAAATTGCTCAATATCTTGTTCATATTAATGGGCAGCATGCTTCTCAATTATTGCTAAAAAATGACTACCAGCTTCAGTTAGTTGATAATTTTGCCGCGCATTCAGAACTGCTTACAAAAATGCGTGAAGACTATCAGGCATGGAAAAATCTGCAAAATCAAGTAAAAACCTTTCAACAGAAAGTGGCAGAAAATGAAGCTCGTAGACAACTTTTACAGTATCAAGTGGATGAACTGGATGAATTTAATCTTCGACCAAATGAATATTTGGAATTAGAAGATGAACAACGTCGTTTATCTAGCAGTGAACAGCTAACTCAACTTTCCCAATCGGTGCTGCAAATTTTAAGTGAAAATGACACGGTAAATATCGATAGTTTGCTTTATCGTGCGACACAATATATTGATGAATTAGCTGAACTTGATCCGCAATATGCTGAAGTGCAAAATATGTTGAATGATGCGTTGATTCAAGTGCAAGAAGCAACCAGTGAAGTGCGAAATTTATCAAGTAATATCGAGCAAGATCCTCAACTTTTACAGGAAATCGAACAGAGAATTAGTCAGGCTTTACAACTTGCTCGTAAACATCAAGTTAAACCTGAAGATCTTGTGGAACATCACAAAAAATTAAAAGCAGAATTAACCGCACTTTTAGATTTTTCTGACAGTGAAGAGATGTTGATTGAGCAAGAAAAACTGGCATTTGAACAAATGAAATCAACGGTTACAGCATTAACAGCAAGTCGTCAGCAATCTGCAGCTCGCTTAGCACAAAATGTCACGCAGTCGATAAAACAACTTGCAATGGAAAACGCTGAATTTTATGTAGAGTTGAATACGGATTTAGATAAAGTGAGTGCAAATGGTGCGGATAATGTGATTTTCACTTTACGTAGTAATTTAGGACAACAACCACAGCCATTAGCTAAAATTGCTTCTGGTGGAGAACTTTCTCGTATTTCTTTAGCGATTCAAGTTTTAACTTCTGATCAATCGGCTATTCCAACCTTAATTTTCGATGAAGTGGACGTGGGTATTAGTGGAAAAACAGCAAGTGTTGTCGGAAAACTTTTACGTCAATTAAGTGAACGCTGCCAAGTATTATGCGTAACGCACTTGCCACAGGTTGCTTGTCATGGTCATCATCAGTTCAATGTAGAAAAATTTACTGTTGATAATAAAACTGAAACAAAAATGACCGCACTTTCACAAGCTGAACGTGTACCAGCCTTGGCAAGACTTTTGGGCGGAAGTGAAATCACAGAATTAGCTCTAGCCAATGCACAGGAAATGTTAGATTTAGTTCATTAAAAATGGGATTTAATTGCTATTTTATGAACTAAATAGCTTATCCCAAAATGCTTGAATAAATGACCGCTCTTTGACAAATTCAGTTTCATCTACGACAGGGGATCTACCTATCAAATTCAAATGATGAATGGTATTGCGTAAATCGACATAACTTTGTTTTAAAGCGTCGCAGTCTGTTTGACTAATAATTTTAGCCTCTGCCATATCATCGAAAATACGTACATTGTCTGACCATTTTGTCAGTTGTGGGTTTTGTGGGGCATTGGCAAGCATTAAATATTGAGCGATAAATTCAATATCAGTGATACCACCGCGATCTGTTTTAAGATTAAATTCACTATCTTTTGAATGGGATAAATGAGTGAACATTTTTTCTCGCATCTCCACAACATCTCGCTTTAATTGCTCAATATCTCGTGATGTAGAAAGTACTTGTTGGCGGATATGTTCAAATTTCGTTTTAAGAGATGATTCGCCAAATACTGGACGAGCACGCACAAGAGCTTGTTTTTCCCATGTCCAAGCTTCATTTAATTGATAATGGGCAAATGCCGAAAGAGAGCAGCCAATTAAGCCAGCATCGCCAGAAGGGCGTAGGCGCATATCTGCCTCATAAAGTACGCCAGCGGAAGTATTTATGCTGAAAATACTCACAATCTTTTGTGCCAAGCGTAGGTAAAATTGATTGCTATCAATCACTTTTTCGCCACCTGTTGTTTGACTTTCTACGGCATCGTACAAAAATACGAGGTCTAAATCGGATTTATAACCGAGTTCAATACCACCCAGTTTTCCATAACCAATAACTAAAAATCCTTTTTCATCATTTTGTAAATGTTCAGGCATACCAAATCTAGAGGAAACTTGCTTCCAAGCTAGATTCACAACCACTTCAATAATGGCTTCAGCAAGATAGGTTAAATGATCGCTTACTTTCATTACTGGCAATGCCCCCAAAATATCTGCCGCTGCTACTTTTAATAGGGTTGCTTGTTTAAATTGACGTAAAGCATCAATAAGCTGTTCTTCATCATCAGGGGGTAAACGAAGCAAATATTGGTGTAACTCTGCAGGATATTGGGTAAATGGCAATGGATGGCGTAGTGCTTCTGTATTAAGCAATTCATCTAATAAGATAGGGTGGCGAGCCAGTTGCTCTGAAATAAGTTGAGACTGCGCACAAAGTTCAATAACTTGCTGAAGTGCGCGAGGATTTTCCAATAATAATTCTAAATAAGTCGTGCGACTCGAAATTTTTTCAATAATGTTCAGAATCCGTGGAAGCAAAGTGCGGTAATTTTCTTGCTGAAAAATGAGTGCAAGTACTGTTGGCATTAAATGACTCAAAACATCACGCCCACGCGAACCAATCACTCTGTGATTTAGGCTGTCTTTGAATTGAGCAAGTTTTTCTAAAACTTCATCAATATTATTTTCTGATACACCACTCTCTAATAATGTTTGTTCAATATCCTCAAAATCAGTCTCTAAAAAATCTTGCCATTGGCTATCAGTTGGCGAGGGTTCATTTTGTTCATCACCGATTAATTGAGTAAATACAGCCCGCACTTTTTCTTGTTTTTGTTGCAAAGTATGGTAAAAATCATCCCAATTTTCTATTGGATAATATTTTTTAATGGTTTGATTATTTTCATTTAAACAAGTAAATTTTTTACAGGCTTCTACTAAACGAATTTGATCTATTTCATCGGCTGGTAGTGTTTGAGTTTGTTGATCGTTAATAGCTTGTAGAATGTTTTCTACGCGACGTAAAAAAATATAACTTTCACGTAAATCGTAGAATTGTTGTTCGGTAATTAATCCTAGTTTGGTAATTTCAGGCAATATCTTTAATAGTGAATGTTGTTGCAAATTGATTTCTCGCCCGCCTCGAATGAGTTGAAAAACTTGCACGATAAATTCGACTTCGCGAATACCACCTGCACCTAGTTTAATATTGTCTTTTAAACCACGACGGCGTATTTCTCGCTCAATTTTGCCTTTCATTTCACGTAAAGATTGAATCACACTAAAGTCAATATAGCGACGATACACAAAGGGGCGTAACATTTTTTTCAATTTTGAAACCTTGGGATCATTTGTTTGTGCGCCCAATATTCGCCCTTTAATCATTGCATAGCGTTCCCAATCTCGACCTTGATCTTGATAATATTGTTCTATTGCCGCAAAGCTGAGAACAAGCGCGCCACTATCGCCAAATGGACGCAAGCGCATATCGGTTCGATACACAAAACCATCAGCGGTAAATTCATCTAAGGCAGAAATAAGGCGTTGTCCTAAACGTGTGAAAAATTTTCCGTTATCCACAGGACGTCGAGCATTAGTATTATTAATGCAAGTTTCCCCTTGTGATGGATAAGTGAAAATTAAATCAATATCTGAGGAAAAATTTAATTCAAAGCCGCCTAATTTCCCCATTCCTAGGATATAAAGCTGCTGCGGATTACCTTGTTCATCCATTGGCGTGCCCATCTCCGCACAGGCTTGATGATAAAGCCAATTGCGGGTAGCGATAATTAAACTTTCTGCAAGTTGTGAAAGCTGAACAAAAATTTCTTCTACAGTGGCAAGATTCAAACTTTGACAAAAACTTAATTTTGCCATTTCAATATTACGGAATTGGCGTAATGTTTGATAGAGTGCGGTTTCGTCATGTACATTGGCTAACTCTCTATTCAAACGTTCAGTATAGGAAGAGCAATCTGCAAAACAGGGCGATTTTTCCCACCATTGTTTCACTAAGTGCGGGTATTTTTGCAAGACTTTTTCCACAAAGTCAGACATTGCCATAGCATAGCTTAATTGGTAAATAGGCAGTTCAGGGTGGTTTGAATTTTGTTGAATGGCGTCGTGAATTTTTTCTGGGGAAAGTTCTGGAAAAGATTGGTAAAGAATTGTGCCAAGAGATTGTAATTTTTGTTCAATGAGGGCAGAAAGTGCGGTCATTTTTTCTAACCTTTTTGATAGGAATCTAAGTGACGTAATACGGTTTCTTTCGCTTGTTGAGGTTGCAAACTATCCAGCCATTTTATTGGCGTTTTCCAACCTCGTAGCCAAGTGAGCTGGCGTTTTGCAAGTTGGCGCGTTGCGCAAATACCACGGAAAATCATTTCCTCGTGATCGTAATCGCCTTGTAAATATTCCCACATTTGACGGTAGCCTACACACCGAATTGAAGGTAGATTAATATTTAAATCGCCACGCACATAAAGTTTCTCCACTTCTGCTTGAAAGCCCAGTTCAATCATTTTATGAAAGCGTTGTTCGATGCGTTCGTGCAAAATATGACGATCTTGCGGCGCAATTGCAAATTGCACAAAATCATAAGGCAAGGCTTCGCCTTTTTCTTCTGTAAGCTCTGTGAGTGATTTTCCTGTGATGTAAAAAACTTCTAAAGCACGATTGATTCGTTGAGAATCACTTGGATTAATTCGGGTTGCAGAAATGGGATCGATTTTGGCGAGTTCTGTATGTAATGCTGCCCAACCTTGTTGAGCCGCTTTTTGTTCAAGCTCGGCGCGAATATTTTCATCAGCAGAAGGCAAGGGAGAAAGCCCTTCGATTAAGGCTTTGTAATATAACATCGTGCCGCCCACCAGTAACGGAATTTTGCCTTGCGCGGTAATATCCGCCATTTCGCGTAGAGCATCATCGCGGAAATTCATTGCGGAATAGCTTTCTGATGGATCTAAAATATCGATCAATCGATGAGGCGCAAGGTCAAGTTCTTCTTTTGATGGCTTCGCTGTGCCAATATCCATTCCTTTATAAATAAGAGCCGAATCCACACTAATCACTTCGACTGGAAGTGAGTTTCGTAATTGAATGGCTAAATCTGTTTTGCCGGAGGCTGTTGGGCCCATTAAAAAAATTGCGGTTGGCTTCATAAAAAATTTAAATTTCGTCTAATAAAGGCTGCCAGTTAATTGGCTTGAGTAACTGGGTAAATGCGGTGCGATTTATTTGCGTGAGTAAACGTTCTGTCTCGCTTAATAAATTGAGTGCATCCGCTAAAGCGTTAAAGGTTTTGCATTCTAATTGTGCGCAAAGTGCGGTTAAAAATGGTGATGAATTTTCATCTCTAGTCAGCATTGCCATCACGCATTTTTGTAGATTTTGTGTACGCAATAAACTTGGCACGCGATTTAAAGTTAAACGTAATTGGGCTTGATTTTCGATAAATTCAAAGCCAATTTTTTTGAAGTCATCTGAATATTGTTGCCATTTTTGGAATTGTGATTCGGTTAAGCGAAACACGATTGGAATCAATAAAGGCTGTTGTTCGATGTGCATTTGTTGTAAAGCCAATTTCCATTGCAAGCGTTGTAATTTTTCCAATGAAAGCAAAAAGAAATCTTGATTTTGTTGTAATAACAGCACGCGATTTTCAATAAGTGAAAGGGCGCGCAGATGTGATGAGCACTCAATTATTTCAGTTGGGATGATTTTGGCTGTATCTGAAATATTTTGTTGTGCTGTATCCGATATATCCTTTTGCTCTGTAGGCGGTAATGTGCGTAACAATTCCCCATACAACTGCTGTTCTGTTTTACTTGGCGTGTCTTTTTTATAATTTTCGCGATAATCACGATAGTCTGCTGTGACATGGCTTGATAAGCCGCGACCATCAAAAAAGTGCGGTGGATTTTGCTGGGGTTTTTCATAATATTGTGGCGCAAAGCTATTTTGCCCCGCAGCTGCACGATTAGGACGAATGCTGTAATTCGGCTGGGGTTCACGCACTGTATTTTCTTCGTGATTTTCTACCGCACTTTGTTCAGTATGCCAATTAATCTGTTCTTGATTGTTTAGTGCATAACTTATGCCTTCGTAAATAAAATCATGAATCAGACGTTGTTGATGAAAGCGTACTTCATGTTTGGTTGGATGAACATTGACATCCACATCGTGCGGGTTTAAATCAATAAACAACACAAACGCAGGATAAGCATCGGTTGGCAAATATTGAGCATAGGCTTGTCGAATCGCATGGCTGATCACTTTATCTCGAACCATTCGCCCATTAATATAGCAATAACTTAAATCATTTTGAGTTCGGCTAAAATTTGGTGTGGCTACCCAGCCTGATAAGTGTAAATCATCGTGTTTCCAATCAATTCGTAAGGCATTTTTGACAAAATCATCCCCACAAATCGCGGCGACACGTTTTAGTTGCTGATTGAGCGCTTCAGCAGGACGATATTGACGGATAATTTTCCCATTATGCGTTAATGTAAATGCCGTGCTGAATTTTGTTAAAGCAATTCGGCGAATGACTTCATCAATATGAGCAAATTCTGTTTTATCTGTGCGCAAAAATTTTCGGCGGGCTGGCGTGTTGAAAAAAAGATTGGCGACTTCAACTGTTGTGCCAACAGGATGTGATGCGGGTTTGATTGTTGTTTCCATATCACGACCTTGTGCATAAACTTGCCAAGCTTCAGTTTGTTCTTCAGTGCGAGAAGTAAGGGTTAGGCGTGATACAGAGCTGATACTTGCTAAGGCCTCGCCTCGAAAGCCCAAACTTAAAATGGCTTCGAGATCATCAAGATCGGCTATTTTACTCGTAGCATGTCGTGCTAAAGCAAGACTTAATTCTTCTTTTGGAATGCCACAGCCATTGTCACGAATACGGATTAAATTTGCCCCGCCATTTTCGATGTCGATTTGGATTTTATTTGCGCCTGCATCAAGGCTATTTTCCACTAATTCTTTTACCACAGATGCAGGGCGTTCTACCACTTCTCCAGCAGCAATTTGGTTAGCAAGTTGTGGGGAAAGAATTTTAATTGGCATTTACTTTTCTCTTAATTTAATTTTTTGTCCTGTAATAACTTTGCCATTTTTTAAATGTGGATTTAGGCTCAATAGTATATTTACTGGAATGTTATATTCCCTCGAAATAGCATAGAGTGTTTGGTTTTTTGTTACTTTATGATAGAGCGGAATTATATTTTTTTGATTGTTGTTTTGTATATTCTTCTCTTTTTTTAAATCTTTATTGGTATTATTTACTGATCTATTTTGTTTTTTGTGAGAACTATTTTCATTAATTATTAATGGTTTATTTTTTATATCGCCATTATCAGGAATTTTAATACTTTCATTTAGCCAAAGTGTTTTTCTTTTTAATTGATTTAATTTAATAATATCAGAGACTTTTACGTGATATTTATTTGATAAGCTACCTAAACTTTCTCCTTTTTTTACAATATGGCGAATGCCACTGTCTTTAATATTATCTTCATTTATATTTTGTTCTGAAGTGCGGTTATTTTTCCCTGATTTTTTTATATCGTTTTGTTTGATGTTTTGAACTAAATTGTCTTTCACTAAGGCATTGGTTTTACCGCTACGGAATGCAACTAAGCCTTCATAAATCATATAAGCAATGCGGCGGCGATAGGCTTGAGAGTTAAGTTTTTTTTCTTCTTCTGAATTGGAAAGAAATCCCGTTTCTACCAACACAGAAGGAATATCTGGCGAACGTAGAACACCTAGACTTGCATGTTGTGGCGTACTGCGACTTAATATTGTTACTTTAGCAAAATGGCGCAAAATATGTTCGCCTAACGCATAGCCAGTACGTTGGCTATGTCCAAATTGCAGATCAAGTACAGTCTGATCAAGATATTTGTCATTATTGTGTGAAAGTACTTTTCCTGCGCCACCAAGTAATTCTGAGCGTTTTTCATCGTCTTCTAGCCATTGACCCATTTCATCATTGGCTCGACGGTTTGACAATACCCAAACAGAAGCCCCACGACGATCAGGCGATTCAGATGAATCAGCATGGATAGAAATAAGATAATTCGCTTTAAATTTACGTGCGATTTCTGAACGTTCAGGCACGGAAATATAATAATCACTTTTACGCGTTAATACTCCACGAAAATGTGGATCTTTATCCAATAAGGCTTTTAATTCTTTTGCAATTGAAAGGGTAACATTTTTTTCATAAATACCTAAATTTCGGCTGATTGCACCAGGATCTTTTCCTCCGTGACCTGGGTCAATCGCAATCGTAATAGGTGCTGCCAAAATAGAGAAGCTAAATGTCGAGAAAAAAAGAAAAAATAAGATTTTAGTTTTCATAAATAAGTTAATTAGAAAATGCGCTTATAATATTTTTACCCAAATTTGTTTGTGCGATTAATTCAATATTTCGTGCATCATCGTAATAATCAATATTCACTAAAATATCAGCTTCTGGCAATATGCCTTGACCTTTTTCAGACCATTCAATTAAGCAAATGCTATTAGTATTAAAATAATCTCTAATACCCATAAATTCGAGTTCTTCAGGATCTGCTAACCGATATAAATCAAAATGATAAATCATTTTGCCTGCAATATTATATTCTTCAACCAGCGTATAAGTTGGGCTTTTTACATTACCTTGATGACCTATACCTTGCAGCATTCCGCGCGTCAGCGTTGTTTTTCCTGCCCCAAGATCACCGTTAAGATAAACCATAATTGCTTTTTCTGTATGCAATTTTAAAAGAATTTCGGCGAATTTTTTGCCGAAGCGGAGCATAGAAAATTCATCAGGGATATATTGAGTTAAGCTTTCCATAACAGGTTATGAATGAAGAAAAATGTGGGCAGATTCTACCGCACTTTTGAGATTCATAAAAGTGCGGTGAAATTTCTAGGGATTTAATTTTATCATTTCATGGTCAGCAAATTGCTTGACCAAATCTGCTAGTGGCTGAGCGTTAGGTAAGACCAAATCTGATTCGATTTCAAACAATGGCACAATGACAAACTCACGGTTATGCATATCGTAATGTGGAACTGTTAAGCGTTCGTTTTGAATAATTTCATTGCCGTAAAGTAAAATATCTAAATCTAATGTGCGTTCGCCCCAGCGACGTAAACGCACTCGACCTTGCTCATTTTCAATGCGTTGCAATTCATCTAATAGTGCAAGTGGGCTAAGCTTGGTTTTAATTTTTGCAACAGCATTCACATAATCGGGTTGATCTTGTGGACCGAGTGGTTTGCTTTTATAAAAAGAGCTCGTTGTTACCAAATCTGTGTTTGGTAACTGACTTATCGCTTTAAGCGCAGAATGTAATTGTTCTACTGGCGTATTTAAATTGCTGCCCAGCGCAATATATATAGTAATCATATCTCCCCTTACTCTGCTGAACGCATTGTTTTACGACGGCGTGGACGGTAGTATTTTTTCTTTGGTTTGGGATGTAAGCGTTGTTGCTCCTGTATCAACTGTTCACGCTGTTCGCCATTACTAAATTGATATTCGTGCCACCATTTGGCTAATTCAATCGTTTCGCCACCTTCAATTTCTGCACGCATAGCCAGTAAATCAAAGCCAGCACGGAATTTTGGATGTTCCATGGTACGCATTGGTGCTGAACTAGTACGTTTTAATAATTGCAGTTGTAAGAACCAAATGTCACGAATGACCGCAGTATGACGACGTGGTGCAGCCAAAGCACGGCAGAATAAATCTAAAACTTCATTGCCCGCCAAAGCATAAGCATCATGATTATTTAAACCACCTTCATTTTTCAAAATTTCCACTTTTTCGCGTAATGGATACCAAAAAAATGCTGCAAATAAGAACGCAGGATTAATACGAAGTTTATCCACAACACGTTCATCTGTCGAAGTAAGGGCGGTGACGATCATACGTTCTGCAAAACTATCTTCTTTCTCTGTAAAATATGGACTTAATGCAGGGAAAAGTTGTTCAAATAAACCATATTGACGTAATAAACGATAGGTTTTTACCCCTTGTCCTGCTTGTAATAATTTTAAGCTCTCATCAAATAAGCGAGCAGTCGGAATATTTTTTAATAAAGGCGCAAGTTCACGAATTGGCTGTTCACTTGGTTTTTCAAGGAACATATCAAGTTTTGCCATAAAACGAATGGAGCGTAGCATCCGCACAGGATCTTCTTGATAACGTGTAACAGGATCGCCAATTAAGCGTAGCTTGCCCGCTTTGAGATCCTTAATGCCCTCGAAATAATCTCGTAACGTATTATCTTGTGGATTGTAATACAGCGCATTGACCGTAAAATCACGGCGTGCTGCATCTTGTTCGATCGTACCGTAAACATTATCGCGTAGTAACATTCCTTCATTACTTTGCTTTGCTTGATTTTCATTGCGAGCATCACTGTGATTGGCTCGGAAAGTGGCAACTTCAATAATATCTCGACCAAACATAATATGTGCTAAGCGGAAACGGCGACCCACTAAACGGCATTGGCGTTGAAAAATGTTTTGGATTTGCTCAGGACGGGCGTTTGTTGCAACATCAAAATCTTTTGGTTTTTTACCAAGTAATAAATCGCGGATACATCCACCGACGATATAAGCCTCGAAACCTTGACGTTGCAGTTTTTCCACAACAGTGAGTGCATTACGGCTAAAATCTCGTGGGGAAATATCAAATTGAGCCGCTTTAATCACATTTTTATTGTAGCGACGTGTTTGTTCTGATTTTTTTGTCTGCGCTTTTGGCATTTGAGTATTAGAACGCTCAACTCGTTTAGAATAAGCACTTGTTTTGGCAACCTCTTTTGATTTTTTTGTCTTCTTGCCAAACAAATTTTTGATATAAGTAAGAATAATTTACTCCGTTTTTTTGTTGGAAATAAATGGTTTAGCTCTTTTTCTGTAAAGAAAAAGGCAAGGGGATTTTTCCGCATTTTTAAATGCAAAAAAAGTGCGGCTAATTTTAACCGCACTTTGGTATTTTTCAATAGAATGAATTAACCAGCGACTTGTTTTTCACGGATTTCAGCTAACGTTTTGCAATCAATGCAAAGATCTGCTGTTGGGCGCGCTTCTAAACGGCGGATACCGATTTCCTCGCCGCAACAATCGCAGTAACCGAAATCATCGGTATCAAGTTTTTTCAAGGTTGCTTCGATTTTTTTCATTAGTTTGCGTTCGCGATCACGATTACGCAGTTCTAGACTAAATTCCTCTTCCTGAGTTGCTCGGTCTGCGGGATCGGGGAAATTGGTTACTTCATCCTGCATATGTGCAACGGTGCGAGAAGCTTCTTCCACGATTTGCTCGTGCCAAGCATTAAGAATTTTTCTGAAATGAAGAATTTGCTCTTCATTCATATATTCTTCATCTTTTTTCATTTGATAAGGCTTAACGCCTGCTAAATCTAGCAAGCTCAATGATTCTCTTGACATCTCTCACTCCTAATACATACAGAATTTAAGCGTGGACTTCACGACTTCCTGTCTTGTTATTTTAGTTTGTTCCTGACTGCTATTTTAGGAACCCAATTTTTGCGGGCGGTATAAATATCAGAAGTTGTTTGTTTTAGCAAGTAAATTTTCCTGAAAAATTTATTTTTACAATATGGATCGTAAAATTTGAAGCAACCGTTTGCATATTTAAATAAAACTAGCCTAGTCTTAGAGAGATTGGAATTAATCTTTTACAAAAATGAAATTAAACTTAATAACTTTAGCTGTCTTGTTAATTGTCGCGGATTTAACGTTGTTATTTCTACCGCAACCATTGCTATTGCCTTGGCAAGTTGCTCTCGTTATTGCGCTTGTTTTGATTTTTCTTTTTATTTTTTGGCGTAAAAATTTCTTAGTTAGCCTTGCTTTTTTTGTTGCTTCTCTTGGCTATTTTCATCATTCGGCTTTGAGTTTATTACAACAAGCTCAACGTATTACCGCTCAAAAGCAAATGGTGACTTTTGAGATTCAAGAAATTTTGCATCAACAGGATTATCAAACACTTATCGCCACAGCAACATTGACGGATAACTTACAAGAGCAACGAATTTTTTTAAATTGGAAAGCAAAAGAGGCGCCTCAACTATCGGAAATTTGGCAAGCTGAAATTTCTTTACGTCCCCTTTCTGCGCGATTAAATTTTGGTGGGTTTGATCGGCAACAATGGTATTTTTCAAAAGGAATTACGGCTGTTGGAAGCGTAAAAAGTGCGGCGAAAATTGCTGATGTTTCATCATTGCGTGCAGAAAAATTGCAACAAGTGAGAAAGCAAACGGAAGGATTATCTCTACAAGGTTTATTGATTGCGTTAGCTTTTGGCGAACGGGCTTGGTTAGATAAAAACACTTGGTCAATTTACCAACAAACGAATACCGCACATCTTATTGCTATTTCTGGCTTACATATTGGGTTGGCTATGGGAATTGGATTTTGCTTGGCTCGTGTTGTGCAAGTGTTTTTTCCTACGCGTTTTATTCATCCTTATTTTCCTTTAGTTTTTGGTGTTTTATTTGCTTTAATTTATGCGTATTTGGCTGGTTTTAGCGTGCCAACTTTTCGTGCCATTTCAGCACTTGTTTTCGTTTTCTTCGTTCAAATAATGAGGAGATATTATTCGCCTTTTCAGCTTTTTACGTTGGTTGTCGGATTCTTGCTTTTCTGCGATCCATTAATGCCGCTTTCGGTCAGTTTTTGGCTTTCTTGTGGTGCAGTTGGTTGTTTGATCCTCTGGTATCGTTATGTGCCTTTTTCACTTTTTCAATGGAAAAATCGTCCCTTTTCCCCAAAAGTGCGGTGGATTTTGGGTTTATTTCATTTGCAATTTGGGTTATTGCTCTTTTTTACGCCTTTGCAACTTTTTCTATTTAATGGTTTATCGTTGAGTGGATTTTTAGCCAATCTTATTGCTGTTCCAATTTATAGTTTTTTCCTCGTGCCATTAATTTTATTTGCCGTTTTTACTAACGGCGCAATGTTTTCTTGGCAACTAGCAAATAAGCTAGCCGAAGGAATTACTGGGTTAATTTCTGTTTTTCAAGGAAATTGGCTCACGGTTTCATTTAATTTAGTATTATTTTTAACCGCACTTTGTGGCGGAATATTTATGTTAATTATTTGGCGTATTTATCGAGAACCAGAGGCTTCACCATCAACTTGGAAAATTAAACGACCAAGATTTTTTACATTGAATCTCAGTAAACCTTTGCTAAAAAATGAACGAATCAACGTTTTGCTATGTTCTTTCGGCATTATTCTTATGTGTTTTATGATTTTGTTGTTTAAACAATTGAGCAAACCAACTTGGCAGGTAGATACTTTAGATGTGGGGCAGGGCTTGGCAACGCTGATTGTGAAAAATGGCAAAGGGATTCTTTATGATACGGGTTCTTCTTGGCGAGGTGGAAGTATGGCTGAATTAGAAATTTTGCCTTATTTAAAAAGAGAAGGGATTGTTTTGGAAAAATTGATTTTAAGCCACGATGATAACGATCATGCAGGTGGTGCTTCGACAATTTTAAAGGCGTATCCCAATGTGGAATTGATTACCCCTTCACGAAAAAACTATGAGGAAAATTACCGCACTTTTTGTACTGCTGGACGTGATTGGCATTGGCAAGGGCTACATTTTCAAATACTTTCTCCTCACAACGTTGTGACACGAGCTGATAATCCCCATTCTTGTGTGATTTTAGTCGATGATGGAAAGAATAGCGTTTTGCTAACTGGCGATGCAGAAGCAAAAAATGAGCAAATTTTTGCCCGCACTTTAGGCAAAATCGATGTGTTACAAGTGGGGCATCATGGGAGTAAAACATCGACAAGTGAATACTTGCTTTCTCAGGTTAGACCAGATGTAGCGATTATTTCTAGTGGACGTTGGAATCCGTGGAAATTCCCCCATTATTTGGTTATGGAAAGGCTTCATCGCTATAAAAGTGCGGTAGAAAATACCGCTGTTTCGGGGCAAGTGCGGGTAAATTTTTTTCAAGACCGATTAGTAATCCAGCAAGCTCGCACAGAATTTTCCCCTTGGTATGCGCGTGTAATTGGATTATCAAAGGAATAAAAGGTACAATGCGTGCAATTTTTACTATTAGATAGCGATTATGCAAGAGCAAAAATTACAAGAAAATGATTTTTCAACCTTACAAACGTTTAAGCGTTTGTGGCCAATGATTAAACCTTTTAAAGCGGGGCTTATTGTTTCTGGCGTCGCGTTAGTTTTTAATGCATTAGCTGACTCAGGCTTGATTTATTTGTTAAAACCGTTGTTGGACGATGGTTTTGGTAAGGCAAACCATTCATTTTTGAAAATGATGGCTTTTGTCGTCGTTGGGATGATTATTTTACGCGGCATTACCAACTTTATTTCTAATTATTGCTTGGCGTGGGTATCAGGCAAAGTTGTCATGACAATGCGTCGTCGCTTGTTTAAACATTTAATGTTTATGCCAGTGAGTTTCTTTGATCAAAATTCAACAGGGCGTTTACTTTCTCGGATTACTTATGATTCCCAAATGATTGCAAGTTCTTCTTCAGGATCTTTGATTACAATTGTGCGAGAAGGAGCATATATTATTTCGCTATTCGCAGTGATGTTTTATACCAGTTGGGAATTAACAATTGTGCTTTTTATTATAGGTCCAATCATTGCTGTTTTAATTCGTTTGGTATCAAAAATTTTTCGTAGATTAAGTAAGAACTTACAAGATTCAATGGGTGAACTTACGTCTGCTACAGAACAGATGTTAAAAGGTCATAAAGTTGTGCTTTCTTTCGGAGGGCAACATGTGGAAGAAGTGCATTTTAATCATGTTAGTAATGATATGCGTCGAAAAAGCATGAAAATGGTGACAGCAAATTCCATTTCTGATCCTGTGGTGCAAGTTATTGCATCTCTCGCATTAGCTACGGTGCTCTATTTAGCTACCACTCCATTGATTGCAGAAGATAATTTGAGTGCAGGCTCATTTACAGTGGTATTTTCTTCAATGTTAGCTATGATGCGTCCGTTAAAATCATTAACTGCGGTGAATGCACAATTTCAAAGTGGAATGGCAGCATGTCAAACGCTATTTGCCATTTTAGATTTAGAGCCAGAAAAAGATGACGGGGCTTATAAAGCAGAACCTGCGAAAGGCGAGTTAGAATTTAAAAATGTGAGTTTTGCATATCAAGGAAAAGATGAACTTGCATTAAATAATATTTCTTTTAGCGTTCCAGCTGGAAAAACCGTTGCTTTGGTTGGGCGTTCTGGATCGGGCAAATCAACCATTGCTAATTTAGTGACACGTTTTTACGATATTGAGCAAGGCGAAATTTTACTGGATGGCGTAAATATCCAAGATTATCGTTTATCTAATTTACGTGAAAACTGCGCTGTGGTTTCTCAACAAGTCCATTTATTTAACGATACTATTGCGAATAATATTGCTTATGCAGCACAAGATAAGTATTCTCGCGAAGAAATTATCGCTGCAGCAAAAGCGGCTTATGCTTTAGAGTTTATCGAAAAATTACCGCAAGGTTTTGATACGGTAATTGGCGAAAATGGCGCTAGCCTATCAGGTGGGCAACGTCAGCGTTTAGCGATTGCTCGTGCTTTATTGCGTAATTCGCCAGTATTAATTTTAGATGAAGCTACATCTGCACTAGATACGGAATCAGAACGAGCAATCCAATCTGCATTAGAGGAATTAAAGAAAGATCGCACGGTTATTGTGATTGCCCATCGATTATCTACTATTGAAAATGCGGATGAAATTCTTGTGATTGATCACGGAGAAATTCGTGAGCGTGGCAACCATAAAACATTGCTTGAACAAAATGGTGCCTATAAACAGTTGCATAGTATGCAGTTTACTGGCTAATTTATTGATTATCGAAAACGCGAGTTGAAAAACTCGCGTTATTTTATCCGCACTTATTAGAAAGGATTTTCTATGCCCTTCTGGTATTCCAACTCCAAACTTATTTGGCTCTTATCGCCTTTTTCTTTATTGTTTTGGTTGATTAGCCAACTTCGTCGCGCCTTATTCTCTTTGGGGCTGAAGTCTTCTTATCGCGCACCAAAACCAGTGATAATTGTGGGAAATTTGTCTGTGGGTGGAAATGGCAAAACGCCTGTGGTTGTTTGGCTTGTGGAAGAATTAAAGAAACGAGGTTTTCGCGTAGGTGTGATTTCTCGTGGTTATGGAAGCAAATCTAAAACGTATCCGTTATTCGTTACTGAAAATACGCATCCGATTGAAGGTGGTGATGAACCTGTATTGATTGCTAAACGCACCAATGCTCCAGTCGTGATTTCCCCGAATCGCCAGCAAGCGATTGAATTACTCTTAAGCCAAGCAGAGTGCGATATTATTATTTCTGATGATGGTTTACAGCATTATCAATTACAGCGTGATTTGGAAATTGTGGTAATGGATGCTGAGCGTGCGTTGGGAAATGGTTTTGTATTGCCAGCAGGTCCATTGCGAGAATTACCAAGTCGATTAAAATCTGTCGATTTTGTGATCACTAATGGTGGAAAAAATCAGTATTCAGATGCAGTTATGCGTCTTGTGCCTCATTTCGCGATTAATTTAAAAACCAATGAAAAACGCCAATTAAAGGAATTTCAATCTGGTGTTGCCATTGCAGGGATTGGCAATCCACAGCGTTTTTTCACTATGTTAGAAAAGTTAGGGATTCAATTAGAACGAACGCAAGCATTTCAAGATCATCAACATTTTGAAGCCTCTCAATTAGAAAAACTTGCAGAAAATCAACCGCTCTTTATGACGGAAAAAGATGCCGTAAAATGCCAATCTTTTGCTAACGATAATTGGTGGTATGTCCCTGTAGATGCAGAGATTATTGAGGCTGAAAAACAAGGTGAAAATTTACCGCACTTTTGGGGCAAAATAGACAAACTTGTGGCGCAATATAGAAATGGCTGAAAGGATTAATCTCCAGTTGTTTTGATTGCTTGCCGATAAAGCTGAAATATTAAAGAATAAGGAATAAATTATGTCATTTACCGTGATTATCCCCGCTCGTTTTGCATCAAGTCGTTTACCTGGAAAACCGCTTGCCGATATTGCAGGTAAGCCAATGATTCAACATGTATTTGAGAAAGCACTGCAGTCTGGGGCGAGCCGAGTGATTATTGCCACCGATAATGAAAATGTGGCTGATGTTGCCAAAAATTTTGGCGCAGAAGTGTGCATGACTTCGGTTAATCATAATTCTGGTACAGAACGTTTAGCGGAAGTTGTAGAAAAATTAGCGATTCCTGACAATGAAATCATTGTCAATATTCAAGGCGATGAGCCTTTGATTCCTCCCGTTATCGTGCGACAAGTGGCAGATAATTTAGCAAAATTTAATGTCAATATGGCAAGCCTTGTGGTCAAAATTCATGATGCTGAGGAATTATTTAATCCAAATGCAGTGAAAGTATTAACAGATAAAGATGGCTATGTGCTGTATTTTTCCCGTTCGGTTATTCCTTATGATCGTGATCAGTTTATGAATTTACAGGATGTTCAGAAAGTGCAGCTTGCTGATGCGTATTTGCGTCATATTGGCATTTACGCGTATCGTGCTGGTTTTATAAAACAATATGTGCAATGGGCACCGACTCAACTTGAAAATCTAGAAAAACTTGAGCAGCTTCGCGTGTTATATAACGGCGAACGTATTCACGTAGAACTTGCGAAAGAAGTGCCTGCAGTGGGGGTGGATACCGCCGAAGATTTGGAAAAAGTGCGGTTGATTTTGGCGAAGGATTAAATACTTGGCTCCCCCTGCTTGCGGGGGGAGCTGCCGAAGGCTGAGGGGGGATAAATTTAACATCGCAAGCCCCCTTTTGCTCTTTAGGCTCCTTCCCCCGAAAGCAGGGAAGGCAAGATGTCTTTTGTTATTGGTAAAATATTCTATGTTCAATCCCAAAAAATTCCTCGCTGATGTCTCTCACGAACCTGGTGTTTATCGTATGTATGACGATAAAGATCAGGTTATTTATGTTGGGAAAGCAAAGGATTTAAAAAAACGTCTTTCAAGCTATTTTCGTAAAAATCTGAGCAGTAAAAAAACAGAGGCGTTGGTTGCGTCAATTCATCATATTGACACCACGTTAACTTCATCTGAAACGGAAGCTTTACTGCTAGAGCATAATTTTATCAAGCTTTATCAGCCTCGCTATAACGTATTATTGCGTGACGATAAATCCTATCCATTTATTTTATTAACCAAAGAACGCCACCCAAGAATTACTTCTTATCGTGGTTCTAAAAAATTTGCAGGCGAATATTTCGGGCCTTATCCTCACGCAGGGGCTGTGCGTGAAACTTTATCGCTTTTGCAAAAACTTTTCCCTGTTCGCCAATGTGAAAATTCCGTTTATTCCAACCGTTCTCGTCCTTGTTTGCAGTATCAAATTGGGCGTTGTTCTGCACCTTGTGTACAGGGATATGTTTCCGATGAAGAATATAATCAGCAAGTTGAATTAGCCCGCTTATTTTTACAAGGCAAAGATCAACAGGTGTTAGATTATTTAATCGGTAAAATGGAGCAGGCAAGCAGAAATTTAGATTTTGAACAGGCTGCTCGTTATCGCGATCAAATTCAGGTTGTGCGTTCGGTTATAGAAAGACAATTTGTATCCAATGAGCGTTTAGATGATATGGATATTATGTCTATCGCTTACCAACACGGGTTAGCCTGTGTACAGGTGATGTTTATTCGTCAAGGAAAAGTGCTAGGCAATCGCAGTTATTTCCCAAAAGTCCCCGCCAATACGGATTTATCGGAACTTACCGAAACTTTTGTGGGGCAATTTTATTTACAAGGTCATCAAGGACGAAGTATTCCGAATAGTATTATTGTCGATCGTCAATTATCTGAAAAATCAGAGCTTGAGCAACTTCTTACGGAGCAAGCTGGCAGAAAAGTGACGATTCAAGAAAGCGTAAAAGGCGATAAAAGTAAATACTTACAGCTCGCACAAGTTAATGCTAAAGCGGCTTTAAATGTACAACTTAAACAATCTTCACGAATGTCAGAGCGTTATCAAGCGTTGTGTGAGCTGTTAAATCTTCCTGAAATTAAGCATATGGAATGTTTTGATATAAGCCATACAATGGGAAATCAAACAGTCGCATCTTGTGTTGTTTTTAATAAAGAAGGTCCACTGAAATCTGATTATCGTCGTTTTAATATTGAAGGCATTACTGGCGGAGATGATTATGCTGCGATGGAACAAGCGTTGCAGAAACGTTATGAGCGTGATTTAGAAGAAGATAAAATTCCCGATATTATTTTTATTGATGGTGGAAAAGGGCAGTTAAATCGAGCATTGAACGTGTTCCAACATCTTCAAGTAAAATGGGATAAAAATAGACCGCACTTAATTGGCGTGGCAAAAGGTGTGGATCGTCGAGCAGGACAGGAAGTACTGATCATCAGCAAACAAGACCGCGAAATTCATTTGCCTGATGATAGTTTGGCATTGCATTTGATTCAACACATCCGTGATGAAAGCCATAATCACGCAATAAGCGGACACCGTAAAAAACGTCAAAAAGCCTTTACACAAAGTGGTTTAGAAACTATTGAAGGTGTGGGAGCTAAACGTCGTCAGGCTTTACTGAAATATCTTGGTGGTTTACAAGGTGTGAAAAAGGCGACCTTAGATGAAATAGCCTCTGTACCGGGCATTTCCCCTAAACTTGCTGAAAGGATTTTTGAAACGCTTAAAAACGACTAATCAATCATTTCTCAAATATAAATAACGATTGCTTTTCGTCATAAAGCCATTATGATCTGTATTTTCGGATTTATTTAACTCAATTATAGGAAAAATTATGTTTGAATGGATTGCGGATCCTGAAGCGTGGATATCACTTGCGACACTTGCGGCTTTAGAGATCGTTTTAGGAGTCGACAATATTATTTTTATTAACATCCTAGTTGGACGTTTACCTGAACGCCAACGCCAGTCTGGTCGTATTCTTGGGCTTGCTTTGGCAATGCTAACAAGAATTTTACTTTTAATGTCACTAGCGTGGATAATGAAACTTACTGCACCGTTATTTACTGTGTTTAATCAAGAAATTTCTGGGCGTGATTTGATTTTATTAATCGGTGGTTTATTCCTGATTATAAAAAGTTCTGGCGAAATTAAAGAGGCGATAAATCATCAAGAACACCATGAATCTGAAAGCAAAAACAAAGTGAGTTATCTTGGCGTATTAATTCAAATTGCTGTGCTAGATATTGTATTTTCTTTAGATTCTGTCATTACAGCGGTGGGTATGGCAAGCCACCTTCCTGTGATGATTTTGGCGATTATGATTGCCGTGGGGGTGATGATGTTTGCGGCAAAACCAATCGGCGATTTTGTGGATACACACCCAACGTTGAAAATTCTAGCTTTAGCTTTCTTAATTTTAGTCGGAATTAGTTTAATTGCAGAAAGTTTGGATATTCACATCCCGAAAGGTTACATCTATTTTGCAATGGGATTCTCTGTTGTGGTCGAGATGATCAATATTCGAACGAGAAGATTGATGAAATAAATTAGAAGTGCGGTCGATAAAAATAATGTTTTTTATGACCGCACTTTTTCTTTTACTTATTGAAATACACTTTTTTTAATGCCATCTCTAAACCGCGAAATTCAGCTAGACCTTTTAACCGACCAATGGCAGAGTAGCCAGGATTGGTTTTTTTACGTAAGTCATCCAACATTTGATGTCCATGATCTGGGCGCATTGGGATTAAACGAGTTTCTCCTAGATTTAATCGACGATATTCTTCATTTAATAAAGCTTTTACTACATTAAACATATCTACGTCTCCCTCTAGATGAGCTGCCTCATGGAAGGTTAGTGGATTACCTTCACGTTGAGTAGAACGTAAATGAGCGAAGTAAATACGATCAGCGAATTGTTCAGTCATTTTTACCAGATCATTATCGGAACGTACGCCATAAGAACCCGTACACATTGTAAAACCATTTGCTGGTAATGGTTGAGTTTCTACAAACCACTGCATATCTTCAATAGTTGAAACTATGCGTGGTAAGCCTAAGATTGGGCGTGGAGGATCGTCTGGATGAATCGCCATTTTGATTCCTACTTCTTGGGCAACAGGTACGATCTCATTTAAAAAATAAGCCAAATGCGTACGGAATTTTTCGGATGAAATATCTTTATAGCGATCTAATTGAGTTTGAAATTCATCAAGAGTGTAACCTTCTTCTGCACCGGGTAAGCCCGCAATAATATTACGCGTTAATTGCACTATATCTTGCTCTGACATATTGTCATAATAGGTTCTTGCTGCAACTTGTTCTTCTTGATTATAGGTTTTTTCTGCATCAGGACGTTTTAAAATATGAAGTTCAAATGCGGCAAAAGCGATATGATCAAAGCGCAATGCTTTAGAACCATCTGGTAATTCATAAGCAAGATCGGTTCGAGTCCAGTCTAAAACTGGCATAAAATTGTAGCAAACAGTGTCAATTCCACATTGAGCAAGATTGCGAAGAGTTTGTTTGTAGTTATTAATCCATTTTTGATAATTTCCAGTCTGAGTTTTGATCTCTTCATGAACTGGTACACTTTCCACTACTGACCAGCTTAAACCAGCATTTTCTATTTCAGTTTTGCGTTTTTTAATTTCTTCAATACTCCATATTTCACCGTTAGGAATATGGTGAAGTGCAGTGACTATACCAGTTGCGCCTGCTTGACGAATATCAGATAAAGAAACAGGATCTTTTGGTCCATACCAACGCCATGCTTGTTCCATTTTTAACTCCTATGTTATTACAAGTATTTAGATACCTACAACAACTGGATTTGTATTGAATAGGTATCCATCAAAATGTGGATCTTCTACATCAGATAATTCAAATAATTTTACTTTTACATTTTCTAAGTGTTGCCACATAGCTTTTCTAGCTTCATTAGCATTTTTCTTTTGAATAGCAGATAAAATTTTTTGATGATCTTCTATCCATAAATGATGATAATCATTTTGTAAAATACGAGAATGTAATTGTGCCCACATCGCACTATTAAAGCGATATTGCCACAATTGTTCTTGTAATTTGACTAACACATCATTTTGTGTAATTTCTGCAAGTGCCAAATGAAAATCTTTGTCTGCACTATAGTCATCTTGATTCTGAGTAAGTAATTCTTTCTCTCGATTCAGTATTTGTTTTAAATTTAAAATATCTTTTTTAGTCGCTTGTAACGCTGCGAATTCAGCAATACTACTTTCTAATAGTTGTCTAGCTTGTAAAAGTTCAAATGGACCTACATCTGGTAAATCTGAATGTTCCATATGTATTGATTCGGGGGTTCTTACTACATAAACGCCTGACCCTTTTTTTACCTCTACTAATTTTTCTACTTCTAACATAACCATTGCTTCTCTAACAATAGTTCTACTTACACCAAATTTTTCAGAAATTTCTCGTTCTGTAGGGAGTTTGTCTCCAATGCTATAAATTCCTTGAGAAATATCTTGTTTTAGCAATTGACCGATTCGGGTATATGTTCTATTTACTATATTTTCCATATTTTTCCTTAAATTGGTATTCCAATTTTTTATTTTTGTGATACGGCTCACAAAAATAGATATTTGGTATTCCAAAAAGAGTTTTTATGTTTCATAATCATATCATAGTTAAACATAACAAGTAATTTTATTCTGTCAATGGCATATAAGGAGTCTAAAAATGAAGGAGCGAATCAAAGCAATATGCTTAGAAAAACCAAACAATGTAGTTGTTAAAGAAGTGCCTTATCCCGAGAAAAGTGATAATGATGTACTTATTCAGGTAGAATCAATGGGGATTTGTGGTTCTGATATTGGTGCATATAGAGGAACTAATCCATTAGTAACTTATCCAAGAATACTTGGGCATGAAATTGTAGGGAGAGTAATTGAAAGTGGAATTGGTATGCCGGATAGGGTGAGGGTTGGAGACCGAGTAATTGTTGATCCTTATGTTTTTTGTGGTCAATGCTATCCTTGTTCAATTGGTAGAACCAATTGTTGTGAATCATTAAAGGTAATTGGTGTTCATATTGATGGAGGTATGCAAGAGGTAATTAGACATCCCGCTCATCTTTTAACTAAAGTCCCAGATAACCTACCGATTCATCAATTACCTTTAGCTGAACCTTTAACAATAGCTTTACATGCTTTACATAGAACAACTTTAAAATCAGGGGAACACATAGTAATTATTGGAGCTGGTGCAATTGGATTAATGGCAGCATTAGCAGCGGTTCAATATGGAGCAATCCCAATTTTAGTTGATATATTAGAACAACGTCTTGAGTATGCAAAATCCTTGGGAATTGAACATATTGTAAATCCGCATAAGGAGGATGACATTAAAAGAATTAAGGAAATTACAAGTGGTCGTATGGCAGAAGTTGTTATGGAGGCATCTGGTGCTAATATTTCTATCAAAAATACTCTGCATTATACCTCCTTTGCAGGAAGAATTGCTTTAACAGGATGGCCAAAAACAGAAACTCCATTACCAACAAATTTAATTACCTTTAAAGAATTGAATATTTATGGTTCTAGAACAAGCAAGGGGGAATTTGAGGAGGCATTGGATATGCTTGCTACTAATAAAATTAATGCATCTCATATCATTACTAAGTGTATCAAATTTGAAGAAATTCCTAGTTTTATTTCTGATTTATCTGATCATCCAGAAAATTATTTAAAAATTAATGCAGTTTTCTAAAAAACATAATCAATAAGGAGAAAGTTATGAAGTCAATTAAAAGCTTAGGTAAATTATTACTTGCTTCAAGTATATTGTTTAGTAGCAGTGCATTTGGAAAAACAATTATTAAGTTAGGACATTATAATTCTGATATACATCCATCACATATTGCATTACAGGAATATTTTAAGAAAACAATTGAAAATGAAACAAATCATAGATATGAGATTAGACTTTATCCTAATAATCAACTTGGCGGTGAAGATCAAATTGTAAATGGATTACGTAATGGCACTATAGAAGCAGGTATTACAGGTTTATTATTGCAAAATGTAGATCCTATTTTTGGAGTTTGGGAATGGCCTTATTTATTTAAGGATAATCAAGAGGCTAAAAAAGTATTGGAATCTCCAATCGCAAATAAAATTGGTCAAAAAATGGAGAAGTATGGAATTAAATTACTTGCCTATGGTATGAATGGATTTCGTGTTATTTCATCTAATAAAAAATTAGAGAAATTTGACGATTTTAAAGGTTTACGTTTAAGAGTTCCGCTGAATTCACTTTTTGTTGATTGGGCTAAAGCAATGAATATAAATCCACAAAGCATGCCGCTCAGTGAAGTTTTTACTGCATTAGAACAAAAGGTAATTGATGGTCAAGAAAATCCGTATATGTTAATTAAAGACTCTGGGTTATATGAAGTACAAAAATATATTATCCAAAGTAACCATATTTTCTCTCCAGGATTATTACAAATTAGCTTAAAAACTTGGAATAAAATTCCAAAAGAAGATCAAATTATTTTTGAAAAAGCAGCTAAATTGTATCAAGAGAAAGAGTGGGAATTAGCAATTAAAACAGAATTAGAAGTTAAAGATTATCTAGCTAAACATGGAAATGAAATTATCGTACCAAGTGAAGCATTTAAAAATGACATGGTGAATGCATCTAAGGTGCTTTATGATAGTTTTTATAAAAAATATGATTGGGCTAAGGATGTAGTCCAAAAAATTAACGAAGCTAAATAATTAATAAGATCCCCTATGTTCAATTTTATAAATTGCTCATGGGGGATAAAGAAGGAGCTTGTTTTATGAAAATAGCAAAGTATTTAGACAAAGCATTAGAATATCTTTCTATCTTAGCATTAGTTATTATGATTTCTCTCGTGTTTTTTAATTCTGTCTTGAGGTACTTCTTTGATTCTGGAATTGCATTTTCTGAAGAGTTTTCTAGGATTTGTTTTGTATATATGATTTTCTTTGGGATTATCCTTGTTGCCAAGGATAAAGCTCATCTTACTGTTGATATTATTATTTCTGCGTTACCTGAGCAGTATAGAAAAATAGTCTTAATAGTTGCAAATATATGCGTTCTGATTGCAATGATTTTTATAGCTTATGGTGCATTACAACTGATGTCTTTGACCTATACTCAACAAATGCCAGCTACAGGTATATCTTCATCTTTTTTATATTTAGCTGCTGTTATATCTGCCGTATCTTACTTTTTTATTGTCATGTTTAGCATGATTAAAGACTATAAAGAATCCTCTGATAAATAGGAGCTTATAATGTTACTATTATTTTTGTGTAGTTTATTCTTATTGTTATTTCTTGGTGTACCTGTAGCACTATCAATGCTGTTGAGTGCGAGTATTATGCTATATCATCTTGATATGTTTGATACGCAATTAATTACAGAAAACTTTGTGATGGGAACGAATAATTTTCCTTTGATGGCTATTCCTTTCTTTATGCTTACTGGAGAAATAATGAAGCATGGAGGAATTTCTGAGCGAATCATTAATTTTGCAACAAGTATGGTTGGTCATATTAAAGGTGGTTTAGGTTATGTTGCGATCATCTCTGGGTTGATATTTGCAGGGTTATCTGGTTCTGCGGTAGCGGATACGGCAGCGTTAGGTGCAATACTAATTCCTATGATGATTTCTAAAAAATATGATGGTGCTCGTTCCACAGGATTAATTTGTGCTGCAGGTATTATTTCAGTTGTTATTCCTCCAAGCATTCCTATGATCATTTACGGTATTACTGCTGGAGCATCCATCACTAAATTATTTATGGGGGGAACTGTACCAGGCTTATTAATGGTCGTTGGATTATGGGTTACTTGGAAAATTTTGTATAGAAATAATGATGCAAGTCTAGAAAGAAAACAAACTGGCAAAGAAAGATGGGTTGCTTTTAAAAAAGCATTTTGGCCTTTATTATTACCTATCATTATTATTGTGGGATTAAGAGGAGGGATTTTTACTCCAACAGAAGCGGGAGTTGTTGCTGCAATTTATGCTGGCATAGTAAGTATTGCTTATAAAGGCTTAACATTTTCTAAATTAAAAGATGTCTTCATTGGTACCATCAAAACAACATCAATGGTAATGTTTGTTGCTGCATCAGCAATGATATCTGCTTTTGCGATTACAGTTGCTCAAATTCCAACAGAATTAGTCCAAACGATTAAAGGATTAACTGATAGTCCGACAATTTTAATGTTTATTATAATGCTATTTTTATTACTTGTTGGATGTGTAATGGATTTAATTCCTGCGGTATTAATCTTTGTTCCAGTCTTATTACCAGTGTTAAGAGCATATAATATTGATATTGCGTATTTCGGAATCATGATGGTGATTAATTTATCTATAGGATTAATAACACCGCCCGTGGGAACAGTTTTGTATGTAGGCTCAGGGATATCAAAATTAGGGATAGGTGCATTATCCAAAGGAATTGCTCCATTCTTATTTGTTTACGCAATTATTATGATGTTGATCGTATTTTTCCCTGAAATTGTAATTGTTCCAATGAATTGGTTATCTTGATTTATTAGGAAGTTACATTATGAAAAAAATAGCATTTATCGGCGAGTGTATGATTGAACTCAATGGGAAACCCTTTGCGGAAATGTGGCAAAGTTATGGTGGTGATACCTTAAATTCTGCAACTTATCTTAGTCGAGTAAGTTCATCAAAAGAGATTCAAGTTCATTATGTCTCTGCATTAGGAACTGATAATTTAAGTAAACAAATGCTTAAATATTGGCAAGCTGATGGCATCCAAACAAATTGGGTTTTACAGGATGAACAGCATCAACCAGGTCTTTATCTAATCCAATTAGATGCTCAAGGCGAACGAACGTTCCTTTATTGGCGTAATCAATCTGCAGCACATTATATGGTTCAACATCCTGATTTTGCTAAGGTTATTGCAGAACTTCAGCAAGTTGATGTGATTTATTTAAGTGGTATTTCATTAGCAATCTTACCGAAAAATGACCGCACTTTTTTAATTGAACAATTATCTTCTTTAGCTAAAAAAGGCACAGAAATTGTTTTTGATAGTAATTATCGCCCAAAACTTTGGGATTCATTAGAAGAAGCACAAGATTGTTATTTGCAGCTTTTGCCTAGTGTCAATATAGCGTTGGTAACTTTTGATGATGAACAAGCATTATGGAAAGATAAAACATCTAGGGATACTTTAGAACGATTACATAAAATTGGTATACCAAAAGTGATTGTGAAGTGCGGTAAGAATGGTGCTATTTTTTCAGATAGGTATCTATCTCAATATGGGCAAGTGATGACTGAACCTATTTTAAATGTGGTAGATACAACCTCTGCTGGTGATTCTTTTAATGCTGGATTTCTGAACGGTTATTTACGAAATAAATCTCTCGAAATTTGTTGTCAACAAGGCAATCGTATTGCTGGCATCATCATTCAATATAAAGGTGCGATTATAGATAAAGTCGCAACTTCTCATCTTCAATCTGAATTTAATTAATGGAGTTTACTATGAATATTGCAGCAAACCATAACTTAGAAAATAAACTAATTATAATCACGGGGGCTGGTGGAGTGTTATGTTCATTTCTAGCCAAGCAGTTAGCACATACTAAAGCTAATATTGCCCTGTTAGATTTGAATTTCGAGGCAGCAGACAAAGCAGCAAAAGAAATTAACCAATCAGGTGGAAAAGCAAAAGCTTATAAAACTAATGTGTTAGAACTTGAAAATATTAAAGAAGTGCGTGATCAAATAGCTATTGATTTTGGCACTTGTGATATTTTAATTAATGGTGCTGGTGGGAACAATCCAAAAGCGACAACAGATAATGAGTTCCATCAATTTGATTTAAATGAAACGACGAGAACATTCTTTGATTTAGATAAATCTGGTATAGAATTTGTATTTAATCTCAATTATTTAGGTTCATTATTACCAACTCAAGTTTTTGCAAAAGATATGCTTGGTAAACAAGGGGCAAATATTATTAATATTTCTAGTATGAATGCCGTTACACCACTTACAAAGATACCTGCTTACTCTGGTGCAAAAGCTGCAATCAGTAATTTTACTCAATGGCTTGCTGTATATTTCTCAAAAGTTGGTATTCGTTGTAATGCTATCGCACCAGGGTTTTTAGTTAGTAATCAAAACCGCACTTTATTATTTGATACTGAAGGAAAACCAACAGATAGAGCAAATAAAATTCTAACTAATACACCAATGGGGCGTTTTGGTGAGCCAGAAGAATTGCTCGGCGCATTACTTTTCTTAATAGATGAGCATTATTCTGCTTTTGTCAATGGCGTAGTTTTACCTGTTGATGGCGGTTTTTCTGCGTATAGTGGAGTCTAATAGGAGAAAATTAAAATGTCATACACAACTCAACAAATTATTGAAAAACTTCGTGAACTCAAAATTGTGCCTGTAATTGCGTTGGATAATGCAGAAGATATTTTGCCGCTAGCAGATACGTTGGCTAAAAATGGTTTACCTGTGGCAGAGATTACTTTTCGTTCTGAAGCTGCGGCAGATGCAATTCATTTACTGCGTACTTATCGACCCGATTTTTTGATTGCTGCGGGCACAGTTTTAACTGCGGAACAAGTAGTTTTAGCTAAAAGTAGCGGAGCAGATTTTGTTGTTACTCCTGGGTTAAATCCAAAAATTGTGAAATTATGTCAAGATTTGAATTTTCCAATAACTCCAGGGGTGAATAATCCTATGGCAATTGAAACTGCATTAGAAATGGGAATTTCAGCGGTAAAATTTTTCCCTGCAGAGGCTTCAGGCGGAGTGAAAATGATTAAAGCATTGCTCGGTCCTTATGCTCAATTACAGATCATGCCGACTGGTGGTATAGGGCTTCATAACATAAGGGATTATCTTGCTATTCCTAATATTGTTGCTTGTGGAGGCTCTTGGTTTGTGGAGAAAAAATTGATTCAATCCAAAAATTGGGATGAAATTGGACGATTAGTCAGAGAAGTGATTGATATTATTAAATAAATTTATTTCTTTAAAGTGCAAAGTGCGGTCTATTTAGACCGCATTTTTTCGATTAAGCTTTTTCAAAAACTCAGATTTCAACATGATTTTGCCGCAATCGACATTATGATCGCCATTTACTAAGCGGATGTTTTTGAATTTTGTACCTTTTTTCAATACTTCTGATGAACCTTTTAATTTTAAATCTTTAATCAAAAGTACATCGTCGCCTTCTGCAAGCAAATTCCCATTGCTGTCTTTTACGATTAGTTGATCGTCATCTGATTCTTGAATTTCATTATTATCCCATTCATTACCGCAATCAGGGCAAACAAAATTAATTGAATCGTGGTAAACATATTCACTTTGACATTTTGGGCAATTAGGCATTTGATCCATTGGGTTTTCCTTCTTGATTACATATAATAAGTGCGCGAGTATAGCAAAAAAGATGTCTTTCGCCAAAGCGTGAAAGTTTTTGATCAATTTTGAGGAAAATTTATGAAAAAACAAATTCTTGCCTTAGTTTGTGGCGTTGTGTTTAGTGGTTCAACTTGGGCGCATAATTTGCAATTAGAGCAATCTTTACCATCGGTCAAAGTGAGTGAGTATGGTGAAATTGTACTTGCTGGAAAAGATACTGTGTTTCAACCTTGGGGTTCTGCGGAATTAGCGGGTAAAGTGCGTGTTGTTCATCATTTAGCGGGTAGAACTGCAGCAAAAGAGAAAAATCAGCCAATGATTGATGAGATAAAAGTATCTCATTTTAATCCTGCAAAATACCAAACAACGACCATTATTAATGCGGATGATGTGATTGTTGGTACAGGTATATTTGTAAAAAATAGTGCTCAAAAAGGCAAACAAGAAAATCCACATAGCCAAGTTGTGCTAGATGATAAAAGTGCGGTGAAAAATGCTTGGGGATTAAATCCTAAAGATAGTGCAATTATTGTGTTAGACAAAACGGGGAAAGTAAAATTTGTGAAAGAAGGAAAATTGTCTGATAGCGATATTCAGACTGTTATTTCACTCGTGAATGGATTGACCAAATAACGTAATACAAAGTAAAAATCCCTAAGTCTTTCGACTTAGGGATTTCTTAATTCTGATGGCGGAGGAATAGGGATTCGAACCCTAGGAGGGCGTAAACCCTCGCCGGTTTTCAAGACCGGTGCCTTCAACCACTCGACCATTCCTCCGTGATTGATGCGCGTAGTATAATGAATATTTTATTGATGTAAATAGAAATTTGATGATTTAACTTTAGATGATGATAATTTATTCATTTTGATGAAATTAATTCCATTAATAGCATTGACTTTTTTATCCTTAGCCCTTACTTTACTGAAGACTTTTTATTTATTTTACAAGGAGCTTTTATGCAATCACGTCTTATTGTGGATGCTCAAAAAGAATCGTTACTCAGCACACATAAAGTGTTGCGTAACACATATTTTTTATTGGGATTAACAATGGCATTTTCAGCGGTTATTGCGTTTATTTCAATGAGCCTAAACTTGCCCTATCCAAATATTATTGTGTTACTAGTGGGTTTTTATGGCTTACTTTTCTTAACCAATAAATTAGCTGATCGCCCTGCTGGTATTTTGGCTGCCTTTGCTTTCACTGGATTTATGGGATACACCATCGGGCCAATTTTAAATATGTATGTGGCACGTGGAATGGAAGATTTGATTATGCTTGCATTCGCGGGAACTGCTATCGTATTTTTTGCGTGTTCTGCTTATGTATTGACCACAAAAAAAGATATGTCATTCTTATCTAGTGCAATGTTCGCATTATTTATTGTGCTATTGCTTGGTATGGTGGCAAGTTTCTTCTTCCAAATTCCTGCGTTATCAGTCGCAATTAGTGCATTATTTGTTGTGTTCTCAACAATGACTATTTTGTATGAAACCAGTAATATTATTCACGGTGGAGAAACAAATTACATTCGAGCAACAGTGAACATCTATGTTTCAATCTACAATTTATTCTTGAGTTTATTAAGATTACTTTCTATCTTTTCAAGTGATGAATAATGATTGAATTTTGACTTTATGACCCCACTATTTAGTGGGGTTATTTTTTGGAATAGGCAATGGAAAAACAAATTTTTGAACATTCAGTTAATGTAGAGGAAGAACACTATCAGCCCAAGCAAGAATTCCATAATATGGAAGCAAAGTTAGATGAAGCGTTAGACGGAGAGTTACTTGATGCTCAACTTGAACAAGCATTGAAACCAAAATCCAGTTTTAGAAAAACTGTATTAAAATTTACCGCACTTTTATTTGGCTTGGCGATGGTTGCACAATCCATGCAGTGGATTTGGGATAGTTATCAACAACATCAATGGATTTATCTTGCTTTTGCTTTAGTCAGTTTAATTGTCATTTTATTGGGGATTAAAGAGATTATTGGCGAGTGGCGACGTTTAGTTTATTTAAAAAAACGTGAGCAATTGCAACAACAAAGTCAGCAGATTTGGTTAGAAAGTGCGGTAAAAAATGGCGATGTTTTTTCTGTTCAGAGCGTAGAAAAAAGTAAAGTGCTTTGTTTAGAGGTCGCAAAATCTCTAGGTTTAGAAAATGATTCTCCAGCGGTAATTCAATGGCAACACCAATTAAATGAAGCTTATTCAGCGCAAGAAATTACTTATTTATTCAGTCGTAATGTTTTGTCTTCTTTTGATGCACAAGCTAAAAAATTGATTAGTAAAATGGCAGCTGAATCAGCTGTGATTGTTGCGATTAGTCCGCTTGCTGTAGTGGATATGTTTTTTATCGCGTGGCGCAATCTTCGATTAATGAATAAGATTGCTGAAATTTATGGGATTGAATTAGGGTATTTTTCACGTATTAGATTGTTAAGAATGGTATTGGTCAATATCGCTTTTGCTGGAGCAACCGAAGTGGCACAAGATATTGGAATGGAGTGGCTTTCTCAAGATGTGACAGCAAAATTGTCTGCGCGTATCGCTCAAGGAATTGGTGTGGGATTGCTCACAGCTAGATTAGGTGTGAAAGCAATGGAGCTTTGTCGCCCATTAGCATTTCAATTAAACGAAAAACCAAAATTGTCACATATTCAACAGGAATTACTTAGTTCGGTAAAAGATATTGTTCTCGGTAAAAACAAAATTTACAAAAAGGAACAAGTCTGATGAAAATCGAGGTTGTTTATCAACATAGTGATTTTATTATTATCAACAAGCCTGAGGGTATTAGCGTTCATAAAGATCAAGAAGAGCAAGGCTTAATAGAACTTGTTGCAAAACAACTGAATGTGCCTCAAGTATGGCTAGTTCATCGCTTAGATAAAGTAACTTCGGGTTTGTTAATTCTGGCGTTAAATGCTGAAAGTGCGGCTGAATTTTCTCGACTTTTTTCTGAACATAAAATTCATAAAACTTATTTGGCATTAAGTAAGCAAAAGCCTAAAAAGAAACAAGGATTGATCGTCGGGGATATGAAGAAAGCCCGAGATGGTGCGTGGAAACTTTGTCAAACAAAAGAAAATCCAGCGATTACGAGTTTTGAAAGTGTAAGTTGTGAACCTAATTTACGTTTATTTATTTTAAAACCTCAAACGGGGAAAACACATCAATTACGTGTTGCCATGAAAAGTTTAGGTAGCCCTATTTTAGGCGATGGGCTTTATGGTAAAAATACTGAAAAAATTGACCGCACTTATTTGCACGCTACTCAATTGGAATTTGATTATCTAAATGATTTTATTTCGGTCACTTGTTTTCCTATTCAAGGTCAATTTTGGCTTAAGCCTACAGTATTTGAGCAAATTCAGGTTTATCTGACAAAGCCGTTTTTATCAAAATAGAAATCTCTGTATAATAAAGCCAATTTCACTCTTTAATAGGAACAAAAATGAAATTTATCTCTTTTAATATAAATGGTTTACGTGCTAGACCACATCAACTTGAAGCCATTATTGAAAAATATCAGCCAGATGTTATCGGCTTGCAGGAAATTAAAGTTGCTGATGAGGCTTTTCCCTATGAAATTACAGAAAACTTAGGTTATCACGTATTTCATCACGGACAGAAAGGTCATTATGGCGTGGCATTATTGACTAAACAAGAACCTAAAGCGGTTCGTCGCGGTTTTCCAACAGACAATGAAGATGCGCAAAAACGTATTATTATGGCTGATTTGGAAACTGAATTTGGCTTATTGACTGTCATTAATGGCTATTTCCCTCAAGGGGAAAGTCGTGCACACGAGACTAAATTTCCAGCTAAAGAGAAATTTTATGCAGATCTTCAACAGTATTTAGAAAAAGAACACGACAAATCGAATCCGATTTTAATTATGGGCGATATGAATATTAGCCCGAGTGATTTAGATATTGGTATCGGAGATGAAAATCGTAAACGTTGGTTACGCACAGGTAAATGTTCTTTCTTACCAGAAGAAAGAGAGTGGTATCAACGTTTATATGATTACGGATTAGAAGATAGTTTCCGTAGGATGAACCCAACAGCAAATGATAAATTCTCGTGGTTTGATTACCGTTCTAAAGGTTTTGATGATAATCGAGGTTTACGAATTGATCATATTTTAGTAAGCCAAAAATTGGCTGAACGCTGTGTCGATGTGGGTATTGCATTAGATATTCGAGCAATGGAAAAACCGTCTGATCACGCACCGATTTGGGCTGAATTTAAATAGGAAAGCGAAATGGATATGGCAAATTGGCAGAATTATCGTTCTACCGTGAACGGTATGCCTGCCGTGTTTACCGCAAATATTGAAGATGTTGAAAAATATCACGGTAAAGGTCTTGATAAAATAGTGCAGTTTACTATTGATTATCAGGCTGATGATGAAACGGGTTTACCCTCAGAAGTTGAATACGATAAGTTAATTAACCGTGTATTTAAAATTTTGACACAACTCACCGCACTTCCAAATGTATTTTTTGCGGGGCATTTTATTTGTAATTCTCAAATAAAAATACATTTTTATTGTAAGCACGAAAATCTTATTGTAGAAACTTTACAACAAATTGATTTTGTTAAAGATATTAATGTTCAAAAGGATTTAATTTGGGATACTTATTTTGACTTTTTGCTTGCTTCTCCATTAGAGATTAAGTTAAATGCAACGGAGGAGTTACTTGATTTATTAAAAAGTAAAGGTCGTAATTTAAGTGATACCTATTTAGTAGAGCATAGTTTTCATTTTGATGAAGAGCAGAAAATGTTCCCTTTTATGGATGAACTGAGTTTAGGGGATTATTCTTTCACGACATTACAATATTCTGCACAAGCGATTCAGTTTAATGAAGATGAAGAACCTTATTTCTTGGTAAAATTAGAGCAAGAAATTTCATTAGAAAATAGCGAAATTTTTGAACAAGTAGAACGTTTTGAAAAGCTGGCTGAACAATTTTCGGGAGAGTATATGGGTTGGGAATGTGATTCTTTAATGGATGCGAACAAGCAGTTGAATTAGTTGTTTGAGATACTCGTACGTCATAAAAAAGAGAGATATTTATCTCTCTTTTTTAATGTAATTTAACTTTTCTGCGTATTTTTCGCATTAATAAAAATACCCACGGCCATAGTAAACCAGAAGCGAATGCGCCCAAGATGGCTTGCCAATGAAAAAAAGCAGTATGGAGTGAAAATTCAACTAAGAAAATAAGTAATCTTATAATGAAGACGAAAAGTACAACCAATAAACTTTGGAACCAAAGTGATAAATTTCGCAGAATTAAATAGTTTTTGGCAATGATATACATACTCGTAGAAAGTACGAGAGCGTGAACGCCTAATGTAGAGCCTAATACTAAATCCCAAGTTAATCCGAGTAAAAATGACCAGCCTATACTAACTTTATTGGGAATTGCTAATATCCAATAAAGTAATACAAGTACAAGCCACGCAGGCTTTAGCATTTGGAAACCAACTGGCCAAGGTGCAAGTTCTAATACAAAGGCAATAACAAAGAAGCTTAAAATAGTGAACCATTGTAAAATAAATCGTGTTTGCATTAGTCTTCTATCCTTTCTTCTTGCTGTTCTATGGGAAGATCTTCTTCATTTTGAAGGAAATCTGTTGGAATATCTGGTTCAATAATGGTTTTTTCTTTATTTTCTGGAAAGTCTTCTTCTGTTAAGGGTGTTTTTTTCACTCTATAATTTGCTTCATTAGCTTGGCTTTCTAAACGTTTTTGCACCAGATTGCGAACTTCTTCTGGCGATATTGATTTTACTTTTGATATATCTAGGTTACTTGGCCAAAGTAAAAGTACGTAACGTAAACGTTCTAATAAAGCTAAAGGTTTAGCTTTAACTATCGCAAAGTAATTAGAGCTATCACGCGAAACGCTTTGTACAACGGCTACGGGATAGCCTTCAAGAAAACGTCCACCAAGCCCAGAAGTTACGAGAAGATCGCCTTTTTCTATATCAACGGAACGAGGCACGTTATCGAGGCTTAGTTCATCGGTATGCCCAGTCCCACTTGCAATGACACGAACATCATTGCGTAGAACTTGCACTGGAATTGAGTGTGTTACGTCTGTGAGTAGCAGTACTCGGCTAGTATTTTCGCCCACGGAAATAATTTGTCCAATGACGCCTTTTTCATCAATGACAGGCTGACCTACATAAGCACCGTCTTTTTCGCCTTGATTAATCACAATTTGTTGGCGATAAATATCTGTTTCTGCAGTAAGAACTTCGGCAATTTTTTTGTATTCATCAGTTCTTAACGGAGAATTTAATAAAAGGCGTAATCGCTGATTTTCGACTTTGAGTTGATCAAGTAAAAGTAAATCTGCATTTTTTTCCAAAAGCTGTTGGCGTAGTACTTTGTTTTCAATTTGTAATTTATTGGTATCAACAAGATTTTCTGAAACACCATCTAAGATGCTTCGAGGACTATTTGCAAGATAATATAAACCGCCTATTGCCGTTTCCATTGCACTACGTGCTTTCGTTATTGAGTTATTACGTCCATCAGCTAAAATTAGGGCAATAGATGCAAAGATAGCGATAAGTAAACGAATGCCTAGGGGAGGGGCTTTGCTAAAAATGGGTTTCATTAAACGTTCTCTTGTTGAATGAAAAAAGCGAAAGGAAAAGTGCGGTTATTTTTAACCGCACTTTTTGTCCATATTCTAATTAAATTTCATCACTAAAAATATCGCCGCCGTGCATATCGATCATTTCTAATGCTTCGCCACCACCACGAGCAACACAGGTTAATGGATCTTCTGCGATGATAACAGGGACACCAGATTCTTTAGAAAGTAAAATATCAATATTACGTAATAAAGCACCGCCGCCAGTTAAGACCATACCACGTTCGAAAATGTCTGCTGCGTGTTCTGGTTGGCATTCTTCAAGTGCCGTTCGAACCGCTGCTACAATACCATTTAATGGTTGTTGAATGGCTTCTAGGACATCACGTGATGTTAAAGTAAATGAACGTGGCGCACCTTCGGCTAAATTATGTCCGTGTACTTCCATTTCTTTAATTTCGTCATCTTCTTGAATATAAGCAGAACCAATTTCTTGTTTGATGCGTTCGGCGGTAGGTTCCCCGATAACCGAGCCAAAAGTGCGGCGAACATAAGAAATAATTGCTTCATCAAAACGGTCACCACCGATACGTACGGAAGATGAATATACAATCCCATTTAAGGAAATTACAGCCACTTCTGTCGTACCACCACCGATGTCAATTACCATTGAGCCAACGGCGGTAGAAACGGGTAATTTAGCCCCAATTGCCGCTGCCATTGGTTCTTCAATTAAATATACTTCACGCGCTCCCGCTCCGATTGCTGATTCTTTAATTGCACGGCGTTCTACTTGTGTTGCACCTGCTGGCACACATACCAATACACGCGGGCTTGGACGCATAAAATTACCGCTATGAACTTGTTTGATAAAGTATTGCAACATTTTTTCTGTCACAAAAAAGTCTGCAATAACGCCATCTTTCATCGGACGAATTGCGACAATACTTTTGGGAGTACGACCTAACATTAATTTGGCTTCTTTACCCACAGCTGCAATGCTTTTTAATGTGCCTACGCGATCTTGACGAATCGCAACAACAGAGGGTTCATCAAGTACGATACCCTGTCTTTTGACATAAATTAAAGTATTAGCTGTACCTAAATCAATAGAAAGATCGTTTGAAAACAACCCACGAATTTTTTTAAATAACATAATTATACCGTTTAAAATGAAAGTTAGTTTTGTTTGACAAAAAAGTAGAAAATGACTTTGTCAAACATACAAAAAATTGCACTAAATGTATCAAAAAAAGCGTTGCGATGACAGTGTTTTTTAGCGTTTTTTATCGCAGTTGCCATTGCCCTTTGTCTTGCAGAATTAACTGTTGTTGATGTAAGGTTTTTAGGGTTGAACGGTGTCCCACACTGATGATCGTCGTTTGTGGTAGTTCTTGTTGTAACAATTGATACATCGCAAATTCTAAACCTTCATCCATACTTGCTGTGGCTTCATCTAAAAATGCCACCGCTGGTTTGTGTAGAATTAATCGTGCAAACGCCAAACGTTGTTGTTCGCCAAGAGAAAGAATACGCGTCCAGTCTTGTTCTTTTTCTAATTGTTCAGTTAAATGCCTTAGTTGCACTTTATTTAATATTTCTATCGCTTGCGTATGTGAAATATTGTCAGCGTTATTTGGATAAGCTAATGCTAACATTAAATTTCCTTGTGGCACATACGGCTTTTGTGACAAGAAAAGCTGACTGTGCGTAGGGCAATTTATTTCCCCCTCTGCGTAGCTCCAAAGCCCCGCAATGGTGCGTAAAAGCGTGGTTTTTCCTGCCCCAGATTTTCCTTGAATAAGTAAACTTGTTCCTTGCGGTAAGGTAATGTTTAGATGTTTAATTAGTGTATGACCTAATGGATTTTGAATACTTAAATTTTTGAAAATCACATCTGTTGGATGATTGTGGATCTGTGTTTGTGATTTATTATTTACTTTTTCAATGGCATAACTGAACCCAGTTAAACGATCTAGCGTTGCTTTATAGCTTGCAAAATTATCATAAGTATTGCGGAAGAATGAAAGATTTGCGTGTAACTGACCAAATACTTGCAAGGTTTGCATTAGATCGCCAAGTTTTATTTGTTTTTCAAAGTAACGTCCAACTTGAATTAACAATGGAAAAACCACGGAAATTTGGCTTACGACTAAGTTAAATCCTGAAAATTTTAGTGTTCTAAATACAATAATCCACATATTATGAATGACGGCATTGAACTGCTGATAAAGCTGATTTTTTTCGACTTTTTCGCCCGCATAAAAAGCAATGCTTTCGGCATATTCTTTTATTCGAATTAAAGAATAACGATAGTTTGCGTTTAGGAGTTCATTAATAAAATTCAAGGATATTAATGGACGACCGAGCCAAAATGCGATGAGGGTTGTGAAGATGACATAACCAAACACTAAAAATACCATCATATGCGGAATTTCCACGCCAAGTACCATCATTGGACCTGCTAATCCCCATAATAAAATCGTATAAGAGATCATAGAGGTTACCGCATCAATGACACCAGTGCTTAAAGAAAGCGTGGTTTTTACATAAGATTGCACATCTTGTTGAATACGTTGATCGGGGTTATCAAGATTTTCTGATAAATATTGTATTTTGTAATAGGCACGATGTGCCATCCATTTATCAACAAGCTGTTCGTTAAGCCATTCAATCCAGTTGATGACGAAACGTTGCTCTAAATAATAGCTTACTAATGCTGCTGAAACAGAACTTGCGGCAATGACACAGAACAAGCCCATTTGTTGCCAAAATACATGTTCATTAAATTCTTGCAATGATGTGTACATATTTTTGTACCACTCAGAATGTACAAGGCTGATACGTACGCTAAGTAGCGTCATTGCAACAATAAGCAGAAAGAATAAGATAGGTTTTATACTACGTTTAGGCGAAAGATAACCACCTGCAAACATCCAAAATTGTCTTCCCCATTGAGTAAAACGCACCAAAAGAAAAATGCCAAAACTAAAGACGACTGAGGTGATGGCTAGCGTTTGTAAAATCCAAATAAGAGAAGTAATGGCTTCTTGGCTGTAATCCATAAATATTCCATCCGAGATAAAAGTACGGTGAAAAATAACCGCACTTTTTGTAAAAGGGTCAAAATTTTCGGTATTGTAGAGTCTATGCTCAATTTCGCAAGAAAAAATGTGACGAATGTAGCATTTTTTGAGTTTGGTTAAGGTTTTCAAAAAGTAACTTGGATATAATCCAAAGGAGTTAAATTTCATTTTTAAGGGGTCAATATGAGTGATATTGCGATCACGATTAGCCTTCTTGCCCTCGTCGCCGTAATCGGCTTATGGATCGGGCATTGGAAGATCCGCGGGGTTGGGCTTGGCATTGGTGGCGTGCTGTTTGGTGGCATTATTGTTGCCCATTTCACTAATCAATATGGCTTGAAACTGGATGCGCATACGCTGCATTTTGTGCAAGAATTTGGTTTAATTTTATTTGTTTATACTATTGGTATTCAGGTTGGGCCGGGCTTTTTTTCTTCTTTACGAAAATCTGGTTTAAAGCTAAATGCCTTTGCCATTTTGATTATTGTGCTGGGTTCAATTGCCGTGGTTCTTGTACGTAAAATTGCGGATGTTCCACTTGATATTGCCTTAGGTATTTATTCTGGTGCTGTTACTAATACGCCTGCGTTGGGGGCAGGACAACAAATTTTAGCAGAGTTAGGTGTGCCGCAAACCACTGTAACTATGGGGATGTCTTATGCAATGGCTTATCCATTCGGTATTTGCGGTATTTTGCTTGCAATGTGGTTAATCCGCTTGTTTTTTAAAGTCAAAGTGGATGATGAAGCGGCACGTTTTAATGCGGAGAGCAGTCAAGATAAAGAAAGTTTACATAATATTTCTTTAAAAGTGACGAACCAAAATTTAGATGGTCTGACGTTAATTCAAATTCCTGGATTTAGTGATGAAGAAGTCGTATGTTCACGTTTAAAACGCGATGATATGGAAATTGTTCCAAAGGCAAGTACTGAAATTCGTATCAACGATATTTTGCAATTAGTGGGCGATGATAATTCGCTTGCCAAAATGCGTTTAATTATCGGACACGAAGTTGATGCACCAACTGTTGCCTATAGTGGCGAAATTCGTTCTGAGCGTGTGGTGGTAACGAATGAAAAAGTATTAGGCAAAAAGATCCGTGCCTTAGGCATTCATCAAAAATATGGGGTTGTGATTTCACGTTTAAATCGTGCAGGGATTGAGTTAGTTCCAACGGGAAATACCACACTGCAATTTGGCGATGTGTTACATATGGTCGGACGCAGTGATGTACTAAATCAGGCTATTTCAGTTATTGGTAATGCACAACAAAAATTGCTTCAAGTGCAAATGTTACCTGTGTTTATCGGCATTGGTTTAGGGGTACTCGTTGGTTCGATTCCATTCTATATTCCAGGTTTCCCTGTTGCGTTAAAATTAGGGCTTGCTGGCGGGCCATTGGTGGTTGCGTTGATCTTAGCGAGAATTGGCACGATTGGTAAACTTTACTGGTTTATGCCGCCTAGTGCTAACTTGGCGTTACGCGAAATTGGGATTGTTCTTTTCTTGGCTGTGGTCGGTTTAAAATCAGGCGGAAGTTTCTTTGATACCTTGTTGAATGGCTCTGGTCTTGAATGGATGGGATACGGTATTTTTATCACCTTTATTCCATTAATGATTACCGGTATTTTGGCTCGTCTATATGGCAAACTGAATTACCTTACAATCTGTGGTTTACTTGCAGGTTCAATGACGGATCCTCCCGCTTTAGCATTTGCTAATGAAATTAAAGAAGATAACGGTGCTGCAGCACTTTCTTATGCCACTGTGTATCCGTTAGTGATGTTCTTGCGAATAATGTCGCCGCAGTTATTGGCAGTGTTATTATGGGCAGCATAGTAAAAATAATTTCAATTTAGACATAAAAAGCGCGGTTAATTTCGCGCTTATTTTTTGCGTGGATTTTGCGCAAGAGGGTATTCAATGATAGAATTCCGCACTTTTATTGCTAAGTGAGAACAAAATGGCGTTAGTTGAATTTTTGATGGAAACCTTAGAAGGGTTAAAGGGAACAGATATTGTACATTTTGATGTACGTGGAAAATCATCGATTACGGATAATATGATTATTTGCACGGGTACATCGAGCCGCCAAGTTTCTGCAATGGCAGATAATTTAATTACAGAATGTAAAAAAGCAGGTTTTGAAACTTTTGGCGAAGAAGGGAAAAATACTGCAGATTGGATTGTGGTGGACCTTGGTCAAGCTATCGTACATATCATGCAACGTGATGCGCGTGAAATGTATCAATTAGAGAAACTTTGGGCGTAAATTTTAGTAAAGTGCGGTAAAAAATAACCGCACTTTTTAGATAAGGATGACTTGTGAAAATCACGTTAATTGCTGTTGGAACAAAAATGCCTTCTTGGGTTACAACGGGTTTTGAGGAATATCAACACCGTTTCCCAAAAGATATGCCTTTTGAACTGATTGAAATCCCAGCAGGTAAGCGTGGAAAAAATGCTGATATTAAACGTATTTTAGAGCAAGAAGGTAAGGCGATGTTAGCCGCCTGTGGAAAAGGCAAAGTCGTGACGTTAGATATTCCAGGTAAACCTTGGACGACACCGCAGTTAGCCGAGCAATTAGAAGCGTGGAAAAATGATGGTCGCGATGTTTGTTTGTTGATTGGTGGGCCTGAGGGGCTTTCGCCAGAATGTAAAGCCGCTGCAGAGCAAAGTTGGTCGCTTTCGCCATTGACATTACCTCACCCACTTGTTCGTGTTGTAGTGGCTGAAAGTTTGTATCGCGCGTGGTCGTTCACTACTAATCATCCTTATCATCGAGAATAATACATCCTTATTTTTAGCCAGATGAATTTAAAAAAATTTTTCAATACGCCAACTCATGAGCCGTTCCGCGATAAAAAAGCGGAGCGTAACCTTTTTGCACGCCGAACTTTAGTGGCTTTTTTGGGGATTTTGCTACTAACAGGTGTTTTATTCACCAATATTTATCAGCTACAGATTGTTAATTTCGATACTTACCGAACGCGTTCTAATGGTAACCGAATTAAATTATTACCTTTACCGCCAACGCGTGGCTTAATCTATGATCGTTACGGTAAATTATTAGCCGAAAATCTTACTTTTTTTGGTTTATACATTGTGCCGGAAAAAACTGAAAATTTAGACCGCACTTTAGATGAATTACGCTACATTGTGGGATTGACGGATAACGATATTGAACATTTTAAAAAAGAACGTCGCCGCGGAACGCGTTATACACCGATTTTATTAAAGCCGAATTTAACAGAAGAACAAATTTCACGCTTTGCGGTAAATGGCTATCAATATCCGAGTTTAGATGTACGTCCTTATTTCAAACGCCATTATTTATATGGCGAAACAATGGCGCATATTTTGGGCTATGTAGGTAAAATGAATGATAAAGATGTAGAACGTTTGAAACGAGAGGATAAATTTGCGAATTATGCGGGGACGAACGATATTGGAAAATTGGGTATTGAACGTTATTACGAGGATATACTGCAAGGTACCACGGGTTTTGAAGAAGTAGAAATTAATAATCGCGGCAAAGTAATCCGTACTTTGCGTAGCCGACCTGCTGTGGCGGGAAAAAGTATTCATTTAACCATTGATTTGGCATTACAGCATTATATTACTGAACTTTTATCGGGACTAAAAGGTGCTGTAGTTGTGCTTGATCCGAAAGATAGTAGTGTATTAGCGATGGTATCTACACCAAGTTATGACAATAATTTGTTTGTTGATGGTATTTCGTCAGAAGATTATAAACGTTTATTAAATGATCCTGCTCGTCCGCTTTATAGTCGTGCGACACAAGGTGCGTATCCGCCCGCTTCAACAGTTAAACCTTTTATTGCAGTAGCTGCACAAACTGAAAATGTGATTACACCAAACACAACGATTTTTGATCCGGGATATTGGGTATTACCTAACTCCACAAAACGTTTTCGTGATTGGAAAAAAACAGGCCACGGAGATACGGATTTGAATAAAGCGATTACTGAATCCTCTGATACTTATTTTTATCAAGTGGCTTATAATATGGGTATTGATCGCCTTTCTAATTGGATGAAGGATTTTGGTTTTGGTATGCCAACGGGGATTGAAATTCAAGAAGAAACGGCTGCCAATATGCCAACTCGAGAATGGAAACAAAAACGCTATAAACGCCCTTGGGTACAAGGCGATACGATTTCGGTTGGGATTGGTCAAGGTTATTGGACGGCAACACCACTACAAGTAGCAAAAGCGACGACGATATTGGTCAATAATGGCAAAGTAAATACACCGCATTTGATGAAAGCAATTGAGGGGGCAGTTCTAGAGCCTTATGAAGATCCGTTAATTTATCCTGATATTAGTACACCTAAAGTGACGGCTTGGGAGGCAGCGAAACGCGGTATGTACAATGTTGTTAATGCTGCAAATGGAACTGGGCGAAAAGCCTTTGCAGATGCCAATTATCGTGTTGCAGGAAAATCTGGTACTGCTCAAGTGTTTAGTTTAAAAGAAAATGAAAAATACAATGCGGTGGGATTGAAAAAAGAATTACATGATCACGCATGGTTTACCGCATATGCGCCTTATGAAAACCCTAGATTGGTTGTGACAGTGATTTTAGAAAATGCAGGTGGTGGTTCAAGTAATGCCGCACCGTTAGCGCGTAAAGTGATGGATTACTATTTAAATCAGCGTTTACCACAAGTTGAAAAATATAATGTACCTATTCAGCAAAAAAAAGATTTGTCACAAGAGAGCGAACAAATAAATGGAAGATAAAATCCCTTTTTGGTTGCGTGTTTGGCAACGTTTGCATATTGATTTTTGGCTGTTTATCGGACTTCTTGCAATAACGGCTTATGGTATGCTGGTGTTATATAGTGCATCAGGTGCCAGTGAAATGATGTTTAATAACCGAATTATTCAGGTTTTACTTGGATTTATTGTTATGCTGTTAATGGCTCAATTTCCACCAAGATTTTACCAACGCATCGCACCTTATCTTTATTTAATTGGTTTTGTGTTGTTGATCTTAGTAGATGCTATTGGCACGACAAGTAAAGGTGCGCAGCGTTGGCTTGATCTGGGATTTATTCGTTTTCAACCCTCTGAAATTGTAAAGCTTGCGGTGCCATTAATGGTCGCTGTGTATTTAGGTAATCGACCACTTCCACCTAAATTAAGTGAAACATTTATTGCGATTGCAATGATTATGATTCCGACTTTACTTGTAGCTATGCAACCTGATTTAGGCACATCAATTTTGGTAAGTGCGTCAGGTCTATTTGTAGTATTTTTAGCTGGAATGAGTTGGTGGCTTATTTTAGCTGCAGTGATTGGTCTGGCTGGGTTTATTCCGATCATGTGGTTATATCTAATGCATGATTATCAACGTACTCGTGTACTTACATTATTAGATCCAGAAAAAGATCCTCTCGGTGCAGGCTATCATATTTTGCAATCAAAAATTGCGATTGGTTCTGGTGGATTAAACGGAAAAGGCTGGATGCAGGGGACTCAATCACAATTAGAATTTTTGCCCGAACCTCATACAGATTTTATTTTTGCGGTAATGGGTGAAGAGCATGGAATGATTGGTTTCTTGATTTTAATAGCGATTTACTTATTTATTATTGTGCGTGGTTTAATGATTGCTGTAAATGCTCAAACTTCTTTTGGGCGTATTCTTGCTGGCGCAACAACATTAATTTTCTTTGTCTATGTATTTGTTAATATTGGAATGGTGAGCGGTATTTTGCCTGTTGTGGGTGTGCCATTACCTTTATTTAGCTATGGTGGTACATCTTATGTTGCTATTATGGCGAGCTTTGGTTTACTGATGTCTATTCATACGCACAAAAGTCAATTTATGAAAAGGAACTAATTTCATTTTTTTCTTTCTTAAAGAGAGACTAAATGAAAAGCGTCAATACTTATGAAATTAAAAACTTGGTTAAATTTGACCGCACTTTCGCTGTTTATGGTAAGCATTAATCTTCCAGTGCAAGCGAATACACAAAAAATGTATGGCATTCGAGGTGATAATCTGTCTATTACTACTAAAATGCCAACACCAATTACTTATTCGGTGAAAGGGAAAACCTATACGACTAAAAGTGGAGATGATGCCAAATTTTATATAAAAGAAGGAGTAGCGAGTTACTACCATTCTAAGTTTAATGGTCGCAAGACGGCAAATGGTGATATTTATCGTGCTACACAATTTACTGCAGCACATAAAACATTACCAATGAATTCTTATGCTTTGGTCACAAATCTGAATAATAATCGTAAAGTTATCGTTCGTATTAATGATCGTGGACCTTTCAGTGATAAACGTTTAATTGATCTTTCGCACGCTGCAGCAAAAGAAATTGGCTTAATTTCCCACGGCACTGGACAGGTAAGGATTGAGGCGTTGCACGTTGCTAAAAATGGAAATTTATCAGGCGCAGCCACAAAAACACTGGCTAAACAAGCAAAAACTCAGGAAGCTGCCGATCGTTTAGTATTAAAATCTAACACGTTTTCTGATAAGTCGCTTCAGGCTACAAATGAAAAAAAAGGAACTGAATTTTACCGTTTGAAAATGCTTGAACTAACCTCTCGTAGCCAAGCAAATAAGTTAATTACGCAACTTGCGTTAGCGAATATTCAGGCTGAAGTAAATCGCTCGGGAAATAAATATGAAATTCATATTGGGCCTTTTGATGACAAAACAAAAATGGCACAAGTGAGAACTAAATTACAAAAAATGGCAAATAATAAGCCATTAATTGTTTATACGTATAAAAATTAATTGTAGGAAGATCTTATGTTGAAAAGAACAACAAAAATCACATTTTTATCTGGATTTGTGGCATTTAGCACTTTTTCCGTATCTGCTGAAGATATTCAGTTTGCTGTAATGCCTCCGCAAATTACGGCTCAAACGTATGTACTGATGGATTATAATTCAGGCGCAATTTTGACCGCACTTAATCCAGATCAACGTCAATATCCTGCATCACTGACTAAAATGATGACAAGTTATGTGGTTGGCGTCGCATTAAAACAAGGCAAAATCCATAATACTGATATGGTGACTATTGGCGAGAGTGCGTGGGGGCGTAATTTCCCTGACTCATCAAAAATGTTTTTAGATTTAAATACACAAGTATCTGTAGCAGATTTGAATCGTGGTGTGATTGTTGTTTCTGGAAATGATGCAACAGTGGCTTTAGCTGAACATATTTCCGGCAATGTGCCGAACTTTGTAGAAACAATGAATAAATATGTTCAAAAATTTGGTTTGAAAAATACGAATTTCACTACGCCACATGGTTTGGACGATCCAAATCAATATTCTTCCGCGCGTGATATGGCAATTATTGGTGCGCATATTATTCGTGATTTACCTGAAGAATATAAAATTTACTCAGAAAAAGATTTCACATTTAACAAGATTAAACAACCTAACCGTAATGGCTTACTGTGGGATAAAACTATTAATGTTGATGGGATGAAAACGGGTCATACCAGTCAAGCAGGATATAACTTAGTTGCTTCTGCCACGACACCAAACAATATGCGTTTGATTTCAGTGGTAATGGGGGTTCCAACTTATAAAGGTCGTGAAGTAGAAAGTAAAAAACTTTTACAATGGGGTTTTGCTAATTTTGAAACCTTTAAAACTTTAGAAGCAGGTAAAGTCATTTCAGAGCAACCTGTTTATTATGGTGATAAAGGTAGCGTGAAATTGGGAACGCTACAAGACCGCTTTATCACTATTCCGAAAGGTAAACAAAATGAGCTTAAAGTGCGCTATGAGTTAGAAGGTAAAAACTTACAAGCACCTTTAGCAAAAGGACAAATTGTAGGGAAAGTCGTTTATCAATTAGAAGGCAAGGATATTGCAGCGGTAAACTTACAAGTAATGGATGAAGTTGGCGAAGCCGGTATTTTCGGAAAAGCTTGGGATTGGCTGGTGCTCACTGTAAAAGGCTTGTTTGCATAAAATATCTGAGAAATTACCGTACTTTTTTAATTAAGAGATTACGTACTATGTGGGTAGTTTGCCATCCACGCATAATTTTTATTACTGGGAAATAATATGACAACGGAAAACGATTACGCAAAACTTAAAGAATTAATGGAATTTCCAGCAAAAATGACCTTTAAAGTTGCTGGAATTAATCGTGAGGGGTTAGCGCAAGATCTAATTCAAGTCGTTCAAAAATATATTAAAGGCGATTATATTCCTAAGGAAAAACGGAGTAGTAAAGGCACTTATAATTCGGTATCAATTGATATTATTGCTGAAAACTTTGAGCAGGTAGAAACACTTTATAAAGAACTGGCTAAAGTTGAAGGCGTGAAAATGGTTATTTAGTATGAATAATTCCCTTATCGTTCGTCAGTTAGGATTGCAAGATTATCAAGAAATTTGGCACAAAATGCAGAATTTTACAGATGGTCGAACCGAGGAAACGCAAGACGAAATTTGGTTGGTGCAACATCCTCCTGTATTTACCCAAGGGCAAGCAGGTAAACCAGAGCATCTTTTACAACGTAGTGAAATACCTGTAGTGCAATCGGATCGTGGTGGGCAAATTACTTATCACGCACCTGGTCAGCAAGTGATGTATGTGCTCATTGATATTAAGCGTCATGAGAATTTAAATGTACGTCAATTAGTTACCGCACTTGAACAAACGGTGGTAAAAACCTTAGCTGAATATGGTATTGAAAGTTATCCAAAACCTGATGCACCAGGTGTGTATGTGGATGGAAAAAAGATTTGTTCTCTTGGACTACGTATTCGTCGTGGTTGCTCTTTTCACGGGCTAGCATTGAATATTAATATGGATCTGAATCCATTTCATTATATTAACCCATGTGGCTATGCTGGTCTTGAAATGTGTCAATTAGCGGATTTTGTTAATCAAGATGAGGCTAATTGCGATAAGGTTTCAGCAAAATTAATTAAACACTTCGCCGAACTTTTAGGCTATAATGTAACAACTTTATAACATTTTATAAAAAGTAAATGCCCAACTTGGGCATTTTTATTTAGGAAAATACTATGTCTACTCCTTTCAAAATGGAACGCGGTGTAAAATATCGCGATGCGGCAAAAACCTCAATTATTCCCGTAAAAAATATCGATCCTAATCAAGAGCTATTAAAAAAACCAGAATGGATGAAAATTAAACTTCCAGCAAGTTCAGCTAAAATTGAAAGCATTAAAAATGGAATGCGCCGTCACGGGCTACATTCTGTTTGTGAGGAAGCATCTTGTCCAAATTTACACGAATGTTTTAATCATGGCACAGCAACTTTTATGATTTTAGGTGCAATTTGTACGCGCCGTTGCCCATTCTGTGATGTGGCTCACGGTAAACCATTACCGCCTGATCCTGAAGAACCACAAAAATTGGCAGAAACGATTCAAGATATGAAACTTAAATATGTGGTAATCACATCGGTGGATCGCGATGATTTGCCTGATCGTGGCGCGGGTCATTTTTCTGAGTGTGTAAAAGCTGTGCGTGAACTTAATCCTAACATTAAGATTGAAATTTTAGTGCCAGATTTTCGTGGTCGTGTTACACAGGCTTTAGAAAAATTAAAAGATAATCCGCCAGATGTCTTTAATCACAATTTAGAAAATGTACCGCGCTTATATAAAGAAATTCGTCCGGGTGCGGATTATGAATGGTCGCTTAAATTACTGCGTGAATTTAAGGAAATGTTCCCAAATATTCCAACCAAATCTGGTTTAATGGTGGGATTAGGAGAAACTAACGAGGAAATTTTGCAAGTAATGCAAGATTTACGAGATAATGGTGTAACGATGCTGACATTAGGGCAATATCTCCAACCTAGCCGTCACCATTTGCCCGTTGCGCGTTATGTTCCGCCTACCGAGTTTGATATATTTCGTGATAAAGCTAATGAAATGGGCTTTGAACATGCAGCTTGTGGACCATTTGTTCGATCTTCTTATCATGCTGATTTACAAGCCAGTGGCGGATTAGTGAAATAATTTAAAACTACGCTGAATTAAACCGCACTTTTTGCTTCTTACAAAAGTGCGGTTTATTTTTACAACTCAGAGTAACCGCCAATATTGCCTATTCATTAATCAACTATTAAGCCTATCATCATTTCCGCAATTGTAAGGAAAAGGATATCAAGAAAATAGTATTTTTAACTTATATGATCGAGTACCATGTAAGTTTTTGAAAAAAAAGAAAATATCTATAAATTATTCAATGTATAATGCAGTGTGAAGATAATATTAGATTATAAAGTTGGGGAAAATATGAGCTTATCTTGTATCGTAATTTGCTCATCACTTATAATAGCTCTATACTACTAACTTGGTAGTGATGTTATGTTTTCTTCTTTTTTGGAGAGTCGATGCAATTTGAGCGAATTTCTACTGAACAAAAAAGACTTTCTCTCATTCAGACATTTTTACATCAAAATGCGCTTAAATTAGATGAACAAATCGAGTATTTTGTTGTTGGCTATAATGATAACGAACAAATCGTTGTCTGTGGCGGTTTAGCAGGCAATATCATAAAATGTGTTGCGATTGATGAGTCTTTGCGTGGTAGCGGTGTTGCCTTGCAATTAATTACTGAATTGGTTGATTTAGCTTACACGCTAAAACGCCCACACCTTTTTATTTATACAAAACCCGAATATGCAACGTTGTTCAAATCTTGTGGTTTTTATATCATCTCTGATGCCAATCCTTATGTAGTATTGTTAGAAAATAGTGCTACGCGTTTACAAAAACAATGCTCATTATGGGAGAAAATGCGTGTGGATGGTAATAGAATTGGCTCGATTGTAATGAACGCGAATCCATTTACCTTAGGTCATCGTTATTTAATTGAGCAAGCATTACAACAATGTGATCATCTGCATTTATTTATTGTTGGTGAAGACGCATCGCAATTTTCTTACACTGAACGATTTGAAATGATTAAACAAGGTATTTTCGATTTATCCAATATCACTCTTCATTCTGGCTCTGACTATATTATTTCTCGTGCAACATTTCCAAATTATTTCCTAAAAGATCAATTAATTACAGATGAAAGTTATTTTGAGATTGATCTGAAGTTATTCCGTTTACATATTGCTCAAGCTTTGGGAATAACACATCGCTTTGTTGGTACTGAGCTAAATTGTCCCGTCACTGCCGAATATAATCGCCAAATGCATTATTGGTTAATGGATGCCGAAATGAATGCAGCAAAAATAAATGTTATCGAGATACCTAGAAAAACAGCAAGCAACCACATTATTTCTGCTTCTACAGTACGAAAGCATTTGGCTGAAAAAAATTGGGCTCAACTCGCAGAGTTTGTGCCTATGACTACGTTAAATTATTTACAAAAGTGCGGTCGTTTTTAAATACATTTTTATTCATCAATATACGGAAGGAAAATCTATGAAAATAACAAAAGTAGCCGTTGCAGGGACACTGGAATCCAGTGATGTTCAAGTACGGGTTCAACCTTTTGATTCACTCGATATTGAAATCAATAGCTCAGTAGCAAAACAATTTGGTGAACAAATTGAAGCGACAGTTCGTGAAGTATTAGCAAAACTTGGCATTACAGCAGCACAAGTCATTGTAGAAGACAAAGGGGCGTTAGATTGCGTGTTACAAGCTCGAGTAAAAGCTGCTGCAATGCGTGCAACTGATGAAATGATTAACTGGGAGGCTGTGTTATGAAATTAAGAAGAAGTATGTTATTTGTGCCAGGCTCAAATGCCGCCATGTTAAGTAATAGCTTTATTTATAAACCAGATTCCATTATGTTTGACTTAGAAGATGCGGTTGCTCTCAAAGAAAAAGATTCTGCTCGTTTATTAGTCGCTCACGCACTTCAACATCCGCTTTATAAAGAAATTGAGACCGTAGTTCGTGTTAATCCGCTAGATTCTGAATTTGGTTTATTGGATTTGAATGCGGTAGTGCGTGCGGGTGTGGATGTGGTACGTATGCCAAAAACTGAAAGCGCGCAAGATGTGTTGGATATGGATCACGCCATTACTGAGATTGAGAAAGCCTGTGGTCGAGAAGCAGGTTCGACTAAAATGCTAGCAGCCATCGAATCACCATTAGGTATCACTCAAGCCAACCAAATAGCTTTCGCTTCTAAACGTTTAATTGGTATCGCATTGGGTGCTGAGGATTACGTACGTAATTTAAAAACCGAGCGTTCACCAGAGGGGATTGAACTGCTTTTTGCTCGTTGTTCTATTTTACAAGCGGCACGTGCGGCTGGCATTCAGGCCTTTGATACCGTATATTCTAACGCGAACAATGAAGAAGGCTTCTTAAAAGAGGCTGCGTTAATTAAACAGCTTGGTTTTGACGGTAAATCCTTAATCAACCCACGCCAAATTGAATTGTTACACAACTTATTTGCACCGACACAAAAAGACGTGGAGCAGGCAAAACGCATTATTGAAGCGGCAGCAGAAGCTGAACGACAAGGGGCTGGTGTTGTTTCGTTAAACGGTAAAATGATTGATGCACCGATTATTGATCGCGCAAAATTGGTATTGGAACGTGCGAAATCAGGTGTTCGTGAAGAGTAAGGGAGATAAAAAGATGACAACAAGAGAACAACGTATTGAAAAATATCATGCTAGTCGCCCAGTTTATCAAGCTGAGCTTAAATCTGAATCCCTTGCACGCACTGAGAAAGATCGTAAACTTTGTACTTCTTTAGAAGAAGCAATTAAACGCTCGGGCTTAAAAGATGGTATGACTGTTTCATTTCATCATGCTTTTCGGGGCGGAGATTTCGTGGTGAATATGGTGATGAATAAAATTGCCGAAATGGGTTTCAAAAATCTGACCCTTGCATCTTCATCCTTAATTGATAGCCACTTCCCGATTGTCGAACATATCAAAAATGGCGTGGTCACCAAAATCTATTCTTCTGGTTTACGCGGTGAACTTGCAGAGCAAATCTCTCGCGGTTTATTAAATGAACCTGTAAATATTCATTCTCATGGTGGACGTGTTCACTTAGTAAAATCTGGCGAATTAAAAATTGACGTTGCTTTTTTAGGCGTACCTTGCTGTGACACATTCGGTAATGCCAATGGATTTACTGGAAAAAGTAAATGCGGCTCTCTAGGCTATGCGCGTGTCGATGCTGAATACGCTGACAAAGTTGTGTTGCTCACAGAGGAATTTGCTGAATACCCGCACCACCCAATCAGCATTGCTCAAGATCAAGTAGATTTAATCGTGCAAGTTGAAGCAGTCGGTGACCCGAAAAAAATTGGCGGTGGCGCAACCCGAATGACTACCAATCCACGCGAATTACTCATCGCGCGTAAATGTGTAGAAGTAATTTTTGCCAGTGGTTATTTTAAAGATGGCTTCTCATTACAAACTGGTTCTGGGGGGGCAGCATTAGCTGTTACACGCTTCCTAGAAGAAAAAATGCGTCGTGAAAATATCACTGCCGATTTCGCACTTGGCGGTATTACCGCAAGTATGGTGGCATTACATGAGGCTGGTCTTATTAAAAAATTATTAGATGTTCAAAGTTTTGACTCTGTTGCGGCTGAATCACTTGCTCGCAACCCAAATCATATTGAAGTTTCCGCTAACCAATATGCGAACTATAGTTCCAAAGGCGCATCTGTTGAACGTTTAGACATGGTGATTCTTTCTGCTTTAGAAATCGACACTAAATTTAACGTGAATGTATTGACTGGCTCTGACGGTGTGATTCGCGGTGCATCTGGTGGTCATTGTGATACCGCAGCTTCTGCACAAGTAGCAATCATTGTGGCACCATTAGTTCGTGGTCGTATTCCAACCGTGGTGGAAAACGTGATTACCTGTGTAACACCTGGTGAAAACGTCGATATTCTCGTTACCGATCATGGTGTAGCAGTAAATCCTAAACGTCCAGATTTGATTGAAGCTTTAAGCAAAACAGACATTCCATTGTTTACTATTGAACAACTTTGTGAACGTGCTTACAGCATTACTGGTAAACCAAAAGAAATTGAGTTTACTAATAAACCTGTGGCTGTTGTTCGTTATCGTGATGGTTCGGTGATTGATACGGTGTATCAAGTTAAAGACTAGAATCAGCATTACAAGCGATCTACTTTCAATAGCCAAAATTAACTCTTGTCTTCCCATGATTATCAGGAAAGGAACCCAAAGAGTTGAAAGGGACTCAATTAGCTCTTTCAGCTTTCGCCAACACCCTATAAATGGAAAGCGTTAAGAAAATTTATTTTTATACAAAAGAGCGGTCAAATTTTGCAGCATTTTTTTACGACATTCTCTACAAAGGGTTCAGAAATTTCACTTGAAGCATTACTTAATGCTCGAGAGGAACGTGCAATTTTACAACAACAGCTTATAACACAATATGGACAAACCTTACTTTGCATCACTTTAACTGCTGTGGGTGGAGTAAAAAAAAATGCTTTGCTGGATTATGTTTTTACAAAAGCTCTAGAAAATCTGACCGCACTTTTTACTCAGTTAAACATCACAGCAGTAAAAGAAATAGTCCGTCCGTTAGAAACGGGGCATGAAGCCTATTTTGTATTACCGATAGATGCTCGTACGCTAAAAGTGCTGATGATTGAATTGGAAGAAAGTATTCCTCTTGCTCGTTTGTGGGATTTAGATGTGTTTAATGCTAAAGGCAATCTACTGAGTCGTACAGATTTTGATCTTTCTCCAAGAACTTGTTTAGTGTGCGGAGAAAATGCAAAAATCTGTGCGAGAACCCGCAAGCACGAGATCGATGAGATTGTAGATAAAATTCAATCTCTCGCACAGAATCATGATTTCGCAGAACATATTGGTGAACAAGTTTATCTGGCATTAATACAAGAGGCTCGCTTATCGCCAAAACCTGGTTTAGTGGATGCCATCAATAACGGTTCGCACAAAGATATGAATCTACATACTTTTGAGCAAAGTGCGATTAGTTTAAAACCTTTTTTTACGCAGTTTGTTCTCAAAGGCATGATGACCGCGCATTTGTCTGAAAATCAAATTCTCTCTGAAATTCGTCCTTTAGGTTTATTAGCAGAAAAAGCAATGTTTAAAGTTACTGATGGCGTAAACACCCACAAAGGAGCTATTTTTTCTTTTGGTTTAGTGTGTACGGCAATTGGACGATTATTGGCACAAAAAAGTTTGGTTCAAAGTGCGGTAGATTTTGATGTTAAATTAATCTGCTCACTTGTTGCACAATTTACTCAAGGTTTAACGGATGAACTGAAAAATTATCCTGAACACTTGCCTAGTACGGCTGGAGTGCGTTTATTCCAAAAATATGGCTTAACAGGTGTCCGTGGCGAAGCAGAAAATGGTTTTAATCTCATTCAAACGTTGTTGCCACAATTTGATGAGTACCATCAGTTAGAATGGGAACATCGTTTACTGATTTTGTTGTTGAATTTAATGGCAATTAACTCCGACACTAACGTGGTTCATCGAGGTGGTTTAGCGGGATTGCATTTCATACAGCAAACAGCACAGGATCTGCTTACAGATCAACACCTTGTGACAGATAAAACAGCACTGACACAAGCATTAATGAAATTTGATACCGCCTGCATTGAACGTAATTTAAGTTCGGGCGGTAGTGCTGATTTATTAGCACTAACAATTTTCTTTTTATCATTTAGAGGTAATTAATATGGCATTATCCAAAAATACAAAACTGGTGATTTTAATGGCTATCCCATTGATCACTTTCTTACTACCTGCTCCTGATGGGCTTTCTTTGATTGCTTGGCGATTACTTGGTGTTTATATCGCCACTATCGTTGGGCTTGTGCTTAAACCTTATGGCGAGCCCGTTATCTTATTGGCTGCAATTGCGGTTTCTGGCGTTATCATCGGTAATACTGAAGGGGCGAAAGAATTGGTTAAAGTCGGCAATATGTTGGATGGTTATAAATCTGGCACAACATGGCTTATTTTTACCGCATTCACTTTGAGTTCAGCATTTGTAATCACAGGTCTAGGTAAACGTATCGCCTATCATATGATCGGCGCAATGGGTAGCACAACCCTACGCTTAGGCTATGTTACCATGTTCTTAGATCTTTTACTCTCGCCAGCAACGCCCTCTAACACCGCGCGTTCAGGTGGGATTATCTTTCCAATCATTAATAGCGTAGTGGTTGCTCTTGGTTCAGATCCAGAAAAAAGCCCGAAAAAAGCAGGGCGTTATTTGATGATGAACGTATATATGGTGGTTAAAACTACCTCTTATATTTTCTTAACCGCAATGGCTCCTAATGCCTTAGCTCTTTCATTAATGGCACCAATTCTTGGTTTTGAAACCACTTGGATCAAATGGTTCTTAGCTGCATCCGTACCCGGCTTACTCTGCTTATTCTTAATTCCGTTAATTTGTTATTGGGTATCTCCACCTGAATTGAAAAAAGTGGATAATAAAGCCATTGCGAAAAAAGGCTTAGAAGAATTAGGTCCAATGTCTTTTCGTGAAAAAGCACTCAGCGTGTTATTCGTAATTGCATTATTCGGCTGGATTTTCTCTAATTCACTTCATATCAATGCTACCATTGTTGCAATCATTGTAATGGTGCTTTGTATTGTATTAAGTATCGTCACCTGGGACGATATCCTAAAAAGCAAAGGCGCATGGAATACCCTAGTATGGTATGGTGGTATCATCGGTATGTCTGGCTTGCTTGAAAAATCTGGCTTTTTCAAATGGTTAGCAAACACCTTAAGTACCATACTTCAGTTTGAGGGACATGGTATGATGGCGTTAATAGTGATTCTTACCTTAAGTGTCTCTGTACGTTATTTATTCGCATCAGGCGGTGCATATGTAGCTGCAATGGTACCCGTATTTGCAACAGTCGGACATGTAACAGGCGCTCCTACTGAATTGCTTGCTCTAGGCTTAGTCTTTGCTAATTCTTATGGTGGTTCAGTAACTCACTACGGAGGCGGACCAGGTCCAATTGCATTCGGTGCAGGTTATAATGATATAAAATCTTGGTGGATTACTGGCGCGATCATTGCTTTTGGTAGTTTAATTATCCATCTAACTATCGGTATGGCATGGTGGAAATTATTAATGAGTTTAGGCTGGTTATAAGCTAATCTTTTTTAAATTTAACTGCTATTTTGACGGTGTAGTAGACAAAGTAGTTGATTATAAATATATGCTTGCGCTTTTACTAAAAAGTGAGCTCTATTTAATTTAAGGATTAAGTCCTGTAATCTACAGGGCTTAATCCTTTTGGTTTACCTTGAATACACATCGTTGTAATTGCGATAAGCTAGTATTTCCTTTAATTTTATGAACTAATATTTACCTCATACTGCATTATATCTTGAGTATATTTATGAATATCTTATTTTTTTAATGATTTACAAGCCTTTCTAGCTTATCAAAATATTCTGTTTAGTGTCTTTCACCGAATATTCACTAGCCAGAATTATCGTAAGCCTGTAGAATAGCCCATCGCTTTATTTAACTAATTATTTATAACACCTAACGATATTGTAGAAAATGACTCAAAAATTACATATTAAAACTTGGGGCTGTCAGATGAATGAATATGATTCATCTAAAATGGCTGATCTTTTATTAAGCACCCACGGATTAGAACTCACGGAAGCACCTGAAGAAGCAGACGTATTATTATTAAATACCTGTTCTATTCGTGAAAAAGCACAAGAAAAAGTGTTCCACCAACTTGGGCGTTGGAAAGAATTAAAGAAAAATAATCCAAATTTAGTGATTGGTGTGGGCGGCTGTGTGGCTTCTCAAGAAGGGGAACATATTCGCCATCGTGCGCCTTATGTGGATATTATTTTTGGCCCGCAAACTTTGCATCGCTTGCCTGAAATGATTAATCAAATTCGTGGTGGAAAAAGTTCCGTCGTAGACGTAAGTTTCCCTGAAATTGAGAAATTTGACCGCTTACCAGAACCTCGCGCAGAAGGCCCAACGGCATTTGTTTCCATTATGGAAGGCTGTAATAAATACTGTACTTTCTGTGTTGTGCCTTATACTCGTGGGGAAGAAGTTAGTCGTCCTGTAGATGATGTGTTATTTGAAATCGCACAACTTGCGGATCAAGGTGTGCGAGAGGTTAATCTGCTTGGTCAAAACGTGAATGCTTATCGTGGCCCAACGCACGATGGTCAAATTTGTAGCTTTGCTGAACTGCTTCGTCTTGTCGCATCAATTGATGGTATTGACCGTTTACGTTTCACAACCAGTCATCCAATAGAATTTACAAATGATATCATTGATGTGTATCGTGACACGCCTGAATTAGTGAGTTTCTTGCATCTTCCAGTGCAAGCAGGATCTGACCGTGTATTAACGATGATGAAACGTGGTCATACCGCATTAGAATATAAATCTATTATTCGTAAACTTCGTGCAGTGCGTCCAGATATTCAAATCAGCTCTGACTTTATTGTTGGTTTCCCTGGGGAAACTGCGGAAGATTTTGAGCAAACTATGAATTTGATTGCACAAGTAAACTTTGATATGAGCTTCAGTTTTGTGTATTCTGCCCGACCAGGTACGCCTGCTGCAGATATGCCAGATGATGTGACGGAAGATGAAAAGAAACAGCGTCTTTATGTGCTACAAGAGCGTATTAATCAACAAGCCGCACAATTTAGTCGTCGTATGCTTGGCACAGAGCAGCGCGTGTTAGTTGAAGGGCCATCGAAGAAGGATATTATGGAATTAACAGGACGCACTGAAACAAATCGTATTGTTAATTTCCAAGGTTCTCCAGAAATGATCGGTAAATTTGTGGATGTGAAAATCACTGATGTTTATACCAATTCTCTACGCGGCGAAGTGGTGCGTACTGAAGATGAAATGGGATTACGTATTGTACAATCGCCACAAGAAGTGATGAATCGCACACGTAAAGAAGATGAATTAGGCGTAGGGCGTTATCACGGCTAATTGAAATACTGAAATATTTAACCGCACTTTGAGAGATTAAAGTGCGGTTATTTTTTTAGGGATATATGGTTTAGATTTGCCAATCAATTGGTTTCATTCCATTGCTTTCCAAATATGAATTTGTTTTGGAAAAATGATGACAGCCAAAGAAACCTCGATGGGCTGAAAGTGGGGAAGGGTGTGGAGCCGTTAAAACAAGGTGACGAGTGCGGTCAATAATTTGTCCTTTTTTTTGTGCGTGACTGCCCCAAAGTAAAAATACCAGTTTTTCACGATGTTCATTGAGTACGGTAATAACTTTATCTGTAAACCTTTCCCAACCTAAATTAGCATGTGAATGTGCCATACCTCGTTCTACGGTAAGTACTGTGTTGAGCAACAATACCCCTTGTGCTGCCCATTTGACTAAATAACCATGTGATGGCATTTGGAATCCCGAAATATCTTGTGTGAGTTCTTTATACATATTTAATAGGGAAGGGGGAATTGCTACTTCAGGTTTTACTGAAAAAGCCAATCCATGAGCTTGGTTTGGTCCATGATAAGGATCTTGACCTAAAATTACCACTTTTACATCTTCAAAAGCAGTATACCTGAATGCATTAAATACCTCTTCTTGTGGTGGATAAATTGTTTTCCCGTTTGCTCTTGCAAGATGAACTTGTTGTAGAGCGTGTTGAAAGTAAGGTTGTTCTTTTTCTTTTCCGATAACGTCTGTCCAGTTTTTCATTATTCTATCCTATTAATAAGTTTTATTCATTATAAACAAAAACATTCATTCAATAAAAAGTTAAATTAATGTTAAATTATTGATATAAATTTTATTTAAAAATTAATAAATTTTAATTTAGATCAAATTTATAAAAATTAATTAAAAAAATAACTTGCTCTTTATCAAATAAATCTAAAATAATTTGAAATATTAAAATGATTTGATAAAATTTGTACAGTTTTATTATTATTTTCGTGCCAATTAGGAGGCTATTATGATTAAAGGTATTCAAATTACTCAAGCGGCAAATGACAATTTGCTTAATTCATTCTGGTTATTAGACAGCGAAAAAAATGAAGCGCGTTGCTTATGTGCAAAAGGCGAATTCGCTGAAGACCAAGTTGTTGCAGTGAGCGAATTAGGTCAAATCGAATACCGTGAATTACCAGTAAACGTAGCACCAACTGTTAAAGTTGAAGGTGGGCAACACTTAAACGTAAACGTATTACGTCGTGAAACGTTAGAAGATGCGGTAAACAATCCAGATAAATATCCACAATTAACTATCCGTGTTTCTGGTTACGCAGTACGTTTCAACTCTTTAACGCCAGAACAACAACGCGACGTTATTACTCGTACTTTCACTGAAAGCCTATAATTTCAGTTTGAATGAAAAAAGAAACCCCGAAATCATTCGGGGTTTTGTTTTATCTAAAAGGTTAAAAAAATTTGACCGCACTTTTTCCTTTCATCTCTAGCGATTTCCGTGCTTTTCAGGTAGAATCCGCCAGTTAAATTTAATGATTTTTGAGAAAAACTATCTTTTATGAAGAATATTCGTAACTTTTCTATTATTGCCCATATTGACCACGGTAAATCGACCCTTTCTGACCGATTAATTCAAACCTGTGGTGGCCTTTCGGATCGTGAAATGGAAGCGCAAGTGCTAGATTCAATGGATCTTGAACGTGAGCGCGGAATTACCATCAAAGCACAAAGTGTTACCTTAAATTATAAAGCCAAAGATGGCGAAACTTATCAATTAAACTTTATCGATACCCCAGGACACGTGGACTTTTCTTATGAAGTGTCTCGCTCTCTTGCTGCTTGTGAAGGGGCATTGTTAGTTGTGGATGCAGGACAAGGAGTCGAAGCCCAAACTCTGGCAAACTGTTATACCGCAATCGAAATGGATTTAGAAGTAGTGCCGATTTTGAATAAAATCGACTTGCCTGCCGCAGATCCTGAACGTGTAGCGGAAGAAATTGAAGATATTGTTGGAATTGATGCGATGGAAGCGGTTCGATGCTCCGCTAAAACGGGTGTCGGTATCGAAGATGTATTAGAAGAAATCGTGGCAAAAATTCCCGCACCAGAAGGCGATCCTAATGCGCCATTACAAGCATTGATTATTGATTCTTGGTTCGATAACTATTTGGGCGTGGTATCTTTAGTGCGTATTAAAAACGGGGTATTACGTAAAGGCGATAAAATTAAAGTGATGTCCACAGGGCAAACTTACAACGTAGATCGTTTAGGGATTTTCACGCCAAAACAAGAAGATACTACTGTTTTAGAATGTGGCGAAGTGGGTTGGGTAGTTTGTGCGATTAAAGATATTTTAGGCGCGCCAGTGGGCGATACCTTAACCCATCAACATAATTCTGCAACTGAAGTGTTGCCAGGTTTTAAAAAAGTAAAACCACAGGTTTATGCTGGGCTTTTCCCTGTAAGTTCTGATGATTATGAAGCGTTTCGTGATGCACTTGGCAAATTAAGTTTAAACGATGCATCACTTTTCTATGAACCAGAAACTTCGACCGCACTTGGTTTTGGTTTCCGTTGTGGTTTCCTTGGCCTTTTACACATGGAAATCATTCAAGAGCGTCTAGAGCGTGAGTATGATTTAGATCTTATCACGACTGCGCCAACGGTAATTTACGAAGTGCAATTAACGAATGGTGATGTTGTTTATGTGGATAGTCCTGCAAAATTGCCTCCACTTAATAATATTGCTGAAATTCGCGAGCCAATCGCAGAATGTAATATGCTGGTGCCGCAAGAATATTTAGGTAACGTTATTACCCTTTGCGTTGAAAAACGTGGTGTGCAAACCAATATGGTATATCACGGTAATCAGATTGCACTGACTTATGAAATTCCAATGGGCGAAGTGGTTTTAGACTTCTTTGATCGTTTAAAATCAACATCGCGTGGTTATGCTTCGTTAGATTACGGTTTCAAACGTTTCCAAGCGGCAGATATGGTTCGCGTGGATATTATGATTAACAGCGAACGAGTGGATGCTTTGGCTTTAATCGTTCATAAAGATAATTCACAATATCGTGGTCGTGAATTGGTTGAAAAAATGCGTGAGTTAATTCCTCGTCAGCAATTTGATATCGCTATTCAAGCAGCGATTGGAAACCATATTATTGCCCGTTCTACGGTGAAACAATTACGTAAAAACGTATTAGCAAAATGTTATGGTGGTGACGTGAGCCGTAAGAAAAAACTCTTACAGAAACAGAAAGAGGGTAAAAAACGTATGAAGTCTTTAGGTAACGTAGAAGTGCCGCAAGAGGCGTTTTTAGCAATTTTACACGTAGGAAAAGATAAATAAGGAAAATTATGTCAAATTTATTTTTTGTGATTTTATTGGCTGTGGGTTTTGGTGTGTGGAAAGTATTAGATTATTTTCAGCTGCCAAATACTTTTAGTATTTTGTTACTAATTTTGACCGCACTTTCAGGCGTATTATGGTTTTATCATCGTTTTGTGGTGCTGCCAAAACGTCATCGTCAAGTGGCACGTGCAGAACAACGTTCTGGTAAAACCTTAAGTGAGGAAGATAAAGCCAAAATTGAACCGATTTCTGAGGCTTCAGAATTTTTATCTTCACTTTTTCCTGTGCTTGCAGTGGTATTTTTGGTTCGTTCTTTTTTGTTTGAACCGTTTCAAATTCCCTCTGGCTCAATGGAGTCCACCTTACGTGTTGGCGATTTTTTAGTTGTGAATAAATATGCTTATGGTGTGAAAGATCCGATTTTCCAAAACACTATTATTGAGGGCGAAAAACCACAACGTGGCGATGTGATTGTATTTAAAGCACCACAACAAGCGTTAATTCGTACTGGTCTTGGTGCAACGCGAGCGGCTTTTGCAGAAAATCTTGCGTTAAGTTCAAAAGATAATATGTCTGGTGTTGATTATATTAAACGTATTGTTGGAAAGGGCGGAGACCGCGTAATTTTTGATGTGGAACAAAAAACGCTAAAAGTGGTATATGGCAAAGAAGGTAAACCTTGTGAAATTGATTGCGAAACCAAGGCGTTTGAATATACACAAAATCCAACAAATCCAGCTTTTCCTAATGAATTAGAATTGACTGAAAAAGGCGATGTAACACATAACGTGTTAATTAGTGAATATCGTCGTTATTCAGGCCCTGAATTTTTCCCACAAGAGGGAATGCAAACTGCAGAATGGCTTGTGCCAGAAGGGCAGTATTTTGTGATGGGGGATCATCGCGATCACAGTGATGATAGCCGTTTCTGGGGCTTTGTGCCTGAAAAAAATATTGTGGGGAAAGCCACTTATATTTGGATGAGCTTAGAAAAAGAAGCGAATGAATGGCCAACAGGTTTCCGTTTTGATCGCTTCTTTACAGCAATAAAATAAGATGAATCATTTAGATCGACTTGAGCGTAAAATCGGCTATTGTTTTAATGATATTGCGCTCTTAAAGCAGGCACTTACGCATCGAAGTGCGGCAACTCAACATAATGAACGCCTAGAATTCCTAGGCGATTCCATTCTTAATTTCACTATCGCTGAAGCACTTTATCATCAGTTTCCACGTTGTAATGAAGGAGAACTGAGCCGTATGCGTGCTACTTTGGTACGCGAACCCACTTTAGCGATTTTAGCGCGCCAATTTGAATTAGGCGATTATATGTCGCTTGGTTCTGGCGAGCTAAAGAACGGTGGTTTTCGCCGTGAATCTATTCTTGCCGATTGTGTAGAAGCGATCATAGGTGCAATGTCTTTGGATCAAGGATTGGCTGCGACTTCCCAAGTGATTCGAAATTGGTATCAACAATTATTGGCAGAAATTAAACCGGGCGATAATCAAAAAGATGCAAAAACGCGTTTGCAAGAATATTTACAAGGTAAACATTTGCCATTGCCAACTTATGAAGTGGTTAATATTCAAGGGGAAGCCCATTGCCAAATTTTCACTGTTGAATGTAAAGTGAAAAGTGCGGAGAAAATTGACCGCACTTTTGTGGCAAAAGGATCTAGCCGTCGTAAAGCTGAACAAGCGGCAGCAGAACAAATTTTAAAAGAACTGGACATCAAATGACCGAACAATTCGACAAAACCTATTGCGGCTTTATTGCTATCGTAGGTCGCCCAACTGTGGGTAAATCAACGCTCTTAAATAAAATTTTAGGACAAAAAATTTCAATTACATCACGTAAAGCACAAACCACCCGTCACCGCATTGTGGGAATTAAAACTGAAGGGGCGTATCAAGAAATCTATGTGGATACGCCAGGGCTTCATATTGAAGAGAAACGTGCTATTAACCGTTTAATGAACCGTGCAGCAAGTAGTGCTATCGGCGATGTTGATTTAATTATTTTTGTGGTAGATGGCACACACTGGAATGCAGATGATGAAATGGTGTTAAACAAATTACGCAATGCAAAATCCCCCGTTGTGCTTGCTATCAACAAAGTAGATAACATCAAAAATAAAGATGATTTATTGCCGTTTATTACAGATCTTAGCCGTAAATTTAACTTTGCTCACATTGTGCCAATTTCTGCACAGCGTGGTAATAATGTTCATGAATTAGAGAAAATTGTACGCCAATCTTTACGCGAAGGTGTGCATCATTTCCCAGAAGATTATGTCACAGACCGTTCGCAACGTTTTATGGCATCGGAAATAATCCGTGAAAAATTAATGCGTTTTACGGGAGAAGAATTGCCTTACTCTGTTACTGTTGAAATCGAACAATTCAAAGTGAATGAACGTGGTACTTATGAAATAAATGGCTTAATTCTGGTTGAACGTGAAGGTCAGAAAAAAATGGTAATTGGTGCGGGCGGTCAAAAAATTAAAACTATTGGTATGGAAGCACGTGCTGATATGGAACGTTTATTTGATAACAAAGTCCATCTTGAACTTTGGGTAAAAGTGAAATCAGGTTGGGCAGATGATGAACGTGCGCTGCGCAGTTTAGGATATATGGATGAATAAAGTGCGGTAAAATTTATTCGCATAATAAAAATCCCCATTATTGTGATGGGGATTTTTTGTTTTTAACTTTTCACTGAATACACTTTAAATTTTCCTGTTTGAGCAAGAACTTGATAATCATTGAAATGTTGTCTAAGTAATTCGGGATAAGGCAAAAATGAATTGGCGACAATGCGTAATTCTCCACCTTGATTGAGGTGCCATTTCGCTTGAGTGATAAGTTCTGTTACGGCTCGATAGGCGGTATCAATGCCATCATGGAATGGCGGATTGGAAATGATTAAATCAAATTTTCCTTGTATATCAGAAAAGACATCACTGGCGTAAACCTCGCCTTGTAATTGATTTTCCGAAAGTGTTTTACGCGCTGATTCTAACGCCATAGCGTGAATATCTGTCATTGTAATTTGTGTGTTAGGCGAGCGTTTTTTTATCATAGAGCCAATTACTCCCGCCCCACAGCCAAGATCGAGCACTTTTCCTTTTATTTTATTATCAATGGTTGAAAGTAACAGTTCTGTGCCTGTGTCTAATTCTGCCGCACTAAATACCCCAGGTAAACTATATATAGTTAAGTTTTCAAGTGTTGAATGTTGATAGGTTTTCCAGAAATTTTTAAGTTCAAAGTGCGGTTTATTTTGGAGTGAAAAATGATATAAACCGCAACGGCGAGCAGAGTCAATTTTAGCTATTTCCCCATAGGAGGCTAATGTTTTTTCTACTGAACGTACGCCACAACGATTTTCGCCAATAATTAATATTTCTTGACCAATAGGAGCTTGAGACAATAGTTGAAGCAGTTGGAAATTGACTTCTTGTTTGTTTTTAGTCCAATAATAAACGATTAAATCAGCTTGACCTTGAAATTCAACGGAAAAATTGACCGTACTTTGCGTTCTTGCATAGTCAAAATAGCAACTCCAAATTTGGATTGATTGGCATTTTGAGGTTAATGTTTGAGGAAAATTATCAGAAATTCCTCCAGCAAATAATACCGATTTACCATCAAAAAATGAAAGGTGGCGTTCTAAAACTTGGCTTTCTAGAGAAATCACGCTTTGAATCCTGTGGGTTATTAGTTAAAATTATGCGTCATTCTAGCAAAGATTAATAAAAGAAATTAACACTATTTTTCAAGCAACGTTTTTAAAAATTCACTTATGAACAGACGCGATCTTCTTTTACAAGAAATGGGGATTTCCCAGTGGACATTATATCGCCCCGAGGTGCTGCAAGGTTCAGTAGGAATCAGTGTGGCAGAGAATATTCGCTTTATCACTGTTTCCGATGACAATATTAGTAGCTCGCCTTTGTTGTCTGATGTGCTGTTAAGCCTTGATCTTAAAAAAGAAAATTGTTTATGTTTGAATTACGATCAAATCCAGCATATGGAATGTAAGCAGCCTATTCGTTATTGGTTACTATCAGAAAATAGCGACCAAATTGACCGCACTTTGCCATTTTGTATGCAGGCTGAGCAGGTTTATCGCTCGCTAAGTTGGCAACAATTTCAATTTAATCACCAAGCCAAACGAGCGTTGTGGCAACAAATTCAGCAGCCTTAATTATGTCTATTATTTCTCAAATTGAAGCCTGTGATTTCGAGCGATTGTATGAAATCGAGCAGCAGGCACATCTGGTGCCTTGGTCATTTGGTACGTTAAAAAATAATCAAGGGGATCGTTATCTCAATTTAAAATTAATTGAGAATAATCAGATTATCGGTTTTGCGATTTGCCAAACCGTATTAGATGAAGCGAATTTGTTTAATATTGCGATTTTGCCTAATTATCAAGGTTGTGGATTTGGCAAATTATTGTTAGGCGAATTAATCTTTCAATTAAAGGAAAGAGGTGTACAGACTTTATGGCTAGAAGTCAGAGAGTCTAACCCTGCTCGTTTCTTGTATGAAAAAATTGGTTTTAATGAAGTGGATATTCGGAAAAATTATTATCCGAAACCTAGTGGTGGACGAGAAAATGCCGTGGTAATGGCGTGTTATCTATAGATTTAAATAATTAGCCTAGATATTTCTAGGCTATATTTTTTATGCTTCTTCTGCAGGAAAAACAAATGGATTTAATCCGCTTCGTGCGAAACCTTTTTCTTCCATTTCAATATCTAAGAAAATAGAAGCCAAATCGTCGGCTACAGGCTCTACATGAGGATCTTTTTCTTGGAACATAATTTTCAAGTAACTTTCACAGCTACCACAGGTTTCAGCACGAACAAGTGCAAGTTCTTCATCTAACGACCACATTTCGAGTTTGTCGTGGTTATTACAGTTGGTGCATTGTGCGCGTACTAAATTCCATTCACTTTCACATAAATTACAATGTAAGTAGCGTAACCCTTGTGATGTACCAATTTGTACAATACTTGCCACAGGTAAAGAACCACAAACAGGGCAGTGATGTAAATTTTCGGCGTTCTCAACTTGGCTATTATGGGGAATTTGCTGGGCGAGCTGTAGCCAATAAAGGGAAAGTGCAGCCCAAATAAAGACGGCTTTATCACTGCTGACTAAATTAAATTCTTGTGCTAAGAGTTTATTTGCCATTTCTTCTAAGTCGGCAGAGGAGGCTTTTTCAAGAAATTCAATTGTTGCAGCAACTTGTTCGTTAGCTTTGGGTTTTATTTCATCAAGAATTTCAGTTAAGTATTCGCGCCAGATACTGTCTCGCTTAAAGGTTTTGGCATTTAATGGCTCGATAGCATTTAACGGTTCAAACTGTTGTGCTGGTAAAGGATTTTTTTCTAACGTGGAAAGTTGGCTTTCAACTATGTCTGCGGCAAATAATAAATAATCGGATAGAGGATGATTTTGTGCTAAGTCTTTTAAACGTTTTGCTCTGCGTAGGTAAAGATTTTTAGGATTGGCAAATAAAATCGCTGGGGCTTGATATGTATTTGCCACTTGTTTAATTGCTGATTCAGATAAGATTTTGATACTCATATTCTTCTCACTTTTATAATAAAAAATGCGGTCAATTTTAACCGCACTTTTTTCTTTTTCAGGATTTGAGCTTATTTGCCAAATCCTTTAAATAAGACTTTGGTTTTACCTACTTTTTTGCCAGATTGCTCGTTGAGTAAATCTTCTTCAAGTTTTGATAAAACTTCTTCACGATACCATCTTGGGTGATGTTTTTTCGCCCAACGAACAGTAACCCAACCTTCAACAATACCGCGAATTGATCCTTTAACCCAAAATGCCATATATATATGCACTAAGATACCAGTGAATAACATAAAAGCACTTGCAGAGTGGAGTAAAATAGCAATTCGCAATACTGGGATTGAGAAGTAATGTGAAAAATATTGACGCCACATAATGATGCCAGTGACTAATAACGTTACCATCGCCAAGTTTAATGTCCAAAAGAGCATTTTTTGACCAAGGTTATATTTACCGTTGTCAGCAACTGCGTGTTCATTCCCTTTAAGCACTTCAACGACACCTTTTGCCCAGCGAATATCGTTTTTTTCTGGAATATTGTGATCCCAGTACAATAACGCTAAGTAGATGAAAGCGAAGAACATTAAAATCCCAGTGAATGGGTGAATGGCGCGCGCAATTTGTGGTGTACCCAAAATTTCTGTGAGCCAAGCAAAGTCAGGGAAGAAAAATGCAACACCAGTGAACATCGTCATAAAAAAGCAAATAACCAACATCCAGTGACTAATACGCGCTGGGGTTCTATGACGGATAACGCGAGTATCGTTGCTAATTTCAATTTTACTCATTATTTTCCCCCTTAGATGGTTTATTTTCTTCAAATTCGTGATGATGATCTTCTACATCTTCTTCTACATTTGGGCCAACGGTTAAGTAATGTGCAACTTCTGCTAGAGCTAGACCACCCATTGCCACTGCAGCGACTGGTTTCAATACATCTTTCCATAAGGTCACACTCAAATCAATTTGAGGATCTTTTGGAAGACCATTGTAAAGCTCAGGTTTATCTGCGTGATGCAACACATACATTACGTGTGTACCGCCTACACCTGGAGGATCGTAAAGTCCCGCATTTTCATAACCACGAGATTTTAAATCTGCCACGCGTTGTTCTGCGTAAATTTTCATTTCTTCTTTAGAGCCGAAACGAATCGCACCTGTTGGACAGGTTTTCACGCAAGCTGGTTCTTGTCCCACAGAAACACGATCCACACAAAGAGTACATTTGTATACACGATTGTCTTCAGGATTCATTCGTGGAATATTGAATGGACAGCCTGCAATACAATAACCACAACCAATACATTTATCGGATTGGAAATCTACAATACCGTTAGCATATTGAATGATTGCACCCGGTGCAGGACAAGCCTTTAAACAACCAGGTTCTGCGCAATGCATACAGCCATCTTTACGAATCAGCCATTCTAAACGATCGTTTTCTTCAACTTCGTTAAAACGCATCACCGTCCACGCTTTTGCATCAAGATCAACTGGATTGTCATAAACCCCAACACATTGTGCATTGACATCAGAGCGAATATCATTCCACTCTGAACAACCCACTTGACAGGCTTTACATCCTATACAAGTTGAAACATCAATTAATTTTGCAACTTCGACTTTATGATCTCTCGCTTGTGGTGCTGGTGTTAAACCAGATGTTGCGGAGATTTTAATAACGTCTTGCGTTTGAACGCCTTGAGCAGTTCCAGCCATATTATGCCTCCCCAACTTTTTCAATATTTACCAAGAATGTTTTGTATTCTGGTGTTTGTGTGATTGCCTCACCCCAAGATGGTGTTAAGGTATTAGTAGAGAATCCACGGTTACCTTTGCCATTTAATGCCTTCATATTCCAGTGAATTGGAAGACCTATATGGTGTACGACACGTCCATCAATTTCGAGATCTTTAAGACGTTTTGTAACCACGGCGACCGCTTTAATATAGCCACGACGAGAAGTAATTTTTACCATATCGCCTTTTTGGATGCCTTTTTCTGCCGCTAATTTTTCGCCAATTTCCACAAATTGTTGTGGTTGTGCGATGATATTTAATGCAGATTGTGCAGTCCAGCTGTGGAAATGCTCGGTTAAACGATAAGTTGTTGCTACAAATGGATAGTCTTTATTTGAACCAATAAATTCACGATCTTCTTTATAGATACGTAAAGTTGGATCTGTCACTACATTTGGATGAAGTGGGTTTGTATCAATTGGGCTTTCAACTGGTTCATAGTGTTCTGGCATTGGGCCATTTGCAATTTTATCAACGGCAAATAAACGTCCTACGCCTTCTGCGGACATAATGAACGGCCCAGTATCAGAACCTGGTGGTTGCGTGCCGTAGTCAGCAATATCAAACCAGTTCCAGTTTTTACCGTTCCATTTGATTAATTGGCGGTTTTTATCCCAAGGATTACCATTGATATCTAATGATGCACGGCTATAAAGTACGCGGCGGTTTGCAGGCCATGCAAAGCCCCAGCCAATAGTACAACCTAAACCCGATGGATCTGAATTATCGCGATTAGCAGTTTGGTTGCCTTTTTCAGTCCATTGACCAACATATAACCAGTTACCTGATGTTGTTGTACCATCATCACGTAAATGTGCAAATCCATTGAGTAATTGACCTTTCTTGTACATCAAGTTACCGTTTGGATCATAAAGATCTTCAAGTGCATAACCATTTAATTCTTTGGCTAATTCAACCGCACTTGGTGAGTGTGGTTGAGCATAATTCCAAGTCATTGCTTCAAAAGATTTAATGCCTTGACCACCCTCTTTTTTATAAAGTTCGTGCATTTCTTCGCGTAGCATAGAAAGAATATCAACATCAGGTAAGGCTTCTCCCGGTTGATCGCAACCTTTCCAGTGCCATTGAGCCCAGCGACCAGAATTAACGATTGATCCGTCTTCTTCTGCGAAACAAGTAGTTGGTAAACGGAAAACTTCTGTTTGAATTTCCGCAGGATTTACATCATTTGACTCACCAAAATTTCTCCAAAATTCTGATGATTCAGTTTGTAATGGATCCATAACGACTAAGTATTTCAGTTTACTCATACCAGATAACGTTTTATTTTTATTTGGCAGTGCATTTAATACGTTAAAACCTTGTAAAATCCAACCGTGTAATTTGCCTTCATTCATCAATTTAACGTGAGTAATCGGATCATATAAGCGATCTGCTTTTGGTAAGAAATCGAATCCCCAGCCATTTTCCTTAGTGGCATTATCTCCGTAGAAAGTTTTCATCATACTGACAAAGAATTTTGAAGTATGACGATAATAGTTCACTTGGTTTGGAACGATATCTTTTGGTGTAATTGCGTTAATGTATTGATCGTAAGAGGTATCTTTATCGTTTGGCAAACGCATATAACCTGGTAAAGACATTGGCAATAAGCCCATATCTGTCGTACCTTGAACATTGGAGTGTCCACGTAATGCGTTAATACCGCCACCTGGCATCCCCATATTACCTAAAAGTAATTGGATTATCGCCATTGAGCGAATATTTTGTGTACCGATTGAATGCTCTGTAAAACCTAATGCATATAGATGCGTCATCGTTTTATTTGGTACTGAGGTTTTACCAATTTCTTCACAGATTTGTAAGAAGAGTTTTTGTTTTACACCTGTAATACGCTCAACCATTTCTGGGGTATAACGAGAAACGTGCTCTTTTAAGATGTTAATGACACAACGAGGATGTTGTAATGTCATATCACGTTTAGCGTGACCATTTTCATCAAATTGGTAGTTCCATTTAGATTTATCGTAGTTACGTTTTTCTTCGTTGTAACCTACAAATAAACCGTCTTCAAATTTGAAACCTTCATCAATTAAGAATGAAGCATTGGTATAGTGTTTAACATATTCGTGTTGAATTTGATTTGTTTCCAATAGGTAACGGATCACGCCCATTAAGAACGTAATATCAGAACCAGAACGAATTGGCGCGTGTAAATCTGCAACGGATGCTGTACGGTTAAAACGCGGATCAATAACGATGATTTTCGCACCGTTTTTCTTCGCTTCAATTGCCCAACGGAAGCCAACAGGATGGGCTTCAGCAGGGTTACCGCCTTGAACGATGATTAAGTTGGCATTTTTAATATCAACCCAGTTATTTGTCATGGCACCGCGACCAAATGATGGAGCAAGACTTGCTACCGTTGGTCCGTGTCAAGTATTCGCTTGGTTACATACTGGCACCATACCGAGCATTCGAATCCACTTTTGCGTTAATAACGCAGCTTCATTGCTCATTGCTGATGCAGTCATAATTCCTGTCGTTGCCCAACGATTAACCGTTTTTCCACTTGCATCTTTTTCAACAAAGTTGGCATCTCGGTCATCTTTCATTAAACGAGCAATACGTTTAATGGCATCTTTCCAAGAAATTCGTTCCCATTTATCAGAACCGGGCGCACGATATTGAGGATATAAAGAACGGCTTTCACTATTGACATAATCGAGTGCGCCAGCACCTTTCGGGCAAAGTGCACCTCGACTGACTGGGTGATCTGGATCGCCTTCAATATGAAAGAGTTTTGAACGAGTATTTGTGCCAGTATGGCTGCTTAATGAATTGTAAGGTTTGCCTGTGCTATATAACAACATACCGCAACTTACAGCGCAGTATGTACAGGTGTTACGGGATTCAAACGCACGTAATAATTTATATTCGCGTGGTGCAGCTAATACATTTGCTGGAGCAAAGCCCAACATTGCAGCTGACGTTCCCGCCATACCTCCTGCACAGATCTTGAAGAATTTTCTTCTTGAGACCTGCATAATCACTCCTTTCAACAACAAGTTGTTGAGATATTATAGATAGTAATAAAATTCGTTTAGTAGCTAGATTATGTTGATTTCGTTAAAATAACACTCTCTAGTATATAAATCATCGTAAAAACGTTGATTTATTGGATGGCTAGAGTAACGATTTTTTAACGATAAATCCATAATCAAATGACATTAGCTTCAACAAATATTGTGATCTAGATCATAAATATAAAAATAATTTAACAGACTTTTTACATTTAACTAATGGACTGGTAATAAATGCAGTGCTGGATTCGACAAACTATCAACTTTTTTAGAAAGACAAAAAATACAGAAAAATTGACCGCACTTTTGCAACAAAAAGAGGACATACTGGCTGTAGAGATGCCAGTTTCTTTGGTATATAACGGCATTTCTCACGCAGTTATGATGTGTTCCCCAAACAATTTAGAGGATTTTGCTTTAGGCTTTTCTCTAACAGAGGGAATTATCAATAAACTAGAAGATATTTATGGTATTGATGTTGTAGAAGTTTGCAATGGTATTGAAGTGCAAATTGAACTTTCCAGCCGTAAATTTATGGCATTAAAAGAGCATCGTCGTAATCTTACGGGGCGTACTGGTTGTGGTATTTGTGGTACAGAACAATTGAATCAAGTATATAAAACTTTTCCGAAATTAGACTGTACTTTTCAATTTGATTTAAATTTGCTAGATAGTTGTCTTATTGATCTTCAAAAAAATCAATTGCTTGGATGTAAAACTGGTGCTACCCATGCTTGTGCATTTTTCGATTTATATGGAAGTATGTTAGCTATTTACGAGGATGTGGGTCGCCACGTTGCATTAGATAAATTGCTTGGTTGGCACGCAAAATCGGGTAAACCTAGAGGTTTTATTTTAGCCTCCAGTCGAGCGAGTTATGAAATGGTGCAAAAAACAGTGGCTTGCGGGGTGGAAATGTTAGTCACGCTTTCTGCCGCAACGGATTTAGCAGTAACAATGGCAGAGAAACATAATTTGACTTTAATTGGTTTTGCTAGGGAAGGAAAAGGAAATATTTATAGTGGGCATCAACGACTTCACAATTAACCCCAATCAAGAGAGTGATTTGAGGTTTTGTTGTTGATTAATTTACCATCCAGCTTGTGACTGCGATAAAAATTGCAAAGATGCAAAACCAAATTATGTGTAGTTTTTTGCTTTGACGATTGACTTCTTCATTATGTAAGCGTAGAGCTTCTAATCTTTGTTTGTAAATCTCTAGATCTTTTTGTTTGAAAGAAAAACCGCAATTAGGGCAATTTTCTGCATTTTCACTAATCTTTTTTCTGCATTCGGGGCATCTTGTTAAGGACATATTTGCTCTATACCTATTCAATTACTTATTTGTTAGTATTTTAATAGATGTTTTAGATTTTACAAATGTGATACAAGTCACAAATCTTATAAAAATCTTTAAATTCAATTTTTTATTTGACGTAATTTGAAATAGAATACAGCCGCTTGTTTAGGGCATATAAATACCTTTACTTTATTTTTTGAGGAGCCTTCCTATGTTATGGTTTTTCTTTTGTGTAGCCGTGTTGATTATCGGTTACTTTATTTATGGAAAAATTATCGAAAAAATTTTTGTGATTAATCCAAAACGTCAAACACCTGCTTACCAAGTAAATGATGGTGTGGACTATATGCCAATGTCTAAAACGAAAATTTGGCTAATTCAATTATTAAATATTGCGGGAACAGGCCCTATTTTTGGCCCTATTCTTGGTGCATTATATGGACCTGTTGCAATGCTTTGGATTGTTATTGGTTGTATTTTTGCTGGCGCAGTACACGATTATTTCTGTGGTATGTTAAGTATTCGTCACGGTGGCGCAACAATGCCATATTTGGCGGGTAAGTTTTTAGGTCGTCCCGTTAAAGTCTTTATCAATACATTAGCACTTGTGTTGCTTTTACTTGTCGGTGTTGTGTTTGTGGCAAGCCCAGCTCAATTGATGGGTACCATTACAATGGATGTATTTGGTGCTTCGCAAGGTGCGTTAGTGCTTGGTGATGCAGAGGCAGTTCATCATTCTGTTGAAGCTGGTGGGATTAAAGTATGGGGAATGGATAAAGCAACAGTGGTTGCTGTGTGGACAGCGATTATTTTTGCTTATTATATTCTTGCAACCTTACTTCCAGTTGATAAGATTATTGGTCGAATTTATCCACTCTTTGGTGCGTTATTACTCTTTATGTCAGTTGGTATGGTATACGGATTAGTTGTTTCACATTTTAGTGCAACAGATCCAATTGAGTTTTTCCGTACAATCAATGCTGATGGCGAGGGTTTAACTTGGGCGAAATTTACACAAAATTTCCAAGTGAAAGGTGATGTTCCAATTTGGCCACTTTTATTCTTAACTATCTCTTGTGGCGCATTATCAGGTTTCCACGCAACGCAAACTCCATTAATGGCACGTTGTACAGAAAATGAAAGTGAAGGTCGCTTCATTTTCTACGGTGCAATGATTACTGAGGGGGTAATTGCATTAGTATGGTGTATGGTTGGTCTTGCATTCTATGAAAATCCACAAGCGTTACAAGATGCAATTTCAGCAGGTTCTCCATCTAAAGTTGTGTATGATAGTTCGTTACATTTCTTAGGTTTTATTGGTGGTATTTTTGCCATATTAGGCGTGATTGTTCTTCCTATTACTTCTGGCGATACTGCATTCCGTGCTGCGCGTTTACAGATAGCCGAAATTTTTAATGTTGATCAACGTTCATTACCTAAACGTTTATTAATTGCTGTGCCGTTGTTTGTATTAGGTTATTTTATTTCAACCATTGATTTCAGCGTATTATGGCGTTATTTCACTTGGGCAAACCAAATGACAGCAATGGTAATGTTATGGACTGCAGCGGCATATTTATATCGTTATCATAAATTCCACTGGGTTGCGTCTCTTCCTGCGTGGTTTATCACAACAGTATGTACAACTTATTTGTTCTACAACAAAATTGGTTTCGGCTTAGATTATCAGCTTTCTGTGTATCTTGGTTTAGCAACAACCATCGTTTGTATCGTATTGTTCTTCACAATGCTTAAACCATTAGGTACGCGAGATGAAGAAGCTTATATAAATAATTAGTCAATAAAATTTGATGAAAAAAGCCGTTTGAATTGTTTATTCAAACGGCTTTTTTATTTTGATAAAAATCAGTTGCTTTAATGTGGAATTACTTGCAAGTTGAGCGAACAAATTATAAACTTGCTAGAAGTGGAGAAAAGTGGTGTTTTGTGGAGATTTTTAGAGATTTTCTAAAAATAAGTTCAATTTTTAAGGTGTAATATGTTTCGTGGTGCAACAGCGGTTAATTTAGATTCTAAGGGACGTGTAGCGATCCCAACTCGCTATCGCGCTGAAATTCTTGAAAAGAACCAAGGGCAAATGGTTTGTACTGTAGATATTCGCCAATCCTGTCTTTTACTTTATCCCCTTGATGAATGGGAAAAAATCGAACAAAAACTTCTCGCACTTTCTAACTTTGATCCTACCCAACGTCGTTTGCAAAGAGTAATGCTTGGCCATGCCACTGAATGTGAGATGGATTCTCAAGGCCGTATTTTACTTGGTAGCTTGTTACGCCAACACGCAAAATTAGAAAAAGGTTTAATGTTGGTAGGGCAACTTAATAAATTTGAAATTTGGAGCGATGTAGAATGGCATACTCAAATTGCAGAGGATATAGAAATTGGCTCCAGCGCAGATTTTGCTGTTGATGCGTTAAATGATTTCTCATTATAGAAAATAATGTAGTACTTTTATCTTAAATTTATGAATAGCGAAAATTCTTTTTCTTCATCTGAACATATTACAGTTTTACTTCACGAAGCCGTGAATGGCTTAGCATTGAAGGAGAATGGCATTTATATTGATGGTACTTTTGGGCGTGGGGGGCATTCTCGGCTTATCCTTTCTCAACTTTCCTCTAATGGTCGTTTGATTGCTGTAGATCGCGATCCTCGTGCTATTGCAGAAGCACAAAAAATTCAAGATTCACGTTTTCAGATTGAACATAACAGCTTTTCTCATATTCCTGAAATTTGTGACAAATTAAATTTAGTGGGCAAAATTGACGGTATTTTGCTTGATCTTGGTGTGTCTTCCCCTCAACTTGACGAAGCGGAACGTGGTTTTAGTTTTATGAAAGATGGGCCGCTTGATATGCGTATGGATACAACTCAAGGTTTATCTGCCGAAGAATGGTTAAAACAAGTGTCCATTGAGGATTTAACTTGGGTGTTGAAAACTTTTGGCGAAGAGCGTTTTGCTAAACGTATTGCCACCGCTATTGTTGATTACAACAAAAGTGCGGTAAAAAATGGCACAGAATTTTTATCACGTACTAGTCAATTGGCGGAACTTATTTCACAGGCAGTTCCTTTTAAAGATAAATATAAACATCCTGCGACGCGTAGTTTCCAAGCCATTCGTATTTTTATTAATTCAGAATTAGATGAATTAGAAAGTCTGCTTAATTCTGCGTTAGATATGTTAGCACCAGAAGGGCGTTTATCAATTATAAGTTTCCATTCTTTAGAAGATAGAATGGTAAAACATTTTATGAAAAAACAAAGTAAGGGCGAGGATATTCCTAAAGGTTTACCGTTGCGAGAAGATCAAATTCAGCGTAATCAAAAATTAAGAATTATTGGTAAAGCCATTCAGCCAAGTGATGCAGAAATTCAAGCAAATCCTCGTTCAAGAAGTGCAGTATTGCGTGTCGCGGAGAGAATTTAGCGATGTCTGAAAATAATAAGCCTCGTTATCCGTTACAGCAAATTTTAGTCGAAGATTTATTTTCTTCAAATAAATTAGTGGTGTTGCTGTTAATGGGGATTTTAGTTTCTGCAATGGGAACGATTTGGATAACCCATAAAACTCGCCAACTAATTTCTGAAAATGGAATGTTAATTTTACAGCGTCAGGCACTTGAGAATGAATACCGTAATTTACAAGTGCAGGAAGCCACTGAGGGTGATAGTACGCGTGTAGAATCTATTGCGATTAGTACATTAAAAATGAAAGTTGTTTCTTCAGAGCAAGAAGTTGAAATTAGAGAATAATAGGTAAAAAAGATGGTGAAATTTAATTCCCCGCGTAAATCAGGTAAGTCGAAAAAAACAATTAGAAAATTGACTGCACCTGAAACTGTAAAGCAAAACAAACCTCAAAAGCTGTTTGAAAAATGCTTTATGCGTGGACGTTATATGCTTTCGACGGTTCTTATTTTACTCGGTCTGTGCGCTTTAGTCGTGCGAGCAGCTTATGTTCAATCTATTAATGCCGATACGTTATCGAGTGAAGCGGATAAGCGTTCTTTGCGTAAAGATGAAGTATTATCTGTGCGTGGTTCTATTTTAGATCGTAATGGTCAGCTTTTATCTGTAAGCGTGCCGATGAGCGCAATTGTGGCAGATCCAAAAACGATGTTGAAGGAAAATTCGATTGCGGATAAAGAACGAATTTCAGCTTTAGCCGAAGAATTAGGTATGACTAAAAATGATTTAGTGAAAAAAATTGAGAAAAATGCTAAATCTGGTTATTTGTATTTAGCACGTCAAGTTGAATTAAGTAAAGCTAACTATATTCGTAGATTAAAAATTAAAGGTATTATTTTAGAAACAGAGCATCGCCGTTTTTATCCTCGTGTAGAAGAAGCTGCACACGTGGTGGGTTATACGGATATTGATGGAAATGGTATTGAAGGCATTGAGAAAAGTTTTAATTCAATACTTGTTGGTAAAGATGGCTCACGTACTGTTCGTAAAGATAAACGTGGAAATATTGTTGAACATATCTCCGATGAGAAAAAATATGATGCACAAGATGTTACCTTAAGTATCGATGAAAAATTGCAATCTATGGTATATCGTGAGATTAAAAAGGCGGTGTCTGAGAATAATGCTGAGTCTGGTACTGCGGTGTTAGTTGATGTTCGTACTGGGGAAGTGTTAGCTATGGCGACTGCGCCCTCTTATAATCCAAACAACCGTGTCGGCGTGAAATCAGAGTTAATGCGTAACCGTGCAATCACCGATACGTTTGAGCCAGGTTCTACGGTAAAACCTTTCGTTGTTTTAACCGCACTTCAACGAGGTGTCGTTAAACGAGATGAAATTATTAATACCACGTCCTTTAAATTAAGCGGTAAAGAAATTGTGGATGTTGCACCACGTGCTCAACAAACTTTAGACGAGATTTTAATGAACTCTAGTAACCGTGGTGTAAGTCGTCTTGCATTGCGTATGCCACCTAGTGCATTAATGGAAACTTATCAGAATGCAGGTTTAAGTAAACCGACAGATTTAGGTTTGATCGGCGAACAAGTTGGGATTTTGAATGCAAATCGTAAACGCTGGGCAGATATTGAACGTGCAACAGTTGCTTATGGTTATGGTATTACTGCGACACCTTTACAAATTGCTCGTGCCTATGCAACTCTTGGTAGTTTTGGTGTTTATCGCCCGCTTTCTATCACTAAAGTTGATCCACCAGTTATTGGGAAACGGGTTTTCTCTGAAAAAATAACTAAAGATATTGTGGGGATTTTAGAGAAAGTAGCAATTAAAAATAAACGCGCAATGGTGGAAGGTTACCGTGTTGGCGTGAAAACAGGTACAGCACGTAAGATTGAAAATGGACATTATGTAAATAAATATGTGGCATTTACTGCGGGTATTGCACCAATTAGTGACCCTCGTTATGCCTTAGTGATTTTGATCAATGATCCAAAAGCAGGCGAATATTATGGTGGTGCGGTTTCTGCCCCTGTATTCTCTAGCATTATGGGTTATGCGTTACGTGCAAATGCTATTCCGCAAGATGCTGAATCAGCTGAAAACACAACAACGAAAACTACAAAACGTATTGTTTATATTGGCGATCACAAGAATCAAAAAGTGAATTAAGGAAAAATTATGAAAAAACTCACCGCACTTTTTAATTTGCCTGAATTAAAGGATGATGTAGAACTCCATAATATGGTGTTGGATAGCCGTAAAGTTAAAGCTGGCGATCTTTTTGTGGCGATAAAAGGTCATCAGGTGGATGGAAATCAATTTATTGATTCTGCTATTCATTCTGGTGCGAGTGCGGTGGTGTCTGAGACTGAATTATCTAGTGAACATTTAACTGTCGCATTTATTGGGAATGTTCCCGTAGTGAAATATTATCAACTTGCACGCCATCTTTCGTCATTAGCTGATGTTTTTTATGATTCGCCCTCTAAAAATTTAACCCTTGTTGGTGTAACAGGGACAAATGGCAAAACCACTATTTCTCAATTATTAGTGCAATGGGCGGAATTATTAGGTCATCGTTCGGCAGTGATGGGAACCATTGGTAATGGGCTTTTAGGTCAAGTTATAGAAGCTAAAAATACGACGGGTTCAGCAGTAGAAATTCAGTCATCACTTTTCAGTTTTAAGCAAGCTGGCGCAGATTTTGCCTCTATTGAAGTTTCATCACACGGTTTGGCGCAGCATCGTGTAGAAGCCTTGCATTTTAAAGCGGCAATTTTCACGAATTTAACCCGTGATCATCTAGATTATCATCAATCTATGGAAAATTATGCTGCGGCGAAGAAACGCTTGTTTACTGAATTAGATACCCAAATTAAAGTGATTAATGCTGATGATGAAATTGGACACCAATGGCTAACTGAATTACTTAATGCTATTGCCGTAAGTATGAATGCGGATTTTAAAGTAGGTTCACATCAATGGATGAAAGCAATAAATATCCATTATCATTTTAAAGGTGCAGATATTACTTTTGAATCTAGCTGGGGTAATGGCGTTTTGCATAGCCCATTAATTGGTGCTTTTAATGTAAGTAATTTATTATTAGTAATGACCACGTTGTTATCGTTTGGTTACCCATTGGAAAATTTACTCGCTACGGCGAAATCTTTAAAAGGAGTATGTGGAAGAATGGAAATGATTCAATATCCAAATAAACCAACCGTTATTGTAGATTATGCGCATACACCAGATGCGTTAGAAAAAGCGTTGATTGCTGCGCGTGAACATTGCCAAGGCGAATTATGGTGCATCTTTGGTTGTGGCGGAGACCGTGATAGAGGCAAACGTCCGTTAATGGCACAGGTTGCAGAGCAGTTTGCTGAAAAGATTATTGTGACAAAAGATAATCCACGAACAGAATCACAAAACCAAATTGAAGCAGATATTGTCGCAGGCTTTAAAAATATGGAAAAGGTGGGGATTATTCCTGATCGTGCACAGGCAATCCAGTTTGCGATTGAAAGTGCGGTAGAAAATGATGTGATTTTAATTGCTGGAAAGGGGCACGAACATTATCAAATTATTGGTTCGGAAGTTGTGCATTTTTCCGACCAAGAAATTGCACTTGATTTCTTAAAATAATCATCACTCAATTATGATTAAACTCTCTACTGTACAACTTGCACAGATTCTTCAAGCTAAATTAATTGGCGATGAAAATGTGCAAGTTGAAGAAATTAATACAGATACTCGAAAAAGCATATCAAATAGCTTATTTTTTGCTTTAAAAGGCGAAAAATTTGATGCTCATCAATATCTTGAACAAGCGGTAGTACAAGGTGCGCTCGCGCTTGTTGTTCAGCAAGAAAATTCTTCCATTTCTATTCCACAACTTGTGGTTAAAGATACTCGTATTGCTTTGGGCAAGCTTGCAAAATGGTTACGCGAGAAAATTAATCCGCGTATTGTGGCGATGACAGGCTCTTCTGGTAAAACTACGGTAAAAGAAATGACCGCAAGTATTTTGCAGCATACTGCTGGTAATCCAGAGGCGGTACTTTTTACCAATGGTAATTTCAATAATGATATAGGTGTGCCTTTAACCCTGCTGCGCTTAACAGAAAAGCATCGTTTTGCTGTGATTGAACTTGGTGCTAATCATCAAAATGAAATTAATTACACCACAAAATTAGTTCAACCTAATGCCGCATTGATTAATAATATTGCACCCGCACATTTAGAGGGGTTTGGTTCTTTAGCGGGGGTTGTTCAAGCAAAAGGCGAGATTTATCGAGGTTTAACAAAAAATGGTGTGGCGATTATCAATGCTGAACATAATCACTTAGATATTTGGCAAAAAGAAATCAGCAATCACGCCATTCAATATTTCAACGGCAAGGATTATTCCGTCAAAAATGTTCAAGGTAACGAACAAGGTTCAACCTTTACGTTAGTTTCTCCGCAAGGCGAAATTGATATTAGTTTGCCTTATCTTGGAGAGCATAATGTAAAAAATGCTTTAGCTGCTACCGCACTAGCGATGAATGTTGGTGCTACGCTTGCCGATGTCAAAGCTGGATTAGAACAACGTTCGCAAGTGAAAGGGCGTTTATTTCCCATTCAAGTAACACCTAATTTATTGTTGTTAGATGATACTTATAATGCGAATAAAGATTCTCTCTGTGCGGCTATTGATGTTTTAAAAAGTTATGATGCTTTCCGTATTTTATGTGTTGGTGATATGAAAGAGTTGGGCGAAAACTCTCTCGCTATTCATCGTGAAGTTGGACAATATGTTAAGTCGTCAAATTTAGATTTAGTTTGTTCTTATGGCAATGAAAGTGCGGTCATTTCTGAGGCTGTTTTGGGTAAGCATTTTACGGATAAAACTGAAATGGTGGATTTCTTAGTTCCACTTATTGAAAACCAATTACAACAAAATAAAAAAGTCGTGGTGCTAGGAAAAGGCTCACGTTCAATGAAAATGGAAGATGTGATCTATTCATTAAAGGATAAAATTAAATGTTAGTCTGGCTTGCTGAATATCTTGTTCGTTACGAAACCGCCTTTAATGCGATTTCTTATATTACCGTCCGCGCAATTCTTGCATTATTAACCGCACTTTTTATCTCCCTCTGGATTGGCCCAAAAGTGATCAAACGCTTGCAGATCTTAAAATTTGGCCAAGAAGTGCGAAATGATGGCCCTGAAAGTCACTTTGCTAAAAAAGGCACCCCCACTATGGGCGGTGTGATGATTTTATTCTCTATTGGCGTAAGTACGTTATTATGGGCAAATCTTGCGAATCCGTATATTTGGGTTTGCTTATTTGTATTATTTGGATATGGCGCAATTGGTTTTGTGGATGATTTCCGTAAAATTACCCGTAAAAATACAGATGGTTTAATTGCTCGTTGGAAATATTTCTGGATGTCTGTGGTGGCATTAGTGGCAATTCTCTGGCTTTATTGGCTTGGCCACGATACTGATGCCACCCGTTTAGTGATTCCATTCTTTAAAGACATTATGCCTCAATTAGGTTTGTTCTATATTGTGTTATCTTACTTTGTGATTGTTGGCACGGGTAATGCAGTGAATTTAACCGACGGTTTAGATGGATTAGCGATTATGCCTACTGCGCTTGTTGCAGGTGCGTTTGCTTTAATTGCTTGGGCTACAGGTAACGTGAATTTCGCAGAATATTTGCACATTCCGTATATTAAATACAGTTCTGAAGTAGTGGTGTTCTGTACAGCTATTGTTGGCGCGAGTTTAGGATTTTTATGGTTTAATACTTATCCAGCTCAAGTATTTATGGGGGACGTGGGTTCTCTAGCATTAGGTGGAGCGCTGGGTGTCGTAGCAATTCTTGTTCGTCAGGAATTTTTGCTTGTGATAATGGGTGGCGTATTTGTTGTTGAAGCGCTCTCTGTTATTTTGCAAGTAGGGTCTTATAAGTTACGCAAACAACGCATTTTTAGAATGGCACCGATTCATCATCATTTTGAATTGAAAGGATGGCCAGAACCAAGAGTGATTATTCGGTTTTGGATTATTTCCTTAATGTTAGTGTTGATGGGATTAGTCACCTTGAAGTTGCGTTAATAAATGTTGTGAGGTTCGCTCTTTCAGTTTTTGAAAGAGCGAGCTTTTACGTTATAAATTGATATTCCCATCAGCAAAATTTAAAACTTATAGTAATTAAGAAGAAATAAAATGAATGCCTATCAAAACAAAAATATTACGATCATTGGGCTTGGCAAAACAGGTCTTTCTTGTGTGGATTATCTCTTATCCCAACAGGCTAATATTCGTGTGATTGATACTCGAAAAAAGCCTACTGGTATTGATAAACTTCCTCAAAATATCCCTCTTCATACTGGTAGTTTAAATCAGGAATGGTTACTTGAAAGCGATATGATTGTTATTAGCCCAGGGCTTGCGGTAAAAACACCAGAAATTCAAACCGCACTTAAAGCTGGCGTAGAAGTAATCGGTGATATTGAATTATTCTGCCGCGCAGCGACAAAGCCAATTGTGGGAATTACCGGTTCAAATGGAAAAAGTACCGTAACTACTTTAGTTTATGAAATGGCGAAAGCTGCTGGCGTGAAAGTTGGTATGGGTGGAAATATTGGGATTCCTGCTTTGTCATTGTTGAATGAAGATTGTGAACTTTATGTATTAGAGCTTTCTAGTTTTCAGCTTGAGACAACTTATAGCTTAAAAGCTGCGGCTGCGACTGTCTTGAACGTGACTGAAGATCATATGGATCGCTATATGGATTTAGAAGATTATCGCCAAGCAAAATTACGCATTTATCATAATGCTAAAGTAGGTGTGTTGAACAATGAAGATAGGCTGACTTTTGGGGAAAACGAAAATCAAGCGAAACAAATCGTTTCTTTTGCGGAAAATAGTGCGGATTATTGGCTAAAAACTGAAAATGGCAAGCAATATTTAATGGTAAAAGATGAAGTGATTTTACCTTGTGAAGAAGCTACATTGGTTGGTCGCCATAATTATATGAACATTTTGGCAGCAACAGCATTGGCACAAGCTATAGGTATTAATTTAGATTCAATTCGTACCGCACTTCGTCATTTCAAAGGGTTAGATCATCGTTTTCAATTAGTGCATCAAGCTAATGGTATTCGTTGGATTAATGACTCTAAAGCAACAAATGTGGGGAGTACAGTTGCTGCATTGGCTGGGCTTTATATTGAGGGTAAATTGCATTTGTTGCTAGGCGGAGACGGAAAAGGGGCTGATTTTTCAGAATTAGCTGAATTAATTAATCAACCACACATTATTTGTTATTGTTTTGGTCGAGATGGTGCGCAGCTTGCAAAATTTTCATCGCAAAGCTATTTGTTTGAAACAATGGAACAAGCGATAGAATTTTTACGCCCAACATTGCAAAGCGGAGATATGGTATTATTGTCGCCTGCTTGTGCAAGTCTCGATCAGTTTGCTTCTTTTGAAAAGCGCGGCGAAGAATTTACGCGTTTAGCTCAATGTTTAGCCTAATTTAGTAACTCACGAAATAAGATGGAATTTTTACAAAATATCAAAAAAAATTACGATGAATGGACACGCATCACACCGCAAGGTTTGTTGTATGATCGCACACTATTTTGGTTATTTGTTATTTTGCTTTTAATTGGTTTAGTGGCAGTAACATCTGCTTCTATTCCTTATAGCTCTCGTTTATTTAATGATCCTTTTTACTTTGCAAAACGCGACGCTATTTATGTGCTACTTTCTTTGCTCACTTGTTATATTTCATTACAAATTTCTTCTTCGCAATGGGAAAAATGGCACGCTAAAATTTTTTTATTTTCTGTCATATTATTATTGCTTGTCCCTTTTATCGGTACATCGGTTAATGGTGCAAAACGTTGGATTTCATTGGGGATCTTAAACTTTCAACCTGCAGAATTTGCAAAATTGGCTTTGACTTGTTTTTTAGCAAGTTATTTCACTCGTCGTTATGATGAAGTGCGGTCGCGACATGTTAGTATTTTTAAACCGTTTATTGTTATGCTTGTATTGGGTTGTTTTCTTTTATTGCAACCTGATTTAGGTAGTACAGTCGTGCTATTTATTATTATGTCTGGGATGCTTTTTATCGTAGGGGCGAAAATTTTACAGTTTGTAGGATTGATAGCATTAGGTGGAATCTTATTCGTTTGGCTAGTATTGACCGCCTCTTATCGGTTAAAGCGATTTATAGGATTTTTAGAACCCTTTAAAGATCCTTATGGCACTGGTTTCCAATTAACAAACTCTCTTATAGCATTTGGGCGGGGAGAAATTACTGGCGAAGGATTAGGTAATTCAATTCAAAAATTAGATTATCTGCCTGAAGCACATACCGATTTCATTATGGCGATTATCGGCGAAGAATTTGGATTTATCGGTATATTGATTGTTATTCTTTTATTAGGTTTATTAATTTTTCGTGCAATGAAAATTGGACGAGAATCCTTAATGTTAGAACAACGTTTTCGAGGTTTTTTTGCATTAGGTATTGGTTTTTGGATTTTCTTTCAAGGCTTTGTGAATTTAGGTATGGCTCTTGGAATGCTACCAACTAAAGGTTTAACCTTTCCACTCGTGAGTTATGGTGGTTCGAGTATTATCATTATGTCCGCAACTATTGGTATTTTATTGCGAATTGATCACGAAAATCGTTTATTTCGTATAGGTCAAGCACGCTTGCGTGATGATTAGAGATAGAAAAGATGCAAAAGAAAAAATTATTAGTGATGGCGGGTGGTACTGGTGGTCATATTTTTCCTGCTATTGCGGTTGCTCAAACTTTACAAAAACAAGAATGGGATATTTGCTGGTTAGGCACGAAAGATAGAATGGAAGCTCAGCTTGTACCAAAGTATGCTATTCCTATTCGATTTATTCAAATTTCTGGCTTGCGTGGTAAGGGCATAAAGGCTTTATTTAACGCGCCTTTTACTATTCTTCGTGCGGTGTTGCAGGCAAAAAAAATTATTCAAGAAGAAAAGCCTGACGCTGTACTTGGTATGGGGGGCTATGTTTCGGGTCCTGCTGGCGTAGCGGCAAAACTTTGTGGTGTACCAATAATTTTACATGAACAAAATGCGATTGCGGGTTTAACGAACAAATTATTAGGTAAAATTGCAAGCTGTGTATTGCAGGCATTTCCAACCGCTTTTTCTAATGCTGAAGTGGTAGGAAACCCCGTCCGAGAAGATTTATTTGAGATGCCAAATCCTGATATTCGTTTCTCGGATCGTGAGGAAAAATTACGGGTCTTAGTGGTTGGTGGTAGTCAAGGAGCGAGAGTGCTTAATCATACTTTACCTAAAGTGGTCGCCCAGCTTGCAGATAAATTAGAGCTTCGTCATCAAGTAGGTAAAGGTGCGGTAGAAGAAGTCAGCCAACTTTATGGCGAGAATTTAGAACAAGTTAAAATCACAGAATTTATTGATGATATGGCAGAGGCTTATGCTTGGGCTGATGTGGTTATTTGCCGTTCTGGCGCATTAACCGTATGTGAAATTGCGGCAGTGGGAGCCGCAGCAATTTTTGTACCATTCCAACATAAAGATTGCCAACAATATTTAAATGCGAAATATTTATCAGATGTTGGTGCGGCGAAAATTATAGAACAGGCAGATTTAACGCCTGAAATTCTAGTGAATTATTTAAAAAATTTTACTCGTGAAAATTTATTACAGATGGCATTGAAAGCGAAAACAATGTCGATGCCTAATGCTGCACAACGTGTAGCTGAAGTAATTAAACAATATTCAAGCTAGGGCTTGCTGTGTTCTAATGATTAGAAATAAGAAAACGTTGCGAATTTTAACCGCACTTTTAGTTGAGTTTTGTCATTGGGAGAAAAGGAAAAATAAATGAAACATTCCCACGAAGAAATTAGAAAAATTATCCCTGAAATGCGCCGTGTACAGCAAATTCATTTCATTGGCATTGGTGGTGCGGGAATGAGCGGTATTGCAGAAATTTTATTAAATGAAGGTTATCAAATTTCAGGTTCAGATATTGCCGATGGCGTAGTCACTCAACGTTTAGCTCAAGCTGGGGCAAAAATCTACATTGGTCATGCAGAAGAACATATTGAAGGTGCCAGTGTTGTTGTTGTGTCTAGTGCGATAAAAGATGATAACCCTGAATTAGTCGCATCGAAACAAAAACGCATTCCAGTGATTCAACGTGCACAAATGTTGGCGGAGATTATGCGTTTTCGTCACGGTATTGCTGTTGCAGGAACACACGGGAAAACGACAACAACAGCAATGATTTCAATGATTTACACCCAAGCTAAACTTGATCCGACTTTTGTAAATGGCGGTTTAGTGAAATCGGCGGGTAAGAATGCACATTTAGGGGTAAGTCGTTATTTAATTGCCGAAGCCGATGAAAGTGATGCGTCGTTTTTGCATTTACAGCCAATGGTATCTGTTGTAACTAATATGGAGCCAGACCATATGGATACTTACGAAGGCGATTTTGAAAAAATGAAAGCCACTTATGTGAAATTCCTGCATAATTTACCATTCTATGGTTTAGCTGTGATGTGCGCTGATGATCCTGTTTTAATGGAACTTGTGCCAAAAGTTGGTCGCCAAGTGATTACATATGGTTTTAGTGAACAGGCAGATTATCGCATTGAAGATTATGAACAAACAGGATTTCAAGGTCATTACACAGTGATTTGCCCAAATAATGAACGTATTAATATACTGTTAAATGTGCCAGGAAAACATAATGCGTTAAATGCAACGGCTGCACTTGCTGTAGCAAAAGAAGAGGGTATTGCTAACGAGGCAATTTTAGAAGCCCTTGCCGATTTCCAAGGTGCAGGTCGTCGTTTTGATCAGCTAGGCGAATTTATTCGTCCAAATGGTAAGGTGCGTTTAGTTGATGATTATGGTCATCATCCAACAGAAGTCGATGTAACGATTAAAGCCGCGCGAGAAGGCTGGGGAGATAAACGAATTGTGATGATTTTCCAACCGCATCGTTATTCTCGTACTCGTGATTTATTTGATGATTTTGTACAAGTGCTTTCGCAAGTGGACGCATTAATTATGCTTGATGTGTACGCAGCGGGAGAAGCCCCCATTGTTGGGGCTGATAGTAAATCGCTTTGTCGTTCAATTAGAAATTTAGGAAAAATCGATCCAATCTTGGTTTCTGACACATCACAATTAGGCGACGTTCTTGATCAAATTATTCAAGATGGCGATTTAATTTTGGCACAAGGTGCGGGCAGTGTAAGTAAAATTTCTCGTGGCTTGGCTGAATCTTGGAAGAATTAATGCCAGATGGATTGATTGAAAATCTTAGCATTAGAAAAATATCATCATAAGAAGAAAAACAGGATAAAAAATGAACTTAAAACAAGAAAAAATTGCGGTGTTATTGGGCGGTATATCTGCTGAACGTGAAATTTCCCTCAATTCAGGTAACGCAGTATTAGAGGCTTTATTAAATCAAGGTTATAATGCGTATCCTATTGATCCTAAAGAATATAATGTCGCTAATTTGAAAAGTGATGGCTTCGATCGAGTATTTAATATTTTGCATGGTCGTGGTGGAGAAGATGGCACAATGCAAGGTTTATTAGAGCAAATTGGTTTACCTTACACTGGTTGTGGTGTGATGGCTTCTGCATTAACGATGGACAAAATGCGTACAAAAATGTTGTGGAAAGCTTTTGGTTTACCTGTTGCAGATATGGAAGTGGTTACCCGAGAAAGTTTTTCTGAATTAGATCCTCAGGCTGTTGTGGAAAAATTAGGTTTACCATTAATGGTTAAACCCTCTTTAGAAGGCTCTAGCGTTGGCTTAACGAAAGTAAAAGCGGTAGAAGAGTTAAAAAGTGCGGTGGAATATGCGCTTAAATTTGATAATACCATTCTAATTGAAGAGTGGTTAGCTGGCGATGAATTAACTGTGCCTGTGCTTGACAATCAAGTATTACCCGCAATTCGTATTGTTCCAGAGGGCGAATTTTATGATTATGAAGCGAAGTATATTTCTGATAATACGCAATATTTCTGCCCAGCAGGTTTAACGCCTGAACGCGAGCAAGCGTTATCAACATTAGTAAAACGTGCTTATGATGCAGTGGGATGTCGTGGTTGGAGTCGTATTGATGTAATGTGTGATGCAAAAGGTAATTTCCGTTTGGTTGAGGTTAATACTAACCCTGGAATGACGAGCCATAGTTTATTCCCAAAATCTGCAGCGACAGTAGGTATTTCTTTTGAGCAACTCGTCGTGAAAATTTTGGAGTTGAGCCTGTAATGAACATTCTGAAAAGAAAAACGCCACAGAATATTCGTTTTGGAGAACAAAAGCCTAAATATTATTTTCATATTCGGACTTTTGCGGTATTGCTTGGTGTCTTTTTTTTACTTGGTGTTTATTTTAATTGGCAAAGCATTTTAGAAAAAATGGATGATAAGCCGATTAGCGCATTTGCACTTGTTGGACAAAATACCTTTACGACTGCTGATGATATTAAAGAAAGCCTATTAAAAATGGGCGAATTAAAAGGATTTTGGGGGCAAGATGTGGCACCGATTCAAGAGCAAATTGAGGCTTTACCTTGGGTTAAAGGTGCAATAGTAAGAAAAATGTGGCCAAATCGTTTAAGTATTTGGGTATCAGAATATCAACCCGTTGCGTTTTGGAATCAAAATCAATTTGTTACCCTTGATGGTATCGTTTTTCAGCTTCCCTCTGTACGTTTAACTGCAAAAAATTTGCCCTATTTGGGCGGGCCCGATTATCAGAGTTTGAAAGTAATTGAGACGTGGAACCAAATTTATATTAATTTAAAATCAAATAATATAATGGCAAAGGGAATTAATATTGATGATCGCGGTGCGTGGCAGGTCCAGCTTGATAATGATATTGTGCTAAAATTAGGTCGTGGCGATTGGAAATCAAAACTTGAGCGATTTGTCACAATTTATCCGCAAATTGATGTGCCAGAAAACAAAAAAATAGATTATATAGATTTAAGATATACGGCAGGTGCAGCTGTAGGTATGGTTGATAGATAAAAATAACTGGGTGCGAAAATGGTTAAAGGTGTGGAAACAAAAACAATAGTAGGTTTAGAGGTTGGCACGTCAAAAGTGGTCGCTGTAGTTGGCGAAGTATTTCCTGATGGTGTAGTGAATGTGCTTGGTGTAGGCAGTTGTCCTTCAAAAGGGATTGATCGTGGCAGCATCACTGATCTTGATGCCGTGGTGGGTTCGATTCAACGTGCTATTGAAGCGGCAGAATCTATGGCTGATTGTCAGATTATGAGTGTGACTTTAGCCATTACTGGAGAGCATATTCAAAGCCTCAATGAAAGTGGTTTTGTGCCGATAGCAGAAAGTGAAGTAACACAAGAGGAAATCGATTCCGCACTTCATACAGCAAGCTCAATAAAATTGCCAGAAGGCTTATCTTTATTGCATGTTATTCCACAAGAATACGCTGTTGATCGTCAGATGAACATTAAAAATCCATTAGGATTACAAGGTGTGCGTTTAAAAGCACAAGTACATTTGATCGCTTGTCATCAAGATTGGCAAAATAACTTAAAAAAAGCCATTGAACGTTGTGGATTGCAAGTGGATAAAGTGGTTTTCTCTGGTTTTGCAGCAACACATTCTGTGCTAACTGAGGATGAAAAAGATCTCGGCGTGTGTTTAATTGATTTTGGTGCTGGCACAATGAACGTGATGGTTTATACGAATGGCGCATTACGTTTTAGCAAGGTAATTCCTTACGCAGGAAATATTGTGACGAATGATATTGCGCACGCTTGTACAATTTCGCGAGCAGAAGCAGAACGGATCAAAGTGAACTATGCTAGTGCATTTTACCCAGCTCGTTTGCACGGAGATAAAAAAATTGAAGTGGCAAGTATTGGCGGCCGTGCGCCTCGTTCATTAACAAAAAGTGATTTATCTTTAATTACATCAGCTCGTTATACGGAGCTTTTAGGCGTGGTAAAAGATGAATTAGATAAGTTAAAAGCTGAATTAGAAGCAAAACATATTAAATTTGAATTAATTGCAGGTGTAGTAATAACTGGTGGTGGAGCGCAAATTGAAGATCTTAAAGAATGCGCTTCAAATGTTTTTCATTGTCAAGTGCGTATTGCGAGTCCATTAAATATTACTGGTTTGACTGATTACGTGAATCGTCCACAATATTCAACGGTGGTGGGATTATTGCAATATAATCACAGTAATAGTGATGATGATTTAATTTCAGGAAGTGATGATTCTGAAGGAACTTTCTTTGAATCTATTTGGCAAGGAGTAAAAAAAATTGTCAATAAAGTGCGGTCAGAATTTTGATTATTTTAATTTTTCATCTACAATAAAGGGAATTTATATTTTATATATTTAGTCAGCTTATCTGGCAGTAACGGAGAACATCAATGCTATACCCAGAGTACCCTGAGTACGACAATTTTAACGAATCCGGCGCACTGATCAAAGTCGTAGGTGTAGGCGGTGGCGGTGGTAATGCCGTAAACCATATGGTAATGAATATGGTAAAACAAGAAATGGGCGGAACCTTTGTTGGCGAAAATTCATTAACATCAGAAGAACACGGTCGTATAGTATTTTATGCCGTCAATACTGATGCTCAAGCATTGCGTAAAAGCCAAGTTCAACAGACTGTACAAATCGGTGGAGAAACAACTAAAGGTTTAGGTGCTGGGGCAAATCCGAATATTGGTCGTAAAGCAGCTGAAGATGATCAGGATGAAATCCGCAAAATGCTTGAAGGCGCAGATATGGTCTTTATTGCAGCAGGTATGGGCGGCGGCACAGGTACGGGTGCGGCACCTGTTGTTGCTAAAATTGCTAAAGAACTGGGTATTTTAACTGTTGCAGTAGTGACTAAACCTTTTGCTTTTGAAGGCAAAAAACGTATGCAATTTGCAGAGCTTGGTATTAAAGATTTATCCCAATATGTTGATTCAATGATTATTATTCCGAATCAACAAATTCAAAAAGTTCTCCCTAAAAATGCTAAATTAATAGAGGCTTTTGCTGCTGCAAACGATGTGTTACGTAATTCGGTTATGGGTATTTCGGATATGATTACATCGCCTGGCTTAATCAATGTGGACTTTGCCGATGTAAGAACGGTAATGTCCGTTCAAGGGCAAGCAATGATAGGTTTTGGTTCAGCGGTGGGAGAACCTGGTGCGGGTAGAGCAGAAGAGGCGGCTCGCCTTGCGGTACGTAACGATCTTCTAGAAAAAATAGATCTTTCTAATGCTCAAGGTATTTTAGTTAATATTACTGCTGGAATGGATTTAGTTTTTGATGAATTTAACATTATAGGTGAGACAATAGGTAGCTTTGCTTCTGAAGAGGCGACAGTTGTTGTTGGTACGAGTTTAGTGCCTGAGATGAGCGATGAAATTCGTGTAACTATTGTGGCAACTGGTCTAGGGGAAATTGCAGGAAATGAGCCAATTCAAGTTGTTCGTCAAGGGCTTTCTACGCAGAATATTGAAGGCGAAGGGCGTGTAAACATTGTTCCTGAACTTCATCGTCGTGAATCTGTTGAAGTGTCAAGGTCTGCATCAGAAGAATATCAACGACCGTTAGATAAACCGATTACAGATCGCTTGGAAGCATTTAAGAAAAATAATTTTTTTAATCCTGCACAGCGTGAAGAAAATTAATAAGTTTCAGAAAATACCTAGTAAATGAAGGTAGTAGAATGATTAAACAAAGAACATTAAAACAAAGTATTAAAGTAACAGGCGTTGGCTTGCATAGCGGTGAAAAAGTGACATTAACCTTGCGCCCAGCTATGCCAAACACAGGTGTTGTTTATTATCGTACAGATTTAAACCCAGCAGTGGCATTCCCTGCCGATCCTAATTCAGTGCGTGATACAATGCTCTGTACAGCACTAATTAATGATCAAGGTGTTCGCATTTCTACCGTTGAGCATTTAAATGCAGCTTTGGCAGGGCTTGGTATTGATAATATCATTATTGAAGTTGATGCCCCTGAAATTCCTATTATGGATGGCAGTGCTAGTCCATTCATCTATTTGTTGTTAGATGCGGGAATTGAAGAACAAAATGCAGCGAAAAAATTTATTCGCATTAAAGAATATGTACGAGTTGAAGATGGCGATAAATGGGCTGAATTTAAACCTTATAATGGTTTCCGTTTAGATTTCACTATTGATTTTGACCATCCTGCTATTGGCAAAGATGTACGTAACTATGAAATGAATTTTTCCGCCCAAGCATTTGTTCATCAAATTAGCCGAGCAAGAACTTTTGGCTTTATGAAAGATATTGAATATCTTCAATCTCAAGGTTTAGCATTAGGTGGTAGCCTTGATAATGCGATTGTTCTTGATGATTATAGAATTTTAAATGAAGATGGCTTACGCTTTAAAGATGAACTTGTTCGTCATAAAATGTTAGACGCAATTGGCGATCTTTATATGGCTGGTTATAACATTATTGGCGATTTTAAAGCTTATAAGTCTGGTCACGGTTTAAATAACAAGTTACTCCGTGCTGTTTTAGCAAATCAAGAAGCGTGGGAATTTGTAACCTTTGAAGATAAAGAGCAAGTGCCACAAGGGTATATTTCCCCAGCACAAGTGCTTATTTAATTGTTTTATTGTTGAAAAAGCTATATTTCTGGTGGGAAGTATAGCTTTTTTATTTCATCTCGTGCTTAAATGGCGAATGTACTAAAAGTGCGGTCAATTTCGTGGGATTTTTTATAAGGAAGCATTATGGCATTAGAATTATCTGACATTCGCCAACAAATTACGCAAATAGATCGTAGTTTATTAAAATTACTTTCTGAGCGTCATCGTTTAGCTTTCGATGTAGTGAGAAGTAAAGAGATCTCGCAGAAGGCTTTACGTGATGTCGCGCGTGAGCAGCAACTTTTACAAGAACTAGTGCAATTTGCTGAAAATGAAAATTATCAGCTTGAAGCACAATACATTACTTCAATTTTCCAAAAAATTATTGAAGACTCGGTATTGACCCAGCAAGTCTACTTGCAGAATAAACTTAATGAACAACGTAATCAAAATTTACATATCGCTTTTTTAGGTAAACGTGGTTCTTATTCTAATTTAGCTGCACGTAATTATGCTGCTCGTTATCAAAAACAATTTGTAGAACTAGGATGTCAGTCTTTTGAGCAAGTATTTGAAAAAGTGCAAAGTGGAGAAGCTGATTTTGGTGTATTGCCTTTAGAAAATACAACATCGGGTGCAATTAATGAAGTTTATGATTTACTTCAGCATACTGATTTATCATTAGTGGGGGAGTTGGCGTATCCAATCAAACATTGCGTGCTTGTCAATGATAAAACAGATTTGAGTCAAATTGATACGTTGTATAGCCACCCTCAAGTGATTCAACAATGTAGCCAATTTATTCATAGCCTTGATCGCGTGCATATTGAATATTGCGAAAGTAGTTCACACGCAATGCAATTAGTCGCAATTTTGAATAAACCTAATATTGCAGCATTGGGCAATGAAGACGGTGGAAAATTGTATGGACTTAGTGTATTAAAAACTAATATTGCTAATCAAGAGAACAATATTACGCGTTTTATTGTGGTGGCTAAAGATCCTCGCGAAGTTTCATCACAGATTCCCACAAAGACCTTATTATTAATGACAACTTCACAGCAAGCTGGTGCGTTAGTGGATGCTTTATTCGTGTTTAAAAAGCATCAAATAAATATGACAAAACTGGAATCTCGACCGATTTATGGTAAGCCTTGGGAAGAAATGTTTTATCTAGAAATTGAAGCAAATATTCATCATCCAGATACAAAACAGGCTTTGGAAGAACTAAAAAATTATAGTAATTACTTAAAGATTTTAGGCTGTTATCCTAGTGAGATTGTAAAGCCTGTGAGTGTATAAAAAAAGTGCGGTCAATAAAAATAATGTTTTTATGACCGCACTTTTTATATTTTTTTGTTCCGTTCTAAAGATTTATGTTGAATTTTTACCGTTTTTCCTTTGGCTTGAAAATATTCGCCTAATTGCTGGGCAATATAAACGGAGCGATGTTTTCCCCCAGTACATCCGATGGCAATCGTCAAATAGCTACGGTTATTTTTTTCTAACATCGGTAACCAAGTATCAATGTAATGACGAGTGAGATAAATAAATTCATTGACTTCTGTATGACTATTTAGAAATTCTGCGACAGGGGCTTCTAATCCAGTCATTGGGCGTAATGTTGGATCCCAATGGGGGTTAGGCAAAAAGCGGACATCGAAAACATAATCCGCATCTAAAGGAATTCCATATTTAAAACCAAAAGATTCAACAATAATTTTTAATTCTTTTTCACTATTATCGCGTAAAAATTCGCGTAATCGTTCTGCAAGAATATGCGTAGAAAGATGGGTGGTATCAAGAATAAGATTTGCGTGTTGAATCAATGGCTCAAGATAACGATATTCTTCATCAATTGCGGCTTCAAGAGATAAATCTTTTAATGAAAGCGGGTGCAAACGGCGTGAATCACTATATCGGCGAATCAGGGTAGCGCGATCAGCCTCTAAGAAAATGATTTTAATTTGATGATGATTTTGTAACGTTGAAAGGGTTTGTTCAAGAGAATTAGCGGAGTTTGGAATATTACGAATATCGAGACTAATGGCGACCGAAGATTGAGATTGAGACAGAATATCAGTCAATTGAGGAAGCAAATCTAAAGGAATATTATCAACACAGTAATATCCTGTATCTTCTAATGCTCGTAAGGCTACAGATTTTCCTGCACCAGAACGCCCACTAATAATGATAATTTCCATAAATTTCCCCACTGTAATTATTCTTTCACTTCTTCAAGTGTCGTTTCTGATTGATCGGTAATTTCAAAAACTTGCCAAATTTCATCCGCACTTTTGGCTGATCGTAATTGTTTCAACACATTTTTATCAGTCAGTTTTTCTATTAATGATGCTAAAACTGGAATGTAGGTTTCACATTGATTTTCTGGAATCAGCAAGGCAAAGATTAAATCCACTGGTTTACTATCAAAAGCATCGTAATCAATCGGATTATCGAGTTGCATAAACACTGCGATTGCTTTATCTGATACTGTTACGGGGATTTTTGCTTTTGGCATTGCAATCCCATTTCCTAAACCAGAATTCCCCAGTTTTTCACGTTCAAAAAGACATTCAAAACAGGCTTGTTCGCCTTGTTCTACAAGAACTTGTTCCACCACAAAATGTGAAATAGATTCAAATAATCGTTTTTTGCTAGAAAAACTAACGCCCTGACGAATATTCTCAGGGCTTAATAGTTCAGTTATTTTCATTTTTATAATTTGAATTGTTCGCCAAGATAAACGCGTTTAACTTGTTCATCGTTCATCACTTGTTCCGGTGTACCTGTTGCGATAATTTTACCTGCGCCAACAATATAAGCGCGTTCGCAAACATCAAGGGTTTCACGAACATTATGATCGGTAATCAAAACACCTAATCCTCGGTTACGTAAGTCGGTGATAATTTTTTTAATATCGCTCACAGAAATAGGATCTACACCAGCAAAAGGCTCGTCTAATAGAATAAATTTTGGATTTGCCGCTAAGGCACGTGCGATTTCTACACGGCGACGTTCGCCGCCTGATAAGGCTTGTCCTAAATTATCTCGAATATGCGCAATGTTAAATTCTTCAATTAATTCATCTGCTTTTTCACGACGTTGTTGTGGCGTTAAATCTTTACGGATTTCCAATACTGCCATCAAATTTTCATACACAGTCAAACGGCGAAAAATCGAGGCTTCTTGCGGTAAATAACCAATGCCACGTTGCGCACGGTTATGCATTGGGAGCAAACTAATGTCTTCGCCATCAATAACAATTTTGCCTTGATCTTGGCGAACAAGCCCAACGACCATATAGAACGTGGTTGTTTTACCTGCACCGTTTGGCCCGAGCAAACCGACAATTTCATTAGAATTTACGGTTAAACTGACATCCGAAACAACTTTACGACTTTTGTAGCTTTTAGCTAAATTCTCTGCAGTCAAAATTGACATAGATTACTTCCCTTTAGCTTGTTGTAATTGAGATGGAATAAGAACTGTTGTTACCCGTGATTTTCCATTACCATTAGCTTTAAGTTGTTGTTTCTTCACATCATAGGTAATAACACTGCCATTAATTTTACTATCAAGCTGCTTTAATTCGGCATTGTTAGTTAATGTTAAAAATTCGTTGCCAAGATCATAATGAACTTTATTTGCTTTTCCATCTACTGGAGTGCCATTATCTAACTGTTGATGGAATATGACTGGCGTACCGAATGCTTCTACAGTTTCTTTTTTCCCTGATTTTTCAGCGGGACGAGTGATAACAACTTTATTTGCTTTAATGATTATAGATCCCTGTGTAATTACTACATTATCTGTGAATGTCACTACACTTTTTTCCATATCTAAGGATTGATTATCCGAAACGATATTTATCGGCTGATTAACGTCATCTTTCAATGCAAAAGCTGAACTTGATGCTAATACCATCGTTGCAAGAAAAAGAATTTTATTGCTTACTAACTTCATAATATGTTTTTACCTGTTCCTTTAATGTCGCCACTTGTTGGCGTAAATTTCCGACTAATTTTAATCCTGTAGAACTAAAATTTTTACCCTTAATTTTAACCTGTGTTTCGGAAGTCATATCCTGTGTTTTTAAATTGACGACCGCTGATTCTGTTTCAATGCGTTGCAAACGAGAATCTGATGTTAAACTTTGCACGACGACATTACCCTCTAAATACAATATTTGATCTTTTGTCAATCTTGCTTGATTTGCGCTTAATTTCCAGTTTTGTGTGCTAAAAAAATCTACATTTTGATTGGAATTTTGTTCCTTTTCATTTGATGTTGTGGGATATAAATAAACTAAAGGCGCGGTAAAAAGGGTTTGTTCATTGACTGTATAATGCTCAATTTTATCGGATAAAGCCAAATATTGTTTTTTACCCTCAGGGGAAAAAACCGTTGTTTCCATTTTATAACCCACATAATCAGGACTATCTGGTTTTTTCACAAGTTCAGATAAATCTGCGGTTTCCTGATTTAAGGAATAAAACCACGCCAAAGCACAAAGTGCGATAACGCCCAAAATTACATTCCAACGAATATTCATTTTATTTCAATCACTTATCCACAAAGTGCGGATGAAAATTTCAATGTTTTTAATCTTCCAACATTAATACCTTGAGCATTTGATAAATTTCTCGATAGGCTTTTGATGGTTTATTTTGTTCCAGTTCTTTTTGTGCAGAACGAATCAGATTGCGTAGTTGCTGACGATCGCCATCAGGATAATCATTTAGTAAATCAGTTAAAGCCACATCGCCTTTTTCCACCAATTCATCGCGCACTTTTTCGATTTTGTGCAACATAGCTTGTTGTTGATTATGCTTATTTTCAATTTTATCTAAGACTTCACGAATAGGTTCAACATCAACTCCACGCAATAATTTACCAATATATTGTAATTGACGGCGGCGAGCTTCTTTTTGTAAACGCTGTGCAAGTTCAATGGCATCAAGTAAGGATTCATTAAGTGGAATTTTTGCCAGATTGTTTTTCGTGAGATTGACAATCTTTTCGCCAAGTTGTTTTAAATCTTCCGCATCGCGTTTGATTTCGCTTTTACTCACCCAAATAATTTCTTCTTGATCTTCATCTTCCCAATCGAAAACTTCTTTTTTCCTACGTTTTGCCATTTTTTATCCTTTATAAAAATTGGCGTGCATTTTACCATAAACTTTAAAAATAAGATAAAATGTTGAAAATTTTTAATAGGAAAAAATAATGAAAACAGCTGAAAATTCAACCGCACTTTTAAAAGCACAAGAACAAGAATTACGTCAAGCCGTCAGTTTTGCAGTGGCGTTAGCAACGAAAGCTGGCGCAAGTGCAGAAGTCGCGGTCACAAAAGTGAGCGGTTTATCCGTATCTGCTCGTTTGCAAGAAATTGAAAACGTAGAATTTACTAATGATGGCGCATTGGGGATTTCTGTTTATATGGGGCAACAAAAAGGCAATGCCTCGACTTCCGATTTAAGCGAAAGCGCAATTAAAAATGCAGTGGAAGCCGCACTTGCTATTGCAAAATACACCTCGCCTGATGATTGCACAGGGTTGGCTGATAAAGATCTAATGGCTTTTGATGCGCCTGATTTAGAGCTTTATCATTCTGCTGATATAGATGTTGATAAAGCGACGGAATTGGCACTTCAAGCAGAACAAGCCGCTTTGCAAGCGGATAAACGCATCGTAAATAGCAACGGAGCAAGTTTTAATTCACATACAGGCGTGAAAGTGTATGGAAATAGCCATGGCATGTTGCAAAGTTATTTATCAAGCCGCTATTCCTTATCTTGTTCGGTTATTGGTGGCGTAGAAGATGCCTTAGAAAATGATTACGAATATACAATTTCTCGTGAATTTGACAAACTCCAATCGCCAATTTGGGTTGGCGAAAATTGTGCAAAGAAAGTCGTTTCTCGTTTAAATCCTCAAAAACTTAGTACGCGCGAAGTGCCAGTTATTTTCTTAAATGATGTTGCAACTGGTATTATTTCTCACTTTGCTGCTGCAATAAGTGGTGGCAGTTTATATAGAAAATCGAGTTTCTTGCTCGATCATTTAGATAAACTAGTCTTACCAGATTGGTTTAATATTAGTGAACGACCACATTTATTACGCCGTTTGGCTTCTACGCCTTTTGATAGTGAAGGTGTTCGTACGCAAGATCGTGAAATTGTTGAAGATGGGGTATTACAAACTTATTTAGTGACAAGTTACAGCGGTAAAAAACTCGGTATGCCAAGTACCGGTCATGCTGGTGGCATTCACAACTGGCTTGTTAAACCAAATTTAACGGGCGGATTGACCGCACTTTTACGTCAAATGGAAACTGGATTGTTAGTAACAGATGTCATGGGACAAGGTGTCAATATTGTTACTGGCGATTATTCCCGTGGCGCATCAGGTTTTTGGGTAGAAAATGGCGAAATTCAATATCCCGTCGCCGAAATTACCATTGCGGGGCAACTACAAGATATGTTGAAGAATATGGTTGCTGTAGCTGACGATATAGAGCATCGTTCTAACATCCAAACTGGTTCTATTTTGTTAGATAAAATGAAAATTTCTGGAAATTAAGAAATATTTTTGAAATTGAGAATAATTCTTATTGACAATGACTAAATATCTGTTACTATACGCACATCTGTTGTTGCTCCAACAGGTAGAGTAGAAAGTAAATTCGTTAGGGTTGAAAAAGACTGAAGGTTTAAACTTCAGTCTTTTTTTTGTAAAATAGCAAACGATTTTATCTTCTGTCATTTCATAAGGAAACACAATGAAAAAACACTACGTAGATGTTTTAATTTCAGAGAATGATGTTCATACACGTATTGCTGAATTAGGTGCTCAAATTACAAAATTTTATCAAGAAAAACAGATTGATAGCCTTGTTGTCGTGGGGCTTTTACGTGGTTCCTTTATGTTTATGGCGGATATCGTTCGTCAGATAAATTTACCTGTGGAAATTGAATTTATGACAACTTCAAGTTATGGCACAGGTATGACCACGAATCACGACGTTCGTATTACCAAAGATTTGGACGGCGATATAAAAGGTAAACACGTTTTAATTGTGGAAGATATTATTGATACGGGCTATACGTTGGAAAAAGTGCGTGATATTTTGAATTTGCGTGAGCCTGCGAGCCTTACAATTTGTACGTTACTTGATAAACCTTCTCGCCGGGAAGTGGAAGTGCCTGTTGAATGGATTGGTTTTGAAATTCCTGATGAATTTGTGGTGGGGTATGGTATCGATTACGCGCAACGCCATCGTAATTTAGGCTATATCGGTAAAGTTGTTTTAGAAGAATAATTTGATTTTATTGAAAAGTGCGGTTGAAATTTTAAATGAATTTTTAGCCGCACTTTTTTATATTATTTCATTTCATTTCATTTCATTTCATTTCATTGCTATTTTCTCGATCACTTGCTAAATCTTTTTACAGCAAATACAGCCGTTATATTGATAATCTTGCAGGGGCAATTTTCTTATTTTTCGGCGGCTATTTAGTTTATTCAGGCGTGCTAGCCACTGCAGCCGCATTTTAATTACCAAAACGTATAAAATATAACGAAAGAAAACTTGTTATTTTTGCTGAAGTTGATAGTCTCCAAACACTTTAATCAGTTTTGGAGATTTTTTATGTTATTAGTCAATTTGGCGATATTTATTGCTTTTTTATTGCTGTTAGCACAGCTATATCGCAAAACCGAAAAATTAGGGCAAACGGTATTTATCGGTTTATTGCTCGGTTTGCTTTTTGGTGCGGTATTGCAATCCGCTTTTGAAAAACCTTTGTTAGACAAAACTTTAGATTGGATCAATGTGGTCGGTAACGGTTATGTTCGTTTATTGCAGATGATCGTGATGCCGTTGGTGTTCGTGTCGATTTTATCTGCTATCGCTCGTATCAATCAAACCAGATCATTGGGCAAAGTCAGCGTTGGCGTGTTATCCACCTTGCTGATTACCACCGCCATTTCCGCTGCAATTGGGATTGCGATGGTGCATTTATTTGATGTATCGGCGGCAGGATTAATCGTGAGCGATCGTGAATTAGCGGCTCAAGGCAAAGTGTTAGATAAAGCAGGGCAAGTGTCTAATTTAACTGTGCCTGCGATGTTGGTGTCCTTTATTCCGAAAAATCCTTTTGCTGATCTCACGGGTGCCAACCCAACGTCCATTATTAGTGTCGTAATTTTCTCAGCATTACTTGGCGTGGCGGCTTTGAGTTTAGGCAAAGAAGATCAAGCACTTGGTGAACGAATTGCACAAGGTGTAGAAACTTTAAACAAATTAGTGATGCGTTTGGTGCGTTTTGTGATTCGCTTAACCCCTTACGGCGTGTTTGCGTTGATGATTAAAATGGCTGCCACCTCAAAATGGGCGGATATTGTCAATTTGGGCAATTTTATTGTGGCTTCTTATGCTGCTATTGCCTTAATGTTTGTGGTTCACGGCATTTTATTGTTCTTCGTTAAAGTCAATCCTGTGGATTACTACAAAAAAGTGTTGCCAACCTTAAGTTTTGCGTTTACATCTCGCTCAAGTGCGGCGACAATTCCGTTAAATATTGAAACGCAAACCGCAAAATTAGGTAACAACAATGTCATCGCCAACTTTGCTGCCACATTCGGTGCCACTATCGGACAAAACGGCTGTGGCGGCATTTATCCAGCGATGCTTGCTGTAATGGTCGCCCCAATGGTCGGCATTGACCCTTTTAGCTTCAGCTACATTCTAACCTTAATTTTCGTGGTCGCCATTTCTTCATTCGGCATCGCAGGCGTAGGTGGCGGAGCCACATTCGCCGCTATCGTCGTGCTATCTACGTTAGGTTTACCACTGGAATTAATCGGTTTACTCATTTCCATCGAACCGCTCATCGATATGGGACGTACCGCACTTAACGTAAACGGTGCCATGGTGGCAGGCACGATTACGGATCGCTTGCTAAATAAGTAACTGGAAATCAATAAAAAAATCTGCAATTGAGAATTCAGTTGCAGATTTTTTATCGCTCAATACTTTTGACTAAAAAGTGCGGTGGTTTTTTTTAGTGTTTTATAACTTAAATCGATGAATAATTTGATTTGCTGAGCCTCGCCAAACTAAACTTGGGTCTGCCTGTTCTTGAATAAATTTCCCATCAATTAACACATCAATATAAGGCAACATAGCACGTTGTTGTTCGTCTAATTCATCTAGCTTATAACCCGTCCAAACCCAGATGTCTTTATCGGGGCATTCTCGTTTTACGCGTTGCACAAATGGCAATAATGTTTCTACGTTGCGCGGATGAAGTGGATCGCCACCTGAAAGCGTCAGCCCTTGGCGTTTAATGCGAGTGTCTTTTAAATCATTGATGATTTGTTGTTTCATTGCTTCATCAAATAATACACCCGCTGAAAATGACCAACTTTTTTGGTTGTAGCAGCCTTTGCAAGCGTGCGTACAGCCACTGACGAAAAGTGTGCATCTTGTGCCTTCGCCATTGATAACATCGGTCGGGTAGTATTGGAGGTAGTTCATTTCATAAAAATCCTGAAAATGTGGCTTAAATTCTCGCCAAATTCACCGCACTTTTGAATTAGTCTTTGCAATAGGGCAATAAATTCTGCATAATAGCGAGCAATCGCATTTGCGATATCAATGGAAACTTTCTCGGTCTCTCGCAACGGTATCTGGTTTACTCGGTCAGGTTCGGAAGAAAGCAGCCAAAGTCGGAATTACTGTGTGCCGAGAAGAAGCTGGGAAAGTTTCCGCCCAACTTCCTTTTCTTATACTCGCTCAACCAATCTTTTAAAGAAACCATTTTGTTTTGTGATTAAGCTATTGTAATCGCCCTCTTCGATTAATCTTCCGTTATCAATTACACAAATTTTATCGAATTGTTCAATTGAACTTAGACGGTGAGTGACCATAATTAGGGTTTTATTTTCGGCATGTTGCAGAATTAAACGTAAAATTTGACGTTCAGTTTCGCGATCTAGACCTTCTGTCGGTTCATCCAATAATAAAATTGGCGCATTATTGAGTAAAATACGTGCTAAACCTAAACGGCGTTGTTCCCCTCCAGAAAGTGGACGACCTCCATCCCCAAGCCAAATATTTAAACCTTTTCCTTCTTGCTCAAGTAATTTGCTTAAGCCAACTTGATGTAGCACTTCAATCATTTTTTCATCAGAAATTTCATCCGCACTTGCAAATTGTAAATTTTGACGAAGCGTATCGCTGAATACGTGAACACGTTGAGTTAAAAAACAAATTTGGCGGCGTAATGTTTCTTCTGAATAGGCGGAAATGGGTTTTTCTGCTAATAAAAGCTCACCTTGATTCGCATCATAATTGCGTACTAAAAGTTGAAGAAGTGAAGATTTCCCACTTCCAGTTTTGCCTAAAATAGCAATTTTTTTGCCCTGTTCTAAATCTAATGTAAGATTTTTTAATACAAGTGTTTCTTGTTCGGGATAGGAAAAACTTAAATTATTTGCTGAAATTAACCGCACTTTTGTTTCAAATTCCTCGTTACCATTAAACTCGGCAAGCGGTTTTCGCTCAATGATTTCGGTCACTCGCTCTGCTGCCGCAATAACTTGACCTATGTGTAAAAATGCTGCCCCCAATGGCATGATGATCTCAAAGGCTGCAAGTGCAGCAAAAGTGAAAAGTGCAATATAAGCCGTGCGATATTCATCTGTGCCAAAATTGGCGTTACTTGCAAACCATAGCATTCCAGAAATCAACAGACCATTAAGAAAGAGAACAAGTGCGGTAGAAAATCCGCTTAATTTTGCTTCTTTGGCTTGATCTTCCTGCCATGTTTTTTCTGTGACTGACATTTTCTCTTTTAATTTATCTTCTGCATTAAATAATAAAAGCTCGGCTTGTGCTTGGATAAATTCTAAGAACTGGGTTCGATAGGTCGCACGTGCTTGGATTAAGCGTTCGCCAAATTGCTGTCCTAATCGATAGAAAACAGTTGGGATAATTATTAATAAAATTAACAAAAATAAACCTAAACCCAGTGCAAGTGGAATATTGATAAAACTAAGTCCAATCGTTATGGCAATGATTACAAATACAGCAGTGAAAAATGGCGCAAGTAAACGTAAATAGAGGCTATCAAGGGTATCCACATCGGACACTAAACGATTTAATAAATCGCTGTTGTGATAACGATTTAATACCGCTGGGCTTAAAGGAATAATTTTTTCAAATACTTGTACGCGTAATTTCGACAAAATGCGGAATGTTGCATCATGCGTCACTATTTTTTCAAAATAGCGCATGACGGTTCGTCCGATAGCTAAACCTCGCACACTGGCTGAAGGGTAGAAAAAGTTAAATAGAGTGCCTAGTCCTGCAATGGCTGTAGCGGCTAAAAACCAGCCTGAAACGGTAAGCAACCTCATGCTGGATCCCAAGCCTAAAATCATCAGCACCAAGCCTAAAATAAGCGGAAATTTGGCGAATTTAAATAAACGTATAAAGGGAAGTAATGTGCGCATTATTGGATATCCTGTTGTCGTTGAGCGAGTAGTTCAGCAAAGAAACCTTCATGTTGTAATTCGGCAAATTTACCTTGCTGTACTATTTCTCCTCGTTGCATCACAAAAATTTGATCACATTGTTTCAAATCTTCAATTCGGTGTGTAATCATCAGTGTAGTTTGATGCTGGCTTGCTTCATTCAATGCGTGCAAAACAAGATTTTCTGATTGCGCATCTAGGCTTGCGGTTGGTTCATCAAGCAGAAGCAAATCGCCTTTGCGTAACAAAGCACGAGCAATGGCAAGACGTTGCGCTTGTCCCACAGAAATGCCTAATCCACCATCTTTGATTTCGTGATGAAGTCCAAGTTTATCGGTAAATTCTTTCGCTTGAGAACGCATTAACGCTTGATTAATTTCTTCATCGTTGGCTTGAATATTGCCAAGTAGTAAGTTTTCTTTAATTGTACCTTGTAATAACAATGGATTTTGTCCTACCCACGCAATATGTTTGCGCCAGTCAGCTAGATTGCTTTCGCGAAGTTCTTGCCCATTAATTTTAAGAGAGCCCTCATAAGGTAAAAAGCCCAAAATAGCATTTATTAATGAAGTTTTTCCTGCGCCACTTTGCCCTACAAGCGCAACATTGTGATTTGCTGGAATTTGGAAGTTTAAAGGCTTGGTTAATGCTGAACCCTGTGTCGAAAGCACCACTAAATTTTCGGCAGAAATTTCAACCGCACTTTCTAAAGAAATCGCTTTTTCATTTTGATGAACGGTTAAAAAATCTTCTTCTAAGAAATCAACAATGGCATTGGCTGCGCCAATACCCGCTGCACGGTCGTGGTAATAAGTGCCGAGATCACGCAAGGGTTGATAAAATTCAGGCGCAAGAATTAAACAAAAGAAACCTGTGAAAAGTGTAAGCGGTGCATTATAGGTGCCAAATTCAATTTGACCTAAGTAGCTAAAACCAAAATAGACCGCCATCAGTGCAATGGAAATAGAGGTAAAAAATTCCAATACAGCAGAAGAGAGAAAAGCGAGTTTTAGCACATCCATTGTGGTCTCACGAAAATCTTCAGTGGCGTTTTCAATATGCTCAGTTTGTTCAGAAGTGCGGTTAAAAAGACGCAAGGTTTCTAAGCCGCGTAAGCGATCTAAAAATTGGGCACTTAGGCGAGAAAGGGTATCCATATTTTTTTGGCTGTTGTCAGCCGCAGCAATACCAACAATGATCATAAACAGAGGAACAAGCGGTGCGGTAATCATTAAGATTAAGCCTGCAGCCCAGTTCAACGGAAATACAGCAATGAAAATAACCACTGGAACAATGGCTGAAAGGCTTTGTTGAGGCAGAAAACGGGCATAGAAATTATGTAAGTTTTCTACTTGTTCTAACATAATGCTTGCCCAACTTCCAGCTGGTTTTTGATTGATTGTCGCAGGACCGACAAGATGGATTTTATCCAGAATTTTTTGACGAATATGGTTGCGTAATAATTGTCCGCTTCGGAAGCCAATTTTTTCTCTTACCCATAAAATAATGGCACGCATCCCGAAGCCGATAATTAGCCCGAGAAAATAAGGAATAAGTTCATCACGAGGCACATTTTGCATAATCAGTTTATCGAGCAAAGTCGCAAGAAAATAAGTTTGCGCGACTAAAATGAGTGCAGAAAGCGTAGCGAGAGCAATGTTTGCACGCATTAATTTTTTGATAGGTTCTTGTTGTGCGCGAAGCCATTGTTGTAAATATTTTTGACGAACTTTATTCATAGGTTTATCGAGATATAGAAAAAGTTCCCCTCTTTTAAAAGAGGGGAATTAGCTAGAAAATTTATGCTTCTTGAGCATCTAAGTAGCGTTCTGCATCCAAGGCTGCCATACAACCAGTCCCTGCAGAGGTAATGGCTTGGCGATAATTGTGATCCATTACATCGCCTGCTGCGAACACGCCTTCCACAGAAGTGGCTGTTGCATTGCCTTCAAGACCAGATTTTACAACGATATAGCCATTATTTAATTCTAGTTGCCCTTGGAAAATTTCCGTATTTGGCGAGTGACCAATCGCTACGAATAAGCCATCTAATTTGAGTTCTTCTTTCTCCCCAGTTTTTGTGTCGGCTAAACGTAATCCGGTTACGCCCATGTTGTCACCCAACACTTCATCTAAAGTGCGGTCAGTATGCAGAACGATTTTTCCTTCTTCCACTTTTTTGTACAAACGGTCGATAAGGATTTTTTCCGCACGGAAGCTATCGCGACGGTGAATTAAATGCACTGTACTTGCAATATTGGCTAAGTAAAGCGCTTCTTCTACCGCAGTATTTCCACCACCAATCACACCGACTGGTTTATTACGATAAAAGAAACCATCACAGGTTGCACAAGCGGAAACACCACGACCTTTGTAGTTTTCTTCTGAAGGTAAGCCAATATAGCGTGCAGAGGCACCTGTTGCGATAATTAACGCATCACAAGTGAAATTTTGCACATCGCCAAAAAGTTTGAATGGGCGAGAAGATAAATCGACGCGATTGATATGATCGAAAACGATTTCTGTCTCAAATTTTTCTGCGTGTTGCAACATACGTTGCATTAAACCTGAACCAGTAGTCATCTCAAAATCGCCCGGCCAGTTTTCGATTTCATCTGTAGTGGTAAGCTGGCCACCTTGTTGTAAACCCGTTACTAATACTGGTTTTAAGTTTGCACGCGCTGCATAAATGGCTGCCGTATAACCAGCAGGGCCTGAGCCTAAAATTAAAAGTTTTGCGTGTTTGGTATCTGACATAAAGAATCCTTGTTTGTAGTTAAGTAATAATATAATGCAATAAGTTGCATTTTACTGATTATAAACTTTTTGCTTAATAAAGCAGCGAATAAAGTAATCGACGAAATTTATTTGTCAGTGGATCAGCATTGCCCATTGCACTTAAAATGGATAAAAATTGTTGTTTAACTTCGCCATTTTGCACGCCTAAGTCGGTTTTTAAAATACCGAAAAGTAGTGTCAGTGCTTCTTCATTTCGTCCTGCTTGATGAAGCTGAACAGCAAGTTTTATTGCAATTTCAGGCGTTGGATTTTTGGCATAATCGGTCTGTAATTGTTGGATTTCAGGCGTATCTGCAGCTTGAATTTGTAGCTCAATTTGTGCCTGTAATCCATGCCAACGGCTATCACGATCTTGCAATGGAATTTGATTTAAAATTTCTTGTGCTGGCTCCGTTTTTTTCATTGCAATATAGGTTTCAGCGTAGAGTAGGGCAACATCACTATTTTTCTTATCAGAAAGTTCCCAAGCATCTTTCAATAATGGCAATGCAGCTTCGTAATTTTCTACTTGCAAGAAATCTAATGCTTGTTGGAATTTTAAATCTTCCTCTTTAGGTAAAATAATACTTAATCGTTGGATTAATGAAGATTTATCAAGCACGCTTGGAAATGCATCTAATGCCTGTGCTTCTTTAAACAAATAGGTGGTTGGCAATGCTTGGATGCGGAATTGTGCGGCAATCATTTGCTCTTTTTCACAATTTACTTTTCCAAGAATAAATTGTCCTTGATATTGTTCTGCAACTTGCTCAAGTAATGCCAAAAAATCTGCCGATTCTTTATGCGTTGGCGCATAAAAATTGATGACAAGTGGTTTTTCTAAGGATTGTTGCAGTATTTCAGTAAGGTTTTGTTCGTTGATCTCAACGATAAAAGGAAAATCAGCCATGTTTTATCCTTGTGAAAAAATAATGGCTGATTTTAGCAAAGTGCGGAAGATTTTAGAAACGTTTTACCATTTCTATTATTAATCAAGTTTCTTTAAGATCAATTTTCCCATCATTTCAATATGTGCATGCTCTACATTAAGTGCAGGAATATATTGATAAGATTGCCCGCCATTGTTTAGGAAATTTTCTCGATTTTCTTTGTCAATTTCTTCAATGGTTTCTAAACAATCTACGGAGAAACCCGGGCAAACAACGGCAATTTTTTGAATGTTCTGTGTTGCAGCTGATTCTAAAAATTTATCGGTGTAAGGTTGTAGCCATTCTTCACGCCCAAAGCGCGATTGAAACGTCATTCCCCATTGGTTTTCTGTTAAGCCCAGCTTATTAACAACTGCAATAGTCGTTTGTTTACAATGTTCACGATAATAATCGCCCATTTTTTCATAACGCAGAGGAATACCGTGATAAGAAAATAACAAAAACTCATCAGGTTTTAACCGCACTTTTATGGAATTTGCTAAGGCATTAATGTAATTTTCATCGACGTGATAAGAATGGATGAAATCAAAAGGCACTAATCCTCGTTCTTCTTTAAGAGCGTTAGCGAAAGCATCAAATACTGCGCCTGTGGTTGAGCTAGAGTATTGCGGATAAAGAGGCAAGACAATAATTCGCTCAACTTGATTTTTAAGCAAGTTTTTCACCGCACTTTGCATTGATGGATTGCCGTATGTCATGGCAATTTCTACTTGAGTATCGATATTTTGCTTATCTAAATAGGCTTGTAATGCGTCTTTTTGTTGTCGTGAAATGGCAAGTAAAGGCGAACCTTGTTCTGTCCAAATTGCTTGATAATTTTTGGCGATACGTTTTGAACGCAATGGCAAAATAATGGCTTTTAGTAGTGGATACCATTTGCAACGGGGTAAATCTACCACGCGAGGATCCGTTAAAAATTGCCATAAATAACGGCTAATTGACTTCGGCGTTGGGCTATCTGGCGTACCTAGATTGGCAAGTAACACGCCGATTTTTGCGGATTTTGTCATAAATTGATTACGGAAAGGGTTAATCTAGAAACACAACAAAGTTTATTCTCTTCTGTGCGGATGTCAATTTGCCAAACTTGGATATTTCTACCCAAATTAATTGGTGTGGCTCTTGCAGTCACTTTACCTGAATGAACAGGGCGAAGATGATTGGCGTTAATATCCAATCCCACCGCAGTTTTGCCTTCTTCCAAACAAAGCGAACCCGCAAGAGAACCAATTGTTTCAGCTAAAGCAACCGAAACCCCACCGTGCAATACACCAAACGGCTGCATAGTACGATGATCCACAGGCATTGTCGCTTCAATCCAATCTTCGCCAAAAGCAGAAATTTCAATGCCAAGATGACTAACTGCACTGTTGGAGCAGAGTTGATTTAAGTTTTCAAGGGTAAAAGTTTTTTTCCAGAGCATTTAATCTATTCCATATTATCAATTATCTTGGCTCCACCCATTTATGGGGGGAGCTGCCGAAGGCTGAGGGGGGATAAATGTTGAATTTCAACATAAATTGTTTCAAGCACATTCTTCTTCCCTTCAGGCACCTTCCCCCGCAAGCAGGGGAAGGTAAGTTTTTTTAAAACCTCTAATAAGCAGAAGGCAAGTTATCATTATTTATTTTAGAACCTCTAATCTTGGCTCCACCCATTTATGGGGGGAGCTGCCGAAGGCTGAGGGGGGGATAAATGCTCAATTTCAACATAAATTGCCTCAAGTACATTATCTATGTTTTTTAGTACTTCATCATTCCAAAAGCGAATAACTTTATAGCCTTGTGCTGTTAAGAATTTTGTTCTTTCTAAATCATATTGTTCTTGTTCTACGTGCTGAATGCCATCTAATTCAATAACAAGTTTTAATTTTCTACTGCAAAAATCCACAATGTAATGACCAATAATAACCTGTCTATTAAAACGGATACCGCAAAAGAGTTTATTTCTCAAATGGTACCATAGTGCATATTCTGCATCTGTCATATTACGTCTTAATTCTGTAGCATATTGGGCTAATCGTTTATTTTTATTTCTCATATCCCTATATCCCCCTTCAGCCCTTCGGGCACTTTCCCCCACAAGCAGGGGAAGGTAAGTTATCATTATTTATTTTAAAACCTCAAGTAACGCCTGCACAGGATGCTTCAACACCACATTTTCATAACGTTTTACCTGACTGCGGCAAGAATAACCGGTTACTAAACAAAAGTGCGGATCTTTTCCATGTAGTTTTTTATGCCACGATACATCGTAGATTTCTCGGCTCATTTTTTGATTTTGCACTTCATGTCCAAATACACCAGCCATACCGCAACATCCTACTTTTTCTACATTAAGTTGTTGTCCAAATCTTCCAAAAATTTCTTGCCATTCTTTTGGACTGTTCGGCATAAAAGTAGATTCCGTACAATGCGGGAATAAATACCAATCGAAAGTGCGGTCAGTTTTGGCGATGTTTTTTAACTTCTCTTGTAAATCCGCATTTTGTAATCTTTGTTTTAACCATTCGTGTGCGGTGAGAACGTGAAAATCGCCCCGTTTTTCTTGTAGTGCTTCTTTGTATTCGTCTCGATAAGATAGCACGATGGCTGGATCAACGCCCACAAGAGGAATGCCTAATTTTGCCATTCGATTTAAAAACTCGGCTTGGGTTTGTGCTGTTTTGCTAAAGCGTTTTAAGAAACCTTTAATGTGCATTGCTTTGCCGTTTGGTTTAAATGGCAACAAAATTGGTGTAAAGCCTAATTCCTGCGTAAGCATAACAAAATCGCGTACCACTTTAGCATCATAGTAAGAGGTATAAGGATCTTGCACAATAAATAAAATATCGTTTTTTTCTACCGCACTTAGGTCTTCCAATTCTTCCAAGGATTTGCCTTGATAATGAATTTCCACCAGCTGTTGTTGCAAATTGGGTTCAGAAAGCAAGGGCAAATCAGTCATGCCTAGTATTTTTTCCACTAATGTTTGCGTGACTTTTAGCTTGGTAAAATAATTAAAGAATTTTGCCTGTTTTGCCATATAAGGCGCAGCGATTTCTAAATTTGCCACAATGTGATCTTTTGTGGGGCGTAAGTAGCGGCTGTGATAAAAATGAAAGAATTTCGCACGGAAACTTGGCACATCAATTTTAATCGGGCATTGGCTCGCACAGGCTTTACAAGCAAGGCAAGTATCCATTGTGGCTTTTACTTCGTGAGAAAAATCATAATTGCCTCGCCATTTTTGAACTGTATTTCGTAGTCTTTTTACAAGTGCGGTTAGTTTTATTTCTGTTTTACGGAAGTCTAATTGTTCGGGCGAAACATTTTTATTTGCCATCAATCGAAGCCATTCTCGAACCATAGCTGCACGACCTTTCGGCGAAAATACACGGTTTTTACTGACTTTCATCGATGGGCACATAATGCTGTGTTCATCAAAATTGAAACATAAGCCATTTCCATTGCAGTTCATCGCACCCTTAAATTCATCTCGTATTTGGATAGGAATTTGACGATCCTTATCAGCTCGCATCGGCGAAAGAATAGAATAAAGTTCCTCTTTGGAATCTAAAGGCGTACAGATTTTGCCGGGATTTAAGCGATTGTTTGGATCGAATAAGGTTTTGATATAACGAAGTTCGTGCCAGAGTTCTGGCGTAAAGAATTTTTCGCCGTAATGGGAACGCACGCCTTTTCCATGTTCTCCCCAGAGTAATCCAGCATATTTAATCGTAAGTTCTGCCACTTCATCTGAAATTTGTTTAAATAATTTCACTTGTTCTTTATCGCATAAATCAAGTGCTGGGCGAACGTGCAACACGCCCGCATCGACGTGCCCAAACATGCCATATTGTAAATTGTGCTTGTCTAATAAAGCGCGAAATTCACTGATGTAATCCGCAAGATTTTCTGGGGGGACACAAGTATCTTCCACGAAAGGAATCGGTTTGGCAGCACCTTTTGCATTACCAAGTAAGCCCACCGCTTTTTTTCGCATTGCATAAATACGCTCGATAGAGGGTAAATCAGAACAAACTTGATAGCCAATAATGTGATCTTGATTGTGTTCGATTTTTTCATCAAGTAAGCGACAAAGTGCGGTGACTTGACGGTCTATTTTTTCTTTATTGTTACCAGCAAATTCCACAATATTTAAACCGAGAATTGGATCTTTTTCATCTTCTGTAAGAAGTTCATTCACAGAGTGCCAAATAATATCCTGTTTGGCGAGGTTTAAGACTTTGGAATCAACGGTTTCCACAGAAAGCGCATTGGCTTTCACCATAAAAGGGGCATTACGTAATGCCGCATCAAAAGAACGATATTTAATATTGATGAGCGTGCGATACTGCGGAATAGGCAGAAGATTGAGTTTGGCTTCGCAAATAAATGCGAGAGAACCTTCAGAGCCAGTGAGAATTCTCGTAAGATTAAATTCACTTTCATCTTCATTGAATACATTTTTGAGATCGTATCCCGTTAAAAAACGGTTAAGTTGTGGCAAATCTTTAATGATTGCCGCTCTTTTTTCTTTGCAGTGTTGTGCGATTGTTTGATGGAGCTTTTTGCTACTATCGCTTAATTCAAGCACATCAATGTTTTCTAAAACATCAACAGAATTGACCGCACTTGTATCTAAAATTTCGCCATTTATTAATACTGCACGTAACGCCAAAACGTGATTAGAGGTTTTACCATATTGCAATGAGCCTTGCCCAGAGGCATCCGTATTAATCATTCCACCTAAAGTTGCTCGGTTACTGGTGGATAACTCTGGGGCAAAGAATAAGCCATATGGTTTTAAAAATTGATTAAGTTGATCTTTTACTACGCCAGCTTGTACTCGAACCCAACGTTCTTTTACATTGAGTTCTAAAATAGCAGTCATATGACGAGAAAGATCCACTATTATATTGTTATTAAGGGATTGACCATTGGTGCCAGTGCCGCCGCCGCGTGGAGTAAAAGTGAGAGATTGATATTCAGGTAAATTTGCCAATTTTGTTATACGTACTATATCAGCTACAGTTTTCGGAAAAAGAATCGCCTGTGGAAGCTGTTGGTAAACGCTGTTATCCGTAGCCAGGCTTAATCTATCCGAATAATTTGTCGCAATATCTCCCTCAAAATGTTGGCGTTGAAGATCATTAAGATAATCAAGCACATATTGTTCAACTTGAGGAATGCGATTTAGACTTGGCAACATAGTATTTGACCCATTTAAACATATCAGATGGAGGCTTTGATAATATCCTAAGGTTAGAATAATGTCGATCAGGAAAGAGAGGAGATAAAGTAAAAAGTCTGTTTAAGAAAGTGTTATTTTGAATAAAAACTAAACAAATAATTCAAAATAATTTGATCTTTTTAAAATTCATAGGATAATGATCACACTTTTGAACGTTCCTTTGGGGAAAATATAAACAAAGGAATTGAATTTGTCAAAAGGTAGCAATGAGGCAAATTCAAACCCTCGTTAAGTGACTGTTTAGAAGATAACTTTGATTAAAAGTTCGGTCTAAACGGGAATAATTTTTTATTACTATTCGATGACTAAATAGAGGACATCAAAATGAAAAAAACTGCAATCGCATTAGTAGTTGCTGGCTTAGCAGCAGCTTCAGTAGCTCAAGCAGCTCCACAAGAAAATACTTTCTACGCTGGCGTTAAAGCTGGTCAAGGATCGTTTCATAATGATATTAACCGTAAAGGCACACTTGAAAGTGCTATACAAGCTTCTACTAGTTACGGTTACAGACGCAATACTTTCACTTATGGTGTATTTGGTGGTTACCAAATTTTAAATCAAGATAATTTTGGTTTAGCTGCTGAATTAGGTTACGACAATTTTGGCCGTGCAAAACTTCGTGAAGCAGGAAAAACTCGTGCTAAACATACTAACCACGGTGCGCACTTAAGCTTAAAAGGCAGCTATGAAGTGTTAGACGGTTTAGATGTTTATGGTAAAGCAGGTGTTGCTTTAGTACGTTCTGATTATAAATTTTATAACGATGTAAACGGTGCTCGTGATCGCAAGCAAGGTCGTCATAGCTTGCGTACCTCTGGTTTATTCGCTGTAGGTGCAGAATACGCAGTATTACCAGAATTAGCAGTTCGTTTAGAATACCAATGGCTAACTCGCGTAGGTAAATACCGCACTCAAGATAAACCAAATAGTGCAATTAACTATAACCCTTGGATTGGTTCTATCAACGCAGGTATTTCTTACCGCTTTGGTCAAGGCGAAGCACCAGTTGTTGCAGCACCTGAAATGGTAAGCAAAACTTTCAGCTTAAATTCTGATGTAACTTTTGCATTTGGTAAAGCAAACTTAAAACCACAAGCGCAAGCAACATTAGACAGCGTCTATGGCGAAATTTCACAAGTTAAAAGTGCAAAAGTAGCGGTTGCTGGTTACACTGACCGTATTGGTTCTGACGCGTTCAACGTAAAACTTTCTCAAGAACGTGCAGATTCAGTAGCTAACTACTTTGTTGCTAAAGGTGTTGCAGCAGACGCAATCTCTGCAACTGGTTATGGTGAAGCAAACCCAGTAACTGGCGCAACTTGTGACCAAGTTAAAGGTCGTAAAGCACTTATCGCTTGTCTTGCTCCAGACCGTCGTGTAGAAATCGCGGTAAACGGTACTAAATAATTTTAGTCGTTTAACGAAAGATTAAATACAGGAAAAGGCTTAAACTTCGGTTTAGGCCTTTTGTCTTATATGAATCTAAAACCAAGCATTTCAATCAAGTTTTAACTTGTGATAGAATGCTTACCTCGTTTATTTATAGGAAACATTATGGAAACCTTAGACAAAATCAAAAAGCAAATTAGTGAAAACCCCATTCTTATTTATATGAAAGGTTCGCCAAAATTTCCATCTTGTGGTTTTTCTGCTCGTGCATCTGAGGCATTAATGAATTGCAAAGTGCCTTTTGGTTATGTAGATATTTTGCAACATCCAGATATTCGTGCTGAATTACCAACATATGCAAATTGGCCAACTTTCCCACAATTATGGGTTGAGGGAGAATTAGTTGGTGGTTGCGATATTATTTTAGAAATGTATCAAGCAGGCGAATTGCAAACTTTATTAGCTGAAGTGGCAGCAAAACACGCTTAATTACATTAGAAAAATAAAACCCGCAATAAGCGGGTTTTTTTATATAATAAATTTACCTTTCATTATTGAATAATAGATTAAGCAAACTTTAATACCTTAGAAAGTGCGGTAAAAAATTTATCGTTTTCTTCAGGTAAACCAATACTTATGCGTAAATGATTTGGCATACCATAACCAGCAATTGGGCGAACAATTACACCTTCTCGTAACAACGCATCATAAATCGAAGCGGCAGGTTGTTTGAAATCAATGGTTATAAAATTTCCTTTGGAGGGAATATAGTCCAATTGATTTTTTTGACAAAAGTCTTCATAACGTCGCATTTCTATTCGATTATTTTCAGCGACTTTTTCAACAAATTCATCATCATTCATTACCGCAACAGCAGCGGTTAATGCCAATGAATTACAGTTAAATGGTTGTCTAACTCGATTTAATAAATCTGCGATTTCAGGATTAGATACCGCATAACCAATGCGTAAGCCCGCCAATCCATAGGCTTTAGAAAGAGAGCGTGAAATAATCAAATTTGAATATTTTTTTAATAAACGGAAAGAGTCCACTCGTTCTTCAGCTCTGGTAAATTCCGTGTAAGCTTCATCTAATACCACGATTACATTTTCGGGAACTTCTGCTAAAAAATCTTCAATTTCTTGCGACGTTAAAAAATTACCCGTTGGATTATTGGGATTAGCAATGTAAATCAGTTTTGTTTTATCAGAAAGTGCGGTCAAAAATCCTTGTAAATTATGCCCCCAATTTTTAGCTGGAATTTCTTTTGCAACGGCATTTATCGCTTTAGTCACTAAAGGATAAACAATAAAGGCATATTGTGAATAAATGATTTCATCGCCTTCGGTTGCGAAAGTGTGAGCAAAAAGTTCTAATAAATCATTTGAGCCATTTCCGAGCGTAATTTGATTTGGTTGAACGCCAAATTTGTTTGCGATAGTTTGTTTTAGTTCAAAGCCATTGGCATCAGGATAACGAGTTAGTTTATCTAATTGTTCAAAAATTGCTTTTTTTGCACTTTCTGGAAAACCAAATGGGTTCTCGTTTGAGGCAAGTTTAACGATATTGGAAATGCCAAGTTCTCGTTCTAATTCTTCAATGGGTTTGCCTGCTTGATAAGGAGATAAGGATTTTACGCCACGATTGGCAATGTTGATGTACTGCATAGTGTTATTTGTAAATATTGATATGGGTTAGTATGAATTTTTAAATAAATTTGGGCGTAGTAAATACGCCCATTGAAAATGTTCTTTAACTATTGAGGAAGATTTTCAGCTTCAAATTTTTTCATAAATGTAATCAGTGCTTTAACACCATCTTGCGACATTGCGTTATAAATAGATGCACGCATTCCACCTAAAACTTTGTGTCCTTTCAAGGCTTGTAAGCCTGCAGCAGTGGATTCTGCGACAAATTTTGCATCTAATTCAGGATTGCCAGTGATGAAAGTGACATTCATTGTTGAGCGGTTTTCTTTTGCTACCACATTACGGTAAAGTTTGCTCGAATCAATATAATCATAAAGAGTTTGTGCTTTTAGCACATTACGTTTTGCGATTACTCCTAAGCCACCTATTTCTTTAAGATGTTTAAAGACGAGGGAACATAAATACCAAGCAAAAGTTGGGGGGGTGTTGATCATTGAATCTGCATCACGTTGAGTGGCATAATTCCAAATGGATGGGGTTTCTTTACGTGCATTACCGATTAAATCCTCACGAATAATAACTAATGTAATGCCCGCAGGGCCAAGATTTTTTTGCGCCCCTGCATAAATTACACCAAATTTACTGATATCGATTTGACGTGACAGAATATTTGAAGACATATCCGCGACCAATACGGCATCGCCCACATTTGGTACATCAAAAATCTCTACACCACTAATAGTTTCATTTGGGCAATAATGAACATAGTCATATTGATCAGCGATATGGCTAAAATCAAGATCGGTAATTCGAGTTTGTTCGCCATTTTCTACAATAGTGATTTCATCAATTTCTGCAAAATTTCTTGCTTCTTTTGCCGCTGTAACTGACCAATGCCCACTGTTTAAATAAAGGGCTTTGCCTTTTTTACCGATTAAGTTCATCGGAATCGCGGCAAATTGACCGCGAGCACCACCTTGTAAGAAAAGTACGCGATAGTTATCAGGAATATTGTAAACCTCACGTAGATCTTTTTCCGCTTGGATAACGAGTTCCATAAAATACTTTCCGCGATGGCTGACTTCCATTACAGAAACACCTTGATTGAGCCAGTTTGTAAGTTCATTTTGTGCTTTTTGCAACACTTCTGGGAAAATCATCGCAGGGCCTGCGCTAAAATTAAAGACTTGTGACATTGTATTTCCTTGCTTTTTATGAAAATAATGGTGTCTTTTTTATCACTACAAAAATCGATAATCAATGCTTTTTACTGAAATCAAAAAAATTCTTTCCGTCATTCATAAAATAGAGGGTAAATTTTGACGATTGATTAAAAAAAAGCTAAATTACGGCACAGTCATTTTATTTATTTTAAAGGGAGTTGTTATGGAAATTGTGAATAAACAATCTTTTCAAGATGTGTTGGAATACGTGCGTATGTATCGTTTAAAAAATAGAATTAAACGAGATATGGAAGACAATAATCGGAAAATTCGTGATAATCAGAAGCGTATATTATTGTTGGATAACTTAAATCAATATATTCGTGATGATATGACTATTGCAGAAGTACGCAGAATTATTGAAAGTATGCGTGATGATTATGAAAGCCGTGTGGATGATTACACGATTCGCAATGCTGAACTTTCTAAGCAACGCCGTGAAGCGAGTACGAAAATGAAAGAACAGAAAAAAGCACACGCAGAATTATTGAAAAACGCTGAAAAATAATAGGATAACTAGAGCCGACTAAATAGTCGGCTTATTTTTTATAAACCATTCATTGCATTAATGATTTTAATTTCATCAAAATTGCCAATATGTTCTAGGAATATTGTACGTTCTTGAATTTTCCCCTCTTGTAATAATTTTTCTCGTTGTGTGCCTAAAAGCAATGGCGTGTCTGGTGTGTACCATTTTTTCCCTTGGCGAAAAATTAAATTACCGATGGAACAATCTGTCACTTTTCCATTTTTGATAATCATAATTTCATCACAAGCACCACGTTGTGCAAACAATGTATTAATTAAACTGCGATCAGAATATTTCAAGCCATATTCGATGTCATCACAAATTACAGGTTGAAAAGTGCGGTAGATTTTTCGATGGTATTCAAAATATTGAATTTGTGTGGTTTCGGCATTGTAATCAATGCGGCAGCGAGCTAATCGATTTTGTAAATCTTCAGGCAGTTGAATAAGGGAACAAAGATTAAAAATTTTTACCGCACTTTTGCCATAATATTCACGCAAACTACGTTCATATCGCGCTTGGTGTAAATTGATATTTTTAATTTCCCCCTTTTCAATGCAAAGGGTTTCAAATAAAGGGAACATTAAGGTATTCCTGTTAGTTATTGACTAGGGTAAGCATAATTAAACCGATTTTGGGGCGGTAGTTAGAAATACCCCAAAGGGGAATAACTATGCGTAACCGTGGGTACACTTACCCACGGTATAACAGATTTTTATATCGCGTAAGTTTCTGAAATAGGCAAATAGACTTTTTCTAATAATTCTTCATATTCATCTTGCACATTGCTATGAATGGTAATTCCGCCTCCACTATGAAAATAAAATTTTTCATCTACTTGAGAAATAAATCGAATTGCCACCGCACTTTGTAGTGTTTTACCATCAAATATGCCAAAAATTCCTGTGTAATAACCGCGTTTTTGTTTTTCTGCTTGTTGAATAATTTGTGTGGTTTTTTCTTTTGGTGCACCGCTAATAGACCCAGCAGGCAACAGTTTCTCTAAAATATCCCCAATTTGATTTTGCCAGTTTTCATTCAATTTTCCGTAAATTTCAGAACTGGTTTGCAGTATTTCACCTTTTTGTGTTTTGATGCGATCGATATAACGAAATTTTTTCACTTGAATGTGTTCTGCCACCATGGATAAATCGTTACGCATCAAATCAACAATCGTGTAATGTTCGCGTTGTTCTTTTTCATTTGTGAGTAACTGATTTTCTGCATCGGGCAGGGTGGCATTAATTGTCCCTTTCATGGGATAGGTAAAAATATTGTTGTCATGAATATTGACAAAACATTCAGGCGAAAAGCAAACGAATTGATCTTGTAACCACAATTTATAAGGTGCGTTGGTTTGATGAAAAATTTGTTCAAGTGACAGATTACCTGAAATTTCAGTGGGGTAGGTGAGATTTAATAAATAAGAATTACCTTTTTGTAATTCACTTTGAACAAGTTCAAAACCTTGTTGATAATGCGAGAAAGGCATTGGATGTTTGGTAAAATTAAGAGGGAGAGGTCGTGGAGAAATTGTGCAATTTCTTTTGCCTAAAATATCAAAATAAATGCCTTGTTGTGCAGAATTTTCGAGAGGACAAATCAATGGTTTTTCTTTTTCAAAATCAATAAGAAAGAAAAATGGCGTGCGTTGTTTGCCATAATGATTAGCCTGTTCAATAAAATGTTGCATTGTGCTTTGTGCCATTTTGCGTAAAATGACCCGATTATAACGAATACCGAACTGTTATGAAATTACTCATCATTAATAATCACGATTCTTTTACTTTTAACTTGGTGGATTTAATTCGAAAATTAAATGTGCCTTATGATGTTTTAAACGTAGAAGATTTGAAAGAAAATACAGCGGAAAATTATAGCCATATATTGATTTCGCCAGGACCCGATGTGCCACGTGCTTATCCACAACTTTTTTCCATGTTGGAAAAATATTATCAGCAAAAATCTATTTTAGGTGTGTGTTTAGGGCATCAAACCTTATGTGAATTTTTTGGTGGTACATTGTATAACTTAGAGAATGTTCGTCACGGGCAGAAACGAACTTTAAAAGTGAGGTCAAATTCTCCATTGTTTTTTGATCTTCCAACTGAATTTAATATCGGATTATATCATTCTTGGGCTGTACAGAAAGAAGATTTTCCTAGCTGCCTAGAAATCACCGCACTTTGTGATGAAGATGTAGTGATGGCAATGCAACATAAATCTTTGCCAATTTATAGTGTCCAGTTTCATCCAGAATCTTATATGTCAGACTTTGGCGAGCAAATTTTGCGTAATTGGTTGGCGATTCCTGCTATCTAATTCTGAATGGGCATATAATACACCACCAAATTCAACACTTGATCTATGAAAAAGAATCAGAGGTATATCAAAGCAAATTATTAGTTCATATTGTTTCTTTCAAACTAAGTAATAAAACTACGTTACATTATCTCACTTTGTTTTTGTGTCAATTCACTTTACAATGTTGTGTTTCAAAGATATTGACAATTTCTACATTAACAGGACAAATAATGGCAACTCAATTCAGCATAACCGCTACGATGAACTAGGATACTATTCAAAATCCTTTGCTTATACGAGTATTTCGCTTTTGGAAGGGAATGCGACCTTTGGGGATTAAAGCCGCCAGCACTCAAAGGGGATAAAGTATTAGAATTAGGTTCTTCTTTTGGTGGAAATCTAATTTCTCAATCGGTTTATTATCCAGATACGGAATTTGTTGGCGTGGATTTAGCGGATAGTCAAATTACCCAAGGTAATGAAATTATTCAATCAATGGGCTTAACCAATGTGCGTTTAGAAACAAAAAATATTCTTGATATTACGCCTGAATTTGGCATGTTTGACTATATTATTGTGCACGGCATTTATTCTTGGGTGCCTGATAATGTGAAAGATAAAATTCTTGAAATTTGTCGTGAAAATTTAACCTCAAACGGTATTGCTTATATTTCTTATAATACCTATCCCGGTTGGAAAAGCCGTGAAGTTGCGAGGGATATTATGCTTTATGCGAATAAATATACGCAGGATTTGCCACTTGCGGAACAAACTCGTCGTGGTAAAGCGGTGGTTCAATTATTTTCTGATGCGATTAAATCCATTGCCTCTGAAAAAATAAAAAAATCATAGCCGAGTGGATAATTTTGATAGTATTCAAACACATAGTGATCATTATATTGCACACGAATATCTTGCATACCAAAATCATCCAATTTATCTTCATCAATTTGTGGATAGTCTCAATCAACATCAATTAGCTTATATTGGCGATACTAGCTTCCAACTTTCCTATATTTCTTGGATGCCTCACCATTTGAGAGAAATGATCGATCAATTATCTGAGACAGATTATGTCGCCCGTGAACAATGCCTTGATTATCTTTACGATGTGGCATTTAGACGAAGTTTGTTATGTTATCAGCATTACAAGGCTATTTAATTCAAAATGAATATAAAGATATGAACAACAATGATAAGTTGATTGATGAAACTTATGATTGCACTGAGTTGTTTAATGTGCTTTTTGATGTATTAACAAGATTAGGCTATATCCAGCCTGTAAACCTATAATCTGTGTATGGTTCGTTTAATGTACCGTTTTGTTTTTCATCTAAATATCAATTTAAATTGAGAACTATTTGCATTTAAATAAAATTAGGCATAGAATAGCCACAATTCAGGCTTAACTGAATAATTTGCACTCAACATAAGGAGCTTTTCAATGCAATTTAAACATTTCAAACTTGCTACCCTTGCGGCAGCACTTGCTTTTTCTGCTAATAGTTTTGCTGATATTACCGTTTATAATGGTCAGCACAAAGAAGCCGCTACGGCTGTGGCAAAAGCCTTTGAACAGGAAACAGGCATTAAAGTTACGCTAAATAGCGGGAAAAGTGAGCAACTTGCAGGTCAATTAAAAGAAGAAGGCGATAAAACACCAGCCGATGTTTTCTATACTGAACAAACAGCGACTTTTGCCGATCTTTCTGAAGCAGGGCTTTTAGCACCAATTTCAGAACAAACCATTCAACAAACCGCACAAAAAGGCGTACCACTTGCACCGAAAAAAGACTGGATTGCATTAAGTGGCCGTTCTCGCGTAGTGGTTTACGATCACACTAAATTATCTGAAAAAGATATGGAAAAATCAGTGCTTGATTATGCAACACCAAAATGGAAAGGCAAAATCGGTTATGTATCAACTTCTGGTGCGTTCTTAGAGCAAGTTGTTGCGTTAAGCAAAATGAAAGGGGACAAAGTTGCGCTTAATTGGTTAAAAGGTTTAAAAGAGAACGGAAAACTTTACGCTAAAAATAGTGTGGCATTACAAGCGGTTGAAAATGGCGAAGTACCTGCTGCGTTAATCAATAACTATTATTGGTATAACCTAGCAAAAGAAAAAGGCGTGGAAAACCTAAAAAGCCGTCTTTATTTTGTTCGCCACCAAGATCCAGGTGCGTTAGTTAGCTATTCAGGTGCAGCTGTATTGAAAGCTTCTAAAAATCAAGCTGAAGCGCAAAAATTTGTTGATTTCTTAGCGAGTAAAAAAGGTCAAGAGGCATTAGTGGCAGCGCGTGCAGAATATCCGTTACGTGCTGATGTGGTTTCGCCATTTAATCTTGAACCTTATGAAAAATTAGAAGCACCAGTGGTGTCCGCAACAACAGCTCAAGATAAAGAACATGCGATCAAATTAATTGAAGAAGCTGGATTGAAATAATCCAAATATTGCGTGCGTGTATTTGAAAAAATTCACGCACGCGTTTACAATTCTCTAACAAAATTAACCGCTTGCGTGCGTGAACTGAAAAGTTCACATTCCTAAAAGGATTTAACTTTGCCTCGCAGACCGCCATTCTGGCTCACTTTACTTATCATCTTAATCGGGCTTCCGTTATGTTTGCCGTTTCTGTATGTCATTTTGCGTGCGACAGAAGTGGGATTAACGCGAAGTGTTGAGCTATTGTTTCGCCCTCGAATGGCTGAATTATTAAGCAATACAATGCTTTTAATGGTTTGTGTAACTATCGGTGCTATTTCACTTGGCACGTTTTGTGCTTTTTTACTTGAACGTTATCGCTTTTTCGGTAAAGCTTTTTTTGAAGTGGCGATGACGTTACCCCTTTGTATTCCCGCCTTTGTAAGTTGTTTTACTTGGATCAGCCTCACATTCCGCGTTGAGGGTTTTTGGGGAACAATTGGTATTATGACATTAAGTTCATTTCCTTTGGCTTATTTGCCCGTTTCCGCTATATTAAAAAGACTTGATCGTTCTCTTGAAGAAGTAAGCCTTTCGCTGGGTAAAAGCCCTGTGTATACCTTTTGGTATGTTATTTTCCCGCAACTTAAACCCGCCATTGGTAGTAGTATCTTACTGATTGCTTTACATATGTTGATCGAATTTGGTGCAGTGTCAATTTTAAATTATCAAACCTTTACCACTGCCATTTTCCAAGAATATGAAATGTCTTTTAACAACAGCACTGCTGCATTATTATCCGCCGTTTTAATGGCGATTTGTATACTTATTGTTTTTGGGGAAATTTTCTTTCGTGGAAAACAAACCCTTTACCACAGTGGAAAAGGTGTTACGCGTCCTTATCTCGTAAAAACACTTTCCTTTGGAAAACAATGTTTAACCTTCGGATTTTTCTCTAGCATATTCATTTTAAGCATTGGCGTGCCTGTGATTATGTTAATTTACTGGCTTATCGTGGGGACTTCACTTGAAAGTGCGGGCGATTTTTCAGAATTTTTATCGGCATTCAGCAATTCATTTATCATTTCAGGCTTAGGCGCATTGCTTACCGTAATGTGCGCCTTGCCATTAGTTTGGGCAGCTGTTCGTTACCGTAGTTATTTAACGATTTGGATCGACCGCTTGCCATATCTATTACACGCTGTGCCAGGCTTAGTCATTGCCTTATCATTAGTCTATTTTTCCATCCATTACGCTAACGACCTATATCAAACCTTTTTTGTGATTATCATTGCCTACTTTATGCTCTATTTGCCAATGGCACAAACTACATTAAGAGCGTCTTTAGAGCAACTTTCCGATCAAATTGAAAAAGTCGGACAAAGTCTTGGGCGAAACCCTTTCTATATTTTTCGCACCTTGACGCTACCAGCCATATTACCCGGTGTGGCAGCCGCATTTGCTTTGGTTTTTTTGAATTTAATGAAAGAGCTTACCGCGACGCTTTTGCTCACATCAAATGATATTAAAACCTTATCCATTGCTGTGTGGGAACATACCAGCGATGCACAATATGCTGCCGCCACCCCTTATGCGTTAATGCTCGTTCTTTTTTCGGGTATTCCTGTATTCTTATTGAAAAAATATGCGTTTAAATAAAATGATAAATAATCCGTTATTAACCGTTAAAAATCTCAATAAATTTTTTAATGAACAACAAGTTCTGCACGATATTTCATTCAGCTTACAACGCGGAGAAATCCTCTTTTTACTTGGATCTTCAGGCTGTGGCAAAACTACATTATTACGTGCCATTGCAGGTTTTGAACAACCCTCTAATGGAGAAATTTGGCTAAAAGAGCGGTTAATTTTTGGCGAGAATTTTAATCTTCCAACGCAACAACGTCATCTCGGTTATGTGGTGCAAGAGGGCGTACTTTTTCCTCACTTAAATGTCTATCGCAACATTGCTTACGGATTAGGCAATGGCAAAGGAAAAAATAGAGAAGAAAAAACGCGGATTGAACAAATAATGCAACTAACGGGTATTTTTGAACTGGCGGATCGCTTTCCACATCAACTTTCAGGCGGACAACAACAACGCGTAGCATTGGCGCGTGCTTTAGCCCCTAATCCAGAACTGATTTTATTAGACGAGCCTTTCAGTGCCTTAGACGAGCATCTTCGCCAACAAATTCGCCAAGAGATGCTCCAAGCACTTCGCCAAAGCGGTGCTTCCGCAATTTTCGTTACTCACGACCGTGATGAATCCTTACGCTACGCTGATAAAATCGCCATTATTCAGCAAGGTAAAATTTTACAAATCGATACGCCTCGCACCCTTTATTGGTCGCCTAATCATCTTGAAACAGCAAAATTTATGGGGGAAAGTATTGTTTTACCTGCAAATCTGATCGATGAAAATAACGCTCAATGCCAATTAGGCAATATTCCTGTAAAAAATAACTCAATCTCTCAAAAACAAGGTAAGATTTTGCTTCGTCCAGAACAATTTAGCCTGTTTAAAACATCGGAAAATCCAACCGCACTTTTCAATGGGCAAGTGAAACAAATCGAATTTAAAGGGAAAATTACCGCTGTTCAAATTGAAATTAATGGCTACGCAATATGGATTGAGAACATAATTTCCCCTGATTTATCTATTGGCGATAATTTGCCTGTTTATTTGCATAGAAAAGGGCTTTTTTATACCTAAAAATAAAGCCTTATCTTCACGATAAGGCTTATTTTTAAACAATATATTCAGAAAAAATTCGTTCAATATTTGATATTAAACAGTCTACACCTAAAATATTTTCCCCTTTCCACGCCTGTTGCAAAATCTCTGGAGAAAATTGCTGGCTTGCCAATTCAGCTAACGGCAAATAACTGATATGCCAAGGCTCCCGCCCCACTTTCTTATTAGACTGCATATTTATAAAAGGCAAAGCAAAATCAAAGTGCAGTAAATTTTCCGTAAGAAATTCACTCAATTCAAAAAAGTAGCCGCCTTTTTCATATTCCCAAGGCTCCAGTTGTAAAGATTGCCCTTGTGGCAAAAGATCAGGATCGAAAATATCCACTTCCGTCCCCCAATGATGACGGCTAGCTGCTGGCAATGCAGACCAACGTAAAATCGCCTGACATTTTTGCCAGTCATCTAATTGGTTCAAATCTAATGCCTTGCCTGCGTCATCGTGTACTTTTCTCTCGCCCTTAAATTTGCTGTTCCAAATAAGCTGTTGGCGTTCAAAATCACGAAAACTGCTCGCAGGCTGTAAATTAAAGCCATTTTTCGCCGCACTTTGTTGCAACCCTTGAAATGCGTTCACAACTTGCATTTGCAAAAAATGATTTGAGGAATGAGTTGTGGGTAAATTGACTAAATGCTCACGAGACTTTCCTGTAAGCATTTCTAGGGTTAATTTCATTTTAGCTATCCAATAAATTCACTAACATTTTGTGATAAATTTCACCGCACTTGCCAAGATCTTCCACGCTGACACATTCATTGACTTTATGAATAGTTGAATTTAACGGGCCAAATTCCACTACTTCAGCGCCCATCAATGCAATAAAACGACCATCTGACGTACCACCACCTGTTTCAGCTTGTGGCGTTATGCCTGTGATTTCCTCAATAGCGGAGGTTATCGAATCTAATAATTTACCTGGTTTTGTTAAAAAGGGTTTGCCTGATAAATTCCATTCAATACGATATTTCAAATTATGTTTTTCTAGCATTTCAGCCACTTTTTGCTTAATAATTTCATCCGTGACTTCTGTGCAATAACGCAAATTGAACTGAATATATAACTCGCCTGGAATCACATTATTACTTCCTGTGCCCGCATGAATATTAGCAATTTGTAGGCTTGTTGGTGGGAAAAATTCATTACCTTTATCCCATTGATAGGTCGTTAATTCTTGCAAAAATGGTGCTGCTTTATGGATTGGGTTTTCGGCTAAATGCGGATAGGCTACGTGTCCTTGAATACCTTGAATATAGAGATTTCCTGTAATTGAGCCGCGGCGACCATTTTTGACAACATCGCCTAAGTTTTTAGCACTTGATGGCTCGCCAACCACGCAATAAGTAATTTTTTCATCACGTGCCATTAACGTTTCAACCACACGCACAGTACCATCTTTTGCAGCCGCCTCTTCATCAGAGGTAATCAATAATGCAATAGTGCCCTTATGATTAGGATTTGCTTTTACGTATTCTTCTGCTGCCACAATCATTGCTGCAAGGGATCCTTTCATATCCGCCGCACCACGCCCATAAAGCATGCCATCAATAATCTCCGCAGAAAATGGCGGAGACGACCATTGATTTTCATCGCCAGTAGGCACAACATCCGTATGTCCTGCAAACGCAATAACTGGCTTACCCGTTCCGTGTTTTGCCCACAAATTCAGCGTATCATTAAAAGGCATCCATTCAATTTGAAAACCTAACTTTTCTAAACGTTCGGCAATAATTTGCTGACAGCCTTCGTCATTCGGGCTAATAGACGGGCGACGAATTAAATCTTGCGCCAACGAAACCACTTTTTCTTTCATAAAAACTCCTAAGAAAATAACCGCACTTTAAGCAAAAGCAGCCTGATATTCCTTTTCATTAAATCCAATTAATGCCTTCCCATCTTGTAAAATAATTGGGCGTTTAATTAAAGTTGGATTCTCAGCCAACACGGAAAGTGCGGTGGTTTTATCAAGAGAATTTTTAACTTGCTCATCCAAATTACGCCAAGTTGTACTGCGTTTATTCACTAACACATCCCAGCCAAATTGAGTTTCCGCTTGGGCTAAAAAATTCAAATCTAACCCATCAACACGGTAGTCGTGAAGTTTATGTTCTATATTGTGATCCGCCAGCCATTTCAACGCTTTCTTCACTGTATCGCAATTTTTAATACCGTAAACTGTAATCATATTTCACCTAAAAAAGAAAAATCCTCAATCTAATCAGACTGAGGATTTTAACCCTTATGCTACTTCATCTCAAATGAATTAACCTAACAACTTATTGATACGTTTAATAAACGCAGCTGGATTTTCCAAAGATCCGCGCTCTGCTAACATAGCTTGTTCAAGTAATAATTCCACCCAATCAGCAAATTCAGTTTCATCTGCAATATCAGCCACTTTTTTCACTAAATGGTGTTCTGGATTCAGTTCAAATGTGTATTTTACTTCTGGTACAGGTTGCCCTGCGGCTGCAAACAATTTCGCCATTTGGGTCGTCATTTGATCGTTATCCGTAGAAACCACCGCTGGTGTATCTGTTAAATTGTGAGTTAAACGCACCGTTTTCACACGTTCGCCAAGCAAGTTTTTCACACGCTCAATAAAACTACCAAAGGCTTTATCTTGTTGTTTTTGTGTTTCAGATTCTTTATCCGCTAAATCGCCTAAATCCAAATCTGCTTTTGTAATACTTTGTAATTGTTTACCATCGAATTCAGTTAAATAGCTTAACATCCATTCATCAATGCGATCGGAAAGCAACAAAACCTCAATGCCTTTTTTATTGAATAATTCCAAGTGTGGGCTATTTTTCGCTGCAACATAGCTGTCCGCTGTAATGCAATAGATAGCTTTTTGCCCCTCTTTCATACGCAAGATGTAATCTTCTAAAGAGACAGTTTGCTCGCTACCATCATTATGTGTCGAAGCAAAACGCAATAACTTCGCGATAGTTTCTTTGTTAGCAAAATCTTCTGCAGGGCCTTCTTTTAAGACTAAACCAAACTCTTTCCAGAATTGAAGATATTTTTCTGCATCATCTTTTGCTAATTTTTCTAGCATTTGTAATGAACGCTTAGTTAATGCTTTGCGTAATGCAGCCGTAATTTTGTTATCCTGTAAAATTTCACGAGATACATTTAATGGCAAGTCATTGCTATCGATTAAACCACGCATAAAACGTAGATAATTCGGCATAAATTGCTCAGCATCATCCATAATAAATACACGTTGAACATAAAGTTTTAAGCCGTGTTTATGTTCGCGATTAAATAAATCCCAAGGTGCTTTAGCAGGCACATAAAGCAAACTAGTATATGCTTGATTTCCTTCAACTTTGTTATGCGCCCAAGTCACAGGATCAGCAAAATCGTGGCTTAAGTGTTTGTAAAACGCTTTGTATTCCTCATCGGAAACATCATTTTTAGAACGCGTCCAAAGCGCATCGGATTTATTAATTTTCTCCCATTTTTCACCGCACTCTTTGCCTTCATCATCGTATTCTTTCGTCAGCATTTCCACTGGCAAGCCAATATGGTCAGAATATTTACCGATAATTTCACGCAAACGCCATTCGTTTAAAAATTCTTTTTCATCTTCGCGTAAATGTAAAATCACATCTGTACCACGAGATTTTTTCTCAATATCCGCCACAGAATATTCGCCTTCACCCGCAGATTCCCAAAGTACGGCTTTATCCGCCTCTTCGCCAGCTGCTCTGGTTTTTACAGTCACTTTATCTGCCACAATAAAAGCTGAATAAAAACCCACACCAAATTGCCCAATAAGCTGGCTATTTTTTGCTTGATCTTGACCAAGTGCGGTTAAAAATTCTTTTGTTCCTGATTTTGCAATCGTACCCAAATGATCGATGACTTGCTCACGGGTCATGCCAATGCCGTTATCGCTAATTGTGATAGTGCCTTTATCCGCATCAAAGCTAACACGCACACGCAAGTCGCCATCGCCTTCATATAAAGCAGGGTTGGAAAGTGCTTTAAAGCGTAATTTATCTGCTGCATCAGAAGCATTAGAAATCAATTCACGTAAGAAAATTTCTTTGTTAGAGTACAAAGAATGAATCATTAATTGGAGTAGTTGTTTGACTTCAGATTGGAAGCCGCGAGTTTCTTGATTTTGTGACATAATTTTTTTCTTTCATAAAGATAAAAATTGAACGTCACAGATATAAGAATAAAAAGAAAGATTTCAAGGGGAAAACCAAAGTGCGGTGAATTTTCACCGCACTTTTATCAGGCTAGTATCAATTACTCTTTTCTTTCCTTCACATTTTCAACCCAGCGTTCTATTAATCGTTTCGCTTCTTGCTCCGAACCAAATTTGATGAAATCAATATCAAGTAATTTAAGTTTTGCTGGCTCTGAAAGATGTGGATACGCTTTGGCATGAATATTTGTTGGCAGTTGGTAAGAATCCGCCTCACGCCAATGAATTTCTTGGGCTTCAGCAGAAAGAACAAAATCGACAAAGCGTTTAGCATTATCTAAATTTCGTCCATTTTTAATGATACTGACTGCCCCTAACGTATAGCCTGTGCCTTCGCAAGGTAAAGCACCAATAACTGGCGCACCTTTATCCTTTTCACGCACATAAGTATGCATAAAACCAATATCAACAGCGGCTGCGCCCGTAGAAATATTAGCCGTTGCTAATCCAGTTTTCGTGTATTGAGCAATGTTTTTGTCAAGTTCTTTCAAATAAGCAAAGGCTTTATCTTCGCCCATAATTTCAATTAAAGTTGTAAGAATAGTGTAGCCAGTGCCCGATACTCGAGGATCTGGATATTGAATTAACCCTTTAAATTCTGGTTTTAATAAATCAGCATAACATTGAGGTTTCGCGATATTTTTTTCAGCTAGCAGTTTTTCATTCATCCCAATGCCAAGCTCCATAAGATAAATAATCGACGTAGTATCGCCACGTTGTTCCGTGAGCTTTTTGAATTGAGGCATAATTTCTTTTTGCAGAGGCGAACGATAAGTTTCTAACAAACCTGCATCTCGTGCTTGAAAGTGCGGTTCCAATGTACCGCCATACCACACGTCTGCTTGTGGATTTTCTTTTTCAGCTTTGATTTTGCCTAATACAGTCCCAGTGCTATTACGCACAAACTGAGTGTCCACATTATATTTTTTGCTAAAAGCGCGAGCGACTTTTTCACAAGTCGTGTTTTGGACGCTGCAATACAGCACTAATTTGCCTTCTGCTTGAGCAGGGGTTGATAAACTTAATCCTAATAAGCCGCAACCAAGCACGCTGGAAAGTGCGGTCAATTTAAAAGAATTTTTTAAAGAAAAAGAGAGTGTCATGATGCATCCTTACTTATATGAATACAGAAAAAAGTAAGTCAGCCCTTTAAGTAAGAAGGAGAGATTAGTTTCCTACGCCAGTGCTAACTGTTTCAGGTTCACGGGTATTTTCTCAGCGATGTCCGCACCCCGACTAACCGTGAATCAATATAAGTTGTAATACTATTTTTGTAAAGTCGGATAAGTTTATGATTTTCTTGATTGTGATATAAAAAAATTAGACTTATAATTCCTGTAAATTTGAACAGATAAAAATTTCATCATGGATATTTCTGAATTACTTGACGGACTTAACGATAAACAACGCGAAGCCGTAGCTGCTCCTCTTGGTAATCACTTAGTGCTAGCTGGTGCAGGCTCTGGCAAAACGCGTGTATTGACACACCGTATCGCTTGGTTAATTGCGGTAGAAAATATTTCTGAAGGCAGTATTATGGCGGTAACGTTTACCAATAAAGCGGCAGCAGAAATGCGTCATCGTATTCAATCTACCCTTGCCAAACACGCACAACATCAATTATTTGGTATGTGGATTGGAACCTTTCATAGCATTGCCCATCGTTTATTGCGAGCCCACCATTTAGATGTAGGATTGCCACAGGATTTCCAAATTTTGGATTCAGAAGATCAACTTCGTTTAATTAAACGGTTATTAAAATTACATAATTTTGATGAAAAAGCTTTTCCGCCGAAACAGGCTTGTTGGTACATCAATAACAAAAAAGATGAAGGCTTGCGACCAAACGACATTGAAGATTTTAATGATCGTCAAGAGCGTGAATGGATTAAAATTTATCAGATCTATCAAGACACTTGCGATCGCGCAGGATTGGTCGATTTTGCTGAATTATTAATTCGGGTCTATGAATTATTTGAGAAAAAACCATTAATTTTGCAACTTTATCAACAACGTTTTCAGCATATTTTGGTGGATGAATTTCAAGACACCAATAAAATTCAATATAAATGGATCAAAATTCTCGCAGGAAAAACAGGCAAAGTAATGATTGTGGGCGATGATGATCAATCTATTTATGGTTGGCGTGGTGCACAAATCGAAAATATCCAGAAATTCTTAAAAGATTTCAAAGCAGAAACCATTCGCCTTGAACAAAACTATCGTTCTACCGCTAATATCCTAAACAGCGCAAATGAATTGATTGCAAACAATAGTGATCGTCTCGGTAAAAATTTATGGACAGAGGGTGAAAAAGGCGATCCCGTGGGCATCTATGCTGCCTTTAATGAATTAGACGAAGCAAAATTCGTTGCTTCACAAATTCAGGATTGGGTAGAAAATGGCGGAAAACTTGATGATTGCGCTGTACTTTATCGTAGTAATAGCCAATCACGGGTTATTGAAGAAGCCTTAATTCGTTGTCAAATTCCATACCGTATTTATGGCGGTATGCGTTTCTTCGAACGCCAAGAAATTAAAGATGCGTTAGCCTATCTTCGTTTGATTAATAATCGTCAAGATGATGCGGCTTTTGAGCGTGTAATTAATACGCCAACCCGTGGCATTGGCGACCGCACTTTAGATATATTGCGTAACTTAACACGCGAACGCCAAATTACCTTATGGCAAGCAGTACAAGTCGCAACACAAGAAAATATGTTGGCTGGGCGAGCCTCAACAGCATTATTACGTTTCCAGGAATTAATTAATTCACTACAACTTGATACCGCAGAAATGCCGCTTTTCGCACAAACTGATTTTGTGATTAAACATTCGGGTTTATATGAAATGTATCAACAAGAAAAAGGCGAAAAAGGCGAAGTGCGTATTGAAAACTTGGAAGAATTAGTTACCGCAACCCGTGAATTTATCAAACCTGATGATGCGGAAGAAATGACCGAACTCACTGCCTTTTTAACTCACGCTTCCTTAGAAGCTGGCGAAGAACAAGCCTCGCCGCATCAATCTTGTGTAGAAATGATGACGTTACACTCTGCGAAAGGCTTAGAATTTCCTCGTGTATTTATGGTGGGCGTAGAAGAAGGATTATTCCCAAGTTTTCGTTCTTTTGAAGAACCCAGACGTTTAGAAGAAGAACGTCGTTTAGCTTATGTTGGTATTACTCGCGCGAAGAAAAAACTGACCATCTCTTATGCGGAAAGCCGTCGGTTATATGCAAAAGAAGAACGCCATTTACCATCACGTTTTATCGCAGAATTACCGAGAGAATGTATCCAAGAAATTCGTTTACGAGGGACTGTCACGCGTGCAATGAATCTAACAAAAGTCGGTTCATTGTCGAATACCAGTGCGGTCGAAAATGAATGGAAAATGGGTCAAAAAGTCAAACATGAAAAATTCGGTTTTGGCACAGTCATTAATGTCGAAGGATCAGATAACAATACTCGCCTCCAAATTGCCTTCCAAGCACAAGGGATTAAATGGCTCATTGCACATTTGGCAAAACTGGAAAAAGTACGGTAGAATCCAAGAGAGTTTTACTTCTACCGATTAATTTCTTTGAAAAGTGCGGTGAATTTTTACCGCACTTTTATTATCTACGAGTGATGGAATGTTTAAATTTGTATTCAAACGAATCTTAATGGTGATCCCTACTTTTATTGCCATTACTTTTATTACCTTTGCCCTTGTGCATTTTATTCCCGGTGATCCTGTGGAAATTATGATGGGGGAACGTGGCTTAACGGCAGAAGTACATCAACAAATGCTGCACCAATTGGGTTTAGATTTACCTCTTTATCAGCAATATTTCCACTATATTGGCAATGTAATTCAAGGGGATTTCGGTGCATCGTTCCGCACTCAACAACCTGTTCTTAGTGAATTTTTTACGCTTTTTCCTGCTACCGCTGAATTAGCATTTTTTGCGTTATTTTGGTCATTATTAGGTGGCGTTATTTTAGGCACAATTGCCGCAGTAAAAAAAGACAGTTGGATTTCTCACACCGTTACAGCTGCCTCGCTCACAGGTTATTCTATGCCGATTTTCTGGTGGGGTTTAATTTTAATTTTATATGTTTCGCCACAACTCGGTTTGCCACAAGGTGGACGTTTAGATAATGAATTTTGGATCGATACACCAACAGGATTTATGCTTATTGATAGCTGGCTTTCAGGTGTTTCTGGTGCCTTCGAAAATGCAGTGAAATCCTTAATTCTTCCTGCAATAGTCCTAGGCACCGTTCCTCTCGCCATTATTACGCGTATGACACGATCTGCGATGTTGGAAGTATTAGGCGAAGATTACATTCGCACGGCTAAAGCAAAAGGTTTAAGCTATACTCGAATTGTTATTGTTCACGCATTGCGTAATGCGTTAATTCCTGTTGTCACTGTGGTGGGATTAATTGTAGGTCAATTGCTTTCTGGTGCAGTTCTCACAGAAACCATTTTCTCTTGGCCGGGGATTGGAAAATGGATTATTGATGCCATTCAAGCCCGTGATTATCCTGTGTTGCAAGGTTCTGTACTGATTATTGCGACGATTATTATTGTGGTAAATTTAACCGTCGATTTACTTTACGGCGTGGTCAATCCGCGTATCCGTCATTAATTGTAGGAGAAATTATGTCTGACACGCCTTTAACTTTCGTGCCAAAAACACCCTTACAAGAATTTTGGTTTTACTTTAAACAAAATCGTGGCGCGCTAATTGGTTTAATTTTTATTTTGATTGTTGCCTTAATCAGCATTCTCGCGCCTTATATTGCACCTTTTGATCCAACAGAACAAAATCGTACCGCACTTTTACTGCCACCCGCTTGGTATGAGGGCGGAAATCCTGCTTATTTACTCGGCACAGACGATATTGGACGAGATATTCTTTCGCGTATTATTTATGGAACGCGAATTTCCGTCTTTGCGGGATTTATCATCGTATTACTATCTTGCGCCTTTGGTACCAGCCTTGGCTTGATTTCTGGCTATTATGGCGGCGTGCTAGATACAATTATCATTCGCCTAATTGATATTATGCTCGCAATTCCAAACTTACTTTTGACAATTGTAGTCGTCTCTATTTTAGAGCCATCACTCGCCAATGCCACTTTAGCGATCGCCGTGGTATCGATTCCTAGCTATGTACGTTTAACTCGAGCAGCCGTGATGAATGAAAAAAATCGTGATTATGTGACTTCATCTAAAGTGGCTGGCGCAGGTATTTTACGCCTCATGTTTATTGTGATTTTACCAAACTGTTTAGCCCCTTTAATTGTGCAAATGACAATGGGCATTTCCAATGCAATCTTAGAACTTGCGACACTTGGTTTCTTAGGCATTGGTGCAAAACCGCCAACACCAGAACTTGGCACAATGCTTTCCGAAGCACGTGGTTTTATGCAAGCGGCAAACTGGTTAGTTACAATTCCCGGTTTAGTTATTTTATCTTTGGTGCTTGCTTTCAACTTAATGGGCGATGGCTTGCGTGATGCACTTGATCCAAAACTCAAACAATAGGAAAACAGAATGGCATTATTAGACGTAAAAGAACTTTCTGTTCACTTTGGCGATAAAAAAACGCCATTTAAAGCAGTGGATCGCATCAGCTATCAAGTTGCACAAGGCGAAGTGCTTGGCATTGTGGGAGAATCGGGTTCCGGTAAATCCGTAAGTTCCCTCGCTATTATGGGATTAATTGATCATCCTGGGCGTGTATCGGCAGAATCCTTGCAATTTGAAAACACAAATTTGCTTACTTTAGATCATAAAGCCAAACGTCAGCTTATTGGTGCTGATGTTGCGATGATTTTCCAAGATCCGATGACAAGTTTGAATCCTGCTTATACTGTGGGTTTCCAAATTATGGAAGCGTTAAAAACTCACGAGGGCGGCACAAAAAGGGCGAGAAAAGACCGCACTTTAGAGCTTTTAAGATTGGTCGGTATTCCAGATCCTGAATCTCGAATGAATGTTTATCCCCATCAGCTTTCTGGCGGTATGAGCCAACGTGTGATGATTGCGATGGCAATTGCCTGCAGACCTAAATTATTGATTGCTGACGAGCCAACCACCGCATTGGACGTGACTATTCAAGCACAAATTATGGAACTCTTACTTGAATTGCAAAAGAAAGAATGTATGTCCCTAATTTTGATTACTCACGATCTAGCACTTGTGGCAGAAGCGGCAGATCGAATTATCGTGATGTATGCTGGACAAATCGTTGAAGAAGGCACCGCAAAAGATATTTTCCGCGATCCAAAACATCCTTACACGCAAGCCTTGTTACGTTCATTACCAGAATTTGCAGAAGGAAAATCTCGCTTAGCGTCATTACAAGGTGTAGTACCTGGAAAATACGATCGCCCAACAGGCTGCTTATTAAATCCTCGTTGCCCTTATGCCACTGAATACTGCCGCCAAGTTGAACCTCTATTGCATCAGATCGGTTCGCGTAAAGTAAAATGCCATACTCCGCTGAACGAGCAAGGCAATCCTGTTGAATATCAAGGAGCTTAATAATGACGAATGAAATAAAAGAAAATGCGCCATTATTAAATGCGATTGGCTTGAAAAAATATTACCCAGTGAAAAAAGGCTTGTTTGCAAAACCACAGCAAGTGAAAGCGTTAGATGGTGTCTCTTTTCAGCTTGAACGCGGTAAAACTTTAGCTGTCGTGGGGGAATCTGGTTGTGGAAAATCAACGCTAGGTCGTTTATTGACAATGATTGAACAACCAACCGAAGGCGAGCTGTATTACAAAGGGCATAATTTTTTAGAAAATGATTCTGAAACAAAAGCACTACGTCGTAAAAAAATTCAGATTGTTTTCCAAAATCCTTATGCATCATTAAATCCACGCAAAAAAATTGGTTCAATTTTGGAAGAACCATTGCTCATCAATACAAAACTTTCTGCCAAAGAACGGCGAGAAAAAGTTTTATCGATGATGGAAAAAGTGGGATTGCGAGCTGAATTTTATGAGCGTTATCCCCATATGTTTTCAGGTGGACAACGCCAACGCATCGCCATTGCACGTGGATTAATGTTAGATCCCGATGTCGTTGTTGCCGATGAACCTGTTTCTGCATTAGATGTTTCAGTGCGTGCACAAGTACTGAATTTAATGATGGATTTACAAGATGAATTAGGCTTGTCTTACGTGTTCATTTCACACGATCTTTCTGTGGTAGAACATATCGCTGATGAAGTGATGGTAATGTATCTAGGTCGTTGTGTTGAAAAAGGAACAACAGAGCAAATCTTCTCTAATCCTCAACATCCTTATACCAAAGCGTTACTTTCAGCGACGCCACGTTTGTCACCAAACTTGCGCCGTGAGCGTATAAAGCTGACGGGCGAATTGCCAAGTCCGATTAATCCGCCCAAAGGCTGTGCATTTAATCCTCGTTGTTGGAAAGCGACAGAAAAATGCCGTGAAAATCAACCGCACTTAGCGCAACATACTGATGGCAAATTAATCGCTTGTTTCCATATTGATTAAATTCATTTTGTCAGACTGATAAATAGGCTTATTTTTTCTCTCGCCAATAAGTTGCAAATCGAGGTTTTCCATTATTCGTAAGGCCTCGATATTTATAAGTAATTACAGATCCTATCGGAGGGGGATTTTCTCGTTCGTTTAAGTTAAAACCCGAACCGATTTTAAATTCTCCCCGATGATTTTTACAAGTTAAAGCACCCATCACATTTTCAAATTGTCCTTTGCCTTTATGGTGTGCAATGACTGTACATTCTTCATCTCGTGCTGTTTTTAATTTTAAAATTTGTGAGCTTCGCTTACGTTCATAAGGTGCATTGGGGTTGCGTACAACAACGCCCTCGCCTTGCAAATTTTCGACTTGTGCAAGAAATTGATATAAATGGGTTTTATCTTTAACAGGAATTTGCTCAATAATTTCAATATAAGTTGTGGGATGTTCGACTAAATACGCTTTCAATTTAGCTAAACGCTCAAATAAATTCCCCTCTGCATCAGGCACATCAAAAACATACAATTTAAGTTTTTCCCAACCCTCGCCTTTGAAAGATTTTGTGATGGATGAAATTTCCTCAAAATGATTTCGCTCACTAAATAATTCGCCATCAATCGCAAAAGGCGGAAAATCCTTAATGAAATAAGCGGGCGGCGATAAAGGTTGCCCTTGTCGGGTTAATAATTGCTTTCCATTCCAATAACCGCGTACGCCATCTAACTTTTCAGACATCACCCAACCCTCTATGGGTTGATTATTGTAGGTATGAAGAAGCATTAAATCTGAGTTAGCAAAAGCAAAAGAACTCGCCAAGAAAAGTAACAAAGTGCGGTAAAATTTCATTGTGTTTTTGAAAATTAAAAGGCTAATAAGTTTACGCAAGATAAACATATCTTGAAAAATCTCCAACCACTCAAACTTATTTTTTCGATCTAAGTCGCAAAAAATCATCATTTCATCGAAAAAAGATGAATTTTTATTTACGCTAGCGAAGAATCTTCATCTGCTATACAATGCCATCGCGATTTTATGCTAAAAGGAGCAATCAATGTATTTAGATCAAATCAAAGCAGAACTTGTGGAAGCACAAGATGTGTTAAACAAATTTATTGCTGATGAAAATAACATTAAATTAATTCAAGAAGCCGCATTATTAATTTCCAACAGTTTCAAGCAAGGCGGAAAAGTGCTTTCTTGTGGTAATGGCGGTTCGCACTGTGATGCGATGCATTTTGCAGAAGAATTAACTGGTCGTTATCGTGAAAATCGCCCTGGTTATCCCGCTATTGCGATTTCAGATGCAAGCCATTTAAGCTGTGTAAGTAATGATTTTGGCTATGAATATGTATTTTCACGCTATGTTGAAGCGGTGGGTCAAAAAGGCGATGTATTATTCGGTTTATCAACTTCAGGCAATTCAAAAAATATCTTAAATGCTATTGAAGCGGCAAAAGCAAAAGGAATGAAAGTGATTGCGATGACAGGCAAAGATGGCGGAAAAATGGCAGGATTAGCAGATGTTGAAATTCGCGTACCCCATTTCAGTTATGCAGATCGTATTCAAGAAATCCATATCAAAGTCATTCATATTTTAATGATGTTAATTGAGTTTGAAATGGCAAAACAAGCCTAAAGTGCGGTTGATTTCAATCAAGTTTTTAAAATCCCAAATTTTTTTGGGATTTTTTATTAATAGCATTTGCATAATTATGCATAAAAATGTAATATTTTTTCATCTTATAAAGCATAGAGAAGAAAAATGGCTATTCGTGTTAAAAATCTCAATTTCTTTTACGGTTCATCACAAGCGTTATTTGATATTAACCTTGAAGCTGAAGAGGGCGATACCGTTGTGTTGCTGGGCCCAAGTGGCGCAGGCAAAAGCACATTAATTCGCACATTAAATTTGTTAGAAGTGCCAAAATCTGGCGAATTAAGCATTACAAACAATGAATTTAATTTATCCAATGCAATGGCAAATCCCAAAGCAATCAGACAATTACGCCAAGATGTAGGAATGGTGTTTCAACAATATCATCTTTGGCCGCACTTAACGGTAATTGAAAACTTAATTGAAGCACCAATGAAAGTGCGTGGTGTGAGTGAAAATGAAGCGAAAACTGATGCAATGGAATTGTTAAAACGTTTACGTTTAGAACAACTTGCTGATCGCTTTCCATTACATTTGTCAGGTGGGCAACAACAACGTGTTGCAATAGCGCGCGCACTGATGATGAAGCCACAAGTTCTATTATTTGATGAACCAACGGCTGCACTAGATCCAGAAATTACAGCGCAAGTTGTAGATATTATTAAAGAATTACAAGAAACTGGCATTACGCAAGTGATTGTGACCCACGAAGTCAATGTGGCGCAAAAAGTGGCGACAAAAGTCGTCTATATGGAACAAGGTAAAATCGTCGAAATGGGATCGGCTGATTGCTTTGAAAATCCAAAAACGGAACAATTTAAACACTATCTTTCTCACTAGAAAATAAGGAGCTTACGATGAAAAAAACATTATTAACTGCCATTTTATTGGGGTCATCTATTGCTGCAAGCGCACAAGAACTCACTTTTGCAATGGAACCTAGCTATCCACCATTTGAAACCACAAATGAAAAAGGCGAAATTATCGGCTTTGATGTTGATGTGGCGAATGCAATTTGTCAAGAAATTCAAGCAACTTGTAAATTTAAGAGCGAATCCTTTGATGCGTTAATTCCAAATTTAAAAGCAAAACGTTTTGATGCTTCAATTTCCGCTATTGATATTACTGATGCTCGTGCAAAACAGGTTTTATTCTCTGATGCGTATTACGACAGCACTGCAAGCTATGTTGCGCTTAAAGGCAAAACGACCTTAGAAAGTGCAAAAAATATAGGCGTTCAAAATGGAACCACATTCCAACAATACACAGTAGCTGAAACCAAGCAATATAGTCCAAAATCCTATTCAAATTTACAAAATGCCATTTTAGACTTAAAGAGCGGTCGGATTGATATTATTTTTGGCGATACCGCAGTGCTTTCCGATATGATTTCCAAAGAGCCAGAAATTCAATTTATAGGCGAAAAAGTAACCAATAAAAAATATTTTGGTAACGGGATAGCGATTGCAATGCACAAATCAAACAAAGATTTGGCTGCACAATTAAACAAAGGTTTAGCCGCAATTAAAGCGAATGGCGAATACCAAAAAATCTATGATAAATGGATGACAAAATAATTTATGTTTTCTGATTTTCTTTCTTTAATGTTTACTGCTGCCCTAATGACTTTAGGGCTTGCGGTCTGTTCATTGATCTTAGGCTTATTTTTAAGCCTTATTTTTGCCGCACTTGAAGCAAATCGTTTTGTTGGCAAGCCGATGACAGTATTTGTGGCATTATTACGTGGTTTACCCGAAATTATTGTTGTATTACTTGTCTATTTTGGTTCTACTGAATTAGTAGAAATGCTAACAGGAGAATACATTGAATTTGGGGCATTTGGCTGTGGTGTGTTTGCGCTTTCTCTTATTTTTGCAGCTTATGCTTCACAAACATTACGCGGCGCAATTCAAGCCATACCAAAAGGACAATGGGAATCAGGTGCAGCGTTAGGTTTAAGCAAAAGTTATACGTTCATTCATATTGTCATGCCACAAGTATGGCGTCACGCTTTACCAGGTTTAAGCAATCAATGGCTTGTATTACTAAAAGACACAGCATTAGTTTCATTAATCGGCGTAGATGATTTGATGCGCCAAGCGGATCTGATTAATGCCAATACACATCAACCTTTTACTTGGTACGGTATTGCTGCGTTAATTTATTTAGCGGTAACATTAATTAGCCAAGTTGGTATTCGAAAATTAGAGCTGCGTTTTACTCGTTTTGAAAGGGGTGTGAAATAATGTTTCAAGAATATTTAAGCGTGATCGCACAAGGGATCCCAACAAGTTTACTACTTACTGTCGTATCCTTACTGATTGCTTTCTTTTTAGCCTTATTTCTTACTTTTTTACTTTCAATGGAAAATAAATGGGTAAAAAGAGCGGTTAATTTATACCTTACTTTATTCACAGGCACGCCACTGTTAGTACAGTTCTTTTTAATTTATGCAGGACCCGGTCAATTCCAATGGATTATTGACAGCCCATTATGGTTTGTCTTATCCAATGCGTGGTTCTGTGCTGCATTAGCTTTAGCACTAAACAGTGCAGCTTATTCCACCCAATTATTTCACGGTGCAGTAAAAGCCATTCATAAAGGACAATGGGAAAGTTGTGCAGCGTTAGGATTAAGCCGATTACAGACACTCAAAATCTTAATTCCCTACGCTTTAAAACGCGCATTGCCGTCTTACAGTAACGAAATTATTTTGGTATTTAAAGGCACGGCGTTAGCTTCCACCATTACCATTATGGATATTATGGGTTACGCTCGCCAACTTTATGGTACAGAATATGATGCACTGACAATTTACGGCATTGCGGGTGGTATCTATTTAATTATCACAGGCATTGCGACTTTATTACTACGTAAATTAGAGAAAAAAGTATTGGCATTTGAACGTTTTGAAGTAAGCAAAGCATAAAGTGCGGTAAAATTTTTAGTGATTTTTAAATCCCAACCTAGGTTGGGATTTTTTAATTGAAAAGTAAAAGCTACTTCGTCACATCTTTGCCTTGTGCTATACCTTGCCAAAATATAGTATTAACGAGGAAAATAATGAATTTTGAGCAAATTATAGAACAACGTATTAAAGCCCTAAAAGAAGCCCATATCAGTAATCAAATTGAAGGAGCAGATATGGGCGTAGCACATTTTCTACTATGCTTGAAAGAGCTAGCGCACCGATTACCAATGAAGAATTTGAACGACAAGAACTATTATTGGTTAAACAATTATTCACCCAATAAAAAAGACTACCTTAGCGTGAAATCGAATCTCTGATCATTTAATATTAATTACTACAGGTTGTATATAGTAATTTGTTAAAAGCACGTTAATTTTATATATCTCAAAATCAAAAAAGGATAAACGTGATGACAAACAAACAAAATTTCAGTGGAGAATATACAGAGGTAAACTCAGACAATTATTATACCCTAAAAGGACAATTGAAAACTGAATCAGAATCTATGCAAGAAGGCATCAATAAGGCAAAAGAGACATTTAAAAAGGATGTAGAAAAATACAGCGAGTTATCAGAATTGCGAAATTTGATCGAGGGAGAAATCCCTGCTGCAAACAGTACATTTAATTCTCGAAATACTGCGTATACTACATTGCAAAACAAAATGAATAGTACAAGTTCAAACAGTCAAAAACTGAAAGCCGAAGATGTACAGAAAGCCAAAGAAGCCAAAGAAAAAGCTGAAGCAAATTTGAATAAGCTAAAGGTTCGTCGTAGCGAATTAGAAACTAAACATAGCATAACGATGACATCTGATGCGGCAAATAATAACGATTCAGAGAAAAATAAAAAAGAACTCGAAGAAATTGAGAAAAAACTGACCGCACTTGATGCTCAACTTGTTACAGATGAAGGAAATCTAAAAGAAAAACAAATAGCTCAAAATAAAATTGTTTCAGTATGATTAGCCTTTCTGGCGCTGCTGATACCAATAACGGTGTGGGTGCTGCAACTGGGGTAAGTTTTGGGTTTTAGCCTATTGAAATAATCCAAAAATAAATAACGGTGATTGTTTTAAACGATCACCGTTAAATTAAAGTGTTTTATAAAAAGATTTTTGTATTCTAAAAATTAGAATCCATAACCCACGCCAACTTTCGCGCCATAATTATTAACTTTGGTACTATCAAAATTACCTAAACGATTGTATTCAACACCGCCATTTGCATACCAGTTGCCATCTAATTTATATTTCGCACCTGCTACAACCCCATAGCCGAGCTTAATATCAGAAGAACTTTTAAACTTTTGTTCTGCACGGTTAGTGTATTTAAATTGATTAGCCGCTATACGAGCACCAACATAAGGTTGCACTTTAGAATTTGTATCAAAATCATAAAATACCGAAGTACCTAAACCTTGAATTTTTGTGCCATCAACTTTTCCGTGATGAGTATAATCACCCGCAACGCGTGTATTTCCTACTTTATAACCCACGGATACGCGAGGTTCAACTCTTGTATTGTTACTGCCGTTGGCTTTGGTTCGAGATAAACCGACATCGCCTTCAGCATAAATATTCGCATTTGCAACAGAAGCAAAGGTAAATGCACCAACAATAACTGCTAATAAAGCTTTTTTCATTTGGATAACTCCTTTATTTATTGAATAAACTGGAAAAATATATCACAAAATTATTCGTCTTCATCGACAAAAATTAATTTTCCCTTACATTTTTTACACAAATATTCGATGTTTTCTTTCATTATTTTGTTATGCCGACGAATACTTAGAAAATGGGTTTGGCACGCACAACGATATTCAAAGGTTTTACCTTGCACATTTTTTATATCAAATTGATGACAGGTATCTGCAGGCAGTTTAAAAATTTCATTCATTACAAATTGCCATTCTTTCCCGTGTGGTTTTACGCGACCAAACATTTTATACACAATCAAATGCGCAAGCTCGTGTGGCACGACTTGTCGAATAAATTCATCTGTATTTTCTAATAACAAAGTGCGGTTAAATTTTATTTGATTTTTTTGCAGATAAGCCACGCCTGCCTTTATACCACGTAAATCATAATTTACCTCAGGCATTGTAAATTTTCGCTTAAAATAAGCCCCTGCAAGTAGCAAAGACTGATTCAATTTGCGTTGCACTTGCATTTTTAAGTGACGGAATGGAATTAATGATATTGATGTCATAGGTAAAAGCAAAAACCGCTAGATAAGCGGCTTTTATATGATAGAATGATCAGTGGCTGGTCAGGTGTTGTCATTACCTGACTGGGGGGGCAGGTAATGCAATCATCTCGATCAGTTTGTTTTAACACTGATTGGGAGACAAAATTGATGAAAATTATCTTTATAATCGTCATCATATTTATTGTGTTACTGTATAGCTCGCCAGCTTGGTAACACTTATCAGTCAAGGCAACAAGATACCTTGTTACCTTTCCAATATAAGCCTTTCAAACTAAAAATTCAAGCCTATTATTTTAAACCTGCCGCAATACGTAATTCTTCTGCGCGATCCACTTTTTCCCAAGGGAATTGCTCACGACCGAAATGGCCATAAGCTGCCGTTTCACGATAGATTGGTTGAATTAAATCTAACATTTTAATTAAGCCATAAGGACGTAAATCAAAAAATTCACGAACTAATGACACTAATAATTCATTTGCAACTTTGCCAGTTCCAAAGGTTTCAACCATGATAGATGTTGGATCAGCCACACCAATCGCATAAGAAAGTTGGATTTCACAACGATCTGCCAGACCTGCTGCCACAATATTTTTTGCGACATAACGTGCAGCATAAGCCGCAGAACGATCAACTTTAGATGGATCTTTTCCTGAGAATGCGCCACCACCGTGACGAGCGGCACCACCGTAAGTATCGACAATAATTTTACGACCAGTTAAACCACAATCGCCCATTGGCCCACCGATAACAAAACGACCAGTCGGGTTAATGAAGAATTTTGTTTCTTTAGAAAGCCATTCACTTGGTAATACAGGTTTGATAATTTCTTCCATCACACCTTCGTGTAAATCTTTTTGGTTAACTTCTTCAGAATGTTGAGTAGAAAGCACAACCGCATCCACACCAACAATTTTATTATCTTCATATTTTAAAGTAACTTGGCTTTTCGCATCTGGGCGTAACCAAGCTAATTTACCGCTTTTACGCACTTCAGCTTGTTTTTCCATTAAACGATGTGCATAAGTAATAGCTGCAGGCATTAATACATCCGTTTCATTGGTGGCATAACCAAACATAATACCTTGGTCGCCTGCGCCTTGATCTAATGGATTTTCACGATCAACGCCTTGGTTAATATCTACAGATTGTTTACCAATCGCATTAAGCACTGCACAAGAATGGCCATCAAAACCCATTTCAGAATGTTCATAACCAATATCACAAATCACTTTACGCGTTAAATTCTCAATATCGACCCATGCTGATGTGGTAATTTCACCACCCACCAATGCCATACCGGTTTTTACGTAGGTCTCACAAGCTACGCGTGCTTTTGGATCTTGTTTTAGGATTTCATCAAGTACTGCATCAGAAATTTGATCGGCAATTTTATCTGGATGCCCTTCAGAGACAGATTCGGATGTAAATAAATAGCTAGACATATTTTCTCTCTTTTTCTTTTAAATTTGGATGTATTGACGTATAGACGGCTATAATACGCATTTTTGCTTAATAAGCAAGCGGTATTGTGGGTTAGTTGTTGTAATTGTGTTTACTTCAAAACACAAAATTAATTTTAATTTATAGAAATTGTGGATAAGTGTCTAGTTGCATCCTACATATCCTTGTGTTTAACTAATCCAGTGAGAGTGGTTAAAAATTTAAGCACAAAAATTAACTATAGCGAATATTTTTCAGTTTGCTTCGAAAATGGAGTGTAAAATGTGCAGGGGATGATTTTGTCTATATAGAGGGAATAGTTTGATTTTCATATTTATCCTACGATATATGTTTTATATTAAGAAAAGATTAATTTGTGGAGAGTAATTGGGCTTGTTGTTAGTTCGCTTTATTTTTACACACAAGAATAGTCATAAGTCCACGCGTTTATTATATGTATTCAATAGATGCAAAAGCGCGGTCAGAAATTGAAAAGAATTTAGGAGAGTAAAATGGGAAGTATATTGGTTGATTTGCAAATTGCCACAGAAAATATAGAGGGTTTGCCAACAGAAGAACAGATTGTTCAGTGGGCAACGGCGGCTGTTCGGCCTGAGGGGGATGAAGTCGAAATGACGGTTCGTATTGTGGATGAAGCCGAAAGCCACGAATTAAATTTAACTTATCGTGGCAAGGATCGCCCGACTAACGTACTTTCATTTCCATTTGAATGCCCCGATGAAGTGGAATTACCGTTGCTGGGGGATCTCGTTATTTGTCGTCAAGTTGTGGAGCGAGAAGCCGTAGAACAAGATAAACCATTAATGGCACATTGGGCGCATATGGTGGTGCATGGTAGCTTACATTTACTTGGTTATGATCATATTGAAGACGATGAAGCTGAAGAAATGGAAAGTTTAGAAACTCAAATTATGCAAGGATTAGGCTTTGATGATCCTTATCTAGCAGAGAAATAATTTTATTCGGAGTAATGATGTATAAAGCAGTATTTAGTGATTTTGATGGCACCTTATTAACCTCTCAACATACCATTTCCCCTCGAACTGTTGCGGTAATTAAGCGTTTAACGGCGAATGGCATTCCTTTTGTGCCAATTTCAGCGCGTTCTCCTCTAGGTATTTTGCCGTATTGGAAGCAGCTTGAAACGAATAATGTGCTTGTTGCATTTAGTGGCGCGCTAATTTTAAATCAACATCTTGAACCAATTTATAGCGTACAAATTGAGCCAAAAGATATTTTAGACATTAATACCGTTTTGGCGGATCACCCTTTGCTTGGCGTGAATTATTATACAAATAATGATTGCCATGCTCGTGATGTAGAAAATAAATGGGTGATTTATGAATGCAGCGTGACCAAAATTGAGATTCATCCTTTTGATGAAGTAGCGACAAGTTCGCCGCATAAAATTCAAATTATTGGGGAAGCAGAAGAAATCATTGAGATTGAAGTTCTTTTAAAGGAAAAATTTCCACATTTAAGTATTTGTCGTTCCCACGCTAATTTTTTAGAGGTAATGCACAAGAATGCAACCAAAGGAAGTGCGGTGCGTTTTTTGGAAGATTATTTTGGCGTACAAACTAATGAAGTGATTGCATTTGGCGATAATTTTAATGATCTGGATATGCTACAACACGTAGGACTTGGTGTTGCAATGGGAAATGCGCCAAATGAAATTAAACAAGCGGCAAATGTGGTTACGGCAACCAATAATGAAGACGGGATAGCATTAATTTTGGAAGAAAAATTTCCTGAATAACTGGCAAGAAAAAGGCTCTCAATTGAGAGCCTTTTAGTTATGCTTCTTGTGAATGATACATTGCTTCAATTTGCTTGCGATAACGTTCTAAAATCACTTTTCTACGCAATTTTAATGTTGGTGTAATTTCGCCTAATTTGATGCTAAATGCTTGAGAAAGTAGTGTGAATTTTTTTACTTGCTCAAAGTGAGCCAATTCTTTTTGCACCGCATTAATACGTTGCTCAAACATTTTCAGAATGTCAGAATTTTTTAATAATTCTAAACGGTCATGATATTTAATATTGAGCTGTTTAGCGTACTCTTCCAAACTATCAAAGCAAGGCACAATCAGTGCAGATACATATTTTTTCGCATCAGCGATGATCGCAATTTGTTCGATAAATTTATCTTTACCGATTTTGCTTTCGATATATTGTGGCGCGATATATTTGCCGTTTGAGGTTTTCATTAATTCTTTAATACGATCGGTAATAAATAAATTGCCTTGTTCGTCAAACTCTCCCGCATCGCCAGTTTTTAAGAAACCATCTTTTGTGAAGGCTTGAGCCGTTTCTTCTGGCTTCTTGTAATAGCCTTTCATTACCATTTTGCCACGCACGAGGATTTCATTATTTTCCCCAATTTTAACTTCCGCTTTTGGCATGAGTGTGCCGATTGAATTTGGGTTAAATTGGAAATCATGCCAGCAAGAAACGGTTGCGGTTGTTTCTGTCATGCCATAGCCTAATTTGATGTTGATACCAATGGCGTGGAAAAATAACCCAATAGCCGGTTCTAATTTTGCTCCTCCGCAAGGCATCATTTTTATACGCCCACCCAATAATTGGCGAAGTTTTGAGAGTACTAATTTATCCGCTAAAGCAAATTGTTTCTTCAATAAGAACGGAATAGCTTTGTTATTCGCACGTAAATCAAAATGTTTTTGTCCTACGGAAATTGCCCAATGGAACATTATTTGGCGAAGTTTTGGTGCTTTTTGAACTTTATCCAATATGGCGGCATAAATTTTTTCGTAAAAACGTGGGACGGCACACATTAAAGTTGGGCGAATTTCTGTTAAAGCTGACCGCACTTGATTGGTGTCTTCTAAATAGCAAAGTATTGCACCTCTATGAAGAATATAAGCCGCCCAAGCTCGTTCAAAAATATGCGAAAAGGGTAAGAAAGAAAGTGAAATATCCTGATCTGTCACATTAAGTGAAAGATCGTGCGTTTCTAATTGATGCGCAAGATTAGCATAATCTAACATGACACCTTTAGGCTCTCCCGTTGTGCCAGAGGTATAAATAATCGTAAATAAATCCGATAATTGTTTTTGGTTTAAGCGTTGGGTTAGTTCATTTTGTTGTATATTTGAACCTGTTTCAATAAAATTTTCCCAAGTGCAAGAAAGCACATCTTGTTGTAATTGAATGGTGGATTTCATTGCCACGATTTTTTGTAATTGTGGACAATGATGCGCGATTTCCAATGCTTGAGCGTATTGCTCTTGATCGCCGACGAAGAGAATTTTTACATCGGCGTGATTTAGGATAAATTCTACTTGCTGGGCTGTATTGGTTGCGTAAATAGGTACTGTGATTGCACGAATTTGTAAGGTCGCAATGTCAGCGATTGTCCAACGTTCCATATTGTGGGCAAAAATGGCGATTTTATCTTGTACGTCAATATTGTGAGCAAGCAATGCACGAGAAAGTTGATTGAGTTGCTCTTGAAAATTTTTCCAAGAGATGTCTCGCCATAAGCCGTGTTCTTTATAGCGAAGTGCGGTCATATTTGCACGAGTTTTGGCTTGTTGTTGAATACGATGAACAAAATGGAGATCGAGATTCATATTAACCCTATTTTTGATTTTATTGAGCGAACAGTTGTACGCTAATATAATCTTAAATAAGAATAAAAGCTAGAAGAATATTGATTATTTTAAATTATTTTTAGTGATCCCTTGTTTATTTTTAGATCATAAACTAAATTTTAGATAATAAAAAACCGCTCCGAAGAGCGGTTAATTTTTGCAAAGTTTTAATTAGCCTTTGTAGTTGTAGATATGAGCAACTAAATCTAATACTTTGTTTGAGTAACCTGTTTCGTTATCATACCAAGATACTAATTTAACGAAAGAATCAGTTAATGCGATACCCGCATCAGCATCAAATATAGAAGTTAAAGTACAGCCGTTGAAGTCAGTAGAAACAACTGCATCTTCAGTGTAGCCTAATACGCCTTTTAATTCGCCATTGAAAGTTTTACCTTCAGCTGCGTCTTTGATTGCTTGTTTGATTGCATCATAAGAAGCTGGTTTTTCAAGATTAACAGTTAAATCAACAACAGATACGTTTGGCGTTGGAACACGGAAAGCCATACCAGTTAATTTACCGTTTAATGCAGGTAATACTTTACCTACTGCTTTCGCTGCACCTGTTGAAGATGGAATGATGTTTTGTGATGCACCGCGGCCGCCGCGCCAGTCTTTAGCTGATGGGCCATCCACAGTTTTTTGAGTTGCAGTTGTTGCGTGAACAGTGGTCATTAAACCATCTTTGATACCGAAAGTTTCATGAACAACACGTGCTAAAGGAGCTAAACAGTTTGTTGTACAAGATGCGTTAGAAACGATATCTTGACCTGCGTATGCGTTGAAGTTTACACCACGAACGAACATAGGGGTTGCATCTTTAGATGGGCCAGTTAATACAACTTTTTTCGCGCCTGCAGTGATGTGTTTACGAGCAGTTTCATCAGTTAAGAATAAACCAGTTGCTTCAACAGCGATATCAACACCGATTGCACCCCAGTTTAAGTTTGCTGGATCACGCTCTGCAGTGACACGGATAGTTTTACCATTAACCACTAAGTTACCATCTTTCACTTCAACAGTGCCGTCGAAACGACCGTGGGTTGAATCATATTTCAACATATAAGCCATGTATTCAACGTCGATTAAGTCGTTAATACCTACAACTTCGATGTCATCACGGTGTTGTGCTGCACGAAATACGATACGACCGATACGACCAAAGCCGTTAATACCAATTTTAATTGCCATAAGATTTTCACCTTTTATTTAAGTTAAACAAATCTGTTTGCTTTGAGTAATACTGCTCACTCAGTAAGACAACGCACAGAGTATAGCACGAGCATTTTTATAAAACTATAAACCCTACTACTTTTTTGTGATCTATATCAAATCATCATTAGAATGAAAAAGTACCGTAAAAAATCACCGCACTTTTGATGATTTTTTATAGAGAAATCTGCATAATAGACTGAAGTTGTTAGAGAAGGTTAAATATTCTATGTCTCAAGGTAATCTTTATATTTTGTCTGCACCAAGTGGCGCAGGAAAATCTTCATTAATTTCTGCGTTATTGGCATCAGATAGCTCAACTCAAAAAATGGTTTCTGTGTCACATACGACCCGTACCCCACGCCCTGGTGAAGTTGAAGGCGTACACTATTATTTTGTATCAAAAGAAGAGTTTGAATCACTCATTGAGCAAGATTTATTTCTAGAATATGCCAAAGTTTTTGGTGGAAATTATTATGGAACCTCTTTACCTGCGATTGAAGAAAATTTAGCAAAAGGCATTGATGTATTTTTAGATATTGATTGGCAAGGCGCTCAACAAATCCGTAAAAAAGTGCCTTCAGTAAAAAGCATTTTTATTTTACCGCCTTCATTGCCTGAATTAGAACGTCGTTTAATTGGTCGTGGGCAAGATAGTGAAGAGGTTATTGCTGAACGAATGTCAAAAGCGATAAGTGAAATTTCGCATTATGACGAATATGATTATGTTATTGTGAATGATGATTTCGAGAAAGCATTAAAAGATTTGCAAAGTATTTTGCAAGCAGAACGTTTAACCAAAAATTATCAGCAAAAACAAAATGCAATGTTAATTCAACAGCTACTAGCCAAATAAGGCGAAATTGAGTATTATAACGCCCTTTCAATAGAGTAATTTTTGACAAATCGGAGTAAATTATGGCTCGTGTTACTGTGCAAGATGCAGTAGAAAAAATTGGTAACCGTTTTGATTTAATTTTAACGGCTGCGCGTCGTGCAAGACAATTACAACTTAACCAAAGTGCGCCGTTAGTGCCAGAAAATAATGACAAACCAGCAGTTATTGCATTGCGTGAAATCGAAAAAGGTTTGATTAATCAAGATATTATGGATGCACAAGAGTTCCAAGAAATGGCTAAAGTGCAAGAAACGGAAGAAGCAGCTGTTGCATTAATTACAGAATAATCTTTTAAAAGTGCGGTAAAAAATAAAGGTATTTTACCGCGGGTAGGTATACCCACGGTTAATTATGGTTATAGTTGTTCCCCTTTGGGGAACGTAATTTCTACCCCAAAGGGGTAATATTTAGCTAAGCTAGGGTATACTTACCCTAGACTATATTCTGTAACTGTGGGTAGGTATACCCACGGTTGATCATAGTTATAGTAGTTCTCCTTTGGGGAACTTTTGTCTTACCTAAAGGGTAACATTTCAATTGCCCTAGGCGATATTTTTCAACGATAAGTAGGTCTCCTTTGGAACTGTTTGCGGAT
>ERZ1023503.3-NODE-3-length-163989-cov-63.400527_pt1 | contig 163989 bp, 133 predicted proteins | sample MGYA00380546_ERZ1023503 | MGnify/ENA primary metagenome ERZ1023503 (study PRJEB33173, sample SAMEA4830350) | metagenome | study: EMG produced TPA metagenomics assembly of the PRJEB25223 data set...
AAGTCGCCAAGTGAATTTCTTTTGGGTGGCTAACTTCAACTTGAAATTTGGGATTGAAAAAACCAATTATCGAATTCAAAAACGTCTCTAAAGTTTTTGAAGACAGCAACACCAAGGTTCTCAAAGACATCAACTTTGAGTTGGAAGAAGGGAAATTCTACACCCTTCTAGGTGCATCTGGTTCGGGGAAATCAACTATCCTAAACATTATTGCAGGTTTACTGGATGCGACGACAGGAGATATCATGCTAGACGGTGTTCGTATCAATGATATTCCAACCAACAAGCGCGACGTACATACCGTCTTCCAATCCTATGCCTTGTTCCCACATATGAATGTGTTTGAAAATGTTGCCTTTCCACTTCGCTTGCGTAAAATTGATAAGAAAGAAATCGAGCAGCGTGTAGCGGAAGTTCTCAAGATGGTTCAGTTGGAAGGTTATGAAAAACGTTCCATCCGCAAACTTTCTGGAGGACAACGTCAGCGTGTGGCCATCGCCCGTGCTATCATCAACCAACCCCGTGTGGTCTTGTTGGACGAGCCTTTATCAGCGCTGGACTTGAAATTGAGAACAGACATGCAGTACGAATTGCGTGAATTACAACAACGATTGGGCATTACCTTTGTCTTTGTCACTCACGATCAGGAAGAAGCTCTTGCCATGAGTGACTGGATTTTCGTTATGAATGATGGCGAGATTGTCCAGTCTGGAACCCCTGTGGACATCTACGATGAGCCAATCAACCACTTTGTTGCCACCTTTATCGGGGAGTCAAACATCTTGCCAGGTACCATGATTGAGGACTACTTGGTCGAATTTAACGGCAAACGCTTTGAAGCGGTTGATGGTGGGATGAAGCCAAATGAACCTGTTGAGGTCGTTATTCGTCCAGAGGACTTGCGCATTACCCTTCCTGAAGAAGGCAAGCTCCAAGTTAAGGTCGACACCCAGCTCTTCCGTGGAGTTCATTATGAAATTATCGCCTATGACGAACTTGGAAATGAATGGATGATCCACTCAACCCGTAAGGCCATCGTGGGTGAGGAAATCGGTCTGGACTTTGAATCAGAAGACATCCACATCATGCGTCTCAATGAAACCGAAGAAGAGTTCGATGCTCGTATCGAAGAATACGTGGAAATCGAAGAGCAAGAAGCAGGTCTGATCAATGCGATCGAGGAGGAAAGAGATGAAGAAAACAAGCTCTAAACTCTTTGTAGTGCCCTACATGCTTTGGATTGCCCTCTTTGTATTGGCACCCTTGGTCTTGATTTTCGGACAATCCTTTTTCAACATTGAAGGCCAGTTTAGTTTAGAAAATTATAAATCTTACTTTGCGTCACAAAACTTGACCTACCTCAAAATGAGTTTCAACTCAGTGCTTTATGCAGGGATTGTGACCTTTGTGACCTTGCTTATCAGCTATCCAACAGCCCTCTTTTTGACCCGTCTCAAGCACCGTCAACTCTGGCTCATGCTGATTATCCTTCCTACCTGGATCAATTTGCTCCTTAAAGCCTATGCTTTTATCGGGATTTTTGGTCAAAATGGCTCTATTAACCAATTCTTGGAATTTATCGGAATTGGTTCACAACAGTTGCTTTTTACCGATTTTTCCTTTATCTTTGTCGCAAGCTACATCGAGCTCCCCTTTATGATTTTGCCGATTTTCAATGTCTTAGACGACATGGATAATAATCTCATCAATGCTAGTTATGACCTTGGTGCAACTAAGTGGGAGACCTTCCGTCATGTCATCTTCCCTCTATCTATGAACGGTGTGCGAAGTGGGGTTCAGTCGGTCTTTATCCCAAGTTTGAGTCTCTTCATGCTGACCCGTTTGATTGGTGGGAACCGCGTTATCACCTTGGGGACGGCTATTGAGCAGAATTTTCTAACCAATGACAACTATGGTATGGGTTCAACTATCGGTGTGATTCTCATCCTGACCATGTTCATCACCATGTGGGTGACTAAGGAAAGGAGAGAACGATGAAAAAATTTGCCAACCTTTATCTGGGACTGGTCTTTCTGGTCCTCTACCTGCCTATCTTTTACTTGATTGGCTATGCCTTTAATGCTGGTGATGATATGAATAGCTTTACAGGTTTTAGCTGGACTCACTTTGAAACCATGTTTGGAGATGGGAGACTCATGCTGATTTTGGCTCAGACATTTTTCTTGGCCTTCCTATCAGCCTTGATAGCGACCATTATCGGGACTTTTGGTGCCATTTACATCTACCAGTCTCGTAAGAAATACCAAGAAGCCTTTCTATCACTCAATAATATCCTCATGGTTGCGCCTGACGTTATGATTGGTGCTAGCTTCTTGATTCTCTTTACCCAACTCAAGTTTTCACTTGGCTTTTTGACCGTTCTATCTAGTCACGTGGCCTTCTCCATTCCTATCGTGGTCTTGATGGTCTTGCCTCGACTCAAGGAAATGAATGGCGACATGATTCATGCGGCCTATGACTTGGGAGCTAGTCAATTTCAGATGTTCAAGGAAATCATGCTTCCTTACCTGACTCCGTCTATCATTACTGGTTATTTCATGGCCTTCACCTATTCGTTAGATGACTTTGCCGTGACCTTCTTTGTAACAGGAAATGGCTTTTCAACCCTATCAGTCGAGATTTACTCTCGTGCTCGCAAGGGGATTTCCTTAGAAATCAATGCCCTGTCTGCTCTAGTCTTTCTCTTTAGTATTATCCTAGTTGTAGGTTATTACTTTATCTCTCGTGAGAAGGAGGAGCAAGCATGAAAAAAATCTATTCATTTTTAGCAGGAATTGCAGCGATTATCCTTGTCTTGTGGGGAATTGCGACTCATTTAGATAGTAAAATCAATAGTCGAGATAGTCAAAAATTGGTTATCTATAACTGGGGAGACTATATCGATCCTGAACTCTTGACTCAGTTTACAGAAGAAACAGGAATTCAAGTTCAGTACGAGACTTTTGACTCCAACGAAGCCATGTACACTAAGATAAAGCAGGGTGGAACGACCTACGATATTGCCATTCCAAGTGAATACATGATTAACAAGATGAAGGACGAAGACCTCTTGGTTCCGCTTGATTATTCAAAAATTGAAGGAATCGAAAATATCGGACCAGAGTTTCTCAACCAGTCCTTTGACCCAGGTAATAAATTCTCCATCCCTTACTTCTGGGGAACCTTAGGAATTGTCTACAACGAAACCATGGTAGATGAAGCGCCTGAGCATTGGGATGACCTTTGGAAGCCGGAGTATAAGAATTCTATCATGCTCTTTGATGGGGCGCGTGAGGTGCTGGGACTAGGACTCAATTCCCTCGGCTACAGCCTCAACTCCAAGGATCTGCAGCAGTTGGAAGAGACAGTGGATAAGCTCTACAAACTGACTCCAAATATCAAGGCTATCGTTGCGGACGAGATGAAGGGCTATATGATTCAGAATAATGTTGCAATCGGCGTGACCTTCTCTGGTGAAGCCAGCCAAATGTTAGAAAAAAATGAAAATCTACGTTATGTGGTACCGACAGAGGCCAGCAATCTTTGGTTTGACAATATGGTCATTCCCAAAACAGTTAAAAACCAAAACTCAGCCTATGCCTTTATCAACTTTATGTTGAAACCTGAAAATGCTCTCCAAAATGCGGAGTATGTCGGCTATTCAACACCAAACCTACCAGCGAAGGAATTGCTCCCAGAGGAAACAAAGGAAGATAAGGCCTTCTATCCCGATGTTGAAACCATGAAACACCTAGAAGTTTATGAGAAATTTGACCATAAATGGACAGGGAAATATAGCGACCTCTTCCTACAGTTTAAAATGTATCGGAAGTAGGAGATAAACGTAAGAAGACGAATCAGTCAAGCTGGTTCGTTTTTAAGGAATAGAAGTCAGTTTTTAGAGCCCTATCTTTTTCTATTCTAGTTGTTTATTTGCTTATTTGCTTGCCTAGTAGTATACTAAGCCTATACTCTTCAAACCATGTCAGCGTTGCCTTGCCGTACTCAAGTACAGCTTGAGACTAGCTTCCTAGTTTGCTTTTTGATTTTTATTGAGTATTAACCTTACAGAAAGCGGCAACAAATAATGAAAATGTCTACTTTTTTCAAAAAAAGTTTCTGGCCAACCTTTATGATTGTTAACCAAACTGTTATACTATTCCATCTAAAGGATGGCTTGGATCGACAATACCTAACAACTGAGTCCATATATTGGGTGATAGGCACCTTTATATTTGGAAATATTCTAGTAGCTGTGTTTAGTAATATGAAAATTTGGGATAAAAAGAAAAACGGCAGTAAGAAAAAATATATCCTGAAAAAGTAATCAGAGATGTAGGGAATTGGTCTAATTCAACGGAGATCATTTCCAGTTGACGCAAGCTTAAAAAAACGTTATAATAAGAAAGTTGAGAATTAATTTTCACTTGTCTTAGTCCAGAGAAATGGCGGTGCTGCGAGCCATCTAAGCTAGGAAGTCATGCTACTCAATCATACAATTGCATAAGAACAAGAGAATGACAAGTTCATTGAATGAAGGTGGTACCGCGGTTTTTCGCCCTTCGTGATATGAGCTTGTCTTTTGATTTTTGGAGGTGTTGATGAAAATATTTCTTGTCAAACAAAAGTTTCGTCTTGGAGGCGAACGCTTCGCTATCAAGGATGACAGGGGAGAAATTGCCTATCAGGTGGAGGGATCATTTTTTAAGATTCCCAAAACTTTTACCATCTATGATGCGGCTGGTGAACAAGTCAGTCAGATCAGTAAAGAAATCTTGACCTTGCTTCCTCGTTTTGAGATTCAGCTTCGGGATGGCTCGAGTTTTGTCATTCGTAAGAAGTTGACCTTTTGGCGAGATAAGTATGAGTTTGATAATCTAGGTCTTCGTATCGAGGGCAATATCTGGGATTTGAATTTCAAATTGCTGGATGATCGCGATCAGTTGATTGCGGAAATTAAGAAGGAACTCTTCCATCTGACCTCTACCTATACCGTAACGGTTCTTGAAGACGCTTATGCAGACCTAGTCATTTCCCTCTGTGTCGCGATTGACTATGTGGAAATGCTGGAAAGCCAATCACATTAAACAAGTAAATAAGGAGACAATATGAAACAACTATCTAGTGCACAAGTACGCCAAATGTGGCTTGATTTCTGGGCGACCAAAGGTCACTCAGTAGAACCATCAGTAAGTTTGGTTCCTGTAAATGACCCAACTCTTTTGTGGATCAACTCTGGGGTAGCAACCCTTAAGAAATACTTTGACGGGACCATTATCCCTGAAAATCCACGTATTACCAATGCCCAAAAGGCTATCCGTACTAACGACATCGAAAACGTAGGGAAGACTGCGCGTCACCATACCATGTTTGAAATGTTGGGGAACTTCTCTATCGGGGATTACTTCCGTGACGAAGCTATCACTTGGGCTTATGAGCTTTTGACAAGCCCTGAATGGTTTGATTTCCCTGCTGAAAAACTTTACATGACCTACTATCCAGACGATAAAGATTCTTACAACCGCTGGATTGAAGTGGGAGTGGATCCAAGTCACTTGATTCCAATTGAGGACAACTTCTGGGAAATCGGTGCGGGACCTTCTGGACCAGATACAGAAATCTTCTTTGACCGTGGGGAAGCCTTTGACCCAGAAAATATCGGTCTTCGCCTGCTTGCAGAAGATATTGAAAACGACCGTTATATTGAAATCTGGAACATCGTTTTGTCACAATTTAACGCAGACCCTGCTGTTCCTCGTAGCGAATACAAGGAATTGCCACATAAGAACATTGATACGGGCGCTGGTTTGGAGCGTTTGGTGGCCGTTATCCAAGGGGCTAAGACCAACTTTGAAACGGACCTCTTCATGCCGATTATCCGTGAAGTCGAGAAATTGTCTGGTAAGGTTTATGACCAAGATGGCGACAACATGAGCTTCAAGGTTATCGCAGACCACATTCGTTCTCTTTCATTTGCTATCGGTGATGGTGCCCTTCCAGGAAATGAAGGTCGTGGTTATGTTCTTCGTCGTCTTCTCCGTCGTGCTTCTATGCATGGTCAAAAATTGGGTATCAACGAGCCTTTCCTTTACAAACTCGTTCCAACTGTTGGAAAAATCATGGAAAGCTACTACCCAGAAGTGCTTGAGAAACGTGACTTTATTGAGAAAATCGTTAAGAGCGAAGAAGAATCATTTGCCCGTACCCTTCACTCAGGTCAACACTTTGCCCAAGGCATTGTGGCAGACTTGAAAGAAAAAGGTCAATCTGTCATTGCTGGTCAAGATGTCTTTAAACTCTATGATACATACGGATTCCCAGTTGAATTGACTGAAGAAATTGCTGAAGAAGCTGGTATGACTGTAGACCGTGAAGGTTTTGAAGCAGCCATGAAAGAACAGCAAGAACGCGCGCGTGCGTCAGCTGTTAAGGGTGGCTCAATGGGTATGCAAAATGAAACTCTTCAAAACATCACTGTAGAAAGTGTCTTCAACTACAATGCTAGCCAATTGTCTTCTAAATTGGTAGCTATCGTTGCTGACAATGCAGAAGTAGGAGCTGTTTCAGAAGGAACTGCCTCTCTTATCTTTGCGGAAACGTCATTTTATGCTGAAATGGGTGGACAGGTAGCTGACTACGGACAAATCTTGGATGAGTCAGGTAAGGTTGTGGCTACTGTGACCAATGTTCAGAAAGCCCCAAATGGTCAAGCCCTTCATACAGTTGAAGTCCTTGCACCGCTTGCCTTGAACCAAGAATATACCTTGGCAATTGATAGCAATCGCCGTCACCGTGTCATGAAAAACCACACTGCGACTCATTTGCTTCACGCTGCCCTTCACAATATCCTTGGAAACCACGCAACACAGGCAGGATCTCTTAACGAAGTTGAATTCCTTCGCTTTGACTTTACCCACTTCCAAGCAGTAACTGCTGAGGAACTTCGTGCGATTGAACAGCAAGTTAACGAGAAAATTTGGGAAGCACTTGAAGTGAAGACAGTTGAAACGGATATTGACACTGCTAAAGAAATGGGAGCGATGGCCCTCTTTGGTGAGAAATACGGCAAGGAAGTTCGTGTCGTGACTATCGGTGACTACTCTATTGAACTTTGTGGTGGTACTCATGTTGGCAACACTTCTGAGATTGGTCTCTTCAAAATTGTCAAAGAAGAAGGAATCGGTTCAGGAACTCGCCGTATCTTGGCAGTGACTGGTAAGGAAGCCTTTGAAGCCTATCGTGAACAAGAGGATGCTCTTAAAGCTGTCGCAGCAACCTTGAAAGCACCTCAAGTCAAGGAAGTACCTCACAAGGTAGAAGGACTTCAAGAACAACTTCGTCAACTTCAAAAAGAAAATGCTGAGTTGAAAGAAAAAGCCGCAGCTGCAGCCGCAGGTGATATCTTCAAAGATGTTAAGGAAGTCAACGGTCATCGTTACATTGCTAGTCAAGTGTCTGTATCCGATGCCGGTGCCCTTCGTACTTTTGCAGATAACTGGAAACAAAAAGACTACTCTGATCTTCTTGTCCTAGTTGCCGCTATCGGTGACAAAGTCAATGTCCTTGTAGCAAGCAAGACAAAAGACCTTCATGCAGGAAACCTTGTCAAAGAATTAGCACCAATCATCGATGGACGTGGTGGTGGTAAACCAGACATGGCCATGGCAGGAGGAAGCAACCAAGCTAAGATCCAAGAATTGTTGGATGCAGTAGCAGGTAAATTGTAATCAAGTAAAGATCTATCCATTTGGGTAGGTCTTTTTGTGAATACAAAAAAGCCAAATCCGCTTGGACCTAGCTTGGTTATTATGAGCTATTAGATGGTATTGACTGCCCAGACACTTACGGATCTAGCTGAGACAGGGAATTGTCCATAACCTTCCTCATCAATTGTAACTTGACCTTGGTGGTTACCAAGTAAATCTACAAAGGTTTGATTAGTCCATTCTTGACCGACAAACATTGACTTGCTGTTTTCTTGGTCATTTGAGATAAGGACTGCGATTGGGGATTGATTTTCAGCACCTGAACGTACCCAACCGATACAGTTAGCATGGTCAAAGTAGTCATTTTGTTCTCCATAGGCCAAGTCTTTTCGGATGGCTAGGAGGCGGTCAAGGATTTCTTTGAAATCTTCTTGAGCATACTGGCCTGAAATCCCATAGTAGTCTCCGTAAAAGACACATGGAAGGCCGTCTTGGCGTAACAAAATGAGGGCATAGGCTGCTGGCTTGAACCATTCTTCAACGGTAGACTCAAGGGCTTGTCCTCGTTGGGTATCGTGGTTGTCGACAAAAGTCACAGCCTTGTCAGGCTTGAGTTCAACCAGGCTATCTGTGAAAATGCCACGAAGGTCATAGTTTGCGCCAGCTTGACTGGCTTCAAAGAGATTCTGGTGGAGACGAACATCGACAAGGTCAAAGTGTTCTTCCGTTTTTTCGAGATAGTCCAGATTGGCTTCCTTGTCTGGGTTCCAAAATTCACCAAAAACATAGAAATCGTCACCGTATTTTTCCTTCATATCGCGGATGAAGTTGCGCATAAAGAAAGAGTCAATATGCTTAACGGCATCCAAACGGAAACCAGCTACACCAGTCGTTTCCATGAACCAATCAGCCCAGTCATAGATGTTTTGGATGACTTCAGGATGTTTAAAGTCTAGGTCGGCATACATGAGGTAGTCGTAGTTTCCGTTTTCGTTATCGACCAATTCCTCGTTAGCCCAGCCCTTGTTGTCTCCTTGGATTAGGTAAATCCCGGATTTACGGCGTTTGGCATCATAGTCTGTACCTGTGAAGTGGTACCAGTGCCAGTGGAAGTCATTGTAGGTATCTTGGCGACCATCGAAGGTAAAACTAGTCCAGCCATTGATGGTGAAGGGTTCTCCAAGTTCAACTGTACGGTCTACAGGATCCACTTCAATAACCTGAAAGGCTTCCCTGTGATCAGCAGCAGCCTTGTGGTTGAGAACTACATCGGCCATAGGTTGAATTCCCTGCGCTTTAAGGGCTTGAATGGCTTGAAGATAGTCTTCTTTGAAACCATACTTGGTGCGGACAGTCCCTTTTTGGTTGAACTCTCCTAAGTCAAATAAGTCATAGACCCCATAGCCGACATCTTTTTCGTTGGTTGCCTTGAAGGCTGGTGGCATCCAGACGTGACTGATCCCCAGATGAGCTAGGTGTGGAGCATTTTCAGCCAGACGCGTCCAGTGTTGACCGTCGTGGGGCAGATACCATTCAAAGTATTGCATGAGTGTTTGATTTTGCATAATGTTTCCTCTTACTTGTCAATCTTGTTCTTTATTCTATCATAAAGCATCTATTAGCGCAAACGTTTGCGTAAGATAGAAGGAAACTATTTTAACTACTTAAAATAAAGTATTGATTTTTTTGTATCAAAGTGCTAGTATAGCGATATATAATACAGATAAAGATAGGAGTTGTCCCATGATTGAATTTCAAAATGTTAGTAAGTTGTATGGTGATAAAGAGGCCTTGAGTAATCTCAATTTGCAGATTGAAAATGGAGAGATTATGGGCTTGATTGGTCATAATGGGGCTGGAAAATCGACCACTATAAAATCCCTAGTCAGTATCATTTCACCCAGCAGTGGTCGTATTTTGGTAGACGGTCAGGAGTTATCGGAAAATCGCTTGGCTATTAAACGAAAGATTGGCTACGTAGCAGACTCGCCTGACTTATTTTTACGCTTAACGGCCAATGAATTTTGGGAATTGATCGCCTCATCCTATGATCTGAGTAGATCTGACTTGGAGGCTAGTCTAGCTAGGCTATTGAACGTTTTTGATTTTGCTGAAAATCGCTATCAGGTTATTGAAACTCTTTCTCACGGAATGCGTCAGAAAGTCTTTGTCATCGGAGCACTCTTGTCTGATCCCGATATTTGGGTCTTGGATGAACCCTTGACTGGTTTGGATCCCCAGGCTGCCTTTGATTTGAAACAGATGATGAAGGAACATGCACAAAAAGGGAAGACAGTCTTGTTTTCAACTCATGTCCTAGAGGTGGCAGAGCAAGTCTGTGATCGGATTGCCATTTTGAAAAAGGGGCATTTGATTTATTGTGGTAGTGTAGAGGACTTGAGAAAAGATTACCCAGACCAGTCTTTGGAAAGTATCTACCTTAGTCTTGCTGGTAGAAAAGAGGAGGTTGCGGATGCGTCTCAAGGTCATTAAAAAATTAGTTGATATCAATATCCTTTATTCATCTCAAGAAGCTAATCTGGCTAATCTACGAAAGAAGCAGGCTAAGAATCCTGGGAAAAAAGTAAATGTTTCCGCTAGAGTCCTAAGTTCTTACATTTTTTCCAGTCTCTTGATGCTCATCTGTTTTAGTAATATAGCCTTTCGTTTTCCTTTTGAGGAAATGCCAAGTTTTTTTAGTACGATGGTTGCTATTTTACTGGTGCTGGCCTTTTCAACTTCTTTCACTGCATTTTACAATGTCTTTTATGAGAGTAAGGACCTGGCCTCCTATAGGCCCTATGCCTTTAAAGAATCAGAGATTATAATGGCCAAAGGTCTGTCTGTCCTCTTGCCAGCTCTAACTGGAATTGTACCAATCCTAGCTTATTTTCTGGTCCTCTACATTAGGCTAGCACCTTCTCTGTGGTTGGGTTTGCCTTTGATGCTACTGTCCTTGACCTTATTATTTGTCTCTGTTACTTTAGTGACGGTAGTGGCAGTACATTTCTTGGCTCAGACTAGGGTCTTCAGAAAGTATCAGTCTATTTTTTCGAATGTGATGATTGGGATAGGAGTTCTCATACCTTTAATATTTATCTTCTTTCTTCAGTCGACTTTTGGAAGTATTGTTGACAAAGTTAGAGACATTCCATTTCTCCTTTATCCTCTTCATATCTTTTACAAAATAGCAGTGGAGCCTTTTTCGACAGAAGCCTTAGTGGGTCTGCTCGCTTGGATAGGACTAACTCTCTTCCTGCTTTATCTGACCAAAAAGAAGGTCCTTCCTCGTTTTTATGACGTGATCCTGCTTAACAGTGAGGAGAAGGTCAAAAAAGAACGTCGCAGCAAGGAGAGGATTTCAACTACTAAAAAGGGCTTTTTCCGTATGGTTTTACGCTACCACCTCACCCTCTTGGGACAGGGGACTGGCGTGATTACAGTGCTTTTTACAAGTGCTTTCCTTCCTTATCTCATGATGATCAGTCTGATTTCCAAAATCCGAGATTCTCAGATAGTTCCAGACATTCATCCTCCATACTGGTTACCCTTGTTTTTTGTAGGAGTGTTTATAGCAGTTGTCAATAACAATATCACCAGCCTGCATTCAATTGCCTTGTCCTTGGAGAGGGAAAATGTTGATTTTCTTAAGAGTTTACCCTTTGACTTTGCTCGTTATGTGAAAGTGAAATTTTGGATTATCTTTGCTGTTCAGTCCTTTTTACCAGTTCTGACTTTGCTTGGTCTTTCTCTATATCTAGGCTTGCCCATCATTTCGATGATTTACCTTCTTGTAGTCTGGATCATTGCCAGTGTCATCCTTTCTTGCCACCATTACTTTAAGGACGTTAAAAATCTGTCAACAAATTGGAGTAGCATTACGGACCTGGTGAATCGTTCAAATGGCATAGTCGCCATAGTTTTATTGTTTATTTATAGTGCAATCCTGATGGCCCTTGTAATTGGGAGCATATTCTTGGTTCAGTCTCTCTCCACTATCCTTGCCATCAGCTTGGGAGTAGGAGCTCTTATCCTCCTGCTTGCTCTTGCTATTTTTGGCTATCATTATTACCTGTCACGCATATTGGCAGAAATAGAAAAAAGATGAGCTGGTTGGTCGCTTGCTTGATAAATTCAATTCGACAAACGCTTTTATAGTTTGTTAGAATGTAGTTGTAAATGATTAAGATTGGTAATCAAAAATATAGGGAGGAATGTTTTGAATAAGAAATATAACATAGTTCTATTTTTGTTGTTTATAGTTTATTTATTTGGATATTTTTCAATTTCAAAAACGTTAATTACTATAATGTGTGTGTTCCAAGTATTCTTGATAGAACATATATTTAGAATTCGAAATAGAATGATGCAGATAGGTGAAATTATAATTATTGTTGCTTCTATAATATTATTTATTGATAGTATATTGAGTTTGTAACAAAAGGCTTCTCTATAAAATCAAATTTTCCAGATATCTACTGAAGCTGATTTATTTCTTCATCTTTCTTCTACTACCTTTGTCACTAAATTTGACAGACACATATTGCTGATTCAACCTCTCTACCTATAATCTCACAGTTAACCTGAGGCTAGTTTCATAGTTTGCTATTTGATTTTCGTTGATAAAAAGAAATGCTCCTCCAAGACGGAAGAGCATTTTTTATTGTGATTCTTACACATTTACTTCCTAGTTTTGCAGGAAGTCTAGTATACCATTTTTTAAAAGAAGAGTAAAAAAGCAAGGGTAGTTTCTTTTTTGAGAATTGTCTAAAAGTTTGATATAATGGTAGTTATGAATAGAATAAGAGTCAGCAAAAGGGTTGAAAAGAAGCTTGCTAAAGGGCTAGTTTTACTAGAAGCCAGTGATCTTGAGAATGTCAATCTTAAGGATCAGGAAGTAGAGGTGCAGGGTCAGGAAGGAAACTTTCTTGGGACTGCCTACCTTTCTCAGCAAAACAAGGGCTTGGGCTGGTTTGTCAGCAAAGACAAGGTGGCCTTCAATCAAGCTTTCTTTGAAACGTTGTTTAGAAAAGCCAAAGAAAAGAGAAACGCCTACTATCAAGATGATTTGACAACTGCCTTTCGTCTCTTTAATCAAGAGGGAGATGGCTTTGGGGGTCTGACAGTGGATCTTTATGGCGACTACGCCGTCTTTTCTTGGTATAACTCTTATGTTTATCAGATTCGTCAGACTATATCAGAAGCCTTTAGACAGGTTTTCCCTGAGGTTTTAGGGGCTTATGAGAAAATCCGCTTTAAGGGTTTGGACTATGAATCTGCCCATGTTTATGGTCAAGAAGCACCTGACTTTTTCACTGTTTTAGAAAATGGTGTCCTGTATCAAGTCTTTATGAATGATGGCTTGATGACAGGAATTTTCCTAGACCAGCATGAGGTTCGCGGTAGTTTAGTTGACGGCTTGGCTATGGGTAAATCCTTGCTCAATATGTTTTCCTACACAGCGGCTTTTTCAGTAGCTGCGGCCATGGGAGGAGCTAGCCAGACAACTTCTGTTGATCTAGCCAAACGTTCACGAGAATTGTCTCAAGCGCATTTTCAGGCAAATGGGCTCAGCACAGACGAGCATCATTTTATAGTCATGGATGTCTTTGAGTATTTCAAATATGCCAAACGCAAAGACTTGACCTACGATGTGATTGTCCTAGATCCGCCTAGCTTTGCTCGGAATAAAAAACAAACTTTCTCTGTGGCCAAGGATTATCACAAGTTGATTTCCCAGAGTCTTGAGATTTTAAATCCGGGAGGGATTATCATTGCCAGTACTAATGCTGCCAATGTTTCCCGTCAGAAATTTACAGAACAAATTGATAAAGGCTTTGCAGGAAGAAGTTACCAGATTTTAAACAAATATGGTCTTCCAGCAGATTTTGCCTATAATAAAAAAGATGAAAGTAGTAATTACCTCAAGGTGATTAGTATGAAGGTTAGTAAATGAAATTAATCGTTTCAGTAATGCCAAGAAGTTTAGAGGAGGCTCAGGCTCTGGATGCCACGAGGTACCTGGATGCCGACATCATTGAATGGCGTGCCGACTATCTGCCTAAAGAAGCGATTTTGCAGGTAGCTCCAGCCATTTTTGAAAAATTCGCAGGCCGTGAGTTGGTTTTCACGCTACGAACTCGCTCCGAAGGTGGAGAAATCGACCTTTCTCCAGAAGAGTATATCCATCTAATCAAGGAAGTTGCGCAATTCTATCAACCAGACTATATTGATTTTGAGTACTATAGCTACAAGGATGTTTTTGAGGAAATGCTGGACTTCCCAAATCTTGTTTTGAGTTACCATAATTTCCAAGAAACACCTGAGAACATGATGGAAATCTTGTCAGAGTTGACGATCCTAAATCCAAAACTTGTTAAGGTTGCGGTGATGGCTCACACGGAGCAGGATGTCTTAGACTTGATGAACTATACACGAGGCTTTAAAACCCTCAATCCTGAACAGGAATATGTGACCATTTCTATGGGTAAGGTGGGCAAGGTCTCTCGTATCACTGCGGATGTGACTGGTTCGAGTTGGTCTTTTGCCAGTCTGGATGAGGTTAGTGCCCCTGGGCAGATTTCTCTAGCTAGCATGAAAAAAATCAGGGAGATTTTGGATGAAGCTTGATGGCTATACACGTTTAGCTGCAGTTGTTGCCAATCCTATTAAGCATTCTATTTCTCCCTTCATCCACAATAGAGCCTTTGAGGCGACAGCTACCAACGGTGCTTATGTGGCTTGGGAGATTGAAGCGAGTGACTTGGTAGAAACAGTGGCCAATATTCGTCGCTACCAGATGTTTGGCATCAATCTGTCCATGCCCTATAAGGAGCAGGTGATTCCTTATTTGGATAAGCTGAGCGATGAAGCGCGCTTGATTGGTGCGGTTAATACGGTTGTCAATGAGAATGGCAATTTAATTGGATATAATACAGATGGCAAGGGATTTTTTAAGTGCTTGCCTTCTTTTACAATTTCAGGTAAAAAGATGACCCTGCTGGGTGCAGGTGGTGCGGCTAAATCAATCTTGGCACAGGCTATTTTGGATGGCGTCAGTCAGATTTCGGTTTTTGTTCGTTCCGTTTCTATGGAAAAAACAAGACCTTACCTAGACAAGTTACAGGAGCAGACAGGCTTTAAAGTGGATTTGTGTGCTTTAGAATATGTTTCTGAACTGCAAGCAAGGATTGCCGAGTCGGATTTGCTAGTTAATGCCACCAGTGTGGGCATGGATGGCCAATCCTCTCCTGTTCCTGAAAACATAGTCTTACCAGAAACTCTTTTAGTTGCAGATATCATATACCAACCCTTTGAAACACCGTTTTTGAAATGGGCTAGAAGTCAGGGCAATCCAGCAGTCAATGGTCTGGGAATGTTACTCTATCAAGCTGCAGAAGCTTTTCAACTGTGGACAGGCAAGGAAATGCCGACAGAAGAGATTTGGCAGTCTTTAACAGAAAAATACCAATAAAGAAAGGGAGACTCTCCTATGAAAATCAGAATCGATATTCCTCATCATCCTTATGATATTCAGATTGAAAAAGGTTGTATGGCCCAGGCTGGTCAGTGGTTGCGAGAACTCTGGCAACCGCAAAAGGTAGTCATTGTGACAGATAACCATGTAGCCTCTCTCTATGCAGAGAAGGTCAAGCTCAGCCTAGAAGATGCTGGTTTTCAGGTAGCTGTTTTTGATTTCTTAGAAGGTGAAGAAAGAAAGAATTTAACTACTGTTCAGAAAGTCTATGAATTTCTAGTCAAGCAAGGTCTGACTCGTAGCGATGGAATCGTTGCTCTTGGTGGTGGCGTTGTTGGGGACCTGGCTGGCTTTGTAGCCTCTACCTATATGCGGGGTATTCACTTTGTTCAGATTCCGACTAGTTTGACAGCTCAGGTTGATTCTTCTATCGGTGGAAAGACAGGCGTTAACACACCATTTGCTAAAAATATGGTGGGGACCTTTGCCCAACCAGATGGGGTTCTGATTGATCCACTTGTTCTTGAAACCCTCGGAAAAAGAGAGTTGATTGAAGGGATGGGTGAAGTTATCAAGTATGGCTTGATTGAGGATCCAGAACTGTGGGCTCTCTTGACGGGACTGAATGGTTCTGTTGAGAGTATTTTGGAACATGCAGAGACCTTGATTGAACATTCTTGTCAGGTGAAGCGCAAGATGGTGGTTGAAGATGAGTTGGACAATGGTATTCGTCTTTACCTCAATTTTGGCCACACTATTGGCCATGCCATCGAAGCGACTGCCGGTTATGGCAAGGTCATGCATGGAGAGGCTGTTGCCATGGGAATGGTACAGATTTCCAAGGTTGCTGAGGAAAAAGGCCTCATGCCAGCTGGCATTACCCAATCTATCACAGAGATGTGTCAGAAATTCGGCTTGCCTGTTGACTATGAAAATTGGGAAGTTGACAAGCTTTATCAGGCTCTTACTCATGACAAGAAAACGCGTGGTAACACCTTGAAATTGGTCTTGGTGTCAGAGCTTGGTTCAGCGATCATTCACCCAGTTTCTCTGGAAGAGATGAAAGACTACTTGGTAAAATAAGGAGAGTGTATGAGATATTTAACTGCAGGAGAATCACACGGCCCCCGTCTAACAGCTATTATTGAGGGAATTCCAGCTGGACTTCCATTGACAGCTGAGGATATCAATGAGGACCTTAGACGCCGTCAGGGTGGCTACGGTCGTGGTGGTCGTATGAAGATTGAGAGTGACCAGGTTGTCTTTACTTCGGGCGTTCGCCACGGGAAGACGACAGGGGCGCCTATTACTATGGATGTCATCAATAAGGACCACCAGAAATGGCTGGACATCATGTCTGCGGAGGACATTGAAGACCGCCTTAAAAGCAAGCGGAAAATTACTCATCCTCGCCCAGGTCATGCCGATTTGGTTGGGGGGATTAAGTACCGTTTTGATGATTTGCGAAATTCTTTGGAGCGTTCATCAGCTCGTGAAACCACCATGCGGGTGGCAGTTGGTGCAGTAGCCAAACGCCTCTTGGCTGAGCTGGATATGGAGATTGCCAACCATGTCGTGGTCTTTGGTGGTAAGGAAATAGATGTTCCTGAAAATCTGACAGTCGCTGAAATTAAGCAAAGAGCTGCCCAGTCTGAAGTTTCTATTGTCAACCAAGAACGAGAACAGGAAATCAAGGACTATATTGACCAAATCAAACGTGATGGTGATACCATCGGTGGGGTTGTGGAGACAGTCGTCGGAGGCGTTCCAGTTGGTCTTGGTTCCTATGTCCAATGGGATAGAAAATTGGATGCAAGATTGGCTCAAGCTGTTGTCTCTATCAATGCCTTTAAAGGGGTGGAATTTGGTCTTGGCTTTGAGGCTGGTTATCGTAAAGGCAGCCAAGTTATGGATGAAATTCTCTGGTCTAAAGAAGACGGTTATACTCGCCGTACCAATAATCTAGGTGGTTTTGAAGGTGGTATGACTAATGGGCAACCCATCGTTGTTCGTGGGGTCATGAAACCCATTCCTACTCTTTATAAACCTCTTATGAGTGTGGATATCGAAACCCACGAACCTTACAAGGCAACCGTGGAGAGAAGTGATCCGACTGCTCTTCCAGCTGCAGGAATGGTCATGGAAGCAGTTGTAGCAACGGTTCTGGCGCAAGAAATCCTCGAAAAATTCTCATCAGATAATCTTGAGGAACTAAAAGAAGCGGTAGCCAAACACCGAGACTATACAAAGAACTATTAAGGAGTTCCTATGGCAAAAACAATCTATATCGCAGGTCTTGGGTTGATTGGAGCCTCTATGGCACTTGGTATCAAACGCGATCATCCAGATTATGAAATTTTAGGTTATAATCGTAGTCAAGCTTCGAGAGATATCGCCTTGAAAGAAGGCATGATTGACCGTGCAACGGATGATTTTGCTAGTTTTGCTCCTTTGGCAGATGTCATTATACTCAGCTTGCCAATCAAACAAACTATTGCTTTCATTAAGGAGTTGGCCAATTTGGATTTGCGAGAAGGCGTTATTATTTCAGATGCTGGTTCGACCAAGTCAACCATTGTGGATGCGGCGGAGCAGTATTTGGCTGGCAAGTCTGTTCGCTTTGTCGGGGCCCATCCCATGGCTGGTAGTCACAAGACAGGGGCTGCTTCGGCAGATGTCAATCTTTTTGAAAATGCCTATTATATCTTTACACCTTCAAGCCTGACAAGTCAGGACACGCTTAAGGAAATGAAGGATCTGCTTTCAGGTCTTCATGCTCGTTTTATCGAGATTGATGCCAAGGAGCATGATCGTGTCACTTCTCAGATTAGCCATTTTCCTCATATTTTGGCTTCTAGTCTCATGGAGCAGACTGCGGTCTATGCTCAAGAGCATGAGATGGCAAGGCGCTTTGCGGCAGGTGGTTTTCGAGATATGACCCGAATTGCGGAAAGTGAGCCAGGAATGTGGACCTCCATTCTCTTGTCCAATAGCGAGACCATTCTGGATAGAATTGAGGATTTCAAGGAACGTTTGGAAGCGATTGGTCAGGCCATTAGTAAGGGAGATGAAGAGCAAATTTGGAACTTTTTTAACCAAGCGCGTGAACAACGCCAGACCATGGAAATCCATAAGCGTGGTGGTGTGGATAGCTCTTACGACCTCTATGTTGACGTTCCTGATGAAGAAGATGTCATCCTGCGGATTTTGGAACTGCTACGTGGAACTTCCTTGGTTAACATCCACATCAACGAGGAAAATCGTGAGGATATTCACGGAATCCTACAAATTTCATTTAAAAATGCTCAAGACTTGGAAAGAGCTGAGCATCTCATAACAGAAAATACCGACTATACAGTCGTCATCAAATAAGGAGAAGAACATGTCAAATATTTACGATAGTGCAAACGAACTCAGTCGCGGTCTACGCGGATTACCAGAATACAAGGCTGTTAAAGCAGCTAAAGATGCGATTGCAGCAGATGCTGAGGCAAGCAAAATCTTTACAGAATATCTTGCCTTTCAAGAGGAAATTCAAAAACTAGCACAGACAGGTCAAATGCCAGATGCGTCCTTCCAAGCTAAGATGGAAGGCTTTGGTAAACAGATTCAAGGAAATAGCCTCTTGTCAGAATTCTTTACCAAGCAACAACAATTGGCCATTTACCTTTCTGACATTGAAAAAATTGTTTTTGAACCAGTTTCAGAATTGCTGAAATAAGAAAAGAACGATCCTAAAGTCAGGAATTTTTAAGGAATTTCTGGCTTTTTATGATAAAATAGGTAAAAGTATTGCAAGTATGAGGTCCAGTATGAAACTAAAAACAAACATTCGCCATTTACATGGTAGTATCCGCGTCCCAGGTGACAAGTCTATCAGCCACCGTTCCATTATCTTTGGAAGTTTGGCTGAGGGTGAGACCAAGGTTTATGATATTCTGCGAGGCGAAGACGTTCTTTCGACCATGCAGGTTTTTCGTGACCTTGGTGTTGAAATTGAGGATAAAGATGGGGTTATTACCATTCAAGGTGTAGGCATGGCTGGCTTAAAAGCGCCGCAAAATGCCCTTAATATGGGAAATTCTGGCACCTCGATTCGCCTGATTTCAGGTGTCCTTGCTGGTGCAGATTTCGAAGTAGAGATGTTTGGAGATGATAGTCTTTCCAAACGTCCTATGGACCGTGTGACCCTTCCACTGAAAAAAATGGGCGTCAGCATTTCAGGGCAAACTGAACGAGACTTGCCTCCCCTTCGCTTAAAAGGGACGAAAAACCTAAGACCTATTCATTATGAGTTGCCAATTGCCTCTGCCCAAGTCAAGTCAGCCTTGATGTTTGCAGCCTTACAAGCTAAGGGGGAGTCAGTTATTATCGAAAAAGAGTGCACTCGTAATCATACTGAAGATATGTTGAAACAATTTGGTGGTCATTTAAGTGTGGACGGTAAGAAAATCATAGTCCAAGGGCCACAAAAATTGACAGGACAGAAGGTGGTCGTACCAGGAGATATTTCCAGTGCAGCCTTTTGGTTAGTCGCAGGTTTGATTGTTCCAAATTCTCGTCTAGTGCTGCAGAATGTGGGGATCAACGAAACTCGCACCGGTATTATTGATGTCATTCGTGCCATGGGTGGAAAATTGGAAATAACTGAAATCGATCCAGTCGCTAAATCTGCAACCTTGATTGTTGAGTCTTCTGACTTGAAAGGAACAGAGATTTGTGGCGCTTTGATTCCACGTTTGATTGATGAATTGCCTATTATTGCCCTACTTGCGACCCAAGCCCAAGGTGTAACAGTTATCAAGGATGCTGAGGAGCTCAAGGTCAAGGAAACAGACCGTATTCAGGTTGTGGCAGACGCCTTAAATAGTATGGGAGCAGATATTACTCCTACGGCAGATGGGATGATTATCAAAGGAAAATCAGCTCTTCACGGTGCTAGAGTCAATACGTTTGGTGACCACCGTATCGGCATGATGACAGCTATCGCAGCCCTCTTGGTTGCAGATGGAGAGGTGGAGCTTGACCGTGCAGAAGCCATCAATACCAGCTATCCTAGTTTCTTTGATGATTTGGAGAGCTTGATTCATGGCTAAGGTGTTATTAGGGTTTATGGGGGCTGGAAAATCGACTATTGCAAGAGGCTTGGACACTAATTACCTTGATATGGATGCTCTGATTGAGAAGCGCCTAGGTATGTCCATTGCGAATTTTTTCGCTGAAAAGGGAGAAGAGACCTTTCGTCAGGTAGAATCAGAAGTCCTAGCTGATTTACTACAAACAGACCAAGTCGTGTCAACTGGAGGAGGAGTGGTTATTTCTCAGAGAAATCGTGACTTACTCAAGACTAATACAGATAACATCTACCTGAAAGCAGAGTTTGAAACCCTCTACCTACGTATCGCAGCTGATAAGGACAATCAGCGACCGCTTTTTCTAAATAATAGCAAGGAAGAACTAGTAGCTATTTTTCAAGAAAGACAGGCTTGGTATGAGGAAGTGGCTAGTCGGGTTTTGGATGTGACCAAGCTAAGCCCAGAGGAAATTATAGAGGAACTAAGATGAAAATTGCTTATCTAGGTCCCAAGGGATCATTTTCACACCACGTTGTGCAGGCAGCTTTTCCTCATGAGGAATTGCAGGCTTTTGCCAACATTACAGATGTCATCAAGGCTTATGAGCAAGGATTAGTGGACTATTCTGTGGTGCCAGTTGAAAACTCTATTGAGGGTAGTGTTCATGAAACCTTGGACTATCTTTTTCATCAGGCTCACATCCAAGCAGTAGCAGAAATCGTTCAGCCTATTCATCAGCAGTTGATGGTGGTTCCAGGCCATACTAAGATTGAAAAGATTTTTTCACATCCACAGGCCTTGGCTCAAGGAAAGAAATTCATCGATGAACAATATCCAGAGGCTCAAATCGAGGTAACAGCTAGTACAGCTTATGCGGCCCGTTTTATTTCCGAACATCCAGACCAGCCCTTTGCAGCAGTTGCACCTAGAAGTTCTGCTGAAGAATATGGATTGGAACTGATTGCCGAGGATATTCAGGAAATGGCAGCCAATTTTACACGTTTCTGGGTTCTAGGAGCTGAAAAGCCTAGTATTCCCTTGCAAGCACAAACTGAAAAGATGAGTTTGGCCTTGACATTACCTGACAACCTTCCAGGTGCACTTTATAAGGCCCTGTCGACCTTTGCTTGGCGAGGAATTGACTTGACAAAAATTGAAAGTCGTCCACTCAAGACAGCACTGGGTGAATACTTTTTCATTATCGATGTGGATTATACCGATAAGGACTTGGTCCACTTTGCCCAAAAAGAATTAGAAGCGATTGGAATCCAGTATAAAATTCTGGGTGCCTATCCTATTTATCCAATATCAGACCATGGAAAGGAGAGAAGATGAGTAAAGAAAATCCCTTAAGTCATCATGAGCAGTTGCGTTATGATTATTTGCTAAAAAATATTCACTATCTCAATGAGAGAGAAAAAAATGAGTTTGCCTATTTGCAAGAAAAGCTAACTCTTGCTAGGGGAAATAGTAGCTCTAGCTTGGAACAAGAAAGAGAAGAGCAGGTTGACTTACCAAGCTATGCGAACCGGAGTCGCTCACAATCCAAATCACAAGCACTCTCTTTCCCTCCAAAAAAGAAAAGACGGAAGCTCCGTCTTAAACGAATTTTTATGGTGATTTTTTCACTTTTGGTCTGTGTGGCTTTGGCCATGGTATTCATGTTTTTGCGTGGTTACCAAGATGCTAGCGCAAAGAAAACTGCTGATGCCCGGGCAGCTCAAGTAGAAGTCTTTAATGGTCAGGACACTAGAGATGGAGTTAATATTTTAATCATGGGTACTGATGGTCGAATCGGCCAGAACAGTGTTGAGACACGAACTGACTCTATTATGGTATTAAATGTCGGGGGCTCAGATAAGAAAATGAAGCTAGTCAGTTTCATGCGTGATAATTTGGTCTATATAGATGGTTATAGTCAAGTGATTAACGGTAGAAAACAGACAGATAACAAGTTAAACGTAGCCTACGAGTTAGGAGAACAAGAGGGGCAAAAAGGGGCAGAAATGGTTCGCCAAGTCTTGAAAGATAATTTTGACTTGGACATTAAGTACTACGCCTTGGTTGATTTCCAGGCCTTTGCCACAGCGATTGACACGCTTTTCCCTGATGGGGTGACGATTGATGCTCAATTTTCAACATTGAATGGGCGTCCCCTAACAGAAGCTACAGTCGGAGATGATTTATACGCTACCGAGACTGAGTCTCCAACCCAAACCATTAAAGTCGGAAAACAGCAGATGAATGGCTCGACCCTGCTCAATTATGCTCGTTTCCGTGATGATGATGAGGCGGATTACGGCCGTACAAAAAGACAGCAACAAGTTTTAACAGCAATTTTAGAGCAAATTAAAGATCCCACTAAACTTTTCACTGGTTCTGAAGCTCTTGGAAAGGTTTTTGCTATGACCTCAACCAACGTACCCTATACTTTCCTCCTAACAAACGGTTTATCTGTTTTGGATGGAGCAAAAAATGGTATTGAAAAATTGACGATTCCAGAACTGGGTGACTGGGTAGATGCCTATGATGTTTATGGAGGCTTGGGCTTGCTGGTTGATCAAAACAAATATCAAACCAAGCTCGCTCAAATGGGCTTGAGATAAGAGAATACTCAATGAAAATTAAAGTGCAAACTAGGAAGCTAGCCGCAGGCTGCTAAAAACACAGTTTTGAGGTTGTAGATAAGACTGACGAAGTCAGTTACCTATACCTACGGCAAGGTGAAGCTGACGTGGTTTGAAGAGATTTTCGAAGAGTATAAGACAGAAAAATCAAAGTTTGATAGCTATTTGGATAGCAGTCAGGCTTTGATTTTTTACAGTCTGCAATAGATTTTCACCCCTTGTTTGTGGTATAATGAAACGATACGATAGAAAGAATAATGAACAATATGACTGATTTAAAAGCAATTCAGGCTCGTAGTCTGGAGATGGCTGAATATTTTGTGGCCTTTTGTAAAGAACATGATTTGCTCTGTTATCTCTGTGGCGGAGGCGCTATTGGTGCCCTTCGAAACAAGGGATTTATTCCTTGGGACGACGACCTAGACTTTTTTATGCCTCGTAAAGATTATGAGAAATTAGCAGAATTATGGCCTCGTTATGCAGATGAACGTTATTTCTTGTCAAAGAGTCACAAGGATTTTGTTGATCGTAATCTTTTTATTACCATTCGTGACAAGGAAACCACCTGTATCAAGCCTTATCAGCAGGATTTGGATTTGCCACATGGTCTGGCCTTGGATGTTTTGCCTTTGGATTATTATCCGAAAAATCCAGCTGAGCGGAAAAAACAGGTTCGTTGGGCCTTGATTTATTCACTCTTTTGTGCGCAAACTATTCCAGAAAAGCATGGTGCTCTCATGAAATGGGGAAGTTGCATTTTACTGGGTTTGACTCCAAAATCTCTCCGTTATCGCATCTGGAAAAAAGCTGAGAAAGAAATGACTAAGTATGATTTGGCTGATTGTGATGGCATTACAGAATTATGCTCAGGTCCTGGCTACATGAGAAACAAGTACCCAATCACATCTTTTGAAGACAATCTTTTCTTGCCATTTGAAGGAACAGAGATGCCTATTCCAATCGGCTATGATGTCTATCTCAGAACTGCTTTTGGGGATTATATGACGCCTCCACCAGCAGACAAGCAGGTACCGCATCATGATGCTGTCATCGCTGATATGGATAAGTCTTATACAGAATACAAGGGAGAATATGGTGGCTAAGAAAAAAATCTTATTTTTTATGTGGTCTTTTTCTCTTGGAGGTGGTGCAGAGAAGATTCTATCAACCATTGTTTCAAATCTGGATCCAGAAAAGTATGATATTGATATTCTTGAAATGGAGCACTTTGACAAGGGATATGAATCTGTTCCAAAGCATGTACGCATTTTAAAATCCCTTCAAGATTATCGCCAAACCAGATGGTTACGAGCTTTTTTGTGGAGAATGAGAATTTATTTTCCAAGACTGGCTCGTCGTTTGCTTGTAAAAGATGATTATGATGTTGAAGTTTCTTTTACCATTATGAATCCACCACTGTTGTTCTCTAAAAGAAGAGAAGTCAAGAAGATATCTTGGATTCATGGAAGTATTGAAGAACTTCTTAAGGATAGCTCTAAAAGAGAATCACATAGAAGCCAGTTGGATGCTGCGAATACAATTGTAGGGATTTCAAAAAAGACCAGCAATTCTATCAAGGAAGTTTATCCAGATTATGCTTCTAAATTACAGACAATCTACAATGGATATGATTTTCAGACTATTCTAGAAAAATCTCAAGAGAAGATCGATATCGAGATTGCTCCTCAAAGTATCTGTACTATCGGACGGATTGAGGAAAATAAGGGTTCTGACCGTGTAGTGGAAGTGATACGATTATTACACCAAGAGGGAAAAAACTATCATCTCTATTTTATCGGGGCTGGTGATATGGAAGAGGAACTGAAAAAACGAGTCAAAGAGTATGGGATTGAGGACTATGTACATTTCCTTGGTTATCAAAAAAATCCTTATCAGTATTTATCTCAGACGAAAGTTCTCTTGTCTATGTCTAAACAAGAAGGTTTTCCTGGAGTGTATGTGGAGGCCTTGAGTCTGGGACTCCCTTTTATCTCTACGGACGTTGGAGGGGCTGAGGAATTATCCCAAGAAGGACGATTTGGACAAATCATTGAGAGCAATCAAGAGGCAGCTCAGGCGATTACTAATTACATGACTTCTGCCTCAAACTTTGATGTCGATGAGGCTAGCCAATTCATTCAACAATTTACAATTACAAAACAAATCGAACAAGTAGAAAAACTATTAGAGGAGTAGCATGGAAACTGCATTAATTAGTGTGATTGTGCCAGTCTATAATGTGGCGCAGTACCTAGAAAAATCGATAGCTTCCATTCAGAAGCAGACCTATCAAAATCTGGAAATTATTCTTGTTGATGATGGTGCAACAGATGAAAGTGGTCGCTTGTGTGATTCAATCGCTGAACAAGATGACAGGGTGTCAGTGCTTCATAAAAAGAACGAAGGATTGTCGCAAGCACGAAATGATGGGATGAAGCAGGCTCACGGGGATTATCTGATTTTTATTGACTCAGATGATTATATCCATCCAGAAATGATTCAGAGCTTATATGAGCAATTAGTTCAAGAAGATGCGGATGTTTCGAGCTGTGGTGTCATGAATGTCTATGCTAATGATGAAAGCCCACAGTCAGCCAATCAGGATGACTATTTTGTCTGTGATTCTCAAACATTTCTAAAGGAATACCTCATAGGTGAAAAAATACCTGGGACGATTTGCAATAAGCTAATCAAGAGACAGATTGCAACTGCCCTATCCTTTCCTAAGGGGTTGATTTACGAAGATGCCTATTACCATTTTGATTTAATCAAGTTGGCCAAGAAGTATGTGGTTAATACTAAACCCTATTATTACTATTTCCATAGAGGGGATAGTATTACGACCAAACCCTATGCAGAGAAGGATTTAGCCTATATTGATATCTACCAAAAGTTTTATAATGAAGTTGTGAAAAACTATCCTGACTTGAAAGAGGTCGCTTTTTTCAGATTGGCCTATGCCCACTTCTTTATTCTGGATAAGATGTTGCTAGATGATCAGTATAAACAGTTTGAAGCCTATTCTCAGATTCATCGTTTTTTAAAAGGCCATGCCTTTGCTATTTCTAGGAATCCAATTTTCCGTAAGGGGAGAAGAATTAGTGCTTTGGCCCTATTCATAAATATTTCCTTATATCGATTCTTATTACTTAAAAATATTGAAAAATCTAAAAAATTACATTAGAACGGGGGTGACCAAGTGATTGATGGGAAACGATTATTATTTAGTTTGACCATAGTCAGTTATGCCTTGACGCTAGTAAGTGGAATTGTGTATCTGTTTAATAATAATAATGTTAGCTTACTTTCTACTTTATTGTTCTTGTTGGTTAGTAGCTTAATTGCTTGTTGGAATGATATCAAGTATTACTTAATCCATTTTATTTTCTATTTAACCATTTTTGTATTTCTGGTATCAAGACCGACCATTGATTATTTTAGGGATGGTGCTTTGGATACCTATCATCCAATAGCCTATCGTTTTGCCTTTATAGTTGTCATGGTTTCGATTCTGGGCTTGACCACAGGAGGCGTCCTGGCTCGTTACTTCATAGCTAGGAAGAAAATAAAAGTAGCAAATATAGGAAATTCTCTAAAAGAGGTTTATATCAAGCGGTTACGCTTTGTATCACTAGGAGTTTTTCTTCTAACCTATCCTTTCTATTTCATTCGGTTATTTGAACGGCTCTTGTATCGTTTGCAGACTTCCTACTATGCCTACTATGCAAATTTTGAAAGTAAACTGCCTTATTTTACCTACATTTTGTCTACCTTTACGGTCTATGCAATGTGTATGTATCTGGCAACCAAGCCAAAGAAATTGCAGGCCACAGCAGTGCTTGTCTCCTTTATTGCAGCTAATACTATTCATTTGGCAATTGGGACACGAAATCCCTTTATTTTAAGTATTTTATTTGCTTTTGTTTATTACTTTATGCGGGAGCAAGCTGAAAAAGGAAAATGGATTGGGTTTAAAGAAAAGTTAGCGATTTTTGTAGGTTCTCCTATTCTCATGTTAGCGATGGGAGTACTCAATTATGTACGGGATAATGTCCAAGTTTCCCATACAGGTTTCTGGGATATCTTATTTGACTTTATCTATAAACAAGGGACTAGTTTTGGTGTTCTGGCTCGAGGTTTTCTATTTAACAGTAGCCTCCCTTACCGAGATTTCCGTAATTTTACTTTTGGTCCTGTTCTTGATTATTTTGCAAGGGGGAGTTTGGGAGCCATTTTCGGAGGAAAAGCCTTTGAACATACAACCAATAGTGTGGAACTAGCTATTGATAGTAATAGTTATGCCCACAATCTATCCTATCTTGTCTTGAACAAGGAATACTTGAAAGGGCATGGTATCGGAAGTAGTTATATCATGGAGTTGTATACCGACTATGGTATGATTGGAGTCTTTCTGCTTAGTTTCTTACTCGGCGTATTATTTATAGCCATGCTGCAAGTAGCCTATCGCTCAAGGACAATCCTATTTGCTTTATCCCTACTCATCTTGAATAATCTATTCTTTATGCCAAGAAGCAGCTTTTCAGAAAGTTTCTTCAATTTATTTACAATGCAATTCTGGGGAATTGTTCTTGTGATTATATTTGTAGCAAAAATGCTTACAAAGGAAAACTAGTATCTACTAAACAAAGGAGAAAAAAATCATGTTTGAACATTATTCAGTAGCTGATTTGTTTGCAAATCTTTATAAAAAACGAAAAGCAAATATTTTAGCTCTCATCGCTTTATTTGCTCTCATTGCTGTACCATTTACAATTAAAGCAGTTAGGAATAAAAACACTGTCAAAGATACAACAAGTTATTCAACTTATCTTATCTATAAAATCACTCCTCCAGAAGAGTCGGCCAAAACGATTTTGAATCATCAAATTGGTGGTTATAGTGATTTTTATGGGAAATTGATTGATGGTAATTTGAATGGAGCTTATCTTTTCAATGATGTAGAACCCAGTGAGTTGAAAAAAATTGCCAGTGAATTAGACACGACAGAAACAACCTTGAAAAATTCAACGAATGACTATTGGTGGAAAAAATTGACCGTCTACTATATGATTGACGATGCAGGGGTTGGTGTGAAAATTTTGACATCAAGTAAAGATGCCAATGACTTGTTAGAGAAAAAAATTGATGGGTTGATTGAGAAATTTAAACATGCCTATGCAAATGTGAAAATTGAAAAACTGGAAACCATCAACTCTAAAGAATTGAACGCAAATGGTGAAACAGCGCTTGGCTTAAATGTGAAAAATCTGATTCTTCGTTTAGTTGTTATTGGAGTGGTTTGTGTGATTTTGGTTGTGATGGGAAATGTGTTAGTTTATCTCTTTAATCCAACAATCAATAGAGTAGGTGATTTTTCCCAGTATCAAATTGATTTTGTAACAGAGATTACAACAATTGCTAACCTAGCAGATGTTTTGTCATACAAAAATACTGGACAGGAATTGACCATCGTTAGCTCAAATAAAGCTATCCTAGATAAATTGAAACAGAGTCAAGAAGCTTTAAAAGGAATGCATTTTGTAGATTTGCAGGATGTATCATCTCTTTTGGCAAGAGATACAGTCCTTCTTGTTGAAGAGTACGGAGTGACTCGTTATAAGAAATTTGAGCAAAGTCTTCAAATTCTCAGAAACTTAAATCGTTCTATCCTCGGTGTAGCAACCTTTAAATTATAAGTATTCTGATGTATAAGGTCTTCAAAATCGGCTAAGAGCTGATTTTGAAGGCTTTTTCTATCTGTCTGCAGAAATTTTCTTTTGGAGTCTCCTACAGAAGTTACCCTAGGGAAAATCTATCCGTATAGAGGAGCCTTCTTTTGATAAAATCGTAAAAATCTAGTATAATAGATAGAACTGAAAGTATGAGGTTACTAGCAATGAAAATGAAACAAATTAGTGATACAACTTTAAAAATCACGATGTCTTTAGAGGATTTGATGGATCGTGGAATGGAGATTGCTGACTTTCTCGTTCCTCAAGAAAAAACAGAAGAGTTCTTTTATGCTATCTTGGATGAGCTAGAGATGCCTGATAGCTTTCTGGATACAGGCATGTTGAGCTTCCGTGTGACTCCAAAACCTGATAAGGTAGATGTCTTTGTGACCAAGTCAAAGATTGACCAAAATCTAGATTTTGAAGACTTATCGGATTTGCCAGATATGGAAGAATTGGCTCAAATGTCTCCAGATGAATTTATCAAAACCCTGGAAAAAAGCATCGCAGACAAAACCAAGGATGATATCGAAGCCATTCAATCTCTTGAGCAAGTTGAAGCCAAGGAAGAAGAGCAAGAGCAGGCTGAACAAGAAGCTGAGAGTAAGAAAGAACCTTACATCTACTACATCCTTTCTTTTGCTAAGTTGGCTGACTTGGTAGCTTTTGCCAAGACAGTGACTTTTGAAATGGAAACTTCTGAACTCTACAAAATGAACGAGCGCTATTATTTGACCATTTTAGTGGATATTGAAAATCATCCAAGCCCATATCCAGCTTGGCTGTTGGCCCGTATGCGCGAGTTTGCAGACGATAGTGATATTAGTCGCTCAGTCTTACAAGAGTATGGTCAAGTCTTGATGAGTCACGATGCAGTGCTCAATCTGCAAAAAATCGGCTAATCCTTTCTGGAAAGCTATTTTCAGATTTTAAGAAGAGCGAATCGTCTGATTCGTTTTTTCTTTTTATACTGAAATAGTGATTTACTATAATAGGAATTTTCACAAAATTCTGTTATAATGGCTATATTAGAAAATTTCGAGGAGATAAAGATGACAGTTAAAATTGCTTTACTAGGATTTGGTACCGTTGCAAGTGGTGTGCCTTTCCTCCTAAAGGAAAATGGAGGAAAAATCAATCAATCAGCACATTCAGATATCAAAGTTGCTAAGGTATTGGTCAAGGATGAAGATGAAAAAAATCGCTTGCTTGCAGCAGGGAATGACTTTAACTTTGTAACCAATGTGGATGATATTTTATCAGACCAGGATATTACTATCGTAGTGGAATTGATGGGGCGTATTGAGCCTGCTAAAACCTTTATCACTCGTGCCTTGGAAGCTGGAAAACACGTTGTTACTGCTAACAAGGACCTTTTAGCTGTCCATGGCGCAGAATTGCTAGAAATCGCTCAAGCTAACAAGGTAGCACTTTACTACGAAGCAGCAGTTGCTGGTGGGATTCCAATTCTTCGTACTTTAGCAAATTCCTTGGCTTCTGATAAAATTACGCGCGTGCTTGGAGTAGTCAACGGAACTTCCAACTTCATGGTGACCAAGATGGTGGAAGAAGGCTGGTCTTACGATGATGCTCTTGCGGAAGCACAACGTCTAGGATTTGCAGAAAGCGATCCGACGAATGACGTAGATGGGATTGATGCAGCCTACAAGATGGTTATTTTGAGCCAATTTGCCTTTGGCATGAAGATTGCCTTTGATGATGTAGCCCACAAGGGAATCCGCAATATCACACCAGAAGACGTAGCTGTAGCTCAAGAGCTTGGTTACGTAGTGAAATTGGTTGGTTCTATTGAGGAAACTTCTTCAGGTATTGCTGCAGAAGTGACTCCAACCTTCCTACCTAAAGCGCACCCACTTGCTAGTGTGAATGGCGTAATGAACGCTGTCTTTGTAGAATCTATCGGTATTGGTGAGTCTATGTACTACGGACCAGGTGCGGGTCAAAAACCAACTGCAACAAGTGTTGTAGCTGATATTGTCCGTATCGTTCGTCGTTTGAATGATGGTACCATTGGCAAAGACTTCAACGAATATAGCCGTGACTTGGTCTTGGCAAATCCTGAAGATGTCAAAGCAAACTACTATTTCTCAATCTTGGCTCCAGACTCAAAAGGTCAGGTCTTGAAGTTGGCTGAAATCTTCAATGCTCAAGATATTTCCTTTAAGCAAATCCTTCAAGATGGCAAAGAGGGTGACAAGGCGCGTGTCGTTATCATCACACACAAGATTAATAAAGCCCAGCTTGAAAATGTCTCAGCTGAATTGAAGAAGGTTTCAGAATTCGACCTCTTGAATACCTTCAAGGTGCTAGGAGAATAAGATGAAGATTATTGTACCTGCAACCAGTGCCAATATCGGGCCAGGTTTTGACTCGGTCGGTGTAGCTGTAACCAAGTATCTTCAAATTGAGGTCTGCGAAGAACGAGATGAGTGGCTGATTGAACACCAGATTGGCAAATGGATTCCACATGATGAGCGTAATCTCTTGCTCAAAATCGCTTTGCAAATTGTACCAGACTTGCAACCAAGACGCTTGAAAATGACCAGTGATGTCCCTTTGGCGCGCGGTTTGGGTTCTTCCAGCTCGGTTATCGTTGCTGGGATTGAACTAGCCAACCAACTGGGTCAACTCAACTTATCAGACCATGAAAAATTGCAGTTAGCGACCAAGATTGAAGGGCATCCTGACAATGTGGCTCCAGCCATTTATGGTAATCTCGTTATTGCAAGTTCTGTTGAAGGGCAAGTCTCTGCTATCGTAGCAGACTTTCCAGAGTGTGATTTTCTAGCTTACATTCCAAACTATGAATTACGTACTCGCGACAGCCGTAGTGTCTTGCCTAAAAAATTGTCTTATAAGGAAGCTGTTGCTGCAAGTTCTATCGCCAATGTAGCGGTTGCTGCCTTGTTGGCAGGAGACATGGTGACCGCTGGGCAAGCAATCGAGGGAGACCTCTTCCATGAGCGCTATCGTCAGGACTTGGTAAGAGAATTTGCGATGATTAAGCAAGTGACCAAAGAAAATGGGGCCTATGCAACCTACCTTTCTGGTGCTGGGCCGACAGTTATGGTTCTGGCTTCTCATGACAAGATGCCAACAATTAAGGCAGAATTGGAAAAGCAACCTTTCAAAGGAAAACTGCATGACTTGAGAGTTGATACCCAAGGTGTCCGTGTAGAAGCAAAATAAAGAATAGAAGATAGGATGGGGAAACTCTTGACCAGAGGGTTTCATATCCTTTTTGTGAAAAGAAGTTTATACTCAATGAAAATCAAAGAGCAAACTAGGAAGCTAGCCGCAGGCTGCTCAAAACAGTGTTTTGAGGTTGTGGATAGAACTGAAGAAGTCAGCTCAAGACACTGTTTTGAGGTTGCAGATAGAACTGACGAAGTCAGTAACATATATACGGTAAGGTGACGCTGACGTGGTTTGAAGAGATTTTCGAAGAGTATTAGTTAAAAACGTGATAAAGGAGAAATAAAGATGGCAGAAATTTATCTAGCAGGTGGTTGTTTTTGGGGCCTAGAGGAATATTTTTCACGCATTTCTGGAGTGCTAGAAACCAGTGTTGGCTACGCTAATGGTCAAGTCGAAACGACCAATTACCAGTTGATCAAGGAAACAGACCATGCAGAAACGGTCCAAGTGATTTACGATGAGAAGGAAGTGTCACTCAGAGAGATTTTACTTTATTATTTCCGAGTTATCGATCCTCTATCTATCAATCAACAAGGGAATGACCGTGGTCGCCAATATCGAACTGGGATTTATTATCAGGATGAAGCAGATTTGCCAGCTATCTACACAGTGGTACAGGAGCAGGAACGCATGCTGGGTCGAAAGATTGCAGTAGAAGTGGAGCAATTACGCCACTACATTCTGGCTGAAGACTACCACCAAGATTATCTCAGGAAGAATCCTTCAGGTTACTGTCATATCGATGTGACCGATGCTGATAAGCCATTGATTGATGCAGCAAACTATGAAAAGCCTAGTCAAGAGGTGTTGAAGGCCAGTCTATCTGAAGAGTCTTATCGTGTCACACAAGAAGCTGCTACAGAGGCTCCGTTTACCAATGCCTATGACCAAACCTTTGAAGAGGGGATTTATGTAGATATTACGACAGGTGAGCCACTCTTTTTTGCCAAGGATAAGTTTGCTTCAGGTTGTGGTTGGCCAAGTTTTAGCCGTCCGATTTCCAAAGAGTTGATTCATTATTACAAGGATCTGAGCCATGGAATGGAGCGAATTGAAGTTCGTTCTCGTTCAGGCAGTGCTCACTTGGGTCATGTTTTCACAGATGGACCGCGGGAGTTAGGCGGCCTCCGTTACTGTATCAATTCTGCTTCTTTACGCTTTGTGGCCAAGGATGAGATGGAAAAAGCAGGATATGGCTATCTATTGCCTTACTTAAACAAATAAAACAGAGAGTGGGGCTTCCCACTTTCTTCATTTCTAGAATATGAATAGAAGGGATTTATGAAACACCTATTATCTTACTTCAAACCCTACATCAAGGAATCAATTTTAGCCCCCTTGTTCAAGCTGTTAGAAGCTGTTTTTGAGCTCTTGGTTCCCATGGTGATTGCTGGGATTGTTGACCAATCTTTACCTCAGGGAGATCAAGGTCATCTCTGGATGCAGATTGGCCTGCTCCTTATCTTTGCAGTAATTGGCGTTTTAGTGGCCTTGATAGCTCAATTTTACTCAGCAAAGGCAGCAGTAGGCTTTGCTAAGGAATTGACAAACGATCTTTATCGTCATATTCTTTCCTTGCCCAAGGATAGCAGAGACCGTCTGACAACTTCTAGTTTGGTCACTCGCTTGACTTCGGATACCTACCAGATTCAGACTGGTATCAATCAATTCCTGCGTCTCTTTTTGCGAGCGCCCATTATCGTTTTTGGTGCCATTTTTATGGCTTATCGAATCTCAGCTGAGTTGACTTTCTGGTTCTTAGTCATGGTTGCCATTTTGACCATTGTCATTGTAGGGTTATCTCGATTGGTCAATCCTCTCTACAGTAGTCTCAGAAAGAAAACGGACCAACTGGTTCAGGAAACGCGCCAGCAATTGCAAGGGATGCGGGTTATTCGTGCTTTTGGTCAAGAAAAACGAGAGTTACAGATTTTTCAAACCCTTAACCAAGTTTATGCTAGATTACAAGAAAAGACAGGTTTCTGGTCTAGTTTATTAACACCTCTGACCTATCTGATTGTCAATGGAACTCTTCTCGTTATTATCTGGCAAGGCTATATTTCAATTCAAGGAGGAGTGCTCAGTCAAGGTGCTCTCATTGCTCTTATCAATTACCTCTTACAGATTTTGGTGGAATTGGTCAAGCTAGCCATGTTGATCAATTCCCTCAACCAGTCCTATATCTCAGCCAAGCGAATCGAGGAAGTCTTTGTTGAGGCTCCAGAGGATATCCATTCAGAGTTAGAACAAAAGCAAGCTACCAGAGATAAGGTTTTACAAGTCCAAGAATTGACCTTTACCTATCCTGATGCGGCCCAGCCTTCTCTGAGATACATTTCCTTTGATATGACTCAAGGACAAATTCTAGGTATCATCGGGGGAACTGGTTCTGGTAAATCAAGCTTGGTGAAACTCTTACTTGGACTTTATCCAGTAGACAAGGGGAACATTGACCTTTATCAAAATGGACGTAGTCCTCTTAATTTGGAGCAGTGGCGGTCTTGGATTGCCTATGTACCTCAAAAGGTCGAACTCTTTAAGGGAACTATTCGTTCCAACTTGACTCTAGGTTTCAATCAAGAAGTATCTGACCAGAAACTCTGGCAGGCCTTGGAGATTGCGCAAGCTAAGGATTTTGTCAGTGAAAAGGAAGGACTCTTGGATGTCCTAGTTGAGGCAGGGGGGCGAAATTTCTCAGGTGGACAAAAACAAAGGTTGTCTATCGCCCGAGCAGTCTTGCGCCAAGCTCCGTTTCTCATCCTAGATGATGCAACCTCGGCACTGGATACCATTACAGAGTCCAAGCTCTTGAAAGCTATTAGAGAAAATTTTCCAAACACGAGCTTAATTTTGATCTCTCAACGAACCTCAACTTTACAGATGGCGGACCAGATTCTCCTCTTGGAAAAAGGTGAGTTGCTAGCTGTTGGCAAGCACGATGACTTGATGAAATCCAGCCAAGTCTATCGTGAAATCAATGCATCCCAACATGGAAAGGAGGACTAGAATGAAACGACAAACTGTAAACCAGACGCTCAAACGTTTAGCCGTAGATTTAGCAAACCATCCCTTCCTCCTTTTCCTAGCCTTTCTAGGAACTATTGCCCAAGTTGGCTTATCAATTTACCTACCTATTCTGATTGGGCAGGTCATTGACCAAGTCCTAGTGGCTGGTTCATCACCAGTTTTTTGGCAGATTTTTCTACAGATGCTCTTGGTGGTAATAGGAAATACTCTGGTACAATGGGCCAATCCTCTCCTCTATAATCGTCTAATCTTCTCTTATACCAGAGATTTACGAGAGCGAATCATCCATAAACTCCATCGGTTACCGATTGCTTTTGCGGATCGGCAAGGCAATGGAGAGATGGTCAGTCGTGTAACCACGGACATCGAACAGTTGGCAGCTGGCTTGACTATGATTTTTAACCAATTTTTCATTGGTGTTTTGATGATTTTGGTTAGTATTCTAGCCATGCTCCAAATTCATCTCCTCATGACTCTCTTAGTCTTGCTGTTGACGCCACTGTCCATGGTGATTTCACGCTTTATTGCCAAGAGATCCTATCATCTCTTCCAGAAGCAAACAGAGACGAGGGGGATTCAGACCCAGTTGATTGAAGAATCGCTTAGCCAGCAGACTATAATCCAGTCCTTCAATGCTCAAACAGAGTTTATCCAAAGATTGCGTGAGGCTCATGACAACTACTCAGGCTATTCTCAGTCAGCCATCTTTTATTCTTCAACGGTCAATCCTTCGACTCGCTTTGTAAATGCACTCATTTATGCCCTTTTAGCTGGAGTAGGAGCTTATCGTATCATGATGGGTTCAACCTTGACCGTCGGTCGTTTAGTGACTTTTTTGAACTATGTTCAGCAATACACCAAGCCCTTTAACGATATTTCTTCAGTGCTAGCTGAGTTGCAAAGTGCTCTGGCTTGCGTAGAGCGTATCTATGGAGTCTTAGATAGCCCTGAAGTGGCTGAAACAGGTAAGGAAGTCTTGACCAGTGACCAAGTTAAGGGAGCTATTTCCTTTAAACATGTCTCTTTTGGCTACCATCCTGAAAAAATTTTGATTAAGGACTTGTCTATCGATATTCCAGCTGGTAGTAAGGTAGCCATCGTTGGTCCGACAGGTGCTGGAAAATCAACTCTTATCAATCTCCTTATACGTTTTTATCCCATTAGCTCGGGAGATATCTTGCTGGATGGGCAATCCATTTATGATTATACACGAGCATCATTGAGACAGCAGTTTGGCATGGTGCTTCAAGAAACCTGGCTCACACAAGGGACCATTCATGATAATATTGCCTTTGGCAATCCTGAAGCCAGTCGAGAGCAAGTAATTGCTGCTGCCAAAGCAGCTAATGCAGACTTTTTCATCCAACAGTTGCCACAGGGATACGATACCAAGTTGGAAAATGCTGGAGAATCTCTCTCTGTCGGCCAAGCTCAGCTCTTGACCATAGCCCGAGTCTTTCTGGCTATTCCAAAGATTCTTATCTTAGACGAGGCAACTTCTTCCATTGATACACGGACAGAAGTGCTGGTACAGGATGCCTTTGCAAAACTCATGAAGGGCCGCACAAGCTTCATCATTGCTCACCGTTTGTCAACCATTCAGGATGCGGATTTAATTCTTGTCTTAGTAGATGGTGATATTGTTGAATATGGTAACCATCAAGAACTCATGGATAGAAAGGGTAAGTATTACCAAATGCAAAAAGCTGCGGCTTTTAGTTCTGAATAAGCCATTCTCTTTTGAAAGTTTATGGACGAAAAAAGTTGCCTTCGAGTGACTTTTTTGTTACAATAGCTAGAAAAATTGTTTACTGTAATACTCAATGAAAATCAAAGAGCAAACTAGGAAGCTAGCCGTAGGTTGCTCAAAGCACAGCTTTGAGGTTGTAGATAAGACTGACGAAGTCAGCTCAAAACACTGCTTTGAGGTTGCAGATAGAACTGACGAAGTCAGTAACCACACCTACGGCAAAGTGAATCTGAAGTGGTTTGAAGAGAGTACAACTTGTCTTTTAAAAAAGGAGTCTATAATGAAAGTCTTTCAGCATGTAAATATCGTGACTTGTGATCAAAATTTCCATGTTTATCTTGATGGAATCTTAGCAGTCAAGGATTCTCAAATCGTCTATGTCGGTCAAGATAAGCCAGCGTTTTTAGAACAAGCTGAGCAGATTATAGACTATCAGGGAGCTTGGATTATGCCTGGTTTGGTCAATTGTCACACCCATTCTGCAATGACAGGTCTGAGAGGGATCCGAGATGACAGCAATCTCCATGAATGGCTCAATGACTATATCTGGCCAGCAGAATCTGAGTTTACTCCCGACATGACTACCAAGGCGGTCAAAGAAGCCTTGACAGAGATGCTCCAGTCAGGAACAACAACCTTTAACGATATGTATAATCCCATTGGTGTGGATATCCAGCAAATTTATCAGGTGGTGAAAACTTCCAAGATGCGTTGTTATTTTTCTCCGACTCTCTTTTCTTCAGAGACAGAAACAACTGCTGAGACTATAAGCAGAACTCGATCCATCATAGATGAAATCTTAAAATATAAAAATCCAAATTTCAAGGTTATGGTAGCACCTCATTCTCCGTATAGCTGCAGTAGAGACTTGCTGGAAGCGAGTTTGGAAATGGCAAAAGAGCTAAATATTCCGCTCCATGTCCATGTGGCGGAGACCAAGGAGGAGTCAGGAATTATCCTCAAACGATACGGCAAACGCCCCCTTGCTTTTCTTGAAGAACTGGGTTATTTAGATCATCCGTCCGTATTTGCTCACGGGGTCGAATTAAACGAGAGAGAAATTGAACGCTTGGCATCTTCTCAAGTGGCTATCGCCCACAATCCTATCAGTAACCTCAAACTGGCATCAGGAATTGCTCCAATTATCCAGCTCCAAAAAGCGGGAGTAGCAGTCGGAATTGCGACTGACTCGGTTGCTTCCAATAACAATCTAGATATGTTTGAGGAAGGAAGGACTGCAGCTCTTCTTCAGAAGATGAAAAGTGGGGATGCCAGCCAGTTTCCAATCGAAACAGCTCTCAAGGTACTGACAATCGAAGGGGCTAAGGTCCTTGGAATGGAAAATCAGATAGGAAGTCTGGAAGTCGGCAAGCAAGCAGATTTTCTGGTCATTCAACCACAAGGGAAAATTCATCTCCAACCTCAGGAAAATATGCTGTCTCACCTGGTTTATGCAGTTAAATCTAGTGATGTAGATGATGTTTATATCGCCGGAGAACAGGTTGTTAAGCAAGGTCAAGTCCTGACAGTAGAACTTTAAAAGAAAAATTACGAAAAATTTTAAAAAAAGTTTGCAAAAATCTTGCATTCTTTTTTTGACTATGCTATACTTATATACGGTTTAAAAAAACTGCCTAAGACAGTAGGGGAGCTCGACTCATAAATATCCTACCGAGGACAAGACGTATCATGTAAAAAGAAGCGTATTGTACTTTCGTGTCTAGGTTTGGGCGCGTTTTTCTTTTTGAAAAATTCCCCAAGCAAAATAATTACGGAGGTGAACACACTAATGAGTGAAGCAATTATTGCTAAAAAAGCGGAACTAGTTGACGTAGTAGCTGAAAAAATGAAAGCTGCTGCATCTATCGTCGTTGTAGACGCTCGTGGTTTGACAGTTGAGCAAGATACAGTTCTTCGTCGTGAGCTTCGTGGAAGCGAAGTTGAGTATAAAGTTATTAAAAACTCAATCTTGCGTCGTGCAGCTGAAAAAGCTGGTCTTGAAGATCTTGCATCTGTATTTGTTGGACCATCTGCAGTAGCATTTTCTAATGAAGATGTTATCGCACCAGCGAAAATCTTGAACGACTTTTCTAAAAACGCTGAAGCACTTGAAATTAAAGGTGGTGCAATCGAAGGCGCTGTCGCATCTAAAGAAGAGATTCTTGCACTTGCAACTCTTCCAAACCGCGAAGGACTTCTTTCTATGCTCCTTTCTGTACTTCAAGCGCCAGTGCGCAACGTTGCTCTTGCAGTCAAAGCGGTTGCAGAAAGCAAAGAAGACGCGGCTTAATCTTAAGCTACACAGCGTAGCCTAGCTACGAAAAAAACTATTATAAAATTTAAAACTTATTTGGAGGAAATAACAATGGCATTGAACATTGAAAACATTATTGCTGAAATTAAAGAAGCTTCAATCCTTGAATTGAACGACCTTGTAAAAGCTATCGAAGAAGAATTTGGTGTAACTGCAGCTGCTCCTGTAGCTGTTGCTGCAGCTGATGCAGCTGATGCTGGTGCTGCTAAAGATTCATTCGACGTTGAATTGACATCTGCAGGCGACAAAAAAGTTGGCGTTATCAAAGTTGTACGTGAAATCACTGGTCTTGGTCTTAAAGAAGCTAAAGAACTTGTTGACGGTGCACCAGCACTTGTTAAAGAAGGCGTTGCAACTGCAGAAGCTGAAGAAATCAAAGCTAAATTGGAAGAAGCTGGAGCTTCAGTTACTCTTAAATAATAGAGTATCGCAATTTGATTGCGGAATCCCTATTTACCAGTCTTTGAGAGCGATAAGCGATTGATAGAAACTGATAAATTGATTTGGTTTCCTGCCAAAAATTCTTTGGCAGGATTTTTGTTTTAATAAACTTTCGGGGGTAGACACTAGATTGTCTACCCCTTTTTTTGTGTTTCGGAGGTAATTATGCAAAAGGAAGGACAGTCATCACGTCAATTCGTGAAGAGTCATCTCATGACTATCATGGGAGTTGATATTGTAAAAGCAACTCAGTTAGTTGATGAAATGGAACAAGTAGGTTTAATCCGATTTGATGAATTTGGAAATGTTGGAATTTTAGTCTTGGAGGGACAATAATGAAGCGTATTACCGCTAATCAATATCAGACATCAGAGCGTTATTATAAGCTCCCCAAACTTTTATTTGAGAGTGAACGGTATAAGAATATGAAACTGGAGGTTAAGGTGGTTTACTCAGTTTTAAAAGATCGGTTGGAGTTGTCTTTGAGCAAAGGTTGGATTGATGAGGATGGGGCTATTTATTTGATTTATTCCAATTCAAATTTGATGGCACTTTTAGGCTGTTCAAAGTCAAAATTACTCTCCATGTGAGTTTGAAGTAACATTTTTAGATGATTACCATAAAAAACACAACTACCCACTATTTTACGAGTCCTATCTTCAAAACGTTATGGAATTCCTTGAAAGTCAAGACATAAAGAATGGGGTTGATGCCTTTGTAGATGATCATCAAAATCTCGTTTTTGTTTTATATGGACAAGGCTATCGAGCCGAGGGAAAAGAGGGAATACTTACAACCCAAGTAACTGTAAAAGCTTATGATGAAGACAAGAAACCGATTAACTTCGCAAATTTATTAGATTCCTTAATCGTCTCAGAATATCAAATGGAACCGAATCTTTGGGAGGTCTCCCATGATTGATCTCTATCTAAGTAAAAATAGACAAAGAAATCAACTTCTTTTAGATTTCTTCCAAAACTATGGCATAGAGGTATCTTGTCATTCAGTTTCTGAAATGACAAAGGACAAATTAATTGAGATGATGAGCTATTCTTCAGATTGTTTTGAGTTTTTATCTCCCAATTTATTACGATTTAAGAACCGTGACAATCTAAGATTAACGGATTTCGTTGAGATAATTTTAAAAAATCCTGAACTAACCATCAGACTTCCTCTTGCGGTTTCAAATAAGCGAGTTTATCCAAGTCTGAATTTGGAAGAGGCTAGAGCTCTATTGCCAAGAGATACGAAACAATTGATTTACATGGCGCAAACACATTATTTATCTAACTAAAGGAGAAGCAATATGGCTGAACGATTTTGGGAGAACTTGTCCATTATTTTGGCTGAAAGAAATATCAGCTGTATTGAGTTAACCAGAAAAATGTTTGCGGGAGAGTTTCACTATCCAAGTGAATTGAATCGTTTGTATCAAAAGATTCGCCACTAGAAGATGGAACAACGAATGCCTCAAAGTTCATGGGTAGAAAGGATTGTGCAGGTATTAGATTTAGATTATGAAGATTTATTTCGGAGGTAACTATGAAAAGAATAATTCCAGTTTATATATTCCAACAAGTAAATGTCCTATTGGTATCTCTATACTTATTGAAATTTCTTTGTATCGGTGAGTTAACTATACTACAGATTCTCTATGGTTCGTCACTCATTTCTTTTTTATGGATGTATGGCCAACGCAAACAAGCTCATAAGGTAAATATGAAATCTAGGATGAAATGGCTTGGTATTGGATTCGTTAGCCTACTGATTATAAGTCTATGTTTTAGTCTAATCCATGCGCAAGAAAGCACGAATCAAGCAAACTTAATTGGGCTTCAACATCAAGTTCCTTGGTTTTCATTTTTATTGTTTTTAATCAATGCGAGTATGGTTGAAGAATTTCTGTATAGAGAAATTTTATGGAACTTGGTTAGAAAATTAGATATTCGAGTTGCGTTGACAAGTGTTTTATTTGCCTTAGCACATCATCCAGGAACCATTATAGCTTGGTGTTTGTATGTATCGCTGGGGATGTTTTTAGGGCTTGTACGCTACAAATTGGACTTATGGGGCAGTATGGGGCTACATTTGGTGTGGAACCTACTAGTTTATAGTTTGCTGCTTTTTTAAAATAGGTGACCTGATTTTTAGGTAACTTCTAAAACTAACTTCCAGTTTTGGGAGAGAGATGGAAGTTACTTTGAAAAGTTACGGAAACATTATTTTCTATGTGACAACATTGTATAATTGCTTGCATTTTACTGGTGGAGAGAGTATAATGAGGGTGGATAAAGTACTTAATCCCAAAAATTTAAATAGGAGGAGCTAGCTATGGCAGAAGAAGTATTAAATCTTCAATTAGTATCTGTTCAAGTTGACGAAACAGATGAAGTTGATGGAATGCGATTTAGTACATTCAGTACAAACCGTTGCGGTAACTGGAGTGCTTTTAGTTGGGAAAATTGTTAATTCATTTAAATTGTAAACTTTAGAGATTCTCTGGAGTTATGGATGTCGTTCCAATATGTGCACGTTGGAATGTTAGTGCTTATATGGGGAGAATCCAAAGGATTCTCCCTTTTTATTTAAATAAGTCTGTCTAGCTATAGATATATTAAGTTTGATAAAATTTCTTGGAGATTTTGTTATGGATTATAATTTCAATTTGGAGCATCCTTTCTTTTTCACTAATAATGATTATAGTACAGATACTAGCATAAAGTACCAAGTAAGTCTGCCTTTTAATTGGCACGAAGTAATGAATAATGATGAGTGGGTTTATCAATACCCTATTGGAAAATTTGTTGAAAGACAAGGGTGGAAAATACACATTAGTTCAGAGTATAACAGTTCACATGAATTGTTACAAGATGTAGCAAAAATTTGCCATGAAATGCGAATTCCATTTAAACATCTTAGTACAGAAGACAAATTTATCATGCGAAACGGGAAATTGGTTAGTCGAGGATTTTCTGGTAAATTTATTACATGTTATCCAAATCAAAATGAATTAGAGTCGGTTTTGCAAAGGTTAGAAAGTGCCTTAAAGCAATATAATGGGCCATATATTTTAAGCGATAAACGTTGGGATGAAGCACCAATATATCTGAGGTATGGTGTGTTTAGGCCGTCAAGGGATGATGAAAAGAAGGTTGCTATTGATGAATTAATTGTTGGCGATGAAGTTGTTAAAGATGAACGTTTACCAGTATTTAAAATTCCAAAAGGTATAGTGCCCCCTGACTTTTTGAATAAATGGCTTGACAAGAAAGATAAAAAACAGGGAGACTTTCCCTTTATTATAGATAATGCAATTAGATTTTCAAACAGTGGTGGGATATATAATGCTAGGCTAAAAGAAGATGGGAAAAAAATAATTTTAAAAGAGGCTAGACCGTATACAGGTCTAGGATTTGATGGTACTTATTCTTCAGAGAGATTAGCTTCGGAGTGCAAAGCACTAAAAATTCTAAATGAATGGAGTGAGACGCCTAAAATATACTGGCACGGTAAGATCTGGGAGCACACCTTCTTAGGAATTGAACATATGAAGGGCGTTCCACTAAATAGATGGGTTACCAATAATTTTCCTTTATATGAAGTTGTTGATAAGACCAAAGATTATCTATTGAGAGTTTCAAAGATAGTAGAAAAACTCATCGATTTAACGAATAAGTTTCATTCTGAAAATGTATATCATCAAGATTTACATTTAGGAAATATCTTGGTTAAGGATGAAGATGAGATTAGTATAATAGACTGGGAACAGGCTGTCTTTTCAAATGATGAAAAAGTTGTACATAAAGTTGCAGCCCCTGGTTTTAGAGCATGGCGAGAAACACTTCCCAGTGAGATAGATTGGTATGGTATTAGACAAATAGCTCATTATTTATACATGCCACTAGTAACTACATCGGATTTGACATACAACTATGTAAGTCAAACCAGGATAGAAGGAAAAAAACTATTTGAGTCTTTGGGTTATACAAGAGAACATATAGATTATGTAGAAAGTTTATTGTCATATCTAGATTCTAAATGTCCACAGATTGAGAATATTTCCAGGAAAAAAGTTTTAAAACCCATGCATGAGATTAGAACTATCGAGAGTGAGCAAGATATACAAGATTTTATTATAAAATTATTGAGAGGGTTTACGCTAACTTATGGACAGTGGCGTAAAGAATTTCAATCAAGATTCTTCCCAGTTCATTATTATGGTCTGAATTTTAATCAAGGAATTGCGTTTTCAGATTTAGCTATCCTTTGGAGTTATCAACAACTAGCTAAGAAAGTAAAAAATTTCAAGTTTGATGACTATTATGAGATTCGAACACAGGTTATTAATGAGGCAGTAAATAATTTTAAGAAATCGTCCCTTTCTGGTCTTTTTGATGGTAAAATTGGTACAATCTGGCTCATTTATGAATTTGGGGAGATAGATCGGGCAGTTGAACTTTTTACAACTCATTTTATAGAGATATTTGAGAATTCACAAAATAAAAATTTATATAGTGGGCAGGCTGGAATTTTACTGGTTGGACTGTATTTTCTTAGTAAAGGGGGAATTGATAATAAACTAGGAGAAGAAATACTAATTAGGCTTAGAGAATATACTTTAAATTATATAGAAAATCCAGAAACTTTTTGTAAAGTTGGCGCTAGTGATGTTCAGAGTAACGATCCTTATGAGAATTTTGGTGGATTACTATATGGTCACGCAGGGGTAGCTTGGCTCTTCGGTGAAGCTTATAAATTAACTGGTGAAAGTATCTATAAAAATGGTCTAGAATTGGCTGTAGATAAAGAATTAGTTGCTTATAAAGTAGATAGTAATAATTCATTGCAGTACAGCCAAGGTCATAGATTACTACCATATCTAGCAACTGGAAGTGCTGGCCTGCTTTTACTTATTAATAGAAATAAAGAAATCTTGTCAAGCAAATACTTAAAATATTTAACTTCTTTAGAGAGGGCAACTGATGTAGTTTTTTGTGTATTACCAGGTTTATTTAACGGATTTTGTGGTCTTGAAGTTGCTAATAATATATATAGTGATATCGATGATAACTTTTCAGGACAAAAGAAATTAATTGAACAACTTTATAGATATTTGTGTGTAATTGAAGAAGGATTTGTTATTGCGGGAGATAATGGTTTAAAGATAACAACAGATATTGCTTCGGGATTTGCGGGTGTTGCAATTGGATTGGTATCAATAATGGATAATAAATTGACGATTCTTCCTCAAATATAATATTTAGATACCATTATTAAGGGGTCATACTTGTGAATCAGAGTAATGAAATATTTTTAAATACAATACAGGAAAAAACACACTATAAGAGGTCTATCTCTTCATCATTTCAGGAATTAAAAAAATGGAATTCTTTGATATTTAGGAGAGGGCGATATTGGTACCAATTTGATAATTGGAGTATACCCAATACTGGTGTAATAAAGGAATGGTATGTCGAAGATAATGACTGGATTCCTAAGGTTAGTTCTTCCAGTTTAGACAATTCAAATTCACTTAAAATTGTCTTTGATGTGGAAAAATATACTTTGCCAGATGATAGTATCTTACAGGATGTTAGGATTTCATCTGATGAGAGTTATATAGTTTTGGTTGTATCCTCACTGCGTAGCACTAATTTAATTGGAATAAAAAAATATACTATGGAGAAGTTATTTATCATTGAAGATATTTCAGTAGAAAGTTCGTTCTATTTGGGTAAATTCGGTGTTATGTATACTCGCTCCAAAGAGTACGGGAGGCCAAGTAAGTTATTCTATAAATCTTTTGATAGCTTTACAGAAGAGGAACTGTTTGAAGAAAACGAATGCTCTTTTCGATTAAAAATAGTCCACATTGATAGCAATAATTGTTTTGTAAAGTCAGTAGACTTTCAGAAAGGCAAGATTTTTCTATACAGTTTCGACCGGACGGGTTTTGTTAGACACTCTTACACAGAAACGGTAGCCCCAACACCTAGAGATATCGCTCTATTTAGTACAGAAAAAGCACAGTACTTTCTTGGGCTCTCTTCAACTGAAGAAAAGAAAGATCAACTAATTCTAAGGGAAACTTCTTCGGGAGACAGAGTTTCTATTACTATACCATATCAAGATAGGGCTAGAAGAGTTCACTGTATAGGACGTTATATCCTTTTAGACTGTTCAAACGCAGCGAATTCCGTCTTTTATCTTGCTACATTTAAAAATAATAGTTTGAGGGAGTTGAGTGTTAATAAGATAACATTTGATGAAAAGACAACACTTTATGAAAATTCATTTTCTGATCGTGTTCTTCTGTTTTTAGAGAGGAGAACTTTTTACGAAAAAATACTTAGTTTTGATTTAATAGAAAATACATTAAAAACTGAATTTGAAAGACCCATCATAAAATCGAATAATACTAAATATTTTTCTAAGGTGATTTGGACTAAAAAAGATAGTTATGATGTAAGCATACCGATTTCTTTATTTTGGAAAAGTGAAGATACGGATGAGCTCCCAAGAAGAAAAAAATGTATTCTAAGTGTCTATGGGGCTTATGGTAAGAATGATAATTCTGATTTAGATGAAATTATGTTATCTATAATAGATGCAGGTTTTATTTATGCTATAGTTCATGTAAGAGGTGGAGGCTATTTGGGTGGTGAATGGTATCGCTCAGGAAAGGCGTTAAACAAATGGAATTCTATCAGAGATTTTATTGAGGGAGTAAATTATTTAAGGGAAAATGATGTAATTGACAGTAAGCGATTAGGTTTAATAACTTCTAGTGCAGGTGGAATAATTGCTGGTGCGGTGTTGAACGAGGAAAAAAATTTATTGCAAAGCATTCTCTTATTTTCGCCATTTATAAATCCTTATGATACACTTCAGAATCCAAATGATCCTCTTTCTAAGACCGAAATAGCAGAGTGGGGAGATATTAGAGACCCTGAAGTAAAGGCTTATATAAAGTCATATTCGCCTATGCAAAATATTGAAAAGGCACGAGACTCAAATACTGTTATAGTTAATATTTTGGGTGAGAAAGACCCATATATTAATAATAACGAAGTGATAGAGTGGTCAAAGAAATTAAATTCTATTGGAGTTAAAAGTTTGTTGTATTTAAACAAAGCAGCTGGTCATGGAGGTTTTACTCCATCAGATGTTCTCTTAATGATTGATACTTTAAATTATTTCTTTGAAGAAGTGGGAAGGAATAACTTATGAATTATTTAAAATTTATAAAAAAGACTAAACTTATATTAATGGGGATTTTAATATTTCTATCTTCGTTTAATGGTGTCTTGCTCTCAGGAATTATTGTATATGCAGGTAGTTTAAATCAGACTTCCTCATTTTCTGACGTTCTAAGATTTGGTGCTATAAGTATTCTGGGTTGGTCAGCAATCTATATATCAAATTACTATTTAGAAGTAACGGAAGCATCAATAACGAAAGATATAAATGTAAAAATTAAACAAGGATATTTTAGAGAACAGTATCTTTTTTCTGAAATGGTTAAAGATTACTCATCTATTATTTCAGTTTTGTCAAATGATTTGAGATTAATCGAAGAAAACTATTTTAGACAAATTTTTGAAATAATTTCTTCAATATTGTTGTTCATCGTCTCTCTAAGTTTTATGCTTTATTTAAACTTCCTAGTTTCAATAATATTTATTGTATTATCAGCATTGCCGATTATAGTACCTGTCTTTATGAAGAAGATGTTGTCTAATTCAGCTAATGAGTACTCTAACAGCAATGCAGAGTATACTCACATAATAAAAGAAATTTTTAATGGTTTTAAGACATTAAAATCTTATTCTGTTACTAAAGAAATAATTAGTTTGTCGGATAAAAAGTTGGATAAACTAGAAGATTCTACTTTTAATTTGAAACGATCAGAGGTTCTTTCAAAATTGGTTGCAGTACTAATTTCAGGTTTTTGCTTTCTAGTTCCCTTGGTTGTAGGATGTTATTTTGTAATTTATCATAAAAGCCTTTCTTTTAGTGAACTGATAGGTATTTTCTTAGCAAACGATAAAGTTTTAGGGCCGATACAATCAATTGCCTATTCATTAAATAAGATAAATACAACCAAAGATTTAAGGAAACCGTTTTTAAAATACTTAAGTGGAGAGAAGAATTTTGTAGACGCTGAACATGATAATAACGGACTGTATACTTCATCAATAGATGAGATACACATGAAAGATGTTGTATATTCTATTACACCAGAAAATAAATTAAGTATTGACTTCTCATTTAAGTCACCATTTAGGGTATTATTAACAGGAACTTCTGGCAGTGGGAAAACAACGATTTTAAATTTAATTAATGGTTCTTTAAAGCCACAAAAAGGTTATGTAAATTTGTTATCACATGGGAAAAAGAGTTCAGATTCAATACCAACAGTTGATCAGACACCATATATTTTTGACACTACTATTCGTGAGAACGTAACTTTATTTCAAAATGAATATTTTTCAGATGATCAGATAATTGAGGTGTTAAAAAAGGTAAATCTATATGAAGAATTAGAAAAGATAGATATACTAAATTATAAATGTGGTGAAAATGGTAGTAATTTGTCTGGAGGTCAAAAACAAAAAATAGCTTTAGCTAGAGCTCTGATTAGAAATAATAAAGTGTACTTATTTGACGAAATATCAGCTAATTTAGATAATGATAATTCAAATTCCATACATGATATTCTGTTCAATTTAGGTATTTCATTTATTGAAGTTTCACATCATTATGACTTAAATGACAAGAGATACACTGATATATATAAATTGGAAAATGGAACACTTTTCAAAATTAAGTGATTGGAGGCAAGAATATGGATAAAGATTATATATTAAAAGTGAAAGGGCTGTATCATCAATTTTTACTAGGAAATAATAAAACGTTGCAAGTGCTGAAAAATGTTTCTCTTTCTGCTTCGAGAGGAGAATTTATAAGTATTCTAGGAATTAGTGGTTCTGGAAAGTCAACTTTATTAAAATGTATTTCTAGTTTGCTTGAACCAACAAGTGGGGAAGTAATTTTAAATGGAATCAACCCCTATAAAATCAGAAATGCAAAATTGTCAAGTATAAGACGTAACGAAGTATCTTTTATATTTCAAGCATACAATTTAATACCTTCCCTGCCGGTAATAGAAAATATAGCACTTCCTTTGCGATTATCACAAAAAAAATTAACTATTAAAAATGTAGAAAACTTACTCAAAAGAATGAAGTTTAATGCTGGCTTAAACGATTTTGTTGGAACTCTGTCTGGTGGAGAACAACAGAAGGTTGCTATAGCTAGAGCGGTTATTGCTGATAGTGATATAATATTTGCTGATGAGCCAACTGGGGCTTTAGACAGCGTTTCTCGTGAAGTAATTTTTGAATTATTGAGAGAGTTAGTAGGGGCGGGTAAGTGTGTAATTATGGTAACGCACGATATAGAATTGGCCTCGAAAACTGATCGTGCATTAATATTGAAAGATGGAAAAATTTTCAAAGAACTTCATAGACCTAGCGGGGAAGAGTTGTATAAAATCTTAGAGGTACAATCAACTACGGAGGAATAGAGATGCTCAGATTAGTTTACTATCAATTTTTACATAATAAGAAACAATGGTTAGGCGTTTCACCAGTAATTTTTGTTTCGAGTTTAGTTATGGGATTGGCTGTTAATGGGGTAATTAATGTTGAGAATAATTCGCAAGTATTTGTCGGACTTCCAGATCCTAAACCAATTTTTATGTTTCCGATAGTATTCGGAGGAGTAACATTATTCTTTGTGCTCTCTAACATAATAAATATGTTGGTTGAAATTTTTAGAGATGATTACGAACTTCTGGAGGTGTTGGGAGCAAGTCGCCTTCAACTATCATTTCTTGTGGGGGGACAGATTTTTATCATTTCCTCGATTATTAGTTTTATTGCATATCTATGCTCTATATTTGTTACGTCAAATTATTATTATTTTTTACAATACTTTTTCGGGGAAAATATATTACCTGATATCCAATTTCAAACGAGTGCTGTTGGATGTATCATTACAGTAGTGTTGATTTCATTTTTAGCCTTTCTAAGTGGTTGCTTTTATACGTTCAAGAAGATTAGAAATAGGAAGAGTTCTAAAATAAGGCATGTTCTTTCAATAGTAAAAAGAATACTGCTATTGGCTGGTTTTAGTGTTATCTGGTTGCTTTCTTTGCAACAAATTTTCCAAGATAGCACAATTTTAGCGAAGGCCCAGATAATATTCAATATTGTAATCTTAGATATTGTGATTATTTATCAATTATCTCCTTTTATACAGTCATGTTTTATCAAACTACTTTCTATAATTATATTTAGAAATAATTTTATGTTCATTGTTTCGAAGTGGAATTTACTATATTGTAAGTCTTATATAAAATCTATCAGTGCTGCAATTACAGGAGCTATATTACTAATTTCTAGTTTTCAAATGATTTCTCAGAATATACTATCTCAATTTCAAGATGACAGTGATTTAGAGCTAAAAGTAGCATTTATTGTCTATGTAGGAGCACCAATTTTGATAGTACTTGCAAATATTATTTCAATTGCATTTTTGTCATCGCATCAAGAAAGGATTGAGATTCAGCAATTTGAAATTTTAGGAACTTCTAATTACCAGATGGTTAAGATTAAAGTTGGTGAGGCTATATTTTTGACATTTGTTACTTCATTAATTGCATTTTTACTTAACATTAAAATTATGGCTTTAATATACTACTCTTTAGAGGATATTTTAATAGATGATATGAATCTTTTGGGGTTAATACTTCCAAATTTTATAGTATCTATTATTTTATTTATTTTAATATTTATTACTAAAAGTTCCTATTTTATCTTTAAGAATGCAAAAATTATTTCTTAAAAATTTGTAAGTTTTCGCTATATAAAATAGTTAAATCTATTTTGTATCATTGCTTGCATTTTACTGGTGGAGAGAGTATATGAGGGTGGATAAAGTACTTAATCCCAAAAATTTAAATAGGAGGAGCTAGCTATGGCAGAAGAAGTATTAAATCTTCAATTAGTATCTGTTCAAGTTGACGAAACAGATGAAGTTGATGGAATGCGATTTAGTACATTCAGTACAAACCGTTGCGGTAACTGGAGTGCTTTTAGTTGGGAAAATTGTTAATTCATTTAAATTGTAAACTTTAGAGATTCTCTGGAGTTATGGATGTCGTTCCAATATGTGCACGTTGGAATGTTAGTGCTTATATGGGGGGAACAGAATCCTCTCTTGATTGAAGACAAGCTAGTCATTAGGCTGGTTTGTCTTTTTGTCAACTGTAGTGGGTTGATATAATAGTATTAGTGAGTGGGATAAAAGTTTCATTTAGTTTATTCAGTACAAATTTAACGGGTCAAGATTTATACAATTGGTAATCAAATTACTGAAGTCCTTCATGAACATTATGACATTTCTAAAGAGGAGGCAAATAAACGTGCTATAGAAATGTTAGAAAAACTTGGAATTCATAATGCTGCAGAACGCATGAATGACTATCCACACCAATTTAGTGGAGGGCAGCGTCAAAGAATAGTCATAGCGATTGCAATGGTATGTAATCCAGATATTCTAATTGCAGATGAACCAACAACTGCCCTTGATGTAACAATCCAAGCACAAATACTTGATTTACTTGATGATTTACGTAAAGAGCATGGAACTTCTATTATCTTAATTACTCACGATTTAGGCGTTATTGCTCAAATTGCGGATGAAGTTGCAGTGATGTATGCTGGTGAAGTCGTTGAAGTTGGAACTGTAGCTCAGATCTTTGATCAACCTAAACACCCGTATACTCGTTCTCTATTAAGATCTATTCCTAATCCTGAAAATATGGATAAAAAGCTACATGTTATCCAGGGGAGCGTACCTTCAATTTCTGAAATATCTGAAAAAGGATGCAGATTCGCAAATCGTATTCCATGGTTAGAAAAAGAACATCATGAAGAAGAACCTCAATTGCATGATTTAGGTGACGGACATTTTGTAAGGTGTTCTTGCTATAAACATTTCTTTTTCGAAGATAAGGAAGAAGAAACATTAGCGGAAAAACATGTAGGTAATGTTGTTTTAGAAGTAAAAAATATTAAAAAGTACTACTATCCTAAGAAGCAACTATTCAAGCCACTAGGTTCTCCGTTGAAAGCACTTGATGACGTATCTCTAGAGTTAAGAAAAGGAACTACTATTGGTATCGTAGGAGAGTCTGGAAGCGGTAAGAGTACGATTGCGAAATCATTAATGAAACTCCATGATATTACAGATGGTGAAATCAATATTGATTTGAATGGGAAAACTCAAAATATTTATGGAATTAAACGTAAGGAAGATTTGGATTTCCGTAAGAAAGTTCAAATGGTATTCCAAGATCCTTATGCATCATTGAACCCAACTAAGAAAATTTATAATTCATTTGATGAACCGATGATTGTCCATAATATTGGAAACAAAGAGGAACGCTTTGAACGTATGAAAGAAGCCTTGAAGATGGTAAACGTGCCAGTTGAGTACTTGGAGCGTTATCCTCATGAATTTTCAGGCGGACAACGTCAACGTTTATGTATTGCTCGTGCCCTTTGTATGAAACCAGAAATTTTAATTTTAGATGAACCTGTTTCAGCATTAGATCTATCTGTACAAGCGCAAGTTTTGAATTATCTTGTTGAAATCCAAAATAAAGAAGATTTGACTTATGTATTTATTTCTCATGACCTAGGTGTTGTGAAATACATGTGTGACTATCTATATGTTATTCATAAAGGACGTATTGTAGAAGCTGGTTCTCGAGAAGATATCTACAATAACCCAATGCATATTTACACTAAAAAACTATTAGCTGCTATTCCAGAAGTTGATTATCACTTCAAAGAGGCATTGGCAACAAAACGTAAAGAAAATGAAGTTGAATTTAAAGCACAGTACCATGAATTTTATGATGAAGATGGTCGTGCTTATGATCTTAAGCAGGTTTCACCAACACATTTTGTAGCGTTAAAACCAGAATAGGTGGTAAATATGAAATTAAATAAAAAAATATATTTCTTTGATAAAGGAATTTTTAATCCTTATCGAATGAGTAATGTAAAATTAAAAGTTAATCAGGCAGTAAAGGATAAAGAAATTTTCTTCACTGAGGAAAAACCATGGGAAATTCGTTTTGATAACAGTTATCCAAATGTTTTCTTTGATGATTTAGCAGGTGTTTATCGTTGCTACTATTCTACATTTACTGATGATGAGGAGTCTGAAAAATACTCTTTAGAGGAGCGTAAGGAACGTCAATATCTACCTCGTGCGAAGCGTATTGTTTCATTTTGTTATGCTGAAAGTAAAGATGGTGTTAACTGGGTGAAACCAAATCTAGGTATTACAGAATTTCGAGGATCAACTGAAAATAATATTATCGGACATTTTTTACATGGTACATCTGTTTTTCTAGATAAACATGACGCAGATGAAAATCGTCGTTATAAAATGTTTACAAAGATTGATTACGGTAACGGTGTTCATTTCATTGCTGTAGCATTTTCAAAAGATGGTCTACACTTTGATGAATACATTAAAGTACCAAACTTCAATCCACGTGCAGACACTCATAACCATATCATATATGATGAAGCATTAAATCGCTATGTGCTAATTACTCGTACTTGGAGAGATTCATTGCGCTTGCCGTGTGTATCTACGAGTGCTGATTTCATTAACTGGACTCCAATTCAAGAAATTTTGAATGTCTGTGATTATGAAAATCAAATTTATTCTATGCCTATTTTTAAACGTGGCGATTATATACTAGGTTTAGCTTCAGTTTTCCATGAAGGAGATCAACTGAACAAGAATTACGATACAGTGGACCTTCAATTGACTTATAGTTATCGTCATGTTGGTTGGCATTATCTAAACACTGATACTCCACTTATTCCTCGTGGTAAAGGTCAATATGGTGATGGAGAATTTGACTGTGGATGTATCTATTCTTCTGCACCAGTTACTATCGGTGACCGTACTTATTTCTACTACATGGGAGGAAATGGACAACATACAAACTTCCGTGAAACAAGCTTGTCTCGTGCTTATATTGAGAAAGATCACTTTGCATATTGGGATACTAAACGTCCAGAATATCCAGGTGTTTTGTATACCAATGGATTTATTTTCCTCAATGATCAAGTTTACCTTGATGCAGATATTGCAGCTGGAGGCTTTGTAACAATTGAATTGTTCGAGAATAATCACACTCCAATGGAAATTACAGCTTCCCTTGAAAAAATAGAAGATGGTCGCTATCAAGTGTTATTCAACGAACCTTTACCTCGAACTCAAACTCGACTGAAAATTAGCTTTAAAAATGCTAAAATCTACGCAATCGAAGGAAATTTAGATATTTTCAGAATTGAATCAGACAATGCTCTATTGAGGGGGTAAGATTATGAAATATGATTTATATGATAATTGTATTGAACTTCTAAAAGAACGCGAAGTTACAATTGAAGATATGGCAGCGTTAGTAATATTTTCACAACAAAAATATTACCCTGAATTAACTCTTGACGACGCTTCATATGCAATTCAACGTGTACTAAAAAAACGTGAAGTTCAGAATGTAATTATGACAGGAATTGAGTTAGATAAGTTAGCTGAAGCACAAAAACTATCTCCAGAATTTCAAAAGATTATGGAGAAAGATAATCCATTGTATGGGATTGATGAAGTAATCGTCTTATCGATATTGAATTTATATGGTTCTATTGCCTTTACAAATTATGGCTATTTAGATAAATTAAAACCACTGATTTTAGAAAGATTGAATGAGAATCACGAAGGTGTTTGTAATGTATTTCTAGATGATATTGTTGGTGCAATAGCCGCAGCAGCATGTAGTAAAATTGCACACAATCATGCTAGTGATGAAATATAACTATTGAATTTAGTATCGTAAATAATAAAGCGTTTGGTTTCTAGATTATTGTCATTCAAATTGGATAATGATAAATCTAGAAACCAAATATATTTTCCGCATAAAATGAGGGATTATATATCTCACTTTTTTACAATTGTATAGTGGATTAAAACTAGAATAGTGCATCTCTACTTCTAAAACATTGTTAGAAATCGATTTGACTGTCCTGATTGATTTGTACTGTTCTTATTTCATTTTACTATAATTTAGTGTGAGTAAAATATAATAATAAAGGAGTTAAAACAATGACAGTAATTAATAAATTTGTTTTAATGGAGCAAGCAAAAAAAGTTTTAAAAAATGCTTACTGTCCGTATTCCAAATTTCCTGTAGGTGCAGCAATTTTATTTAAAGATGGTAAAGTAATTACAGGAGCAAATATAGAAAATGTATCGTTTGGTGTAACTAACTGTGCAGAACGTAGTGCTATTTTTTATGGGGCTTCTCAAGGATATAGAAAAGGAGATATTCTTGCGATTGCTGTTGCAGGTGAAACTGAAGACTACTTACCACCATGCAACATTTGTCGTCAAGTTATGGTAGAATTTTGTGAGCCTGATACCTTAGTCTTTCTATTAAATGGTAAGGGAAACATACTTGAATTGCGATTAGAGGAATTAGTCCCATATTCGTTCTCAAGTCTAGAAATGTAATTACGTAGTATGAAATAAGGAGAAAAAAACAATGTCAGATTTGAAAAAATACGAAGGTGTCATTCCAGCCTTCTACGCATGTTATGATGATCAAGGAGAAGTAAGCCCAGAACGTACGCGTGCCTTGGTTCAATACTTCATTGATAAAGGTGTTCAAGGTCTTTATGTCAATGGTTCTTCTGGTGAATGTATCTACCAAAGTGTTGAAGACCGCAAGTTAATCTTGGAAGAAGTCATGGCGGTAGCCAAAGGTAAATTGACCATCATTGCTCATGTTGCCTGCAACAATACTAAAGATAGTATGGAACTTGCTCGCCATGCTGAAAGCTTGGGAGTAGATGCTATTGCAACGATTCCACCAATTTACTTCCGCTTGCCAGAATACTCAGTTGCCAAATACTGGAACGATATCAGTTCTGCAGCTCCAAACACAGACTACGTGATTTACAACATTCCTCAATTGGCAGGGGTTGCTTTGACTCCAAGCCTTTACACAGAAATGTTGAAAAATCCTCGTGTTATCGGTGTTAAGAACTCTTCTATGCCAGTTCAAGATATCCAAACCTTTGTCAGCCTTGGTGGGGAAGACCATATCGTCTTTAATGGTCCTGATGAGCAGTTTCTAGGAGGACGCCTCATGGGTGCTAGGGCTGGTATCGGTGGTACTTATGGTGCTATGCCAGAACTCTTCTTGAAACTCAATCAGTTGATTGCGGATAAGGACCTAGAAACAGCGCGTGAATTGCAGTATGCTATCAACGCAATCATTGGTAAACTCACTTCTGCTCATGGAAATATGTACGGTGTCATTAAAGAAGTCTTGAAAATCAATGAAGGCTTGAATATTGGATCTGTTCGTTCACCATTGACACCAGTGACTGAAGAAGATCGTCCAGTTGTAGAAGAAGCTGCTGCCTTGATTCGTGAAACCAAGGAGCGCTTCCTCTAATCCATAAGGAGGTATTTATGACGCACTACGTTGCCAATCCAGAGGTGGTCATTCTCGAGGGTGGCATCATGGGACAAGAAGCTATCCTCAAACCAAAGATTCGTGCAGCCTTGAAAGAAGTCTTGGTTCCAAGTTTGGCTGAGAACACAAGATTAGAATTTGCTCATCATCAAAACACTGCTGGTATGCTTGGAGCCTACTATCATTTTAAAATAAAATAAATTTAATATTTACTTTACTAAATTAGTGTATTCTTCCTACTTTAATTAGAGAATGATTTAAGTTCTCTTTAAAAATCAAAAGAGTCTAGGACAAAATAGTTCTCAATCACAAAAAAGCTAAAGATTTCCAATTGTGGAACTCTAGCTTTTTAATTTTGAGTCGTTCTCTTATTGTATTTTAGGAGGTTATTGGCCATAAGTACCAATCCCATGTCAATTCTCACTTGACGCTTGCCTCTCAGATTACATCTCTTGTAACCCAAACAAGCCTTTATCTGCCCAAAGACAGGTTCCACATCAATCTTGCGTTGAGCGAAAATCTGTCTACCTTGGGGAGATAAAAGCGCCTGACATTCTTTAGCTTTCAAGTTTTGATAGCGTTCGTTCATATACAGTCCCTTTTGAGGGGCTGATTCAGGTTCGTCGGCGTAGTAAACCTTGATTTCTTGTTGAAAGTCTGTCTGTGTTTTCTGATGTTTGGTATGGTGAAAACGATAATACCAGCCATCAGGATGTGTATAGCTATCCTCCTTGTCATTATAGTGCCAATTCGCTAAGTTTCTAGCTGACTGTTTATAGCCTCTCTTTTGTTCCTTATCAAACATGGCATATTTAATCAGATGGTTTACCTCCTTTTCATCGGTATTCACCACTTTTTCAATAGTAAAGACGAGATGGTCTTGCGGCAAGAAAGAACTGATTTCTAGTGGTAAAGTTGTTTGATTTGTGTTATAGTGAATATGCATGGGATAGCCTTTCTAAATGGTTTATTGGGCAATTCTATTTTACCAAGACTATCGCAACCATGCAAAAAAGCAACGGCAAATCCGCTTTTTTTTGGAGATAAGAGACTATTGTCCCAGACTCTTAGTACTGGTTGGAGGATACGATGAAAGATAGTTATTGGTTAAATTATTTTCCGGAGTATAGTTTAGAAACGTTTGAAGTAGAATAGATATTAAGGACCTATCTTTCTCTTATTCCAAAGACTCAGCTCCTGTAATAGAAAATTTAAATTTGACTATTGAGCCAGGACAGAGAATTGCACTAGTCGGTCAATCGGGGTCAGGAAAAAGTACGTTATCAAAAATACCATCAGGATTATATAAGATTGATACAGGAAAAGTTTTATTTGATGGTGTAAATATTAATCAAATAGATAAAAAAATATTAAGTCAAAATTTAGGAGTAGTTCCACAGGATTCGTTTTTATTGAACAGAAGTATTCTTGATAATATAACTTTAAAGCACGAAGTTACTTCACAAAAGATAGAGGAAGTTTGTAAAGCAGTTCAAATCTATGATGAAATCATGGCTATGCCGATGAAATTTAATACTATCATCTCAGAGATGGGGTCAAATATTTCAGGTGGGCAAAGGCAACGGATAGCACTGGCACGTGCATTAATAAATAATCCTAGTATTGTAATTTTAGATGAAGCAACTAGTGCATTAGACACTATTAATGAGAAAAGAATAACAAAGTATATACAAAGTCAGGGTTGTACTCAAATAATTATAGCTCATAGATTGTCAACGATTAAGGATGCGGATATTATTTTTGTAATGAAAGGTGGTAAGATTGTTGAGTCAGGAAATCATAAGTACTTAATGACTCTTGGTGGAGAGTACTACAGCTTATATACAAAAAGGAAATGAGGTGTAAAGAAAATGAAGAAAGAAAATGAATATGTAATTTTAACAATAGCCTCACTAGGGGTGATGATTGGAATAGTGTTTGCAATTTTTTTAGATTTTCCAGTTGAATATGGTATTTCTTTAGGCTTGTTGAATGGAATAGTATTGGGTTCGCTGATTGTTTACAAAAACAATAAGAATTAAGCATAATTTTTTGCTGTAAACTAAGGAGTAGAGATGGCTATAGTTGAAATTATAAATCTAACAAAAAGCTTTAAAGATATTGAAGTTATTCATAACACTTAAATAATAGAGCAACTACAGTAGTAGCTTAAAAACATGATTAAATCGCTATTCTTAGGAGTAGCGGTTTTTCTTTTTGTTTAATACTCTTTGAAAATCTCTTCAAACCACGTCAGCTTTGCCTTGCCGTACTCAAGTACAGCCTGCGACTCGCTTCCTAGTTTGCTCTTTGATTTTCATTGAGTATAAAAAGGGTTAAGTAAGTATAGTAAATTGAAATAAGATATGAACAAATCGATTAGAAAAGTCAAATTAATTTCTAGAAATATGTTAGAAATTGGTTTGAATTCCGCAATTAATTTGTTCAGTTTTTATTTTATTTAATTAGAATTTCCCAACTGTCTAACTCAACTAAAAATCCCCAATCGTAGTGATTGAGGATTAAGCAAATAAATCTTAAACAATACCTTGGGCAATCATAGCGTTTGCTACATTTTCAAAGGCAGCAATGTTAGCTCCTGCAAGGTAGTCTTTATCAAGACCGTATGTTTCTGAAGTTGTTTTAGCTGTGTTGAAGATGTTTGTCATGATGTCTTTGAGACGGTCATCAACTTCTTCACGAGTCCATGAGAGGCGAAGACTGTTTTGGCTCATTTCAAGAGCTGAAACGGCTACACCACCAGCGTTGGCAGCTTTTGCAGGTCCGTATAAGATACCATTTTCTTTGTAAACTTTGATGGCATCAAGGTCGCTCGGCATGTTGGCACCTTCAGATACACAGATAACGCCTTGAGCAACCAAACGTTTAGCTGCTTCACCGTTGATTTCGTTTTGAGTGGCACATGGAAGAGCAATGTCATAGTTTCCAGCGTAAGTCCATACAGTACCTTCGTGGTAGGTTGCAGTTGCTTTTTCAGCTGCATACTCAGTCAAACGAGCACGACGTTTTTCTTTAACATCAACCAAAAGATCGAAGTCGATACCATTTTCATCGATGACATAACCATTTGAGTCAGAAACAGAAATAACAGTTGCACCGAGTTCAGTTGCTTTTTGAAGAGCATATTGAGCAACGTTACCAGAACCTGAAATAACGACTTTCTTACCAGCAAAGCTGTTACCGTTAGCTTTGAGCATTTCTTCAGTATAGTAAACCAAACCGTAACCAGTTGCTTCTGGACGAATCAAGCTACCACCAAATCCAAGAGGTTTACCAGTCAAGACACCAGCATCAAATTGGTTAAGACGTTTGTATTGACCGTAAAGGTAACCAATCTCACGTCCACCAACACCGATATCACCAGCAGGTACGTCAAGTGATGGTCCGATGTGTTTTTGCAATTCAGTCATGAAGCTTTGGCAGAAGCGCATCACTTCAGCATCTGTTTTACCTTTAGGATCGAAGTCTGATCCACCTTTACCTCCACCGATAGGAAGTCCAGTTAAGACATTTTTAAAGATTTGTTCAAATCCGAGGAATTTCAAGATCCCTTGGTTTACAGTTGGGTGGAAACGAAGTCCACCTTTGTATGGTCCAACAGCTGAGTTGAATTGAACACGGTAACCACGGTTTACTTGAATTTTTCCATCACGGTCAACCCAAGGAACACGGAAAGAAACCACGCGCTCAGGCTCAGTAATACGTGCCAAGATATTTTCTTCGATATACTCAGGGTGTTTTTCAAATACAGGTTCCAAAGTGTTGAAAAATTCTTCAACAGCTTGGAGGAATTCAGCCTCGTGCCCGTTACGAGTTTTTACAGTTTCGAACACGCTTTGGATATATTCTTTAGCAGATGTCATATCGTTCTCCTTTTATTGTCATATTTTATTACATAAGACATTATAGCAGAATTTTTTTTCACTGTAAAGAAAAAACAGAAATTTTCTAAAAATTCTTTCAATTCAGTTTTTGGGTTTTTTGAAAATAGATAAAAAAACGAACGTTTTTCTTGGAAATATCTTTCTCAAAGACAAAATCTTAAAGTATGGTATGCTATAAGAAAAGAAAATGTTTAGCAATTCAGAAATCACTTGTTAATTTATCCGTGATATGTTAGATTTGCCAGTAAAACTATGACCATTTTGGAGGAAAGCAATATTTATACTAGACTAAAATAAAAAAGTATTATATAATAGTAATATGAAATCAACTAAAGAAGAAATCCAAACCATCAAAACACTTTTAAAAGACTCTCGTACAGCTAAATATCATAAACGCCTTCAAATCGTTCTATAGTAAAATGAAACAAGAACAGGACAAATCGATCAGGACAGTCAAATCGATTTCTAACAATGTTTTAGAAGTAGAGGTGTACTATTCTAGTTTCAATTTATTATATTTCGTCTGATGGGCAAATCTTATAAAGAGATTATAGAGCTTTTAGACTGTAATCAAACAACGATTTGGCGAAATGTAAAAAAATATGAGGAGTTCGGACTCGACTCTCTCCTTCAAGAAACACGTGGTGGTCGTAACCATGCATATATGATGATTGAGCAAGAGAAAGCCTTTCTTGCCCGTCATTTGAAGACTACAGATGCAGGAGAATTTGTTACAATTGATGCCTTATTTCAGGCTTATAAAAAGGAGTGTGGATGAACGCCTTTTTAGAAGAGCTTTCACAAGCTTATCCTTTTACTCGTTATGGACAATGCTATATGGCATAAATCAAGTACCTTAAATATTCCGACTAATATTGATTTTACCTTTATTCCTCCATACACACCAGAGATGAACCCATTGAACAAGTGTGGAAAGAGATTCGTAAACGTGGATTTAAGAATAAAGCCTTTCGAACTTTGGAAGATATCATGAATCAACTTCAAGATGTCATACAAGGACTGGAGAAGGAGGTGATAAAGTCCATCGTTAATCGGAGATGGACTAGAATGCTTTGTGAAAGCAGATGAGTATAAGTCCTCGTTTTGAAACCTTAGAGCAGGCCATTGCCTCCAAAGATTTGGAAAAAGTCCGAGAAGCTTTTAAGAAAATGAATTCCACTTGGACCATCAATGAAAGTGTGGTTCGTGACAATAGTATAGCTCATTATGGACGTGTTGAAACAGCTATTTCCTTCCTGCCTAGTAGCATGGAAACCGAACCTACAGATGAGTCTGGAACATGAAAACAGCAGTTGATTTCAAGAAACAAAAAAGAACAGCCGAAACTGTTCTCTTATCATTATTTGAGACCGTATTTTTTGTTGAAACGATCCACGCGTCCATCTGCTTGAGTGAACTTTTGACGTCCAGTGTAGAATGGGTGTGAGTCTGATGAAATTTCCACACGGATCAATGGGTAAGTTTCGCCTTCGAACTCGACTGTTTCGTTAGAGCGTTTTGTTGAACCGCTAAGGAATTGGTAACCAGTAGTTGTGTCCATGAAGACAACTGGGCGATATTCTGGATGGATATCTTTTTTCATTTTGCAATATTTCCTTTCTGCCATGGTCTCTTTGCGAGCCATAGATTGTTACCATACTAGTCTATCAGATTCTGAAAAGTTTGGCAAGTATTTTATCAGTTTTTAAGCAAGTTTTTTAACTTTTGGTAGATGATTTCGTTTTCTTCTAGGCTATAGGAATTAGCACCACTTGCTAGAGGGTGGCCTCCACCATCATGTTCCTTGGCAATTTCATTGATAGGATGGATTTTACTGCGTAAGCGAACGCGGTAGTGGTCATCAGCCTGTTCCACAAAAATTCCCCAGAGACTCACTCTGTCAATGCGTCCAGGTGCACCGACAATGGCTGCAGTTTCAGCATCGGTTACATTGTATTGTTTCAAGACTTCTTGACTCAGGATAACGCGAGCAGCACCATTTTCATCCACTTCCAGATGGTCGTAGATGTAGCCTTGCAGTTTAGCAATTTTGTAGCTCATAGTGTCCATTTTGCGAGTGAGAGCCGCAAAGTCAAAGTTATGTTCTCTCAAATAAGCAGCCAGGCGAAGAGTCCGTGCAGTGGTAGAAGGGTAGAGGAAGCGACCTGTATCACCGACAATTCCTGCAAAGAGCAACTCAGCATCGCGATCTGCCAAGGCTAGTTGGGTTGTTTGGGCAAATAGGGTAATCATCTCGCTAGCGCTACTTGAACTAGTATCGACCCAAGACAGGTCACCGTATACATCATCATTTGGATGGTGGTCAATCTTAATGAGAAAATCACCTTGACTATAGCGTTTATCATCGATACGAGCAGTATTAGCTGTATCACAGACGATGACAAGTGCGCCTTGGTAGGCCCTATCTTCAACAAGATCCATCTCAGCCATCCAAGTAAGAGTTGGTTCATCAAAACCGACGGCTTTGATGGTTTTTTCTGGGAAATGATGTTCCAGCAAGGCTTTCAATCCCACCTGACTTCCCAAGGCATCAGGGTCTGGTTTCATATGACGATGAATGATAATGGTGTCGTATTCTTTAATTTTTTCTAAAATTTGTTGGCAAATCTCCATAAATAACCTCAATTCTTTCTCATTTCATTGTAGCACAAGAATTTTTATTTTTAAAATGAAAAAGATGTGATATAATGGAGAAAGATAAATTGAGGAGGACGATATGGCATTAGCAAAAATTGTATTTGCCAGTATGACCGGTAATACCGAAGAAATTGCAGATATTGTAGCAGACAAATTACGTGACTTGGGCTTGGATGTTGATGTTGATGAATGTACAACTGTTGACGCTTCAGACTTCTTGGAAGCAGACATCGCTATCGTTGCGACCTATACTTATGGTGATGGTGAATTGCCAGATGAGATGATGGACTTCTACGAAGATCTAGCAGATCTCAACTTGAATGGCAAAATCTACGGAGTGGTCGGCTCAGGAGATACCTTCTACGATGAATTCTGTAAGGCTGTTGATGACTTTGACCGTGTCTTTGTGTCAACAGGAGCAGAAAAAGGTTCTGAGTGTGTCAAAGTTGATCTTTCTGCCGAGGAAGAAGATATTGAACGCTTGGAACAATTCGTAGAAGAATTGGCTGCTAAAGTAGGATAAGCATAAAAGTGCGCTGATGTAATCAATCAGTGCATTTTTCTTATCGAGAGTTGGGATTTTACTAGCCTAATTGATGGCTTTTTGATACAATAATTCAAATAAAGGAGGAGACTGTATGGATTTAGATATTATTCGTCAAGAAATCGATCAAATCGACGACCAAATTGTCAAACTGTTAGAAGAACGAATGCATTTAGTTGAGGGGGTGGTTGCTTATAAGAAAGCTTCAGGTAAACCGATTTTAGATACTAAGAGAGAAGAAGTTATTTTTGAAAAGGTTAGGAGTCGTGTAGAGGACAAGCGCTATCAGGAGACTATTGTCGCGACTTTTTCGGACATACTCAAACGTTCGCGTGATTATCAGGATCAAAATATCAAATGAAAAAAGAACAATTTTATCCGCTAGGAATTTTTCTAGCTGCTATGTTGGGCGGACTTGTCCGCTACCTAGTTTCCACTTGGTTACCAGCCAGTCCAGATTTCCCTTGGGGCACTCTCTTTGTCAACTATCTGGGAATTTTCTGCTTGATTTTTCTTGTCAAGGGCTATCTGGTCTATAAGGGGACTAGTAAGGGCTTGATTTTAGCACTGGGGACGGGTTTTTGCGGAGGTTTAACAACCTTTTCTAGTCTCATGCTTGATGCTGTGAAATTACTGGATACAGGGCGTTATCTTAGTTTGATACTGTATTTGCTTTTGAGTATCGGTGGAGGCCTGCTTTTAGCTTACTATTTGGGGAGGAAGAAATGGTAATCGTCTATCTTGCAATCGCCTGTGGCTTGGGAGCACTCGTACGGTATTTCTTTTCCCGCTACAATCAAGCTTCTAAATTGCCACTTGGAACGCTCATAGCTAATCTTTTAGGTTGTTTTTTAATTGGAGTATTCTACAATCATGTAGAGTCTAAGGAAGTATATGCTATTCTAGCAACAGGATTTTGTGGCGGTTTAACAACTTTTTCGACCTTGAATGACGAACTTCAAAGACTGCTAAGTGATAAGAAGGTCTTTTATTCTTACCTGACTTTGACTTACATAGGTGGTTTGGTTGCGATTTTTTTAGGAATTTTGCTATAAATTTCTTTACTTTTTTGTGAAAATTTGGTAGACTGTATCTTGTGTGTGATGGACGCACAAAAATACAGTTTATCCGCTGAGGAAGTTTCCTCAAGATTGACAAAGATAGGAGAATAAAATGAATCCATTAATCCAAAGCTTGACTGAAGGTCAACTTCGTACAGATATCCCATCATTCCGTCCTGGTGACACTGTTCGTGTACACGCGAAAGTTGTCGAAGGTAACCGTGAACGTATCCAGATTTTTGAAGGTGTTGTTATCGCACGTAAAGGTGCTGGAATCTCAGAAAACTACACAGTTCGTAAAATCTCTAACGGTGTAGGTGTTGAGCGTATCTTCCCAATCCACACTCCACGTGTTGAAAAAATCGAAGTTGTTCGTTACGGTAAAGTACGTCGTGCGAAATTGTACTACTTGCGTGCTCTTCAAGGTAAAGCAGCTCGTATCAAAGAAATCCGTCGTTAATTCGACTAAAAAACTCTGCTTTTCAGCAGAGTTTTTATCTAGCTCCCTTAGTTCAATGGATATAACAACTCCCTCCTAAGGAGTAGTTGCAGGTTCGATTCCTGCAGGGGGCATGTAATTAGATATCAAAGAAGTTTGTCAAAAAGTCTTTGATATTAAAAGAACGCATAATATAGGGGATTGTCTCCATAATATTATGCGTTTTATTATTGAAAAATTTGGGCAATCATCAGATAAAATTGAGACTATATCGAGTATATAAATGTTTGTATAGTCAATTTATTCAAAATCGTCAAGTTCTAAATTATTTAAAGGACTATAACATTCATATTTCTTTAAGTAATTGTTTATTTCTTCAGCAGTGGAACGAGGTAAATTAACTCTTAAATAGTCAATATCTTCCTTAGATAAAAAATGATTTGCATTCAAAATTGAGAAGCGAAATAATGCTTCATCAAAAGCAAAATCATAATCGTCATCAGATAATGATTCCATTAATGTTTGAATATGTTTTAGTGAGTAGTCAGGTATCGAATCGGGATAATATACTGGATAATCAGTGGCTGAAAAATTGTTTTCTAATCCTGAAATAGTAATTATCAAAGATTCTATGTAATATATTAAAGCATGTTTAATATTACCTTCTTGTTCCAAATGTCTTCCCTGAGCCTTTCGTGTGTTAGATAAGCATCCAAAATCTCCTGATACAGTATTCCTATGAGCTTGTTTATTTAAGAGACTCCATTTTATATCACCAAAAGTTGCTTTAAAAGAGATATTGTTTTTTCTTTACAATAATCTTCCATAGTTATGTCTTTATCATAGTATGCTTTGATATAGTCACTATGTTCGATAATAAGATTTTGTGCTTCTTTTGTTAGTTTAAATTCGAACGGAATATCTAAATTGTCAATGTTAACATTATTAATTATTCTTGTAATTAATTCTGCTTTTTTTCCAGAAGTAGCTAAATTATGTTTAGATAATATAGTTTTTAATTCTACTACTGTAAGATATGATAAAGTCTTATTTTTAGTGAAGTATCCTAATTTGTATAATTGATTGTGTGTAGATTCAGGGTCAATTTGAAGAGAGTATTTAAAATATCTTGGGAAATTATAATTTCTCCCTGTTTTTTGAGTCCAATCTATGAGTATGAGTTGCCCAGGAGTAAGGCCACATTCTAATTCGTTTAGGTAAAAATTGTTACAATCAGAATTTGTGTCTCTATTATGATTATTTTGTTTTAAATTAAATAGTTTGCTAAAAAAATTCATTGGATTTTATTGCTAATCAATTCTTATTGAAAAATGATACTTTTACAGTACCCATGTTCGGATGGCGTGGGCAACGCCGGATTCGTCATTTGTTTTCGTGATGTATTTGGCGATTTTTTTGATTTCTGGATTTCCGTTTTCCATGACTACAGGGTTGCCAACGACTTCCAGCATGGCACGGTCATTTTCTTCGTCTCCGATAGCCATGGTTTCATCTTTGGTTAATCCTAGTTTTTCAGCCAAGTGAGTAATAGCTGAACCCTTGTCTACATTCTTTTTAAGGAGTTCGAGGTAGAAAGGAGCAGATTTGTTGATGGAGTAGCGTTCGTAAAATTCTGCTGGTATCTTTTCAATCGCAGCATCGAGAATCTCTGGTTCATCAATAAACATACATTTGACGATTTCCTTGCCAGCCATTTCTTCAGGAGTGCGGTAGAAGATAGGCATGCTGACGAGGGTTGATTCGTGTACAGTGTATGTTCCGATATTGCGATTTGCAGTATAGATACCGTCCTTAGTAATAGCATGCATGTGAACACCAAGCTTGCGACTGAGAAATTCCATATCCAGATAATCCTCATAGGTCAAGGATTCGCTGATAATCTCATGGCCAGTAGCAGTTTCTTGGACAAGGGCACCGTTGAAGGTCACCACATAGTCACCTTGGTCTCTCAACTGCAAGTCGTCCAGAAGTTTGGCAACACCTGCGATGGGGCGGCCAGTTGCAATCACGACTTTGACACCAGCTTCTTTGGCATCTTGGATGGCAGAAAAGACTTCAGGAGTGATTTCCTTTTGGCTGTTGACTAGGGTTCCGTCAATATCGACGGCGATTAGTTTAATACTCATAAATTTCCTCTTTTAGTTTTTATTTGGGGTAAAATGATCGTTCTCAATCAAGTGTAAAAATTGCTGGGTGATGCTTGCGAAGATGCTGTTTTGGTCTAACATTTCTTTCGGGAAATAAAAGCGATTATCTCCGTGGCGACTTCCAGCAAGGGATTGGACGATAGGGGACAGGCTAGAGAGTTCTGCCAGTTCTCCATTTTTTTGTAAAATCTCAATCTGTGTCCTTGGATTTTCAGATTCGGGACGGTAAATATCATAAGGGAGGTCAAAGTTCTTATGAATGGCAGTATAGTAGTCGGGATCAAAGCCGATGTCCTCAACCAATTTTCTCATGCTAGCGAGTTGGTCTTGGTCTTCTTGTGAAAAGGTAATGGATTTAAAGACCTTGCGGTTGACAAAGCGTTGTGACAAGTCTGCGAGAATCTTGTCAGGACTGGTCATCCAGAGTTGAAAGTAGGTATTCATCACACCATCATCTAGAGCCAGATAGTCAGTCAAGGTCACATTTTTTTCAAAGAAAGGCAGGAGGTGTGGAGAAGTTCGTGCAAAGAAGTCCTTGTCTTCAGGATAGAGTTCCTTGGCGCGTTTGAGGAGATTCTGCAGGAGAACTTCCATGGCGCGTGTTGCGGGGTGGAAATAAACCTGCATGTACATCTGGTAGCGACTGAGGACGTAGTCTTCGATGGCGTGCATGCCATTGCGCTGAAAGGCGATACCATTTTCGATAGGACGAATGACTCGGAGGATGCGAGTCAGGTCAAATTCCCCATAGGATGCTCCTGTAAAATAGGAGTCGCGCAAGAGATAGTCCATGCGATCTGCGTCAATCTGACTAGAAATGAGCTGCACGACCTGCTTATTAGGATAGGTATGGTCAATGACACTGGCCACCTTTTCTGGGAAATCGGGCGCTACTTGTAGCAAGACTTGGTGAATCTCTGTCTCAGGATTTTGAATAATCTCCTGAGTAATGGCTTCATGGTCTGTATCAAAGAGATGTTCAAAAGTATGGGAGTAGGCGCCATGCCCAAGGTCATGTAGGAGAGCAGCGGTCATGGTCAAGAGAGACTCGGCAGGATTCCATTCCTCAGGATATTTTTCTTCAAAAATTTCTGTGATACGTCGTGCAATCTCATAGACTCCCAGACAGTGAGAGAAGCGACTATGCTCTCCACCGTGGAAGGTATAACTGGAAGTCCCTAGTTGCTTGATCCGGCGCAAACGTTGAAATTCTTTTGTATTAATCAAGTCATAGATGATTTGATTATTGACATGGATGTAGTTGTGAACTGGGTCACGGAATACTTTTTCGTTCATATGACCATTATAGCAAAATCCTGCTCTTTTTGGTAAAATAGTAGGACAAGAGACAAGAAAGAGGACCTGATGTGAAGATTCGGATGCGAAATACAATTCAGTTTGATGAGCAGTTGGAAGTGATTGACCAGCTTTATGATGTGGAAGTGCATGAAAAAAGAGATTATAGCTACCTGCTTTTCTATAATGAGGAAAAGGAAAAAGTAGTGATTAAATTTCATGGTCAAGAACTTGTGATGAGCCGATTTTCTAATCCCAAGACCATTATGCGCTTTCTAAAGGATAGCGATAGTTTAGCCTATATTCTTACACCTATGGGCATGCAGGAGTTTACCATCCAAACGAGCCATTATCAAGTTGATAGGCAAAAGATTGAACTAGATTATCAACTACAAAATCAAGAGGGACATCCCTTTGCCAGCTATCAATTGGAAATTACTTGGGGCTAGGCTCATGTCTTTTTCAAATTTAGCTATCTATCTTCTTGGATCGGCTTCCTAGTGTGGTAGATTAGGCTAATTTTTGGTATAATAAAAGTTATGGAAATCGAAAAAACCAATCGTATGAATGCGCTCTTTGAATTTTATGCGGCGCTTTTGACAGATAAGCAAATGAATTATATCGAGCTCTACTACGCTGATGATTACAGCCTTGCTGAAATTGCCGAGGAGTTCGGTGTCAGTCGTCAGGCTGTCTATGACAATATCAAGCGAACAGAAAAGATTCTGGAAGATTATGAGATGAAATTGCATATGTACTCGGACTATATTGTCCGCAGTCAGATTTTTGATCAGATTTTGGAGCGCTATCCCAAGGATAACTTTCTGCAGGAGCAGATAGAAATTTTAACAAGCATTGATAATAGAGAATAAGAGGAAGAAAAATGGCATTTGAAAGTTTAACAGAACGTTTGCAGAACGTCTTTAAAAATCTACGTAAAAAAGGAAAAATCTCTGAATCTGATGTCCAAGAGGCAACCAAAGAAATTCGCTTGGCCTTGCTCGAGGCCGACGTTGCCTTGCCTGTTGTAAAGGACTTTATCAAGAAAGTTCGTGAGCGTGCAGTCGGGCATGAGGTCATTGATACACTTAATCCTGCGCAACAGATTATTAAAATCGTTGATGAGGAACTGACAGCCGTTTTAGGTTCTGATACGGCAGAAATTATCAAGTCACCTAAGATTCCAACCATCATCATGATGGTTGGTTTACAAGGGGCTGGTAAAACAACCTTTGCTGGTAAATTGGCCAACAAACTCAAGAAAGAAGAAAATGCTCGTCCTTTGATGATTGCGGCGGATATTTATCGTCCTGCTGCCATTGATCAGCTGAAGACACTGGGACAACAGATTGATGTGCCGGTTTTCGCTCTTGGGACAGAGGTTCCAGCTGTTGAGATTGTACGTCAAGGTTTGGAGCAAGCTCAAACTAATCATAACGACTATGTCTTGATTGATACTGCGGGTCGTTTGCAGATTGATGAGCTCCTCATGAATGAGCTTCGTGATGTGAAAGCATTGGCTCAACCAAATGAAATCTTGCTTGTCGTTGATGCTATGATTGGTCAGGAAGCAGCCAATGTTGCGCGTGAGTTTAATGCTCAGTTGGAAGTGACTGGGGTCATCCTTACCAAGATTGATGGCGATACTCGTGGTGGTGCTGCTCTGTCTGTTCGTCACATTACTGGAAAACCAATCAAGTTCACTGGTACAGGTGAAAAGATTACGGACATTGAAACCTTCCACCCAGACCGCATGTCTAGCCGTATCCTTGGCATGGGGGATATGCTCACTTTGATTGAGAAAGCTTCTCAGGAATACGATGAACAAAAAGCCCTTGAAATGGCTGAGAAGATGCGCGAAAACACCTTTGATTTTAATGATTTCATCGATCAATTAGATCAGGTGCAAAATATGGGGCCGATGGAAGACTTGCTCAAGATGATTCCAGGTATGGCCAACAATCCAGCCCTTCAAAACATGAAGGTGGATGAACGCCAGATTGCTCGTAAACGTGCCATTGTGTCTTCGATGACACCTGAAGAGCGTGAAAACCCAGATTTGTTAAATCCAAGCCGTCGCCGTCGTATTGCTGCTGGTTCTGGAAATACATTCGTCGAAGTCAATAAATTCATCAAGGACTTTAACCAGGCTAAACAGCTCATGCAGGGTGTTATGTCTGGGGATATGAATAAAATGATGAAGCAAATGGGGATTAATCCAAATAACCTTCCTAAAAATATGCCAAATATGGGAGGAATGGATATGTCTGCCCTTGAAGGAATGATGGGACAAGGCGGTATGCCTGACTTATCAGCTCTCGGAGGAGCAGGAATGCCAGATATGAGCCAGATGTTTGGTGGCGGTTTGAAAGGTAAAATTGGTGAATTTGCCATGAAACAGTCCATGAAACGTATGGCTAACAAAATGAAGAAAGCGAAGAAGAAACGCAAGTAAGACAAGAGATTGATGCAAATCTCATTTGATGAGAAAATAAAGAAAAAATTTCTATGATAAAACGTACAGTATCAAGGTTTTAGAATATCTGATATTATACGTTTTTTGATTTTAATAATTTTGTTAAGACACTTTTATTATGGTATGCGAAAAATCCACTCAGCTGTCTGAGTGGATTAGGTGTATTTAGACTCTTAGTCTTTATTTTCGTATGGCAAGATCAAGTTCAAGATGATTCCTGTCATGGCTGAAAGGGCAGTACCTGAAAGTGTAACTGGACCAAGTTTAAGGATAGCTCCTCCAAGTCCAAGAACCAACATAGCACTTGCGATGATGAGGTTTCGCATTTGAGCGAAATCAACACGTTCTTTAATCAAGACTTTCAAACCATTGCTGGCGATAACCCCATAGAGAAGGATTGACATACCACCAAGTACAGCGTTTGGAATAGTTGAAATCAAGGCAGTGAATTTACCAAGGAAGCTGAGGGCAATCGCGATGAAGGCAGCGTTACGGATAACTGAGACAGAAGCGATACGAGTCATACCGATAACCCCTGTATTTTCTCCGTAAGTTGTATTGGCTGGTCCACCAAGGAAGGCAGAAACAGAAGTTGCGATACCGTCACCAAGAAGAGTACGGTGAAGACCTGGTTCTTTTAAGAATTGACGACCACAGATTTGACCCAAAACAGTATGGTCTCCGATATGTTCAGAAATTGTTACGATAGCGATTGGCAAGATAGCGATGGCTTCTGGACCAAAGTAAAGATTGTACTCTTTAAAGGCACCACCTGTGCTAAATGGCAAGTAGAAACCAGGAATTTCGAACCAGTTGGCTTTAAGAACTGGTGTAAAGTCAACCAAGCCAAGAGTTAGTGCGAAAAGGTAACCACCGATAATGGCAAAGAGGAATGGAATGATTCGTAGGAAGCCTTTTCCTTTTGTATTGATAAAGGCAGCAATTAGGAAAGTAACAACGGCTACCAGAGCATTTTTCCAATTTCCGTCTGCTACAAGACCTGCATTGGTAACAGCTGAACCTGCAAGTCCAAGACCGATAACGATGATCATAGGACCGATAATGATTGGTGGCAAGAGTTTATCAATCCATTTTGTTCCTACAAATCGGATGCTGGTAGCAACAAGGACATAGACCAAACCAGTCAAGATAACCCCTGTTTGGGCAGCAGATACATCCCCCCCCATTTCTTTCATAGCCAGTGACATAGCTGTGATAAAGGCAAATGAAGAACCTAGATAAACTGGAACTTTAAAACCAGTAGCAATCATGTAGATGAGTGTTCCAACACCTGAAGCAAAAAGGGCAATAGATACAGGCATTCCCAAAATCAATGGTACCAAGATGGTCGCACCAAACATGGCGAAAACGTGTTGGAAACTAAGGAGAATTCCTTTTCCATCCGAAGGACGTTGGTCAACGTCTAGTAACAAATCAACAGTTGATTCTTGTTTCATATAAACCTCACTTTTGGGCATCAGAAAAGAGCCCATTATTTTACAGCAATAGGCCCTCAGAGTAAGACTTCTCTAAAATCTAGACTTTAAAGAGTTTCAAATATTTCTGCGTCTTCGTCACCTCACGGGATGACATTAAAAACCTTTGCTTAGGATAGTATAGCAGAAAAAAATGATTTTGTAAATCATTTTTTCCCGAGCCTAGAAATAAAAGAGCGAGGCTGATTTTGTAAATCATTTTTTCCCGAGCCTAAAAATAAGAGAGCGAGGTTGATTTTGTAAATATTTTTTTACTTAAAAATTTAAAGCGGGCGTTTATTTGGCATACCAGCCTTACGTGGATATTTATTTGGTGTTTCTTTTTTCTTTTCTACCACTGTGATGTAACGCGGATCTCTATTTGGTAGGGCGTAGCTGAGATTGTCTTCGACTTTACTAAAAAGGAGATTGAGGGCATTCTTAGCTTCTAACAACTCCTCAGGCGCATTGCTGGCCTTGAGTGCCAATAGTTTTCCACCAACCTTAAGGTAGGGAATAGTCAATTCAGATAGGACCTGCATACGGGCAACCGCACGAGCTGTTACAAAATCATATTGAGCACGGAAGTTCTTGTCTTGGGCAAAATCTTCGGCACGTCCGTGGTAGAAATGAACTCCGTTCAAATCCAGTTCTTGAGCCAAGAGTTGTAGGAAGTTGATGCGCTTATTGAGTGAATCAATAATGGTCACATCTAACTCCGGATAGAGAATTTTCATTGGTAGACTAGGAAATCCTGCCCCAGCCCCGATATCAAGAAGTTTGATAGTTTCATTGGGAATCAAACCTTGAAGAATGGGTGCAATCGAATCGTAAAAATGTTTGAGATAAACTTCTTCCTTGTCCGTAATCGCCGTCAAATTAATCTTCTCATTCCACTCGACCAAGAGCTCAAAATAACGTTCAAATTGTTCTTTTTGCTGGTCCGAAAGTGGAAGATTCTGCTCGGCAAGCAAGTTGTAAAATGTTTTTGGTTTCATAGTTATTTCCTTCTTTAGTATCACCTTATTTTACCACAATCATAGAAAATTTGATATACTGGTACTAATCTAAAAGCAGAAAGGACTTATATTATGACTTGGATTATTCTTGGAGTTTTAGCTCTTGTTGTTATTTTTGTGATTGTTAGCTATAACGGTTTGGTTAAAAATCGTATGCAAACCAAGGAGGCTTGGAGTCAGATTGATGTTCAGTTGAAACGTCGCAATGATCTCTTGCCAAACTTGATTGAGACTGTAAAAGGTTATGCCAAATATGAAGGTTCTACCCTTGAAAAGGTGGCAGAACTACGTAACCAAGTGGCGGCAGCGACTTCACCAGCAGAAGCTATGAAAGCCAGTGATGCCCTCACTCGTCAGGTTTCAGGTATTTTTGCAGTTGCAGAAAGCTATCCAGATTTGAAAGCTAGTGCTAACTTTGTTAAATTGCAAGAGGAGTTGACAAACACAGAAAATAAAATTTCTTACTCTCGTCAACTCTATAACAGTGTTGTCAGCAACTACAATGTAAAATTAGAAACTTTCCCGAGCAATATTATCGCTGGAATGTTTGGATTTAAAGCGGCAGATTTCCTTCAAACACCTGAAGAGGAAAAGTCGGTTCCTAAAGTTGATTTTAGCGGTTTAGGTGACTAAGATGTTGTTTGATCAAATTGCAAGCAATAAACGAAAAACCTGGATTTTGTTGCTGGTATTTTTCCTACTCTTAGCTCTTGTTGGTTATGCGGTTGGTTATCTCTTTATAAGATCTGGACTTGGTGGTTTGGTTATCGCACTGATTATCGGCTTTATCTACGCTTTGTCTATGATTTTTCAATCGACAGAGATTGTCATGTCCATGAATGGAGCGCGTGAGGTGGATGAGCAAACGGCACCAGACCTCTACCATGTAGTGGAAGATATGGCTCTGGTCGCTCAGATTCCTATGCCCCGTATTTTCATTATTGATGATCCAGCCTTAAATGCCTTTGCGACAGGTTCTAATCCTCAAAATGCGGCTGTTGCTGCGACTTCAGGTCTACTAGCTATCATGAATCGTGAAGAACTAGAAGCTGTTATGGGACATGAAGTCAGTCATATTCGTAATTATGATATCCGTATTTCGACTATTGCAGTTGCCCTTGCTAGTGCTATCACCATGCTTTCTAGTATGGCAGGTCGTATGATGTGGTGGGGTGGAGCAGGTCGCAGACGAAGTGATGATGACCGAGATGGAAATGGTCTTGAAATCATTATGCTAGTGGTTTCCCTACTAGCTATTGTACTGGCACCTCTCGCTGCAACCTTGGTTCAGCTCGCTATTTCTCGTCAGAGGGAATTTCTGGCAGATGCATCTAGTGTCGAGCTGACTCGCAATCCCCAGGGAATGATTAATGCCCTAGATAAGTTGGACAATAGCAAACCTATGAGTCGCCACGTCGATGATGCTAGCAGTGCTCTTTATATCAATGATCCCAAGAAAGGTGGGGGGTTCCAAAAACTCTTTTATACCCACCCACCTATCTCAGAACGGATTGAACGTTTAAAACAGATGTAAAAGAATCCAGAGGTCGTCTCTGGATTTTTGCTATGTTGCAAATTTATACATCTTCTAAATTAACTAACTCCAAACCGTGTTCTGTCAAGCGGTAGATGCTTGAACAGACCTCTTTTAAGAAACGACGGTCATGCGAAACAGTGATGAGACCGCCTGGATAGGTTGCAAAGAGTTTTCTGATTTGGGGTTGAGAAGTGGGAGAAAAGTTTCGTGTGGGTTCATCCAGCAGGAGAAAGTTTGGTTTGCGCAGGACTAAATCCAAAAGCAGGAGTTTTCCCTGTTGTCCGCCAGATAAGGAGCGAATTTGATGCTGCATTTCTGGATAACTGAAATTGAGACTAGCTAGGTGAGATTGGATTTTCTGTAGTTCCTCTTTTTCCCCAGTTTTGCTGAGGTAGGCTATTGGTGATAAATCCAATTGCAGTTTTTTGTGGTAATCTTGTGGCATAAAACCAAGGGAAATCTCTCTTTTATCATTCAGAAGTTGCTTTAATTTGGCTAACAGAGTTGATTTCCCAACACCATTTGGCCCGATAATACCGATTTTTTCTTGGCCACGGACAGTTAGTTGTAGTTTTTGAACCAAAACTCGGTCGTCAATGGACAAATTTTCTTTTTCCAGTTGGACTAAGACTTTAGAAGCTGGTAATGGTTGGATGTCTGAAAAGAAAAGTTGGATTTGTTCCTCTTCAAGTGGCTTTTGAGTCATGGACTGAGCTGCCTTTTCGTAGCGTTTTTCTTGTGAGAGGACAGTTTTCATCTTTTTAGCCAATAGGCGACCGGCAGTACTATCTTTGGTAGCTCGAAGCGCAGTTTCTACACTTTGCTTGACTCTCCGATGTTTTTCCATGGTTTTATCGTAGGCTCTTTGGTTGTTAGCAGCTTGCTGACTTTGTTTGGCAAAATTAGCCTTTCTCTGCTCACTATAGCTATCATAGTCTAAATGCTCTACTAGCGTTTCCGCTTCTTTACGGTGTTTGACCAGTCGCAAGTGAACAATAGTGTCTGCCGTTTCAGAAAGAAAGTCTTCATCATGGGAAATGAAAATAACGGTTTGCCTGGTCTTTTGAATCTGGCCTTTTAGCCAATCAACTGTCTCAAGGTCTAGGTCATTTGAAGGTTCATCTAAAAATAGAATCTCAAAGGGTTTGGCTAACTCATGGATAAGCTGAATTTTCAAAGCTTCGCCCCCTGATAGATTGCCAATTTCTTGGTCACTTGCGAAACGATTGCTATCAAAATGCAATTCCTCCGCCAAACGATAGAGGATACTGTAGTCTAAATCAATAGAATCTAAAAAGAAGTAGTCGTGTAAAGTTTTCTTTTTTAGGTCCTCAGGGACTTTTTGAGGAATGTAGGCCAGTGACTGATAATCAGACTGGATGTCTCCCTTGATAGTGAAATCAGACAAATCTTCCCCCATTAAAGTTTTAAGTAAGGTTGATTTACCATTTCCTTCTTCGCCAATAATAGCTACCTTTTCCCCGTCTTGTATGGTCATGCTTAGGTCAGAGACAAGGTCTCGTAAATCTTTGTTTTGTGTGATGGTCAGGTGATTGATTTTTATCATACTATTGCCCTTTCTAGAATGTCGATAGTGCATAACAAAAAGCTCTACTTTACCTAGTAGAGCCCAAAGTCTATGTCAAAAAAACTCTATTAACATGCCAGAAAAAGAGCATAAAAGAGCACACAAAAAGAGACAAAAACAAGATCTACTAAATAAAGGTTCTTTATTTGATAGACTTAGTTGTTCATGTCTCCCTTACCTCCGAGTATTAGTATCTTTATATTATACCTTTAAGGAAATTTTGTCAACAGAAAACTGGAAATTCTATGCTCTAAAATCCAAAAACAGGTCCATAGAGACTTAGTACGTGTTTGACATGCTCGTAATGGAATTTATCATAGTTTCGCCAAGCAGTGCGTGCTTGATCGTTTAGTTTTAGGCTACCCAGTCCAATCAGAAGACTGGTGGGTTGGTAAAATTTCTCAAGATCAATTAAGATACTGTTGTTCAACTTTTCCGTTTTTTTGAGCTCTTGCATAGTAGTGTTTAGCAGCTCTTGTAGTCGAATATCATCTGCCGTACCCTGTTTACAGTTTTGGTAGCTTTTATTTAACTTGGATAGGAGTTGAATGAGTTTCTTGTCTTCCATGTGAGCATCCTCCTTGATCTGATGTACTCTTTCCCTATAGTATAGCACTAAAAAACAAAACTGTCATAGTAAATATGTTAAAATTTTGAATTTTAATTACAAAGTTTGGTGTGCTGATTTGTAGCCTTTTCATGGTATAATCAAGAGAGTAAATCTTTATGGAGGAAGTATGAAATTAAATATTCAAGAAATTCGTAAGCAGTCTGAAGGTTTGAACTTTGAACAAACGTTAGATTTAGTTGATGACCTGCGTGCACGTAATCAAGAAATTTTAGATGTAAAAGATATCCTTGCAGTTGGGAAAGTACAATATGAAGACCGTATGTATTTCTTAGATTATCAACTATCTTATACCATTGTTCTTGCTTCGAGTCGCAGTATGGAGCCAGTTGAGTTAGTTGAATCTTATCCAGTCACGGAAGTTTTCATGGAAGGCGCAACTAACCATCTAAATCAAGAAATTTTAGATGATGACTTGGTCTTGCCCATCGAAAATGAGGCGCTTGACCTTGCTGAGAGTGTATCAGACAATATCTTGCTAAACATTCCTATCAAGGTCTTGACGGCTGAAGAAGAAGCTGGTCAAGGATTTGTCTCAGGAAATGACTGGCAAATCATGACAGAGGAAGAATACCAAGCTCAACAAGTAGTAAAGAAAGAAGAAAACAGTCCTTTTGCTGGCTTACAAGGACTATTTGACGGAGATGAATAATGGTCTTGTCAAAAAAACGAGCACGAAAGGTGCTAGAAGAAATCATTGCCCTCTTCCCAGATGCCAAGCCTAGTCTTGATTTTACCAATCATTTTGAACTCCTGGTTGCGGTCATGTTATCAGCCCAGACGACAGATGCAGCGGTAAATAAGGCCACACCAGGTCTCTTTGTTGCCTTTCCAACACCCCAAGCTATGTCTGTAGCGACAGAGAGTGAGATTGCTTCACATATTTCTCGCTTGGGATTGTATCGGAATAAAGCTAAATTCCTTAAAAAATGTGCCCAACAGTTACTAGACGATTTTGATGGTCAAGTCCCTCAGACACGTGAAGAATTGGAGAGTTTGGCAGGTGTTGGTCGCAAGACAGCCAATGTTGTCATGAGTGTAGGATTTGGGATTCCAGCCTTTGCAGTGGATACTCATGTGGAGCGTATTTGCAAACACCACGATATTGTCAAAAAATCAGCGACGCCACTTGAGGTGGAAAAGCGGGTCATGGATATCTTGCCGCCTGAGCAGTGGTTAGCTGCCCATCAGGCCATGATTTATTTTGGAAGAGCCATTTGCCATCCAAAAAATCCAGAGTGTGACCAGTACCCACAATTATATGATTTTAGCAATTTGTAAGATGCTACATTGAAACTTTTTGCTTGATTTTAAGCATGCTTTGTGCTATAGTAAATGATAACTAAATATTCCTTTAAACCTGTCCCGTGAGGCAGGCAAGGAGCGCGATAAAGTAGAAGGGTGAAGTCTATACTGTGTGCAGTAGGGCTCGCTTGGCTATAAATTTCAAGTCTCCTTGTTTAAGGAGACTTTTCTTTTTGGAGGTTTGTCATGAAAACAAAAGAAGTTGTAGACGAATTGACCGTCAAACGAGCGATTACGCGTATTACTTATGAGATTATCGAACGCAACAAAGATTTGAATAAGATCGTCTTGGCTGGTATTAAAACTCGTGGTGTCTTTATTGCCCACCGAATCCAAGAACGTTTGAAGCAGTTAGAAAATCTTTCAGTTCCTGTTGTGGAATTGGATACTAAACCTTTCCGTGATGATGTTAAAAGTGGAGAAGATACTTCTTTGGTTTCTGTCGATGTGACAGACCGCGAAGTTATCTTGGTGGATGATGTGCTCTATACAGGTCGTACCATCCGTGCTGCTATTGATAATATTGTCGGTCATGGTCGTCCTGCGCGTGTGAGTTTAGCAGTTCTAGTCGATCGTGGACATAGAGAATTGCCAATCCGTCCAGATTACGTTGGAAAAAATATCCCAACCAGTCGTTCTGAAGAAATCATCGTAGAGATGACAGAACTTGATGACCAAGACAGAGTTCTGATTACTGAAGAAGCTTAGAAAGTTAAAGGAGTAGCCATGTCAGAAAATCAACAAGCATTGAACCATGTGGTGTCCATGGAAGACCTCACTGTCGATCAAGTAATGAAATTGATCAAGCGAGGAATTGAGTTTAAAAATGGAGCCCAGCTTCCCTATGAAGACCATCCGATTGTTTCCAATCTCTTCTTTGAGGATTCTACACGGACACATAAGTCCTTTGAAGTCGCAGAGATTAAACTTGGATTGGAACGACTTGACTTTGATGTGAAGACTAGTTCGGTTAATAAGGGTGAGACACTTTATGACACCATTTTGACTCTGTCTGCTTTAGGAGTGGATGTCTGTGTGATTCGCCATCCAGAGGTCGACTACTATAGAGAATTGATTGCTAGTCCAACGATTACGACTTCCATCATCAATGGTGGAGATGGTTCGGGCCAACACCCTAGCCAGAGCTTGCTTGATTTGATGACCATTTATGAGGAATTTGGCCACTTTGAGGGTCTTAAAGTTGCTATTGCAGGTGACTTGGACCACTCACGCGTTGCCAAATCCAATATGCAGATTTTGAAACGCTTGGGATCTGAACTCTTTTTCGCTGGACCTGAGGAATGGAGAAGTCAAGAGTTTGCAGACTATGGACAGTTTGTAACCATTGATGAAATCATTGATCAGGTTGATGTCATGATGTTTCTCCGTGTGCAACACGAACGCCATGATAGTGGAGCTGTATTTTCAAAAGAAGACTACCATGCCCAACATGGCTTGACTCAAGAACGTTACGATCGTTTGAAAGAAACAGCAATCCTCATGCACCCAGCTCCAATCAATCGTGATGTAGAAATAGCAGACCACTTGGTTGAAGCACCAAAATCACGGATTGTCCAACAAATGACCAATGGTGTCTTTGTTCGAATGGCAATCTTAGAATCCGTACTAGCGAGTAGAAACGCCAACTAAAACACAAGACGTTAAAAGACGCCAGTGAGCGTCCACGAGAGGTGAAAATATGACAAAAAGAATTCTAGTATTAGAAGATGGCACAGTTTTTGAAGGCAAGGCCTTCGGATCAGATATTGATGTAACAGGCGAAATCGTCTTTAATACAGGGATGACCGGCTACCAAGAATCCATTACAGACCAGTCTTATAATGGACAAATCTTGACCTTTACTTATCCTTTGGTAGGAAATTATGGTATTAATCGTGATGATTATGAATCCATTATTCCAACTTGTAAGGGAGTCGTTGTTTTTGAAGAAGCGCGTAGAGCTAGCAACTGGCGCAACCAAATGACCTTGGATGAATTTTTGAAAGCCAAGAAAATTCCAGGGATTTCAGGAATTGATACGCGTGCTCTTACCAAGATTATCCGTAAGCATGGTACTATGCGTGCAACCTTGACCCATGTTGGGGACAGTATGGACCATGTGACGGACCAGCTCCAAGCAACAGTTTTACCGACAGACAATATCAAACAGGTTTCTACTAAAACGTCTTATCCAGCTCCAGGAGTTGGTTTGAGCGTGGTGCTAGTGGACTTTGGTCTCAAGCACTCAATCCTACGTGAACTTTCTAAACGCAACTGTAACGTGACAGTTGTTCCTTATTCGACAACGGCTGAAGAAATTCTCCATCTCAATCCTGACGGAGTTATGTTGTCAAATGGTCCAGGTAACCCAGAAGACGTTCCACAAGCACTCGACATGATTCGCGGTGTACAAGGAAAAATTCCAATCTTTGGTATTTGTATGGGACACCAACTCTTTGCAATGGCAAACGGGGCTAAGACCTATAAGATGAAGTTTGGCCACCGTGGATTCAACCATGCGGTACGTGAAATCGCAACAGGACGAGTAGACTTCACCAGCCAGAACCATGGTTATGCAGTCAGCCGCGAGGATTTGCCAGAGCACTTGATTATTACCCACGAAGAAATCAATGACAAGTCAGTGGAAGGTGTGCGCCACAGATACCAACCTGCTTTCTCTGTTCAATACCACCCAGATGCAGCTCCTGGACCACACGACGCTAGCTACCTATTTGACGAGTTTATCGAGATGATGGAAATTTTTAAACAATCAAACTAAGAACGAGTAAAAGCTCGTCGGAGAATTTATGTAACTGAACACGGACGGAAAGCTCAGAATTTAGAGAAACCAACTTGGATTGTCAATCCTTCCTTGATTTCCTAAAATTCAATCGCTTTCTATTCGTCCTTTGTATCTTATTTAATGTCGCCCTGAGAGGCGACGAATAGAAAGGAGAAGGGTGCTCCGTATTTGCTGAACTGAATACGGGCTACGGACGGTGCTAAAAAGATAGTTATTCCTAGAACTGACAGTTCTTCGTCATAACTCCTATTTTAGCTTTGTCCGCTTGACGCCCTTAATATCTTATATATGCCTAAACGTACTGATATTCAAAAAATTATGGTGATTGGTTCTGGTCCGATTATTATTGGTCAGGCTGCTGAGTTTGATTACGCTGGGACCCAGGCTTGCTTGTCGTTGAAAGAGGAAGGTTATGAGGTTGTTTTGGTTAACTCAAATCCTGCAACCATCATGACGGACAAGGAAATTGCTGACAAGGTTTACATTGAACCGATTACACTTGAGTTTGTGACACGTATTCTTCGTAAGGAACGTCCAGATGCCTTGCTACCAACACTCGGTGGTCAGACAGGTCTCAACATGGCCATGGAATTGTCTAAAAATGGTATCTTAGATGAGCTTGGCGTTGAACTTCTGGGTACTAAATTGTCTGCCATTGACCAAGCGGAGGACCGTGACCTCTTTAAACAATTGATGGAAGAGCTTGAGCAACCCATTCCAGAATCTGAAATTGTTAACACAGTAGAAGAAGCAATTGCCTTTGCAGCGACAATTGGCTACCCAGTCATCGTTCGTCCAGCCTTTACCCTTGGTGGTACTGGTGGTGGTATGTGTGCCAACGAGAAAGAATTGCGTGAAATCACTGAAAATGGTTTGAAATTGTCACCTGTTACCCAATGTTTGATTGAGCGTTCGATTGCCGGTTTCAAGGAAATTGAATACGAAGTGATGCGTGACTCAGCTGACAATGCCTTGGTTGTTTGTAACATGGAAAACTTTGACCCAGTTGGGATTCACACAGGGGATTCCATTGTATTTGCCCCTGCGCAAACCATGTCAGACTATGAAAACCAAATGCTTCGTGATGCGAGCTTGAGCATTATTCGTGCCCTCAAGATTGAAGGTGGATGTAATGTTCAGCTAGCTCTTGATCCTAACAGCTTCAAGTATTATGTTATCGAAGTAAACCCTCGTGTATCACGTTCGTCAGCCCTTGCTTCTAAAGCGACAGGATATCCGATTGCTAAGTTGGCTGCCAAGATTGCAGTAGGTTTGACCTTGGATGAGGTTATAAACCCAGTTACAGGTTCAACCTATGCCATGTTTGAACCAGCCCTTGACTACGTAGTTGCTAAGATTCCACGTTTCCCATTTGACAAGTTTGAAAAGGGTGAACGCCGTCTCGGTACACAAATGAAGGCGACTGGAGAAGTCATGGCAATCGGTCGTAACATCGAGGAATCTCTTCTCAAGGCCTGCCGCTCCCTTGAAATTGGGGTGCACCACAATGAAATACCTGAACTTGCAGCAGTTTCTGATGATGCCTTGATTGAAAAGGTTGTCAAAGCCCAAGATGACCGTCTCTTCTATGTGTCAGAAGCCATTCGCCGTGGTTACACACCTGAAGAAATTGCAGAGCTTACAAAAATTGATATCTTCTATCTTGATAAACTCTTGCATATCTTTGAAATTGAGCAAGAATTGGGTGCTCATCCACAAGATCTAGAAGTTTTGAAAACAGCCAAACTTAATGGTTTTTCAGACCGTAAGATTGCTGAACTCTGGGGAACGACTGATGATCAAGTTCGCCAACTTCGTTTGGAAAACAAGATTGTCCCAGTTTATAAGATGGTAGACACTTGTGCGGCAGAGTTCGACTCTGAAACGCCATATTTCTATTCAACCTATGGTTGGGAAAATGAATCTATCAGATCTGATAAAGAATCTGTACTTGTCCTAGGTTCAGGTCCAATCCGTATCGGTCAAGGGGTTGAGTTTGACTACGCAACCGTTCACTCTGTTAAGGCTATCCAGGCAGCTGGTTATGAAGCTATTATCATGAACTCAAACCCAGAGACCGTTTCAACAGACTTCTCTGTATCAGATAAGCTTTACTTTGAGCCATTGACATTCGAAGATGTTATGAACGTCATTGACTTGGAACAACCAAAGGGAGTTATCGTTCAGTTCGGTGGTCAAACAGCCATCAACCTTGCGGAGCCATTGGCAAAAGCAGGTGTGACCATCCTTGGTACACAGGTTGCTGACCTAGACCGTGCCGAAGACCGTGACCTCTTCGAGCAAGCTCTCAAAGAATTGGATATTCCACAGCCACCAGGACAAACGGCTACCAATGAAGAAGAAGCAGCTCTTGCAGCTCGTAAGATTGGCTTCCCAGTTCTTGTCCGCCCATCTTATGTACTTGGTGGACGTGCCATGGAAATCGTTGAAAACGAAGAAGACCTTCGTTCTTACATGCGAACTGCTGTTAAGGCTAGTCCAGACCACCCAGTTCTTGTCGACTCTTACATCGTTGGGCAAGAGTGCGAAGTTGATGCCATTTCAGATGGTAAAAATGTACTCATTCCTGGTATTATGGAGCATATCGAACGTGCTGGTGTCCACTCAGGTGACTCAATGGCTGTTTACCCACCACAAACCTTGTCGCAAAAGGTTCAGGAGACCATCGCAGACTACACCAAACGCTTAGCAATCGGTCTTCACTGCCTTGGAATGATGAACATCCAGTTTGTTATCAAGGATGAAAAAGTCTACGTTATTGAGGTCAATCCACGTGCCAGCCGTACAGTTCCATTCCTATCTAAGGTAACCAATATTTCTATGGCTCAAGTAGCGACCAAGCTCATTCTTGGTCAAAGTTTATCAGAACTTGGCTACCAAAATGGACTTTACCCTGAAAGCACCCGTGTTCATATCAAGGCACCTGTCTTCTCCTTTACCAAACTAGCTAAGGTAGACAGCTTGCTCGGTCCTGAAATGAAGTCAACAGGTGAAGTTATGGGTTCTGATGCTACTTTGGAAAAAGCTCTCTATAAAGCCTTTGAAGCTTCTTATCTACACTTGCCAACTTTTGGTAATGTCGTCTTTACCATCGCTGATGATGCCAAAGAAGAAGCCTTGAACTTGGCTCGTCGTTTCCAAAACATTGGTTATGGAATCCTTGCGACAGAAGGGACAGCAGCCTTCTTTGCTAGTCATGGCTTGCAAGCCCAACCTGTTGGTAAGATTGGTGATGATGATAAGGATATCCCAAGTTTTGTACGCAAAGGAAGAATTCAAGCTATCATTAACACAGTAGGAACAAAACGAACTGCTGACGAAGATGGTGAGCAAATTCGTCGTTCAGCCATTGAACACGGGGTGCCCCTCTTCACAGCGCTAGATACAGCTAATGCCATGCTTAAGGTACTTGAAAGTCGTAGCTTTGTTACAGAAGCGATTTAAATAGAAAAATAAGGTATAGCAGACTGAATTTAGAACAGTACACAGGGATACTAAAATATTTCTAGAAATTAATTTGAATTTTCTAATTGATTTGTTCGCATCTTATTTCAATCTACTATAGAAAAAAGTCTTTAAAATTATAAAACGCATCATATCAAGTTTTTTCAAAAACCTTGATATGATGCGTTTTATTGTGGGAATATTTATTTCATTTTCTACTAAAATTATGTTTTTGAATAACCTCTATCTTAGTAGTTTGTATAATCCCCCTCAATCAGCTTTTACGATAAGCTTTAATACTATGACTATACCATTCTTGCATTTCTTTTGATGGTGGTGTCATATAATCGCCATACATCTGGGTTAAAAATTGGTCATATTTTTTGGGAACAGGCAACATACGGCCCTCAAACTCAGTTAAGATGAGTTCTTTAAAGGTATCAACTGGGAAGATTTCTTTCATCCCTTCCTTACCGATCCCAACTCCTCCTTCATATTGAGGAGTGTTGGTTACAGCATTTTTGACTAGTTGATCAATTTTCTTGTAAAAGTAGCGAGGATTGACAAATCGGAGAGCGTACCAGCTACATAATCTAAGAAAATCTTTTAGTTTGCTATCACCGTGAACTGCTCGTGATTTTTTGATGTAAGCTAGTTGACGAAGGGCCACATACTTATAGCTCTTGTCGACAATGCTCAAGTCTGTAAATCGATCAATTGGGAAGACATCGATGAAAAGGCTGGTATCATGACGCTTGTACTTAACATGGTCTTCTATAACAGTAGAAGTGTCCAAAATCGATGCGAAATTATGGAAGTACCAAGAAGATGTATCGTAGGAAAGAACCTTGTAGCGAGGGTGATTTTCTTCTTCAATAATCTTCAGTAAACGCTCATAATCCTCACGATAAAGGGAAATATCAATATCATCATCCCAAGGAATCATACCTTTGTGGCGGATGGCTCCAAGCATGGTTCCATAACTGAGAAAATAAGGAATATCATATTTCTTACAAGTCTCATCAATATAGTCCAGCAGGGCTAGTTGAATTTCTTTAATTTCTTTTTTTTCTAAATATTGCATCCTAATCCTCCAATTTATAAGCGTGAAATTCATGACTGTAGAAGCGTTTTTCTTCTGGTGGTAGGGTCATATAATCTCCATAAAATTGTGTCAAAATAGTATCAAATTTTTCAGGTGCAGGAAGGCTTAAATTCTCAAAGGGTAAATCGATTGTTTTATCAAAGGTACCACTTGGGAAGACTTCCTTTTCCTTAAATTTTGAAGGAATAAAAGCCATATACTGCCCATTTTCACGACTATATTTTTGAATTTCTTTCTCGATTTTATTTGCAAAATAACGAGGAGAAACCGGTCGAAGGAGCAACCAAAAGGCTGTTCGTATCCAATCTTTTAAAAGGCTATCCTTATAGACAATATTTTTATGTTTACTGAAAGACAGCAGTTTGAAGCTTTCCAGTTTATAACAAGTATCAATGACCTTAGGATCATCAAAGCGATCTATAGGGAAAATATCGATAAAGATACCAGACTCATAGGTTTTTGTATTTCGAGTATCAATAATTTTAGTCGTACTGTCGGTTATCTTGATAAAGTTGTTAAAGTAGTTCTTATCAGTTTCTAAGGATAGGAGCTTATACTTGCTTTTTTCCTTTTGAAAAATGTTAATAAATCGTTGGTAGTCTTCTCTAGGCATGGATAAATCAATATCGTCGTCCCAAGGGATAAAGCCCTCATGTCGAACCGCCCCAATCAGAGTACCGTAGTTAATAATATAGTTGATATTGTGCTTTTTACAGAGAGTATCAATATAATCCAAAATTTCTAATTCAATTTGTTTGGCATCTTCAACGGTTAGTTGTTTCATTTTAAACTCCTATGATTTTTTAAATTTATTTTTTAAGGCTAGGACATGGTTTAAAAATTCATAGAAAATGCTATCTTTTGTGAAGACAAGTAGACTAATATAAGAGATAGCTGATAGCAAGACAATCAAACCAGTATTAATCAAAAATGGCAAATTAATGACCATATCTACAGGATACACGAAATTAATCAGGAAATAAATTGCTACAAAGGAAAGTGAAAAGAGAGAGTATCGAACAGTATAGCTAAAGATATGTCCCAAGTGGATGAGTTGTTTTCTATGGATGAAAATGATATAGAAAACAAGTAGAGAAGTCTCTGATAGCATAGTTGTCAGTAAGTAGTATTCAGGAGCCACGATATGGTTGAAAAAAAGGAGACTATTCAAGCCCAAATTGAGTAGCCCAGCAAAGACTGTATAGACTGTGATACGTTTTTCATAGCCATTGGTAAAGAGAATTTGGGAACCAAGAATGGTATCTAAGGCCAGGATAATCGTACGAAAAGCGAAGAGAGAGGTCAAGATGCCGCCTCCGATATATTTTTCACTACCGTAAAGTAGGATGGCATTTGGTCCTAAAACCATGAGTCCAAAACTCAGTGGAATGATAAAGAAGTTAAAGATTCGACTACCTCTATTAACCAGAGAAACATAGGCTTCTTTGTCTCCTTTCCCCAGATAGTAACTGAGACGAGGCACACTCACTCCAATTGCACCTGTTACAACCCCAGCTATAACGGTCACAATTCGCTGAGCTATGGTATAGTAACTAACGTTGACATCAATCCCTGTTTTAACGAGGAAGAGGCGATCTAAAAAAGTGAAGAGCATATTGGCATTGGCAAAGACTAACATGGCTGTCAGAGGGAGAAAGAGTGGTTTAAAATCACTTAGGTGAATTTTAACAAGTTTGATGTCTCTTTTAATCCAAAAATAACTAATCAGGTAGTTAATCAGCGTCGATAAACTCATCACAAGTGTATAGACAACAATATCGTGTTCATTTTTAACAAATAAGAAAATAGAGACCAGCATCAGGATACGGATGAAGGCAGTTTTGTAAAAGAGAAAACTGTAATTTTCCAGAGCTTCATTGACCCATTCGATTGAAAAAATCTGGGCAATGAGTTGAATCCCCATAACAAGGTAGACCTTTTTGACGATTGGATTATCAGTAAAGAAGAGAGGATAGGCTAGGATATAGACAGCAGTGGTCAAAATCGTACAAGCGATGCACAAATAAAAAAGACTAGAAAAGGTTCTGTTAAGATCTTTTTTGTTATCCTTGACATTACTGATAGCCCTTAAACCGTAGCTATAGACACCATAAGTTGCAAAGGGCAAGAAAAATGACAAAATAGTGTCGACTGAGTTGAAGTAACCATAGTCAGTTCGGTCCAAGACACGCGCGACATAGGTTCCAGTTAGGATGGGAAAAATAATATTCAAGACACGAATTCCCATGTAAGATAGAGCATTTAATTTTATACTTTTCATTCAATTTACCTCGTTTTTCATTATATCATAAAGTTAGCTAATAAGAAATGAAGGGCAGCAAGTCAAACAATCGCTTTGAAGTTTCAAATCTTAAATATTAAGTTTTCTTTAAGGAAAGTATATTATTCTGAAGGACTCTAAAATTTCGCAGTCATTTATTAGTAATTGCTACAGAATTCCTAGTCATTACTAGAAATAGGCTTGTTTCTTTGAATAATAGAACTGCATAATTCTCCTATTCTAGAAGGGGAGGACCAGTATTTCTTTCATGATAGGACTAGATTGTGGTATATAGGACTAGATTGTGGTATAATAGAGAGAATAAGTTTTTTAGTAAGACAAAGGAGAAAATAGATGATTTATGCAGGAATTCTTGCCGGTGGAACTGGCACACGCATGGGAATCAGTAACTTGCCAAAACAATTTTTAGAGCTAGGTGATCGACCTATTTTGATTCATACAATTGAAAAATTTGTCTTGGAACCAAGTATTGAAAAAATTGTAGTTGGGGTTCATGGAGACTGGGTTTTACATGCAGAAGATCTTGTAGATAAATATCTTCCTCTTCATAAGGAACGTATTATCATTACAAAGGGTGGTGCTGACCGCAATACAAGTATTGAGAACATCATTGAAGCCATTGATGCTTATCGCCCGCTTACTCCAGAGGATATCGTTGTTACCCACGATTCTGTTCGTCCATTTATTACGCTTCGCATGATTCAAGACAGTATCAAACTTGCTCAAAATCATGACGCAGTGGATACAGTAGTAGAAGCAGTGGATACTATCGTTGAAAGTACCAATGGTCAATTCATTACAGGTATTCCAAATCGTGCTCACCTCTATCAGGGACAAACACCTCAAACATTCCGTTGCAAGGACTTCATGGACCTTTATGGATCTCTTTCTGATGAAGAGAAGGAAATCTTGACAGATGCATGTAAAATCTTTGTGATCAAAGGAAAAGATGTAGCCTTGGCCAAAGGCGAATACTCAAATCTGAAGATTACAACCGTAACAGATTTGAAGATTGCAAAAAGTATGATTGAGAAAGACTAGTAAAATGATTAATCAAATTTATCAACTAACTAAACCTAAGTTTATCAATGTCAAATATCAGGAAGAGGCTATTGACCAAGAGAATCATATCCTTATCCGTCCCAACTACATGGCTGTCTGTCATGCGGATCAGCGTTACTACCAGGGAAAACGTGATCCCAAGATTTTGAATAAAAAGCTTCCAATGGCAATGATTCACGAGTCATGTGGAACCGTCATTTCTGACCCGAGCGGAACCTACGAGGTTGGTCAAAAAGTTGTCATGATTCCCAATCAGTCTCCTATGCAGAGTGATGAAGAATTCTATGAAAACTACATGACAGGGACCCATTTCTTGTCTAGTGGATTTGATGGCTTTATGAGAGAGTTTGTTTCTCTCCCTAAAGATCGTGTGGTGGCTTATGATGCTATTGAAGATACGGTTGCAGCCATTACAGAGTTTGTCAGTGTGGGCATGCACGCTATGAATCGTCTATTGACTCTTGCTCATAGCAAGCGGGAGCGGATCGCCGTTATTGGAGATGGAAGTTTAGCTTTTGTGGTTGCCAATATTATCAACTATACTTTGCCAGAAGCAGAGATTGTGGTTATTGGTCGTCATTGGGAAAAGTTGGAACTCTTCTCATTTGCCAAAGAATGCTATATTACGGATAATATTCCTGAAGAGTTGGCCTTTGACCATGCTTTTGAATGTTGTGGTGGTGATGGTACTGGACCAGCTATTAATGACTTGATTCGCTACATTCGTCCTCAGGGAACAATTCTCATGATGGGAGTTAGCGAATATAAAGTCAATCTCAATACTCGCGATGCCTTAGAAAAGGGCTTGCTCTTGGTTGGGTCATCTCGTTCTGGTCGCATTGATTTTGAAAATGCTATCCAAATGATGAAAGTTAAGAAATTTGCCAATCGTCTTAAAAATATCCTTTATCTAGAAGAACCTGTAAGAGAAATTAAAGATATTCACCGTGTCTTTGCAACCGATTTAAACACAGCCTTTAAAACAGTGTTTAAGTGGGAAGTATAAGTCCTGGAGGTTAATTGTGGAGAAAATCATTAAAGAAAAAATTTCTTCCTTACTTAGTCAAGAAGAAGAAGTCCTCAGTGTTGAACAACTGGGTGGAATGACCAATCAAAACTATTTGGCCAAAACAACAAATAAGCAATACATTGTTAAATTCTTTGGTAAAGGGACAGAAAAGCTTATCAATCGACAAGATGAAAAGTACAATCTTGAACTACTAAAGGATTTAGGCTTAGATGTAAAAAATTATCTTTTTGATATTGAAGCTGGCATCAAAGTAAATGAGTATATCGAATCTGCGATTACGCTTGATTCAACGTCAATCAAGACCAAGTTCGACAAAATTGCTCCAATATTACAAACTATTCATACATCTGCTAAGGAATTAAGAGGAGAATTTGCTCCTTTTGAAGAAATCAAAAAATACGAATCCTTGATTGAAGAACAAATTCCTTATGCCAACTATGAATCTGTTAGAAATGCAGTCTTCTCCTTAGAGAAAAGACTGGCTGACTTAGGTGTTGACAGAAAATCTTGTCATATCGATTTGGTGCCTGAAAACTTTATCGAATCACCTCAAGGACGACTTTATTTGATTGACTGGGAATATTCATCAATGAATGATCCAATGTGGGATTTGGCTGCCCTCTTTTTAGAGTCTGAATTCACTTCCCAAGAGGAAGAAACTTTCTTATCTCACTATGAGAGTGACCAAACACCGGTTTCTCATGAAAAGATTGCTATTTATAAAATTTTACAAGATACTATTTGGAGTCTATGGACTGTCTATAAGGAAGAGCAAGGTGCAGATTTTGGTTACTATGGTGTGAATCGTTACCAAAGAGCTGTTAAAGGTTTGGCTTCTTATGGAGGATCAGATGAAAAGTAAAAACGGAGTTCCTTTTGGCCTTCTCTCAGGTATTTTCTGGGGCTTGGGTCTAACGGTTAGTGCTTATATCTTTTCGATTTTTACAGATTTGTCACCCTTTGTGGTGGCTGCAGCTCATGATTTTTTGAGCATCTTTATCTTACTAGCTTTTCTCTTGGTAAAAGAAGGGAAAGTTCGCCTCTCAATTTTCTTAAATATTCGCAATGTCAGTGTTATCATCGGAGCCTTGCTAGCAGGCCCTATCGGTATGCAGGCCAATCTTTATGCAGTTAAGTATATCGGAAGTTCTTTAGCTTCATCTGTATCGGCTATTTACCCTGCGATTTCAGTTCTATTGGCTTTCTTCTTTTTGAAGCACAAGATTTCGAAAAATACTGTATTTGGGATTGTCTTGATTATTGGAGGGATTATTGCCCAGACCTATAAGGTTGAACAGGTTAATTCCTTCTACATTGGGATTCTCTGTGCTTTGGTTTGTGCTATTGCATGGGGAAGTGAGAGTGTTCTTAGCTCCTTTGCTATGGAAAGTGAACTGAGTGAAATCGAAGCCCTCTTAATCCGTCAAGTGACTTCGTTCTTGTCCTATCTTGTGATTGTGCTCTTCTCTCATCAGTCATTTACTGCAGTAGTCAATGGACAATTGCTAGGTCTCATGATTGTTTTTGCAGCCTTTGATATGATTTCCTACTTGGCTTATTATATCGCTATCAATCGCTTGCAACCAGCCAAGGCTACAGGCTTGAACGTGAGCTATGTAGTATGGACGGTCTTGTTTGCAGTTGTTTTTTTGGGTGCACCGCTAGATATGCTGACCATTATGACGTCACTTGTCGTCATTGCTGGAGTTTATATTATTATTAAAGAATAAAGGAGATTCGTGTGAAAGCCATTATCTTAGCAGCGGGATTGGGAACTCGCTTGCGTCCTATGACTGAAAATACCCCTAAAGCCTTGGTTCAGGTTAATCAAAAACCTTTGATTGAATACCAAATTGAGTTTCTCAAAGAAAAAGGAATCAATGACATCATCATCATTGTTGGTTATCTTAAAGAACAATTCGATTACTTAAAAGAAAAATACGGTGTTCGCCTCGTTTTCAATGATAAATACGCTGACTACAATAACTTTTACTCTCTCTATCTTGTAAAAGAAGAATTGGCCAACAGCTATGTTATTGATGCAGATAACTATCTCTTTAAAAATATGTTCCGCAATGATTTGACTCGTTCGACTTATTTTAGTGTTTATCGTGAAGATTGTACCAACGAATGGTTCTTGGTCTATGGAGATGACTACAAGGTTCAAGACATTATTGTTGATAGCAAGGCAGGTCGCATCCTTAGTGGTGTATCCTTCTGGGATGCTCCAACTGCAGAAAAGATTGTCAGCTTTATCGACAAGGCTTATGCAAGTGGCGAATTTGTTGATCTCTACTGGGACAATATGGTTAAGGATAATATCAAAGAGCTAGATGTCTATGTTGAAGAATTAGAAGGCAATAGCATTTATGAGATCGATAGTGTCCAAGACTATCGTAAATTAGAAGAAATTCTTAAAAACGAAAATTAAAGATTCCAACATCTGACAAAATAGTCGGATGTTTTTTGATTTTTTACGAACTTTTACGAATAGATAGATGAGTAGAAAAAGAAATGGAGTTATTTATGAAAATCACAAACTATGAAATCTATAAGTTAAAAAAATCAGGTTTGACCAATCAACAGATTTTGAAAGTGCTAGAATACGGTGAAAATGTTGATCAGGAGCTTTTGTTGGGTGATATTGCAGATATATCAGGTTGTCGTAATCCAGCCGTTTTTATGGAACGTTATTTTCAGATAGACGATGCGCATTTGTCGAAAGAGTTTCAAAAATTTCCATCTTTCTCTATTTTAGATGACTGTTATCCTTGGGATTTGAGTGAAATATATGATGCGCCTGTACTTTTATTTTACAAGGGAAATCTTGACCTCCTGAAATTCCCGAAGGTAGCGGTCGTGGGCAGTCGTGCTTGTAGCAAACAGGGAGCTAAATCAGTTGAAAAAGTCATTCAAGGCTTGGAAAATGAACTGGTTATTGTCAGTGGTCTGGCCAAGGGCATTGACACAGCAGCTCATATGGCAGCTCTTCAGAATGGCGGAAAAACCATTGCAGTGATTGGAACAGGACTGGATGTGTTTTATCCTAAAGCCAATAAACGCTTGCAAGACTACATCGGCAATGACCATCTGGTTTTAAGTGAATATGGACCTGGCGAACAACCTCTGAAATTTCATTTTCCTGCCCGTAATCGCATCATTGCTGGACTTTGTCGTGGTGTGATTGTAGCAGAGGCTAAGATGCGTTCAGGTAGTCTCATTACGTGTGAGCGAGCAATGGAAGAAGGACGCGATGTCTTTGCTATTCCTGGTAGCATTTTAGATGGACTATCAGACGGTTGCCATCATTTGATTCAAGAAGGAGCAAAATTGGTCACCAGTGGGCAAGATGTTCTTGCGGAATTTGAATTTTAAAAATGACCTAAGCTAGAATTCTAAGAAAAAATCAATTTTAAGAGAAAATGAACCCAACATTTCCATAATAAAACGCATATTAGCAAGTTTTTAACACTTGATAATATGCGTTTTTTCTAAGTGGATTAGTAGAGTAGAGGATTTTTCTCATATAATACTCTTCGAAAATCTCTTCAAACTACGTCAGCTTCCATCTGCAACCTCAAAACAGTATTTTGAGCTGACTTCGTCAGTCTTATCTGCAACCTCAAAACAGTATTTTGAGCTGACTTCGTCAGTCTTATCTACAACCTCAAAGCAGTGCTTTGAGCAACCTGTGGCTAGCTTCCTAGTTTGCGCTTTGATTTTCATTGAGTATAAGGGAAAGTATAGTGAATTGAAATAAGATGTGAACAACTCTATCAGGAAAGTCAAATTAATTTATAGAAATATTTTAGCAGCCAAGGTGCACTGTTATAGATTCAATACACTATAATTTAGTGTAATTGAGAAAGGAGAAATGATTGTGATTGATGTTGGCTAGGTTATGTTCAATGATTCCTACCGTCTCAAATCTTGTCAGTAAGGAAAAATAAATTCTTCAAAAGTAGAGATTACAAGGCTTGTTTAAGAAAGAATTCAAAGACCTTGACAAATAAAAATAAAATGGTTATTATAAAAATGGTCTGAAATAGATGATGATACTTTTCGAAAATCTTTTTACGTCAGCTCAGCTTTGCCTTGCTGTGTTTTGAGCAAGCTACGGTTAGCTTCCGAGTTTGATTTTCATTTACTAGAAATGAAACTGATGAGAGATATCAGTAGACATTTGAGTCAGGATATTATGGAAAATGATAAAAAGAGCTCGTGAGATTGGCATATCAGACTACTAAAGTATTGAGTTTGTTAGGATTTTAGCGACTAGTTAGCTGGGAAAGGAAGATATTTGTGACAAATAATAAACTGTATTCGTTGATAGAATTTAGAAATAAAATATATGAAGAATTAGAACTTTCCAGAAGTGATTTAGCGATTTTACTATGTGCCATGCTTATCGCCTCTATCGGATTAAATATGGATTCGACTCCCGTGATTATTGGAGCCATGTTAATCTCTCCTTTGATGACACCTATTCTGGGAGTGGGGCTCTCTCTAGCTATATTTGATTTTAAATTGTTAAGAAAATCTTTTAAAATATTAGCTATTCAAATTCTTGCCAGTCTAATAGCTTCAACACTTTATTTTTATCTTTCTCCCATTTCGTATGCTAGTTCGGAGATTGTTGCTAGAACCTCTCCGACTATTTGGGATGTTCTCATTGCTTTTGTAGGAGGGATAGCAGGTATTATTGGTGCTAGGAAAAAAGAGACCAATAATATTGTTCCTGGTGTTGCTATTGCAACCGCCTTGATGCCTCCTCTTTGTACAGTAGGTTATGCTATTGCTTCTGCTAATCTAAAATTTATCATAGGCTCCTCTTACCTATTTCTCATCAATTGTAGCTTTATTGTCATTGCGACTTATATAGGTGTTAGGTTGATGATGGTTAAGAAACATTATTTTAAAGATAATGAAGAAGACTCTAAAATGCGTAGGATTTTGCTTCTAGTTGCTGTTTTGCTGATGATTCCGAGTTTCATCTCTGCAACGACTTTAGTGAGAGAAACGTTGAAAAAAGAGTCCCTTAAGAAATTTATATCAGAGCAGTTTCAGGGGCATAATATTTTGAAAAAAACCTATTCTAAAAAGACTCATACCCTAAAGCTAACCATTTCAGGAAATTATTTGACAGAAGAAGAACTCGATATGATTTCAAGTAAGAGAGGTGACTATGGTTTAAGTGATGTTTCTGTTCAAGTTTCACAATTGTCTGATTCAGAACAACTTAGTAAGGAAGAACTGGTGGAGTATTTCTTCCAGTATATCAAGGATAAGGAAGCAAAAGAAAAGGAAAAAGCTAATAAGTTTTATACAGAGTCTGAGGAGCAATAATTTCTTGAGAATAGCTGGTTTTTCTCGTGAGTCTTCTATGTATATCAAAGGAAGACTGAGGTTTTAAGTATAAAACTTTTCTTCTATTATAGTAGCTAAGTCTTGACAGGGTTCAAAAAATGGTTTACACTTTATAAAGTTTATTACTTTGAAAAGGTGTGATACTGTGGCTACGGTAACAAAAAAGAAAAAATCAACAGTTAAAAAAAATCTAGTCATCGTGGAGTCGCCTGCTAAGGCCAAGACGATTGAAAAATATCTAGGCAGAAACTACAAGGTTTTAGCCAGTGTCGGGCATATCCGTGATTTGAAGAAATCCAGTATGTCCGTCGATATTGAAAATAATTATGAACCGCAATATATCAATATCCGAGGAAAAGGCCCTCTTATCAATGACTTGAAAAAAGAAGCTAAAAAAGCTAATAAAGTTTTTCTCGCGAGTGACCCGGACCGTGAAGGAGAAGCGATTTCTTGGCATTTGGCCCATATTCTCAACTTGGATGAAAATGATGCCAACCGTGTGGTCTTCAATGAAATCACCAAGGATGCAGTCAAAAATGCTTTTAAAGAACCTCGTAAGATCGATATGGACTTGGTCGATGCCCAACAAGCTCGTCGGATCTTGGATCGCTTGGTAGGGTATTCGATTTCGCCTATTTTGTGGAAGAAGGTCAAGAAGGGCTTGTCAGCAGGTCGCGTTCAGTCCATTGCCCTTAAACTCATCATTGACCGTGAAAATGAAATCAATGCCTTCCAGCCAGAAGAATACTGGACAGTTGATGCTGTCTTTAAAAAGGGAACCAAACAATTTCATGCTTCCTTCTATGGAGTAGATGGTAAAAAGATGAAACTGACCAGCAATGACGAAGTCAAGGAAGTCTTGTCTCGTCTGACTAGTAAAGACTTTTCAGTAGATCAGGTGGATAAGAAAGAGCGCAAGCGCAATGCTCCTTTACCCTATACCACTTCATCTATGCAGATGGATGCTGCCAATAAAATCAATTTCCGTACTCGAAAAACCATGATGGTTGCCCAACAGCTCTATGAAGGAATTAATATCGGTTCTGGTGTTCAAGGTTTGATTACCTATATGCGTACCGATTCGACTCGTATCAGTCCTGTAGCGCAAAATGAGGCGGCAAGCTTCATTACGGATCGTTTTGGTAGTAAGTATTCTAAGCACGGTAGCAAGGTCAAAAACGCATCAGGTGCTCAGGATGCCCATGAGGCTATTCGTCCGTCAAGTGTCTTTAATACACCAGAAAGCATCGCTAAGTATCTGGACAAGGATCAGCTCAAGCTATATACCCTTATCTGGAATCGTTTTGTGGCTAGCCAGATGACAGCGGCCGTTTTTGATACCATGGCTGTTAAATTGTCTCAAAAAGGGGTTCAATTTGCTGCCAATGGTAGTCAGGTTAAGTTTGATGGTTATCTTGCCATTTATAATGATTCTGACAAGAATAAGATGTTACCGGACATGGTTGTTGGAGATGTGGTCAAACAGGTCAATAGCAAACCAGAGCAACATTTCACCCAACCGCCTGCCCGTTATTCTGAAGCAACACTGATTAAAACCTTAGAGGAAAATGGGGTTGGACGTCCATCAACCTACGCGCCAACCATTGAAACCATTCAGAAACGTTATTATGTTCGCCTGGCAGCCAAACGTTTTGAACCGACAGAGTTGGGAGAAATTGTCAATAAGCTCATCGTTGAATATTTCCCAGATATCGTAAACGTGACCTTCACAGCTGAAATGGAAGGTAAACTGGATGATGTCGAAGTTGGAAAAGAGCAGTGGCGACGGGTCATTGATGCCTTTTACAAACCATTCTCTAAAGAAGTTGCTAAGGCTGAAGAAGAAATGGAAAAAATCCAGATTAAGGATGAACCAGCTGGATTTGACTGTGAAGTGTGTGGCAGTCCAATGGTCATTAAACTTGGTCGTTTTGGTAAATTCTACGCTTGTAGCAATTTCCCAGATTGCCGTCATACCCAAGCAATCGTGAAAGAGATTGGTGTTGAGTGTCCAAGCTGTCATCAGGGACAAATTATTGAGCGAAAAACCAAGCGTAATCGCCTATTCTATGGTTGCAATCGCTATCCAGAATGTGAATTTACCTCTTGGGACAAGCCTGTTGGTCGTGACTGTCCAAAATGTGGCAACTTCCTCATGGAGAAAAAAGTCCGTGGTGGTGGCAAGCAGGTTGTTTGTAGCAAAGGCGACTACGAGGAAGAAAAGATTAAATAAGAGGAGGGGCCCGAAAGTAAATTTCAGGCTCCTTTTGGTTAGAACTTGACAAAATACATCATTTTATGCGAAACTAGAAGAAGATTATTTTATACTCAATGAGAATCAAAGAGCAAATTAGAAAGCTAGTCGCAGGTTGCTCAAAGCACTACTTTGAGGTTGAAGATGGAAGCTGACCTGGTTTGAAGAGATTTTCGAAGAGTATTAACTAGGAGAAGTTATGCGTCTTATCTATCTAATTATTGGTTTTTTATCGCTGGCCTTGGCTATTGTTGGGGTTGTTTTACCCTTGTTACCTACAACACCTTTCCTTTTGTTGTCTATTGCTTGTTTCTCCAGAAGTTCCAAGCGATTCGAAGACTGGCTTTATCATACCAAGCTCTATCAAACATATGTAGCTGATTTTCGCGAGACTAAGTCTATTACGCGTGAACGAAAGAAAAAAATCATCGTCTCTATCTACGTCTTGATGGGAATTTCTATTTATTTTGCACCTCTTTTACCAGTCAAAATCGGTCTGGGTGCTTTGACCATCTTTATCACTTATTATCTTTTCAAGGTCATTCCAGACAAAGAATAGTTAAAACAGTAGTTATTTGCCTTGATAAAATTGAAAGCATATTCATAACAATATGATATAATAAATTTGAAGTAATATTCAAGGAGAATCAAATGATTTACGAATTTTGTGCTGAAAATGTGACTTTACTTGAAAAAGCGATGCAGGCTGGAGCTCGTCGGATTGAACTCTGTGATAATCTAGCAGTTGGTGGGACAACACCCAGCTATGGAGTGACTAAGGCAGCGGTTGAACTGGCAGCTAACTACGATACAACCATCATGACCATGATTCGGCCACGTGGTGGTGACTTTGTCTATAATGACCTAGAAATTGCTATCATGCTAGAAGACATTTGTTTGACTGCTCAGGCTGGAAGTCAAGGGGTTGTATTTGGAGCTTTAACTGCTGATAAAAAGTTGGATAAGCCTAATCTGGAAAAGTTAATTGCTGCATCAAAAGGAATGGAAATTGTCTTTCACATGGCCTTTGATGAACTAAGTGATGAAGATCAACCGGAAGCTATTGACTGGCTCAGTCAAGCCGGTGTCACTCGTATCCTAACTCGTGCTGGTGTGTCTGGCGACTCCTTAGAAAAACGTTTTGTTCACTATCACAGAATTTTGGAGTACGCTAAAGGTAAAATTGAAATTCTACCAGGTGGGGGGATTGACCTTGACAACCGTCAAACCTTTATTGACCAGGTGGGGGTAACACAATTGCATGGTACTAAGGTTGTTTTTTAAAAAATAGAAAGGAACTGCTAGCCTTGGGTAGCAGTTTTCACTTATGTTTGAAATTTTTAAATCCTATCAATTTAATCAAGAAAAGGCTCATGATTATGGTTTTATAGAAAATAGCGAAGTCTGGACATATAGTTGCCAGATTTTGCAAGGTGACTTTGTCATGACTGTGTCCATCACTGCTGATAATGTGAACTTTCAAGTCTTTGACCAAGAGACTGGTGACCTCTATCCTCACGTTCATATGGAAAGCATGAGGGGAAGTTTTGTCGGAAATGTCCGTGAGGCTTGTCTGGAGATTCTTTACCAGATTCGGAAGGCTTGTTTTGATGTGCAAGATTTTATCTGTCATCAGACTAAGCGTATCATGACTCAAGTTCAGGAAAAGTATGGAAACCAGTTGGAGTATCTGTGGGAAAATTCGCCTGATACAGCTGTATTGCGCCATGAAGGCAATCAAAAGTGGTATGCCGTCTTGATGAAAATCTCTTGGAATAAGCTGGAAAAGGGCAGAGAAGGACAAGTGGAAGCAGTCAACCTCAAGCATGACCAAGTAGCTAATTTGCTTTCACAAAAGGGGATTTATCCAGCCTTCCATATGAGCAAGCGCTACTGGATTAGTGTGTCCCTTGATGATACTTTATCAGATGAAGAAGTACTGGAATTGATAGAAAAAAGTTGGAACTTAACCTCTAAAAAATGAAATATTTTAATAATTTTCATGAACTTTCAATTAGCTAAATATTCTTTACTGAAGAAATTTTCAGAAAATATAGGATTTACCACACCAGAGGAATATGGTGCCATCTTCAAATACCTGATTGAGAATGTCAAGACGGATCGTCAGATCATCTATTCGCCTCACTGTCATGATGACCTCGGAATAGCAGTGGCAAATAGCCTTGCTGCTGTCAAGAATGGTGCAGGACGTGTTGAAGGGACTATCAATGGTATTAGGGAGCGAGCTGGAAATGCTGCTTTGGAAGAAATTGCAGTGGCTCTCAATATTCGCCAAGATTACTACCAAGTAGAAACCAGTATTGTCCTAAATGAGACCATCAATACGTCAGAAATGGTTTCTCGCTTCTCTGGTATTCCAGTTCCTAAAAACAAAGCCGTCGTTGGTGGCAATACCTTCTCCCACGAATCTGGTATTCACCAAGATGGAGTCCTTAAAAATCCTCTCACTTATGAGATCATCACACCTGAATTGGTTGGTGTTAAGATTCCGCTTGGAAAATTATCTGGTCGCCATGCTTTTGTTGAGAAACTGAGAGAATTGGCCCTAGATTTTACAGAAGAGGATATCAAACCACTCTTTGCTAAGTTCAAGGCACTGGCCGATAAGAAGCAAGAAATCACAGATGCAGATACTCGAGCTTTGGTAGCTGGAACCATGGTTGAAAATCCAGAAGGCTTCCACTTTGATGATTTACAACTTCAAACTCATGCAGATAATGACATTGAAGCGCTCGTTAGCCTAGCCAATATGGATGGTGAGAAAGTCGAATTTAATGCGACAGGGCAAGGTTCCGTTGAAGCAATCTTTAACGCTATCGATAAGTTCTTTAACCAATCTGTTCGTTTGGTGTCCTACACTATCAATGCGGTAACAGATGGAATCGATGCCCAGGATCGGGTTTTGGTCACTGTTGAAAACAGAGATACAGAAACCATCTTTAATGCAGCAGGGCTTGATTTTGATGTGTTGAAGGCTTCTGCTATTGCCTATATAAACGCTAATACCTTTGTTCAAAAAGAGAATGCAGGTGAGATGGGACGCAGTGTTTCTTACCACGATATGCCTAGTGTGTAAAGGAGAAGGCTATGGCAAAGAAAATAGTAGCTCTAGTAGGAGACGGAATTGGCCCAGAAATCATGGAGGCTGGTTTAGAAGTTCTGGAGGCTCTAGCTGAAAAAACAGGTTTTGACTATGAGATTGACAGACGACCGTTCGGAGGTGCAGATATTGATGCAGCAGGACCTCCCTTACCTGATGAAACCCTTAAGGCAAGTAGGGAAGCAGATGCTATCCTACTAGCAGCTATCGGTAGTCCTCAGTATGATGGAGCAGCGGTTCGCCCTGAACAAGGCCTGATGGCTCTCCGTAAGGAACTCAATCTTTACGCTAATATTCGTCCTGTAAAAATCTTTGACAGTCTCAAGTATTTGTCACCACTCAAACCGGAACGAATTTCTGGTGTAGACTTTGTCGTGGTGCGTGAATTGACAGGCGAGATTTACTTTGGAGATCATATTCTTGAAGAGCGCAAAGCGCGTGATATCAACGACTATAGCTATGAGGAAGTGGAGCGGATTATTCGCAAAGCCTTTGAAATTGCAAGAAATCGCAGAAAAATCGTTACTAGTATCGATAAGCAAAATGTTCTAGCGACCTCAAAACTCTGGCGGAAAGTAGCTGAGGAAGTCGCACAGGATTTCCCAGATGTAACCTTGGAACACCAGCTGGTAGACTCAGCTGCTATGCTTATGATTACCAATCCTGCTAAGTTTGATGTTATTGTAACGGAGAATCTTTTTGGAGATATTTTATCTGATGAATCAAGCGTCTTATCTGGTACACTTGAGGTTATGCCATCAGCCAGTCATTCTGAAAATGGACCAAGTCTCTATGAACCTATTCACGGTTCAGCACCTGATATTGCAGGTCAAGGAATTGCCAATCCTACTTCCATGATTTTATCAGTTGCCATGATGTTGAGAGATAGTTTCGGACGTTATGAGGATGCAGAGCGTATCAAACGTGCTGTTGAGACAAGTCTGGCGGCAGGAATTTTAACGAGAGATATAGGAGGTCAGGCTTCAACAAAGGAAATGACGGAAGCTATTATTGCAAGGTTATGAAGTTAGACGAAAAAATTACTCTAGTCCTTTTGATTTGGAATGTCATCATTTTCTTGATTTATGGCATTGACAAATTCAAGGCAAGAAGAAGAACTTGGCGCATCCAAGAGAAAATCTTACTCATTTTAGCCCTTACTTGTGGTGGTTTTGGGGCCTGGTTAGCTGGAATCACTTTTCACCACAAGACTCGAAAATGGTACTTTAAAACAGTTTGGTTTCTTGGGATGGTGACCACACTAGTAGCCTTATATTTTATTTGGAGGTAATGGATGGCAGGGTCTTCGAGGGAACACGCTGCTTGGGCTCTAGCGGACTATGGTTTTAAGGTCGTGATTGCAGGATCTTTCGGTGACATTCATTACAATAATGAACTCAATAATGGCATGTTGCCAATCGTTCAGCCTAGAGAGGTTAGAGAGAAACTAGCCCAGCTAAAACCAACCGACCAGGTAACTGTGGACTTGGAACAACAAAAAATCATCTCACCAGTTGAAGAATTCACCTTCGAGATAGATAGCAAGTGGAAACATAAACTCCTAAATAGTTTGGATGATATCGGTATTACCTTGCAGTATGAAGAGTTGATTGCTGCTTATGAAAAACAACGACCAGCCTACTGGCAGGATTAGAAAAAATAGAAAAGGAAATATAGTAAACTGAAATAAGATGTAAACAAATGAATTGGAGCTTAACATCCATTTCCAGCAATTTTTTAGAAACTACAGTGGACTATTCTGGATTCAACACATTATAAAATTATGACAAAACACATTCACAAGAAGGCTACGACATTTTAAAAGGTGAGGGCGGATGTATCGTTTGCCCTACTAAAGTTGGTTACATTATCATGACCAGCAACAAGGCAGGACTTGAGCGTAAGTTCGCAGCCAAAGAACGTAAGCGTAACAAACCAGGTGTTGTTCTCTGCGGTAGCATGGATGAACTTCGCGCTTTAGCGCAACTCAACCCAGAAATTGAAGCATTCTACTAAAAACATTGGATGAAGATATTCTTCTTGGTTGTATCCTTCCTTGGAAACCAGAAGCCTTTGAAAAACTCAAAGCATACGGGGATGGCCGTGAAGAACTTATGACTGATGTACGTGGTACTAGCTGTTTTGTTATCAAGTTTGGAAAAGCAGGTGAACAATTGGCTGCCAAGCTTTGGGAAGAAGGTAAAATGGTCTACGCCTCATATGCTTCAATGACAAAACGATTGAAACTCGCTATGAGAGCAAGGTGTAATGGTGTCTATGGTCGATAAGGACGGCAAACTCATCCCAGAACACGGAGGAGCACGTTCAACTTCACCAGCACCAGTTGTGATCCGTAAAGGGCTTGACATTGATAAAATCATGATGCACCTGTCAGATACTTTTAACTCATGGGACTACCGTCAGGTTGAGTATTATTAAGATAAAAAAAGAAGTCTAGTGTTATGAGATATTAAAGCTCCTAACACTGGACTTTTTGTTTAGAATTTCTTTTCTTTTTCTATAGGATATGGTATTCTATGTAGAAAATATATGTTAATAAGTAATGCCAATATTTAAACATCATTAGTAAAAGGAGTTAGATTGATGAATAAAAGAAAAGTTAGTTTAGAAGATTTTTATAAATGGTATAGTCTAAATAAAGAAGAGTTATTAAATAAGGCAACTGTTGGTGAAAAGTTTAATGATAAATTAAAAGAAGAGTTTCTCCAGGAATGGCCTTTGGATAGGATTTTAACAATGTCAATCGATGAATATGTAATAGGAAAGGGACAGCAAAATAAGTCTTTATGCTACGCTCTTGAGAAGGGAAAATACAAAAATCTATTTCTTGGAATTTCTGGTGGCTCAGCTTCAAAATTTGGTATTTATTGGAATAAAAAAACAAACAAATATAAAGATCAAGCTAATAATGAGATTTCAGAGTTGGATCAGCGATTTTCAAAATTAAAATCAGATTTGTATGAAATTATCAAAGAAGGTATTCGTTTTAACTTTGAAAATCCTATTTTTGATATGAAAAGATCAACAAATGAATTTATTGGTCGTTCTGCTATGGTGACAAAATTACTTTGTATCTATTCTGAGGGAGATCCTTTCTTTGGTGTAAATATTAATAGTCAGAAAGAATTTTGGAACCACTTTGTTTCTCAGACAAATCAAGGTGGACCTTATCTGCAAAATCATAAAATAATTGAACTGGTGTCCAAAACTTATCCTGAGTTGGAGCCATCGAAAGTAGGAACTATGCTTTTTGAGTATTCTAAGCTTTTTATGGAAAATAAGGAAGACAATAGTACAATGGATTCATCAAACAATTTTCGTCATCAATTAACTCAATCTCTATTAAAGTCTCCAAACCTTATCCTTCGTGGTGCTCCTGGCACAGGAAAGACTTATCTTGCTAAAGAAATTGCCAAAGAATTAACGGATGGCAACGAAGACCAAATCGGATTTGTACAATTTCACCCATCATATGATTATACGGATTTTGTAGAAGGTTTAAGACCAGTATCAAATGGGGATGGAGCTATTGAGTTTAGGCTACAGGACGGTATTTTTAAAGATTTTTGTCAGAAAGCAAAAGAAACCCAATTGATTGGAGGACAAGATAATTTTGATGAGGCTTGGGATTCTTACTTAGAATATATAAATGTTGCTGAAGAAAAAGAATATATAACAAAAACATCTTACTTATCTGTTAATAGTAGACAAAATTTGTCAGTAAATTATGATAGTGGTGTTCCAGGATGGTCACTACCTAGCAAATATGTTTACGAGTTGTATAAAGATAAAAATTATAATAAGCAAGAATACTACAAAAGTGGTGGAAAAACTGTCCTAGAAACATTGAGAAAGAGATTTGGTTTGAAAGACTATGTTTCCCCAACAGAAATTGATACTGATAAGAAATTCGTCTTCATCATCGATGAAATCAATCGTGGGGAGATTTCTAAGATTTTTGGCGAACTCTTTTTCTCTATCGACCCTGGCTATCGTGGTGAAAAAGGAAGTGTTTCTACCCAATATGCAAATCTACACGAAACTGATGAAAAGTTCTATATCCCCGAAAATGTTTACATCATCGGAACTATGAATGATATTGATCGTTCAGTGGATACCTTTGATTTTGCTATGCGTCGTCGTTTTCGTTTTGTTGAAGTTACTGCCGAGGGTCAAGTTGGCATGTTGGATAAAGAGCTGAATATCCATGCAGAAGAAGCAAAAATTCGTCTAAGAAACTTGAACGCTGCTATCGAAAATGTTCAGGAATTAAACAGTCATTATCATATTGGACCAAGTTATTTTCTTAAGTTGAAGGATGTAGATTTTGACTATGAATTACTCTGGTCTGATTATATTAAGCCTCTCCTAGAAGACTACTTGCGAGGTTCTTATGATGAGGTTGAAACTTTGGAAACTTTGAAAAAAGCATTTGAACTGACAAATAATGAGCAAAAAGATCAGGCAGTAGCTGATGACAATGAAGGTGATGAAAACGATGATGCGGATTACTGATAATCAACACAAGATTATTAAAGAAAAATTTGTTGAAGAATATCCTAAACTAAGCAATCTTCTTTTAGACAGAACCTTGGAAAGTCTATCCCAAGATGAACGTATTTTCATTTTTCCAAATGATTTGACTCATACTCCTGATTTGGATAAGGACCAAAAGATTTTTGAAACAGTCAATCAGAAAATCAAGACAGGGAACGTGATTGGTTTTCTTGGATATGGTCAGGAAAGATTAACGATTTCCTCACGATTTTCTGATGAGAGTAATGACCATTTTTTGCATTATCTCTTAAACAAGGTTCTTCATATCAATCTCACTAGTTTAGATGTTGCTTTGTCTCGTGAAGAGAGGCTTTATCAACTTTTGGTGTATCTCTTTCCCAAGTATCTACAAGCTGCTATTCGAAAAGGTCTTTATAAGGAATATCATCGATTTTCTCATAACGACAGTCATGTTAAGGGAGTGATTGATGTAAGAAACCATCTCAAGAAAAATCTTCCTTTCACGGGAAATATTGCCTACGCAACGAGAGAGTTCACCTATGATAATCCCCTCATGCAGTTGGTCCGTCACACTATTGAATACATTAAGAATCAGAAAAGCATTGGTCAAGGGGTACTAGATAATCTCTCAACTAGTCGTGAAAACGTATCTGAAATCGTGCGTGTAACGCCCTCTTATAAACTAGCTGATCGTGCTAAGATTATTCGGGGAAATCAATCTAAACCTATACGTCATGCATACTTTCACGAGTACAGAAACTTACAAGAACTTTGTCTGATGATCCTAAACCAAGAAAAGCACGGTTTAGGGTATCAAGATCAAAAAATCTATGGTATTCTCTTTGATGTTGCCTGGCTTTGGGAAGAGTATGTTTACACCTTGTTGCCAAAAGGTTTTGTACATCCCAGAAATAAGGATAAGACGGATGGAATTTCAGTATTTTCTGTTGGGAAACGAAAAGTATATCCAGATTTTTATGACAGAGAACGAAAGATTGTTCTAGATGCAAAATATAAAAAACTGGAATTGACTGAAAAAGGAATCAACCGTGAGGACTTATTCCAGCTGATTTCCTATTCTTATATTTTAAAAGCTGAGAAGGCTGGACTTGTTTTTCCGAGCAAGGACAAGGTTATTGATAATGAGATGGGAAACCTAGCAGGTTATGGAGCTTTGTTGAAGAAATGGTCTATCCAAATTCCTCAGAAGTCTTCATCTTATAGTGCATTTTGTAAAATGATGGAAAATTCAGAAGAAAATTTTAAAGCGATTATTGATGAAGAAGTGGGGAGAAAATAATTTCCTCTCTTTCTTTTATTTTTAACACAAGTAAAACCCGAACAATATATTTCAATTCATAAAATAATTTGACAAAAACTGTACTTTGGTTTATAATAAATTAAGGAAACGTCGGAAAAGGCGTAGTGATGCAAGAGCATAGGTAGGTCATTACAAAAGAAACGAGACATCGATATGTTAAATGAATTTCCAATTTTTGATTACGAAGATATTCAATTGATTCCAAATAAATGTGTCATTAAAAGCCGTGCAGAAGCGGATACAAGTGTCACTTTAGGAAATCACACCTTTAAACTACCTGTTGTGCCAGCGAATATGCAGACGATTTTGGATGAAAATATAGCAGAGCAACTGGCTAAAGGTGGTTACTTCTACATTATGCACCGTTTTGATGAGGCAGGACGCATTCCTTTTATTAAACGAATGCACGATCAAGGGCTCATTGCTTCCATATCTGTCGGTGTTAAGGACTATGAGTATGATTTTGTTAGCCAGCTCAAGGCTGATGCTCCTGAGTATATCACTATTGATATTGCTCATGGTCATGCGGATAGCGTGATTTCTATGATTCAACACATCAAGAAAGAATTGCCAGATACCTTTGTCATTGCTGGAAATGTGGGAACACCAGAAGCTGTGCGTGAATTGGAAAATGCTGGTGCGGATGCTACTAAGGTCGGAATCGGTCCTGGTAAGGTTTGTATCACCAAGGTTAAGACTGGTTTTGGTACAGGTGGTTGGCAGTTGGCTGCTCTACGCTGGTGTGCCAAGGCTGCGCGTAAACCGATTATCGCTGATGGAGGAATTCGTACTCACGGTGATATTGCCAAGTCTATCCGCTTCGGTGCTAGCATGATCATGATTGGTTCCCTCTTTGCAGGACATATTGAAAGTCCAGGGAAAACGATTGAAGTCGATGGTGAACAGTTCAAAGAATATTATGGTTCAGCCTCACAATATCAAAAAGGTGCTTACAAAAATGTGGAAGGCAAACGTATCTTGCTTCCTGCTAAAGGTCATCTGCAAGACACTTTAACTGAGATGGAACAAGACCTTCAAAGTGCTATTTCTTATGCAGGTGGACGTCAGGTTGCTGACCTTAAACACGTTGATTATGTGATCGTGAAAAACTCCATCTGGAATGGGGATGCTTCCCACTAAGACGGGGTCTTTGACTAAAAAACTTGTTATTAGAGCAAATTTCTGTTATAATAAAACAAGTTTCCACCCTTAGTGTAATGGATATCACGTAAGATTCCGGTTCTTGAGATGGGGGTTCGATTCCCTCAGGGTGGATGTAAACATCCTAAAAAGCCTTTAATAGGGCTTTTTTCTTTACACTGCTCTAAATTTACCGCTAAAACTGAGAATCTCTGTCTAAAGAATTTCCAAATGCTTTCCAGTCCCGTTTTAGAGTGACTCAGGGGGCTTTTTTTGATATAATAAAAAGGACTGTTATCAGTTAGAAAGAGGTTGGTATGAAAGAATTACAAACTGTACTAAAGAATCATTTTGCAATCGAATTTGCAGACAAAAAGTTACTGGAAACTGCCTTTACTCATACGAGTTATGCCAATGAGCACCGCCTCTTAAAAATTTCACACAATGAACGCTTGGAATTTTTAGGAGACGCTGTTCTACAGTTATTGATTTCAGAATATCTATATAAAAAATATCCTAAAAAGCCTGAAGGTGACCTATCAAAACTCCGTGCTATGATTGTCCGTGAGGAGAGTTTAGCTGGTTTTGCGCGTGATTGCCAGTTTAACCAGTTTATCAAGTTGGGTAAAGGGGAAGAAAAATCAGGTGGTCGCAATCGTGACACCATTCTTGGTGATGCCTTTGAAGCCTTTCTTGGTGCCCTTCTTTTGGATAAGGATGTGGCCAAGGTCAAGGAATTTATCTATCAAGTCATCATTCCTAAGGTTGAAGCAGGCGAGTTTGAGATGATTACAGACTATAAAACCCATCTCCAAGAGTTGCTTCAGGTCAATGGTGATGTGGCTATTCGTTATCAGGTGATTTCTGAAACAGGGCCTGCTCATGATAAGGTCTTTGATGTAGAAGTTCTTGTTGAAGGTAAGAGCATCGGTCAAGGCCAAGGTCGTTCTAAGAAATTAGCAGAGCAGGAAGCTGCCAAAAATGCCGTTGAGAAGGGGCTGGATTCATGTATTTAAAGGAAATCGAAATTCAGGGGTTCAAGTCTTTTGCTGATAAGACCAAGGTCGTTTTTGACCAAGGTGTGACGGCAGTTGTTGGACCCAATGGATCTGGAAAGTCCAATATTACAGAAAGTCTGCGTTGGGCTTTGGGGGAGTCTAGTGTCAAGAGTCTCCGTGGGGGCAAGATGCCGGATGTCATCTTTGCTGGAACCGAAAGTCGCAAACCACTCAATTATGCTTCTGTAGTTGTGACTCTGGATAATCATGACGGATTTATCAAGGATGCAGGTCAAGAAATCAGGGTGGAACGCCATATCTATCGTAGTGGAGATAGCGAATACAAGATTGACGGCAAGAAAGTCCGTCTGCGTGATATTCATGACCTCTTCTTGGATACTGGATTGGGACGAGATTCCTTCTCTATTATTTCCCAAGGGAAGGTTGAGGAGATTTTTAATTCCAAGCCTGAGGAACGACGAGCTATTTTTGAAGAAGCTGCTGGAGTTTTAAAATACAAGACTCGCAGAAAAGAAACCGAGAGTAAACTGCAGCAAACTCAGGATAATCTGGACCGCTTAGAGGACATTATCTACGAGTTGGATAATCAAATCAAGCCTCTTGAAAAGCAAGCTGAGAATGCCCGTAAGTTTTTAGACTTGGAAGGACAACGTAAGGCTATTTATTTAGATGTTCTGGTTGCTCAAATCAAGGAAAATAAGGCTGAACTAGAGTCGACAGAAGAAGAGTTGGCTCAGGTTCAAGAACTCTTGATGAGTTATTACCAAAAGCGTGAAAAATTAGAAGAAGAAAATCAAACTCTTAAAAAGCAACGCCAAGATTTACAGGCTGAAATGGCCAAAGACCAAGGCAGTTTGATGGATTTGACCAGTCTGATTAGTGATTTAGAGAGAAAATTAGCCCTATCGAAATTAGAATCTGAGCAAGTAGCCTTGAATCAACAGGAGGCACAAGCCCGTTTGGCTGCTTTGGAGGATAAGAGAAATTCACTCAGCAAAGAAAAGTATGATAAAGAAAGCTCTTTAGCTCTGTTAGAGGGAAATCTAGTCCAAAATAATCAAAAACTCAATCGTTTAGAAGCTGAATTGCTGGCTTTCTCAGACGATCCTGATCAGATGATTGAGCTCTTACGTGAACGCTTTGTAGCTCTTTTACAAGAAGAAGCGGATGTCTCAAACCAGTTGACCCGTATTGAGAATGAGTTGGAAAATAGTCGTCAGCTTTCTCAAAAACAAGCAGATCAACTAGAAAAGCTGAAAGAGCAATTAGCTACAGCTAAAGAGAAGGCTAGTCAGCAAAAAGACGAGCTTGAAACTGCCAAGGTGCAGATTCAGAAATTATTGGCTGACTATCAAGCTATTGCCAAGGAGCAAGAGGAGCAAAAAACTTCCTATCAAGCTCAACAAAGTCAACTCTTTGACCGTCTGGATAGTCTTAAAAACAAGCAGGCTAGAGCTCAAAGTTTGGAAAACATCCTTAGAAATCACAGTAACTTTTATGCAGGTGTAAAGAGTGTTCTCCAAGAAAAAGACCGCCTTGGTGGGATTATTGGTGCTGTTAGTGAGCATTTGACCTTTGATGTGCATTATCAAACTGCCTTAGAGATTGCACTTGGAGCCAGCAGTCAGCATATCATCGTAGAAGATGAAGAGTCGGCAACCAAGGCGATTGATTTCCTCAAACGAAATAGAGCTGGTCGTGCAACCTTCCTTCCGTTGACGACTATCAAGGCGCGTACGATTTCTAGTCAGAACCAAGATGTTATCGCTGCAAGTGCGGGATTTCTAGGCATGGCAGATGAGTTGGTGACATTCGATACGAGACTGGAAGCTATTTTCAAGAACTTGCTAGCTACGACAGCGATTTTTGATACCGTTGAGCATGCGCGTGCAGCAGCGCGCAAAGTTCGTTATCAGGTTCGTATGGTGACTTTGGACGGTACAGAGTTGCGCACAGGTGGTTCTTACGCAGGTGGAGCCAATCGTCAGAATAACAGTATTTTCATCAAGCCAGAACTGGAGCAATTACAAAAAGAAATTGCTGAAGAAGAAGCAAGCTTGGGTTCAGAAGAGGCGACTTTGAAGACCTTACAAGACCAGATGGCTAGATTGTCCGAATTATTAGAAGCCATCAAATCTCAAGGAGAACAGGCACGTATTCAGGAGCAAGGCTTGTCCCTCGCTTATCAGCAGACCAGTCAGCAAGTTGAAGAGCTAGAAACTCTTTGGAAACTCCAAGAAGAGGAATTAGATCGTCTTTCTGACGGAGATTGGCAAGCAGATAAGGAAAAATGCCAAGATCGTCTTGCTACTATCGCCAGTGACAAGCAAAATCTGGAAGCTGAGATTGAAGAGATTAAGTCTAACAAAAATGCCATCCAAGAACGCTATCAAAACTTGCAGGAAGAGCTAGCGCAAGCTCGTTTGCTTAAGACAGAACTGCAAGGGCAAAAACGTTATGAAGTTGCTGATATTGAACGCTTAGGCAAGGAATTGGACAATCTTAATATCGAACAAGAAGAAATTCAGCGCATGCTCCAAGAAAAAGTTGACAATCTTGAGAAGGTTGATACAGAATTGCTCAGTCAACAGGCGGAAGAATCCAAAACTCAGAAAACAAATCTCCAACAAGGTTTGATTCGCAAGCAGTTTGAGTTGGATGATATAGAAGGTCAACTGGATGATATTGCCAGTCACTTGGATCAAGCTCGCCAGCAGAATGAGGAGTGGATTCGCAAGCAAACACGTGCTGAAGCCAAGAAAGAAAAGGTCAGCGAGCGCTTGCGCCATCTACAAAATCAATTAACAGACCAGTACCAGATTAGCTATACTGAAGCACTAGAAAAGGCACATGAATTGGAAAACCTCAATCTGGCAGAGCAAGAGGTGCAGGATTTAGAGAAGGCTATTCGCTCATTGGGACCTGTCAACTTGGAAGCTATTGACCAGTACGAAGAAGTTCACAACCGTCTGGACTTTCTAAATAGTCAGCGAGATGATATTTTGTCAGCGAAAAATCTGCTCCTTGAAACCATTACAGAGATGAATGATGAGGTCAAGGAACGCTTTAAATCAACCTTTGAAGCTATTCGTGAGTCCTTTAAAGTGACCTTCAAGCAGATGTTTGGCGGAGGTCAGGCAGACTTGATATTGACTGAGGGCGACCTTTTAACAGCTGGTGTGGAGATTTCTGTTCAACCTCCAGGTAAGAAAATCCAGTCGCTTAACCTCATGAGTGGTGGTGAAAAAGCTCTATCGGCTCTTGCCTTGCTTTTCTCCATTATTCGTGTCAAGACCATTCCTTTTGTCATCTTGGATGAGGTGGAAGCTGCGCTGGATGAAGCCAATGTTAAACGTTTTGGGGATTACCTCAACCGCTTTGACAAGGACAGCCAGTTTATCGTCGTAACCCACCGTAAGGGAACCATGGCAGCGGCTGATTCCATCTATGGAGTGACCATGCAAGAATCGGGTGTTTCAAAGATTGTTTCAGTTAAGTTAAAAGATTTAGAAAGTATTGAAGGATGACAATTAAACTAGTAGCAACGGATATGGACGGAACCTTCCTAGATGGGAATGGACGCTTTGATATGGATCGTCTCAAGTCTCTCTTGGCTTCCTACAAGGAAAAAGGGATTTACTTTGCGGTGGCTTCGGGTCGGGGATTTCTGTCTCTGGAAAAATTATTTGCTGGTGTTCGTGATGACATTATTTTCATCGCGGAAAATGGCAGTTTGGTAGAGTATCAAGGTCAGGACTTGTATGAAGCGACTATGTCTCGTGACTTTTATCTGGCAACTTTTGAAAAGCTGAAAACGTCACCTTATGTAGATATCAATAAACTGCTCTTGACGGGTAAGAAGGGTTCATATGTTCTAGATACGGTTGATGAGACCTATTTGAAAGTGAGTCAGCATTATAATGAAAATATCCAAAAAGTAGCGAGTTTGGAAGATATCACAGATGACATTTTCAAATTTACAACCAACTTCACAGAAGAAACGCTAGAAGCTGGTGAAGCTTGGGTTAATGAACATGTCCCTGGTGTTAAGGCCATGACAACTGGCTTTGAGTCCATTGATATTGTTCTGGACTATGTCGATAAGGGTGTAGCTATTGTTGAATTAGCTAAAAAACTTGGTATCACAATGGATCAGGTCATGGCTTTTGGAGACAATCTTAATGACTTACATATGATGCAGGTTGTGGGACATCCTGTAGCTCCTGAAAATGCACGACCTGAAATTTTAGAATTAGCAAAGACTGTGATTGGTCACCATAAGGAACGGTCGGTTATAGCTTATATGGAGGGCTTATAATGGCAGATATAAAATTGATTGCATTGGACTTGGACGGGACCTTGCTGACTACTGATAAAAGGCTGACGGATCGTACCAAGGAAACCTTGAAAGCTGCGCGTGATCGTGGTATCAAGGTCGTATTGACAACTGGTCGTCCCTTAAAAGCCATGGATTTCTTTCTCCATGAGTTAGGGACTGACGGTCAGGAAGATGAGTATACCATTACTTTTAATGGTGGATTAGTTCAGAAAAATACAGGAGAAATCCTTGATAAAACAGTCTTTTCATATGATGATGTGGCACGTTTGTATGAAGAAACAGAGAAATTATCACTGCCTCTTGATGCCATCTCAGAAGGAACAGTTTATCAAATCCAATCGGACCAAGAAAGTCTTTATGCCAAATTCAATCCAGCTTTGACCTTTGTTCCAGTGGACTTTGAAGACTTATCTAGTCAAATGACCTACAACAAATGCGTGACTGCCTTTGCTCAAGAACCCTTGGATGCAGCCATTCAGAAGATTTCTCCAGAATTGTTTGACCAATATGAAATCTTTAAATCACGTGAAATGTTGCTAGAATGGTCACCAAAGAATGTTCATAAAGCAACAGGTTTGGCAAAACTAATCAGCCATCTTGGAATCGACCAAAGTCAAGTGATGGCTTGTGGTGACGAGGCCAATGACCTCTCTATGATTGAATGGGCAGGTCTTGGTGTTGCTATGCAAAACGCTGTTCCTGAAGTAAAGGCAGCCGCAAATGTAGTGACGCCGATGACCAACGATGAGGAAGCTGTCGCCTGGGCTATCGAAGAATATGTGCTAAAGGAGAACTAAGATATGGGATTGTTTGACCGTCTATTCGGAAAAAAAGAAGAACCTAAAATCGAAGAAGTTGTAAAAGAAGCTCTGGAAAATCTTGATTTGTCTGAAGATGTTGATCCTACCTTCACAGAAGTTGAGGAAGTTTCTCAGGAAGAAGCAGAGGTTGAAATTGTTGAACAAGCTGTGTTCCAAGAAGAGGAAATCCAAGACACAGTTGAAGAAAGTCTGGATTTAGAGCCAGTTGTAGAAGTTTCTCAAAAAGAAGTCGAAGAATTTCCACACTCAGAAGAAGGGAATACTGAGTTTCTAGAGACTGTAGAAGAAAATAATTCTGAAATTCTTGAAGCAGAAAGGCCTCAAACAGAAGAAACTGTTCAGGAAAAATATGACCGCAGTCTTAAGAAAACTCGCACAGGTTTCGGTGCCCGCTTGAATGCCTTCTTTGCTAACTTCCGCTCTGTTGACGAAGAATTTTTCGAGGAACTGGAAGAACTGCTGATTATGAGTGATGTTGGTGTCCAAGTCGCTTCTAACTTAACGGAGGAACTACGTTACGAAGCCAAGCTTGAAAATGCCAAGAAACCTGATGCACTTCGTCGTGTCATCATTGAGAAATTGGTTGAGCTTTATGAAAAGGATGGTAGCTACGATGAAAGCATCCACTTCCAAGATAACTTGACAGTTATGCTCTTTGTTGGTGTGAATGGTGTTGGGAAAACAACTTCTATCGGAAAACTAGCCCACCGCTACAAACAAACTGGTAAGAAGGTCATGCTGGTTGCAGCAGATACCTTCCGTGCGGGTGCAGTAGCTCAGCTAGCTGAATGGGGCCGACGAGTAGATGTTCCAGTAGTAACTGGACCTGAAAAAGCTGATCCAGCCAGCGTGGTCTTTGATGGTATGGAACGTGCCGTGGCTGAAGGTATCGATATTCTCATGATTGATACTGCTGGTCGTCTGCAAAATAAGGATAACCTTATGGCTGAGTTGGAAAAGATTGGTCGTATTATCAAACGTGTTGTGCCAGAAGCACCACATGAAACCTTCTTGGCACTTGATGCATCAACAGGTCAAAATGCCCTAGTACAGGCCAAAGAATTTTCGAAAATCACACCTTTAACGGGAATTGTTTTGACTAAGATTGATGGAACTGCTCGAGGAGGTGTGGTTCTAGCCATTCGTGAAGAACTCAATATTCCTGTAAAATTGATTGGTTTTGGTGAAAAAATCGATGATATTGGAGAGTTTAACTCAGAAAACTTTATGAAAGGTCTCTTGGAAGGTTTAATCTAATCAGAAGCAAAAATCCTGCAAGGCATAAACTTGCAGGAAATTTTTTTATTCTAAGCGACCATCTTGACGATAGGCGATATCTGGTTGCCAAGTCCATTTGGCACCGAATTTTTCAAGTAGGTCAAAGCTGGCTTGAGGTCCCATGCTTCCAGCTTTATAGTCATGAAGTGGGGCACCATTTTCAGCCCAGAGCTTTTCAATACGATCAATCAACTTCCATGACGCACCAACTTCATCCCAGTGGCTAAAGTTGGTTGAGTTGTTATTTAGGACATCATAAATCAATTTCTCGTATGGTTCTGGAGAAGCACCAGTTGCAGTCGCGTCTGTACGATAATCAAGTGAGTTAGGAGCCAAGTTAAATTCTTCTCCTACTTGCTTCCCATTTAGGCTAAGAGAGAAGCCTTCTGTTGGTTGAATATAGATGGTCAAAATATTTGGAGCAAGTGGTTCTCCAAAGATAGAATCCATTTGTTTAAAGACGATGTTGACATGAGTTCCTTTTTCAGTCAGTCGTTTACCTGTACGGAAAAAGAAAGGAACACTACGGAATCGATCGCTGTCTACAAAGAAGGCACCAGATGTAAAGGTTTCAGTTGTTGATTCTGGATTCACATTTGGCTCGCTACGATAAGAGATGTATTTCATGCCATCAATCTTACCAGAGCGGTATTGCCCACGGATAAAGTGTTCTTTGAGTTCTTCATCAGTTGGATGATAGAGGTTTTTAAAGACCTTAATCTTTTCAGCACGAATCTCGTCTTTTGTGAAGATTGCTGGTTTGTCCATGGCGAGGAGCGAAAGAAGTTGTAGAGTGTGGTTTTGGACCATGTCACGGAGGGCACCGGATTGGTCATAGTAGCCACCACGTTCTTCTACACCCAAGCGCTCCGCAAAGGTAATTTGAACATTGTCGATAAAATCCTTGTTCCAAACGTTTTCAAAAATCAAGTTTGCAAAGCGAACTGCAAAGATGCTTTGGATCATTTCCTTACCAAGATAATGGTCGATACGGAAAATTTGTTCTTCGTCAAATGTTGCTAGGAGTTCGTCATTCAACTTGCTTGCAGTTGCGTAATCTGTACCAAATGGTTTTTCAACGATCAAGCGCTCAAAACCTTTGCCATCGACAATGTTTTCAGATTTGAGGTGTTTGGCAATGGTTCCAAAGAACTGAGGTGCCATAGACAAGAAGAAGAGCTTATTGTGTTCAGCTTGGTATTTTTCATTAAGCTCAGCTTGTAATTGACGCAAAGCAATATAATGTTCCGAATCATTGACATCATGGCTTTGATAGTAGAAGTGGCTAGCAAATTCTTGGGCTTGCTCGGTACTATCTGCCAAATCAAGGATGGACTCGACAACTACAGATTCAAAATATTCCTTACTCCAAGGTCTACGGGCAGTTCCAATAACGGCAAAGTGCTTGGAAAGATTGCCGGATTGATATAGTCTAAAAAGGGAAGGGTAGAGCTTGCGTTTAGCCAGGTCTCCACTCGCACCGAAAATTGTAACAATAACCTTAGATGACATCTAGCTACCTAATTTCTATTTTTATTCCTAGTCTTGCTAGGTATGAGGAAACCTCATTTCATAAACTTAATTCTAACATAATTTTCCGAAAAATCAAAAATTCCAATACGAGGTAGAAAAACTGCAAGGAAATCCTTACAGTTTGAGTTTAGACGTTTAAGACCTTATCTAAGAACTCTTTCAGACGAGGGTGTTGTGGGTTATCAAAGATTTGGTCAGGTGTTCCGTCTTCAAGGAACTCGCCATCTGCAGTAAAGATAACGCGGTTGGCAACCTGACGAGCAAATCCCATCTCATGGGTTACGATAATCATGGTCATGCCTTGCTCAGCCAATTCCTTCATAACGTTAAGTACGTCTCCAACCATCTCAGGGTCAAGGGCAGAAGTTGGTTCATCGAAGAGCATGATGTCTGGATTCATTGCTAGGCCACGAGCGATGGCCACACGTTGTTTTTGACCACCTGATAGGCTATCTGGATTGGCATTAGCTTTATCTGCTAGTCCAACCTTTTCAAGCAACTCCATTCCCAATTCCTCAGCTTCTTCCTTAGTCATCAACTTGTGCTCAATAGGAGCAAAGGTGATGTTGTCCAATACAGACATATGAGGGAAGAGGTTGAAGTGTTGGAATACCATGCCGATATTTTCACGGACGTGGTCAACATTGGTTGTTTTTTCAGTTAAATCATAGCCGTTCACAGTGATGTGACCGCTAGTGACTTCTTCTAAAAGATTGAGGCTACGGAGGAAAGTTGACTTACCAGAACCTGAAGGACCGATGATACAAACAACATCTCCTTCATAGAACTTAGTCGTAATTCCTTTTAGGACTTCATTTTTTCCATAGTGCTTGTGTAAATCATTTACATCAATTTTTAATTTTGCCATTAACGAATCCTCTTTTCTAAGCGTTTCGCTAGTCTAGTCAAAAGTGTGATAATTACAAGATAGAAGATAGCAAGGATTGCATACATCTTGAAACTTTGGTAGTTACGAGCAATGATAATCTTACCAGTTTGGAAGAGTTCAACCAAACCGATAGCAGATACGATAGTTGTATCTTTAAGAGCGATAACGAATTGGTTGACAAAGTTTGGCAACATCAATTTAGTTGCTTGTGGCAAGATAATCTTACGCATGGTTTTTCCATAAGAGATACCCAAGCTTCGGCTGGCTTCCATTTGGCCAACTGGAACGGCCTGAATACCACCACGAACGATTTCAGCGATATAAGCAGCCGCATTGAGTGAGAGGGCAATGGTTCCAGCTACAAAGTCGTTAATTGGGCTTTGTTGGCCTGTGATAGACTCGATGAAGTTTGGAATTCCCCAGAAGATGAAGGCTGCAAGAATCATCAATGGAATACCACGAATAACGTCAACGAAAATCTCAGAGATGACGCGAAGAGATTTGTATGGGCTAACGCTAAACATACCGAAGATAATTCCGATGACAATGGCAATAGCAAATGAGATAAGAGCTAGAGCAAGAGTGATACCAAGACCGCTAAGGAGTTGTTTGTAGTTATTTTGAAGCAAGCCCCAGAGCGTTGTTTCGTCAACAGTACTTGTTGAAGCAGTTGAAGATTCGCTAGCTAGGTATTTGTCAAGAATCTTTTGGAATTCACCGTTTGCTTTAAGGTTTGCAAGTCCGTTGTTGAACATTTCAATCAGTTCTGGATTTGCTCCTTTTTTAACGGCAAAGGCTGTTTCACCGATTGGAGTTCCAGAGATTGGAGTTTTCAATTTTTGACCTTGGCTGATAGAATATTTGAGAACAGGTTCATCATCCATAACGGCATCAATGGCACCAGTGTTTAAACTGTCATACATTGAAGAACCATCAGCAAAGGTTTTGATTTTGTAACCGTATTTGCTTTGATTTTCTGTTAGGAAGGTTTGAGAAGCAGTTCCGTTTTTAACACCGACTGTCTTTCCTTTTAGATCTTCATAAGAAGCAATATTGCTTGATTCTTTGACACCAAGAATGGTATTAGCAGTGTAGTATGATTCTGAGAAGTCAAAAGTTGCCTTACGAGCATCTGTGACAGACATACCAGCAATGATACCATCGGCTTGACCAGCTTGGACAGCACTGATAGCAGCATCAAAACCAGGGTTGGTGATTTCAATTTCAAAACCTTGGTCTTTAGCGATTGCCTTAATCAATTCCATATCAATACCAGTGTATTGGTTGCTTGAATTTTGGAAAACAAAAGGTGCAAAAGAAGAATCGCTGGCAATGATATATTTAGCCTTAACAGGAATAGCTTTTAATCCTGCGAGAGTAGTTGTAGTTGGCACTGCTGAAGATGATGAAGCAGTCCATTTCTTGATAATTTTATCAAGACTACCATCTTTTTTCATTTCAGCCAAGGCTTGGTTAAATTCAGTAACCAGGTGCTCGTATTTACTTCCTTTTTTCACACCGAAAGCAAAACTTCCTACAGCTTCACCATCCATTTCAATATGGAGGTCTTGACCTTGGTTAATGGCATATTCGATAACAGGTTTGTCATCCATCATGGCATCGATGGCACCAGCACTCAAGCTGTTGTTCATTAAATCACCAGTGTCAAATGTTTTAATAGTAAAGCCGTATTTATCTTTGATTGTTTCAAGGAAACGTTGAGCGGCAGTTCCGTTTTTAACACCAACGGTTTTGCCAGTTAATTGGTCGTACTTGCTAATTTTGTGTGACTTTGTAGTAGCAATGACAACTTTTGTATCATAGTAAGTATCAGACATGGTGAAGACTTTTTCACGTTCTTTAGTCTTTGTCATCCCTGCCATGATAGCGTCGGCTTGCCCAGCTTGAACCGCATTGACTGCTGCGTCAAATCCAGGATAGGACATCTGAATGTTCCAGCCTTTAATCTCAGCGACTTTGTTAATAATGTCAACATCAATTCCTTTATAAGTTTGATCTGAATCTTTAAACTCAAAAGGTGCATAGGCGGTATCAGAAACAATCTTAATCGTTTCTGCTTTGGCAATACCTAATGAGAAAATTGGGAATAAAATTAGCAAAAATGCTAGAAATTTTTTCTTCATTTTTAGTCTCCTTTTCCGAATATTCTCTCATTATATCAGAAAAAGTAAAAAAAGGCAAATTGTTATATTTTTCGTGTCAGAAAATATAACATTGATTTTTCCTTTTCTTTCTTGAATTGCTATTAAAAATTGCTATAATAATACTATATATAGAAGAAAAGAGGACGGGGATATGAAGAACAAAAGAATATTTAAAGACTTCCAAGCTTCAAAAATGAATTTAAACCTTTACACAAGCCCCTTGTTAGCCTTTGTTTTTGTCTTCATAGGAGAGTTTGTGGCTTATACTTTATATGGTATTAGTTTGTTAGCTCTCATCGGACTTGCTAGAAATTTTGGAGAGGCTGGTCAAAATCTTGCAAGCTACTTGCAGACCTTGCATCAGAGCTTGACGGATAAAACAAGTGACTTTCGTTTAATTTTAGGATTACTGGCCTTTGGTTTTATTCTTAACACTGTGTTCAGATGGACAAGAAAAGTTGAGAAAAGACCTATTCGAACCTTGGGATTTTATAGAGAGAATTGCCTCAGCAATCTTCTGAAAGGATTTAGTCTAGGCCTGGCACTTTTTCTTCTGACCTTGTTAAGTTTAGTGGTCTTAGGTCAATATCGTTTGGAATCCATTCACTTGAATCCTTATTATCTTGCCTTTGTCGTCTTTACTATCCCATTTTGGATTTTACAGGGGACAGCAGAAGAAGTGGTGGCCCGTGCTTGGCTACTTCCTCAATTGGCCTCAAGAACCAATCTAAAACTAGCTATTCTTATATCTAGCCTGTTCTTTACCCTGCTTCATATGGGCAATTCTGGCCTCACCCCTCTATCTCTAGTAAATCTCTTTTTATTCGGAGTTGCCATGGCTCTTTACCTTCTCAAAACTGATACAGTTTGGGGTGTTGCAGGTATTCATGGTGCTTGGAATTTTGCTCAGGGTAATCTCTTTGGGATTTTAGTTAGTGGTCAACCGTCAGGAACGTCTCTGATGACCTTTTTACCACAAGGCAATCAAGATTGGCTATCAGGTGGTTCTTTTGGCATAGAAGGTTCCATTATGACAAGTCTGGTATTACTACTGCTGATTGTCTATCTTGCTAATAAATTAAAGAAAGAAAATGAAAGGATGTGACTTCGGTCCGTCCTTTTCTTCGTGAAAATACTATAAGTATGCTAAAATAGGAATAGCACATGGAGAGAGGATTCTTATGATCAATCACATTACAGATAATCAATTTAAACTAGTATCAAAATATCAACCATCAGGAGATCAACCCCAAGCTATCGAGCAGTTGGTGGATAACATTGAGGGGGGAGAAAAAGCTCAGATTCTGATGGGGGCGACTGGAACAGGGAAGACCTATACTATGAGTCAGGTCATTTCTAAAGTCAATAAACCAACTCTGGTTATTGCCCACAATAAAACTCTGGCTGGTCAGCTCTATGGGGAGTTTAAGGAATTTTTCCCTGAAAATGCAGTTGAGTATTTCGTATCCTACTATGATTATTACCAGCCAGAGGCCTATGTCCCTTCTAGCGATACCTATATTGAGAAGGATAGTTCTGTCAATGACGAGATTGACAAGCTTCGCCACTCAGCTACCTCAGCCCTTTTGGAGCGTAATGATGTTATCGTCGTGGCCTCAGTCTCTTGTATCTATGGTTTGGGTTCGCCCAAGGAATACGCTGATAGTGTCGTTAGTCTCCGTCCTGGTCTAGAGATTTCTCGTGATAAACTCTTGAATGACTTGGTCGATATTCAGTTTGAACGCAATGATATTGATTTCCAACGCGGAAGATTTCGCGTTCGTGGGGATGTGGTAGAGATTTTCCCAGCTTCCCGAGATGAACATGCCTTTCGAGTAGAATTTTTTGGAGACGAAATTGACCGTATTCGTGAAGTTGAGGCTCTGACAGGTCAGGTGTTGGGAGAAGTGGATCATTTAGCGATTTTCCCAGCGACACACTTTGTGACCAATGACGACCACATGGAAGTTGCCATTGCAAAGATTCAGGCCGAGTTGGAAGAACAATTAGCTGTCTTTGAAAAGGAAGGTAAATTGCTTGAAGCCCAGCGCTTGAAACAACGGACAGAGTACGATATCGAAATGCTGCGCGAGATGGGCTATACAAATGGGGTTGAAAATTATTCTCGCCACATGGATGGACGGAGTGAAGGTGAGCCTCCTTATACGCTCTTAGATTTCTTCCCAGATGATTTTTTAATTATGATTGACGAGAGTCACATGACCATGGGGCAAATCAAGGGCATGTACAATGGAGACCGTTCGCGTAAAGAAATGCTGGTTAATTATGGTTTCCGTTTGCCGTCTGCTTTGGACAATCGTCCTCTCCGTCGGGAGGAGTTTGAGAGTCACGTTCATCAGATTGTTTACGTTTCAGCGACACCTGGTGACTATGAAAATGAACAGACCGAGACAGTGATTGAGCAAATCATTCGTCCAACGGGACTCTTGGATCCAGAGGTGGAAGTCCGTCCGACTATGGGACAGATTGATGACCTCTTGGGTGAAATCAATGCCCGCGTTGAAAAAAATGAGCGTACCTTTATCACAACTTTGACCAAGAAAATGGCAGAGGACTTGACCGACTACTTCAAGGAAATGGGTATCAAGGTCAAGTACATGCACTCGGATATCAAGACCTTGGAACGGACGGAGATTATCCGTGACCTGCGCTTGGGTGTCTTTGATGTCTTGGTCGGAATTAACCTGCTCCGTGAAGGAATTGACGTTCCTGAAGTGAGCCTCGTAGCTATTCTCGATGCTGACAAGGAAGGTTTCCTACGTAACGAGCGTGGACTCATTCAGACTATTGGTCGTGCTGCCCGTAACAGTGAAGGTCATGTCATCATGTATGCTGACACGGTTACCCAGTCTATGCAACGTGCTATCGATGAAACTGCCCGCCGTCGGAAAATCCAGATGGCCTATAATGAAGAACATGGTATCGTTCCACAAACCATTAAGAAAGAAATCCGTGACCTGATTGCCGTAACTAAGGCAGTTGCTAAGGAAGAAGACAAGGAAGTTGATGTTAATAGCCTCAACAAACAAGAACGTAAAGATCTTGTTAAGAAACTCGAAAAACAAATGCAAGAAGCCGTCGAAGTGCTTGACTTTGAACTAGCAGCACAGATTCGTGATATGATGTTGGAAGTCAAGGCGTTAGATTAGAATAATATCTAAAGGAGAAAATATGTCCCGTTCCCAATTAACGATTTTAACAAACATTTGTCTGATTGAAGACCTCGAAACTCAGCGCGTGGTGATGCAGTATCGCGCCCCTGAAAACAATCGCTGGTCTGGTTATGCCTTTCCAGGAGGGGATTGTGTCATAATAATGATAGGTGCTTAAAACGCTGATAAATCAAGGATTTGAGCGTTCTACAATCTGTCATTAAGGAGGAAATTTTTGTTTTAATAAGAGAATATCGCTATAGCGAGAACATTTTAATAGGTGTTCTCGCTTTTTTATTTTCAGGAGGAAAATATGCAAAAGAAAGAACAGTCATCACGTCAAGTTGTGGTGGGTTATCTCATGGATGTCATGAGTGTTGATATTGAGGAGGCCAATCACTTGGTCTCAGGCTTGGAACATGAAGGCTTGGTTTGCTTTGAATCAAATGGAGATGTCACAGTATTAGTATTGGAGGGACAATCATGAAACGCATTACCGCAAATCACTATCAAACGTCAGAGCGTTACTATAAGCTCCCAAAACTCTTGTTTGAGAGTGAGCGTTATAAGGATATGAAACTAGAAGTCAAGGTAGCCTATGCTGTTTTAAAAGATCGTTTGGAATTATCTTTGAGTAAAGGCTGGATTGATGAAGAGGGGGCTATTTATTTGGTTTATTCCAACTCAAAACTGATGGCTCTCCTTGGGTGTTCCAAGTCAAAGTTGCTGACGATTAAGAAAACGTTACGAGAGTATGGCTTGATTGATGAAGTCCAACAGTCTTCTAGTGAAAAAGGGCGCTTGGCCAATAAGATTTATTTAGGGGAGTTGGAAGATGACACTAGCCCCGTCTTAAAATCAGACGGGGGTGGTGTTAAAAAAACACGGGGGCAGTCTCAAAAACAAACGGGGCAGGTCTTAAATTCAGCCCCTAGTGAGACTGAAATAAGTGAGACTAAGAAAAATGAGACTGAAAGAAATGAGTCAGTCATTGAGGACGAGGAGGAGAAAAAAGAAGTCACTTTTGGAAAAAAACAAGAAGAATCTCTCACTCGTAAAGTTGATCATGTGACAAAATACGACGTAGGCTATATTTGGAATTTGGTCTATGAACGCTTGCGACAAGAAGGCTTGTCTCGAGTTACGAGTGAATATGCGATGGTTCATTTTGAGGATCGTTATCGGTATGCTTTAGAGCACATGCGTTTTGTAAATACCGCTGAAGCGATTGCTGAATATGTCTTTAATGGGGTTCTATCCGAATGGAGTAAGCAGATACGACTAAATGAAGCGAAGAAAGGTGGTTGGTGAACAGATGTTTTGGTGGATCGTATTAGGAATCTGGAGACTAGGGTTGATTAGGCTGATTGTTGCAATCATCACGGCACCAGACATGGACGATTATAATTGAGGTAGGACGTTACGTAAAATGTAAGGTCCTTTTAGTTTTGTCAGAAAGGAAGGAGAGACATGAAGTTTTTAGATTTATTTGCTGGAATTGGAGGCTTTCGACTGGGGTTAACTCGTCAAGGCCATGAATGTATTGGTTTTTGTGAGATTGACAAGTTTGCGAGGAAATCTTACAAAGCCATCTATGATACGGAAGGAGAAATAGAATTTCATGACATTAGACAAGTCACAGACCAAGACTTTAGACAACTCAGAGGGCAGGTGGACATCATCTGTGGGGGATTCCCTTGTCAAGCATTTTCACTCGCAGGCAGACGATTGGGATTTGAGGACACTAGGGGTACTCTGTTCTTTGAGATTGCTCGAGCGGCCAAACAGATCCAACCACGTTTTTTATTCCTCGAAAATGTCAAGGGTTTACTCAGTCACGACAAGGGAGAGACGTTTGCCACAATCCTCTCTACACTGGATGAGCTGGGGTATGATGTCGAATGGCAGGTGCTTAACAGTAAAGATTTCCAAGTCCCGCAAAACCGAGAAAGGGTCTTTATTATCGGACATTCTAGAAGATACCATCCCAGATTCTTATTTCCTCTCAGAGGAGAAAATAGCTCAGCTCATCTTGAAAGATTAGGAAATGTCAATCCGTCCAGAAAAGGCATGAACGGTGAGGTCTACCTAGCAACAGGTCTCTCGCCTACTTTGACGCAAAATAAAGGAGAAGAAGCAAAGATTGCCATTCCAGTCTTAACCCCTGATAGACTGGAGAAACGCCAACATGGCAGACGTTTTAAGGACAATCAAGACCCCATGTTTACCCTAACGGTTCAAGATAGACACGGTGTTGTTGTCGCAGGAACCCTTCCGACCTCTTTTGTGCAAACTGGGCGAGTCTATGACCAGTCTGGCCTATCCCCTACCCTTACCACCATGCAAGGAGGGGATAAAGTGCCTAAGATTATCTGCCGTGAAGAAGCTCCGCATTTGAAAATCAAGGAAGCGACCAAATTAGGCTATGCTAAGGCAACAGTGGGAGATTCTGTCAACCTTGCTTATCCAGAGTCAACCAAACGCAGAGGACGAGTAGGAAAGGGGATCTCAAATACCTTAACCACTTCTGACAATATGGGAGTGGTGGTAGCTGCTCTTGAATACCGTAAGGACAAGTGGTATGAAGTGACAGGAATAATCCTAGATGGAAAACTTTATCGTTTGAGAATCAGACGATTGACCCCTAGAGAGTGTTTTAGACTTCAGGGGTTTCCTGACTGGGCTTATGAAAGAGCAGAAAGCGTATCAAGTAAAAGTCAGTTGTACAAACAAGCAGGCAATAGTGTGACTGTCACCGTCATTGAAGCTATTGCTAGAGAATTTAGAAAGATTGAAGAGGAAGAAGGACATGAAATTATTACATACTAAAAGTATTAGGGACTGTACAGAGCTGGAAGAAGTTATTCATCAAGCAGAGGTAGAAAGGATTGCTGAGATGATTGCTTCTTTACCCAACTATGATTGTGAGATTGAGGTCACTTTTGAAGATGATTACCATCAGGAGATGAATGTTCCATTGGCTTACGAGTCCAACTTACATCGACTCTTTGAGTTTATGGAAACGCAAGACCTTAAAAATGGCGTTGACAGTTATCTAGCAGAAGAGAACCATCTCGTTTTTAGAGCTTTTGGTCAACACTATATGGCAAATGGAAAAGACGATTTATTGACCACACGGATTACAGTAAAAAGTTTCGGTGAAGGCAGGACACCCATTGATATGAGTAAGGTGTTTACTCCTCTTACTCAAAAATTACCAAAGGATTTATCGGTGTAGGAGGAAGAAATGCTAGAAATCTATTTAAGTCGAAATACCAGTCGAAATCAAAATCTCCTTTCTTTTTATGACACGCACGGTATTTCTTACACTCCTAAAGAAGTGAATGACTTGTCACGTGAGGACTTACTGAGCTTGTTTACCAAAAGCAGTGATTGTTTTGCCCTCTTATCCCCTTCTCTACAACGGTTTAAAGGTCATAGAGAGATGAAATTAAGTGAATTAGTCACGTTGGTTCTCAGGAAACCTGACCAGAATTTGCGATTACCTCTGGTGATTTGTGAGGATAAAGTGTATCCCGATATGAGTTTAGAAGAAGCGAGAACCTTTCTACCAAGAACTCATAAGGTGGTGTCTTTTCGTGAGCACCTCTTTAAGCAACTAACAGAATAAGGAGGAGCTATGAACGACCGCTTTTGGGAAAATTTGGAAAGTATCGTTATTGAAAGAGGCATGTCATGGGCTAATCTCGCTCGAAAGATGTTTAAGGGTCAATACGTTTATCCTAGTGAGTTTAAACGTCTCTACCAAACCTTTCGTCACTACAAATCTCATCACCTCATGCCACAAGTCAAATGGGTGGAGAAAGTGGTGAGCGTCTTAGAGATTGACTATGAAGACTTGTTTAGGAGGTAGACATGAGAAGGATATTGCTGGCGTACGGAGCCATTCATGTTAATGTTCTTTTGGTTAGTTTCTTTTTGGTAGGAGTGCTAAATGAGGTAGTGCTAATAGCCTTACAAGTTGCTTTTTTTGCTCTTGTACTGTGGGTCTGGAAATGTTTTAAGATACCTAAAAGAAATCTATCCTTAAAAGAGCGAGGGCTTTGGTTGCTTGTCAGTCTTGGTGTCATGGTGAGTACGGCTCTTATCATGAGTGCCATCTTTTCAGGATGTGCGGTGAACCAAGAAACGTTAGTGACGGTTCAAGATCAAGCACCAATGTTGCCTTTTATCCTCTTTCTCCTCAATGCCAGTGTGGTGGAAGAAGTATTTTACAGAGAAGTGCTGTGGGGAGTCTTGTCTCAACCTATGGTTCAGTTTTTGTTAACGAGTTTCCTCTTTACTTTAGCCCATCACCCATCTAGTCTCATCACTTGGGGGCTTTATGGTAGTTTAGGACTGGTGCTAGGACTAGTTCGCTTAAAGGCTGATTGTTTCACCTCAACCCTCGTTCATTTGTCTTGGAATGGAATTGTCTTTTTCCTGTCTTTGTTGTGATACCAAAATCAAGGGTACTTTCGTATCATGAAAGCACCCTAGTGTTTATAAGGGAATCATGCCAAGGAGGGAATGATGTCATCCGAACAACAGGAACGCCAAGCGTTACAGTACGCAGAGAGAAGCACTATGTTTACCGTTAGGGTTCTCCTCAAGCTCTTAGAGTGGTCCGCTAGACAAGCTTTGGCACAAGACTCGGCCTATAAGATTGGGGTTCAAAAGTTAGAAGAACTCCTTCAAAGCCCTTATGCCATTGAGTGGCTTAATATCTCAAAAGACATCTTGGATAAACCCATTGATGTCGAGAAATTCAAGGAACTGATGGAATCGGAGAACCTGCCTATTGCCATTAGTTGGCAGGGAGATTACCTTTATTTCTATGCTAAGGATAAATCTTTGTTAGATAAGCACTTGGATAAGTTGCTTCAGAAGTTGGTTTCCAATCCCGAAAAACTGCAAGGCTTAACTCTGGATAAAACCTTAGATGAGGAAATCGCTAAAGCCAAGGAACAGATTGTGATGTCAGAACCTTCTGCTGTGAAGGCCAAGGAGGTAATTCTCTAATGGCCTCAGGGAAAAAAGCTTTTATCTTTGGTGTTTTAGGACTTGCCTTTGGCTATTTTTGCCATCGCCTAGTCTTGCTTTACGATAGTCTCCCAAATCAACCATCGATTGAAAGGTTTGCCTATCTCTTAGGAGAAGGTCAGAATCAGGTTTTAAATCCCTTGTGGAAGGGCAACTTTACTGGTAGATCGGTTTTAGGGTTTTGTTTTGGATTTGTGACGATGGGACTAGTCTATCTTTACGTCTCAACTGGTCAGAGAGTCTACCGAGAAGGGGCTGAGTATGGCTCTGCTCGTTTTGGAAACAATCGGGAGCGTAAAGCCTTTATCAGTAAGAACCCCTTGAACGATACTATCTTATCTCGAAACGTTAGGCTAACTCTCTTAGAAAAGAAAGCCCCACAATTTGATCGAAACAAGAACTTAGTGGTCATTGGTGGGTCAGGATCAGGGAAAACCTTTCGCTTTGTCAAACCCAATCTGATTCAGCTTAACTGTTCCAATATTGTCGTTGATCCTAAGGACCACTTAGCTGAAAAGACAGGGAAGCTCTTTTTAGAAAACGGCTATCAGGTCAAGGTCTTAGACCTCGTAAACATGACCAACTCAGATGGCTTTAATCCCTTTCGTTATGTGGAAACGGAGAATGATTTGAACCGTATGCTTACGGTCTATTTCAATAATACCAAAGGCAATGGCAGTCGCAGTGATCCCTTTTGGGATGAAGCTTCCATGACCTTAGTGAGAGCCATTTCCTCTTACTTAGTGGATTTTTACAATCCTCCTGGTAGTACCAAGGAAGAAGCAGACAGTCGCCGTAAGCGTGGGCGTTACCCAGCCTTTTCAGAAATTGGAAAACTCATCAAGCTCTTATCCAAAGGGGAAAATCAAGATAAGAGTGTCTTAGAAGTCATGTTTGAGAGCTATGCCAAGACCTATGGAACGGAGAACTTTACCATGCGTAACTGGGCAGACTTCCAAAACTACAAGGATAAGACTCTGGATTCGGTGATTGCTGTAACAACTGCTAAGTTTGCCCTCTTTAATATCCAATCCGTCATTGACTTAACCAAGCGTGATACCTTGGACTTAAAGACATGGGGGACGCAGAAAACTATGGTCTATCTCGTTATTCCAGATAATGACACCACCTTTCGGTTTCTATCAGCACTTTTTTTCTCCACCGTCTTTTCAACCTTAACCAGACAAGCTGACGTGGACTTTAGGGGACAACTGCCTATCCACGTTAGAAGTTACTTGGATGAGTTTGCGAATTGTGGTGAAATCCCAGACTTTGCGGAACAAACCTCAACGGTTCGCTCCAGAAACATGAGTCTCGTTCCTATCCTACAAAACATTGCCCAACTTCAAGGACTTTATAAGGAGAAGGAGGCTTGGAAAACGATTCTAGGGAACTGTGATAGTTTGCTTTATCTTGGTGGCAATGATGAAGAGACCTTCAAGTTCATGAGTGGTCTCTTAGGCAAACAAACCATTGATGTAAGAAGTACCAGTCGGTCGTATGGCCAAACAGGGTCTGGTTCTACCTCCCATCAAAAAATTGCGAGGGATCTCATGACCCCTGATGAAGTCGGAAACATGAAACGAGATGAGTGCTTGGTGAGAATTGCAGGGGTTCCTGTTTTTAAGGAGAAGAAATATTTCCCTTTGAAACACAAGAACTGGAAATATCTCGCAGATAAGGAAACAGATGAGCGTTGGTGGCATTACCACATTGCCCCCTTGAAGCATGAGGAGGAAAGTTTGGACTTATCAGACCACAGGGTTAGGGATTTAAGCACAGAAACCACACTACACTAATAGAAATGAGGAATCGTATGAACCAAAAATTAACAGGCTTTGTTTATGGCGTGGACGCAAGTTCCATGTTTGCCCAAGCCATGGCACTTTTACAAAAGGGAATGATTGCGACAGGAGCCTTTCTTGTCGTGATGGGCATTATTAACCTTTCAACCAATATCAAAGATGGTGGACCTGGTGTTCGCAATGCCATCTTAGAAATTGTGGGTGGTGTCATGGTGGGTGCCGCTGGTGCCTTTATCACTCAAATTACCATTTAGGAGGGCTAGGTATGACAAGATGAATACATTACCTTCAGATTTTGTCTTTTTAGCCTCAGAGAAAATTTCAAGTGATAGCCTCTTTGAAGGCTTTAACGTAGACTTGGAATCGACCGCTAACTTGATCAAATCCCTTGCGGATTATAACCCAACCGTATGGTCTTATATGTCGGCCATCACAAAGGGAATCATGCAGCCCTTGGGAGTGGCTATTTTAGCTGTTATTCTAGTCCTTGAGTTTTCTAAAATGGCTAAGAAAATCGCCAACTCAGGTGGAGCCATGACCTTCGAAGCCATTGCCCCAATGATGGTCTCTTATATCATGGTGGCTGTGGTCATTACAAATACTACTGTGATTGTTGAAGCCATCTTAGCCGCTGCTTCTCACATCATTGAAGGAGTGGCTGGCGTCGTTTCTCATGGGGGAGCGACTTATGAGACCATTTCAGGGTTAAAAGGGTCAGGAATTATTGGAAAATTGATTGTCGGCTTCTTTGCCATTTTGATATGGCTGGTTCGGTTGGTTAGTGTCATGGTGGTGAATCTTCTCATTACCATTCGCTTTATCCAACTTTATCTCATGATTCCTTTTGCGCCTCTAACCATTCCAACCTTCCTTAGTGATGACTGGCGAAGTGTTGGGATTGGCTACCTGAAAAACATCATGGTCTATGCCCTCCAAGGAGTCTTAATTTTCTTAATCATCTCCCTTGTGCCCCTCTTTGAATCTGCTGGGAAATTAGCTGTTTCAAATGGAGCAGGAGTAATGGAGACGTTAGCGACTACCTTTGGTGGCTTAGTCCAGGCTATGTTATTAATCATTGCCTTGGTGGGCAGTCAACGGACTGCAAGAAGCATCCTAGGCATGTGAGAGTAGGACAGGAATCGGTACTGCTTTGCAGTCGAAGGCGTCGTCTTACCTCCGCAAGGACGACTAGAACTGTCATAGCTAGGAACTAGCGTAGAGAGTTCAGACGTCTACTGCGTCAAAGACATGAAACCGTTCAAACTGGACTGAGATTTCCATCTTAGTCCTTTTTCAAAGAAGGAGCTACTATTTATGAATACACGTGTTTTTAAGGACATCACGAAAGTCCAACATAGGGCTTGGTTGGGCTTTACCACACGACAAGTCATCTTTGTCTTGCCAGCTATTGCCCTCACAATCCTTATCTTAGGACTGAACCTTTTTTATTGGCAATTTGGGGATTGGTTTGTCTATGGACTTATTTTTACTTTTACCATTCCTCTCATGTTATTTGGGGTCTATCGTCCTAATGACTTGCCCTTTGAAACTTATCTTAATTATCGATGGCATTACGAAATGACTATACCAAACCGCACACTAACTGGACAGAAAGGAATACGCCGTGAGAAAAACAAACCACTCAATGAAACCAAAGACTTCTTCTAAGCATAAGAAGACAGGTAAACCAAAAGAAAAGGTCTTGCCAACAACTGCCAATACCCTTCGTTACCAAGGACTTTTTCCTAATGGTCTCATGCAAGTCACATCTGATTATTTTTCCCAGTCCTATCTTTTAGGAGATGTTAATTACCAGACGGTAGGACTTGAAGATAAGGGAGCGATTATGGAAACTTATTCGGACTTGATTAACAGTTTGGATGACAAGACCAATTTCCAATTAACCATTTTTAACCAAAGAGTTAACTTGGACAAGTTTAGAAAGAGTGTCTTGTATCCCATGCATGAGGATGGCTACGATACTTACCGTGAAGAACTCAATCGTATCATGGAGAATAACCTAGAAGCTGGTGAAAATAACTTTTCAGCTATTAAGCTTATTTCGTTTGGGAAGTCAGACCAAAATCCGAAACTGGCTTATCGCTCTCTTTCTCAAATTGGGGAATACTTCAAGAGTGGTTTTTCAGAAATAGATGCGGACTTTACTCTCCTCAATGGAGAAAACCGTGTGAATCACTTGGCTGATATGTTGCGAGGGGAAAATCATCTGCCCTTTACCTATCAAGATCTGGTGCGTTCGGGACAAACGACCAAGCATTTTATTGCCCCAACCAGTCTATCCTTTAAACATAAGAATTATATAGAGATTGACGATAGACTCCTTCAGATTGTTTACGTTCGTGATTATGGGATGGAATTGGGGGACAAGTTCCTACGTGAACTCATGCAGTCTGATTTGGAAGTGGTCATTAGTTTACATGCCAAAGGCTCAGCCAAGTCAGAAGCTATGACCAAGCTCCGCACCAAGAAGACCTTGATGGAATCACAAAAAATTGGGGAACAACAAAAGATGGCACGATCAGGTGTCTATCTTGAAAAGGTTAGTCAGGTCCTAGAAAGCAATATCGATGAAGCTGATGAGCTGATTAAAACCATGACGCAAACAGGAGACAAGCTCTTTGACACCCTCTTTTTGATTGGGGTCTTTGCGGATAACGCAGACCGGTTGAAGCACTCACTTGACATTATCAAGCAAGTATCAGGTTCTAATGATCTCATTATTGATAATCTTTCCTACATGCAAGAAGCTGCCTTTAATAGCTTGTTACCTTTTGGAAAGAACTATCTTGAAGGTGTGTCTCGGTCACTCTTGACTTCAAACATTGCCGTCAATTCCCCATGGACTTCCGTTGATTTACAAGATAAGGGTGGGAAATTCTATGGGATAAATCAGATTTCAAGTAATATTATCACCATTGACCGTGGGAAACTCAATACCCCATCAGGTCTTATTTTAGGAACCTCAGGTGCTGGTAAGGGAATGGCAACCAAGCATGAAATCATCTCAACCAAGTTAAAAGAAGAAGATACTGATACCGAAATCATCATTGTCGACCCTGAAAATGAGTACAGTATTATCGGCCAAGCCTTTGGTGGGGAAAGCATTGACATCGCGCCTGACTCTACTACCTTTTTAAACGTCTTAGACCTATCTGATGATAACATGGATGAAGACCCTATCAAGGTCAAGTCGGAATTTCTTCTCTCTTGGATTGGAAAACTCTTAGACCGGAAAATGGATGGTCGTGAGAAGTCACTGATTGATCGTGTGACACGGCTCACCTATAAGCATTTTGAGACACCGTCCTTAGTAGAATGGGTCTTTGTCCTCTCCAAACAACCTGAACAAGAAGCCAAGGATTTGGCTCTTGATATGGAACTCTATGTGGAAGGCTCACTTGACATTTTCTCACACCACACCAACATCAAAACCGATAGTCATTTTCTCATTTACAATGTTAAAAAGTTAGGGGATGAATTGAAGCAGATTGCCCTCATGGTCATCTTTGACCAGATTTGGAATCGTGTGGTTAAAAATCAAAAACTAGGGAAGAAGACTTGGATTTACTTTGATGAAATGCAGCTTCTGTTGCTGGATAAGTACGCTTCTGATTTCTTCTTCAAGCTCTGGAGCCGTGTCCGTAAGTATGGGGCAATTCCAACAGGGATTACGCAGAACGTGGAAACTCTTTTGTTAGATGCCAATGGCAGACGCATTATCGCTAATAGCGAGTTCATGATTCTCTTAAAACAAGCTAAGAATGACCGAGAAGAGTTGGTTCATCTTTTGGGCTTATCCAAAGAGTTGGAGAAATATTTGATCAATCCTGAAAAGGGAGCTGGATTGATTAAGGCAGGGTCAACGGTTGTTCCTTTTAGAAATAAAATCCCACATCAAACCAAACTCTTTGACATCATGAGCACCGATCCAGAAAAGATGAGGACTGAAGCATGACATCGGACAAACAGAACGTTAAGGTAGCCCGTAAAACCTTTCAGAGTAGTTTAAAGGCTAGCCGTATTCATTACCGTAGGGAGAAGAAGGGGCTGAAACGCTCACTTCCTAAACGACGGTTTATCATCAGACGGGCAGAAAAAGCTGAAACGAGAGAACAAAGGCAAACCTTGAAACAGACCTACCAAGAGGAGAAAGACCTAGCGACAGATACCTTTACAAAAGCTATCTCCTATGTGTCACCCAGATGGCTAAAGGTCAAGGACATCAGAAAGTATCGCCTTCCTCAAGCCAGACATCGCTTAACAGTAGCGAGAAAACACTTGGCAGAGATCAAGATGGCAGAAAAAGAGCAGGCTATCAATCCTAAGTTCACTTATCAGAAAGAGCCAAACAAAAAGACTCCTTCACGCTTTCACTTCCAGAAAGAGAAAAGTCTTGACCGCCTTCAGGCGGAAAAAAAGGTAAACTCAGCGAAGCGTGACGTGAAGCAACTGAAAAGAGCCCATAAGGCTAAGAAAGCTTCTACGAAAGTCAAACGAGGGTTACGCTATGTCGCTTCAGACTCACTTGATTTAGTTGCTCAAGATGATGACCTAGAAGGAATTCGAACCGTAAAGGATATGAGTATCAAAGGCAGACGCTATGGGAGGTTCATCTATCAGTCAGGAAAATTGCTTGTGACCAGTGGACAGACTGGTATGCATTTTACCAAGACTAAAATCGCCCATGGCAAGGAACGGTATCAGAATTTCAAAAAGGGGAAAGGCTTCACCCGTCAGAAACCCTTAAAACACAAAAGACGATACCACACTTTTCTCAAACAAGCTAGGAAACACAGTGTGTCAGGAATAAAAGGGGTTATTCAAGCCATCAAGGGAAGTCTAACCTTCTTTTCAACAATTGTCCTCAATCCCATGACTTGGGTCGTGTCAGGTCTCTTATTTTTCTTGCTTTTGATGATGAGTTTTGTCGTTGGAATTTCAGGCACCAGCCTTATCCAACAAGATGAGGGTGAGCTGACAAAAGCCTATACGCACATGACGTGGGAAGATGCGGAAAACACCAGAACCAACGATACTGGCATTACCTACTACACGAAAATTGATGACGTCATGGGCTTTATGAACCTCAAGTATCAAGATTATGCTTTAGAAGAAGTTATGGAAAATGGGGATAAGACCTATCAAGCTTATTTGAGTCAGCTTTGGCATGACTTAAACGGTGGGGATTCTTTAAAAGCTATGCTTGAGCTAACCAAGGAGCCTGCCTACAAACTCTCGGATGACGATAGGGAAGAATTGAAGGAACTAAGTAAGGAAGGTACCTACCTTGCCCTACAAGAATTGGACAATCCTTTTCAAGGACAAACTGAAGATGATACGCTAACTATGACGGTTCGCTATGGCTATGAGATGATTGAGGACAAGCCAACGCTTCATCACCATATCATTTTAGAAGCCAAAGAGAACCAAGTGATTGTGTCACCCATGGATGGCAAGGTATCGCTTGATGGAGAGAACCTTATTATCACGTCAGGTAAGGGTCTCAATAAGTCTCAACTGACCTTGTTTAATGTCCATACAGGTCGAGTGACCGATGGCCAAAAGGTTCAAGCAGGAGAGATGATTGGTCAAACCAAAGATGGTTCTGGTCTCAAAGTAACCTATCAAAAGGTTGACGATGATTCAGAGAAACTGGTTTATGTCAATCCAGCCTTTTATTTTCCAAAGGTGATTCAACTCCAAACGACCATTCTACCGACTATTGGTCAATTTGGGGGCGATGAGTTTGCGAGAGCTAAGGCCATCTATGAGTATTTGAAAAGCCAAGGTGCGACCAATCAAGCGATTGCGGCTATTTTAGGGAACTGGTCAGTAGAATCCTCTATCAATCCTAAACGAGCAGAAGGTGACTACTTATCGCCTCCTGTGGGGGCAACGGATAGCTCTTGGGACGATGAGGGATGGTTGTCCCTTAATGGTCCAGCTATCTATAATGGCAGGTACCCAAATATCCTAAGACGTGGCTTAGGATTAGGTCAGTGGACAGATACGGCAGATGGGTCACGCAGACATACGCTCTTATTAAAATATGCCAAACGACAAAATCAGAAATGGTATGACTTAGACTTACAACTGGATTTCATGTTGCACGGAGATAATCCTTATTACACCAACTGGTTAAAAGACTTCTTCAAAAACTCAGGAAGCCCAGCTAGTCTTGCCCAACTCTTTCTCATTTATTGGGAGGGAAATAGTGGCGATAAGCTCCTAGAACGTCAAACAAGAGCCACCGAGTGGTATTACCAAATTGAGAAAGGCTTTAGCCAACCTAATGGTGGAACCGCCCAAAGTGATCCCAAAGCACTTGAAGCTGTTCGAGAAGACCTTTATGATAATTCTATCCCAGGTGGTGGTGATGGCATGGGCTATGCCTATGGTCAATGTACTTGGGGAGTGGCAGCTCGGATCAACCAATTAGGCTTGAAACTCAAAGGCAGAACTGGTGAGAAAATCTCAATCATCAATACCATGGGAAATGGTCAAGATTGGGTAGGCACTGCGGCACGTCTTGGTGGAGAGACAGGAAAGTTACCTAAAGCAGGAGCGATTATCTCTTTTGCGGGTGGCCAGTACGGGCATGTTGGGTTTGTCGAGAAGGTTTACCCAGATGGATCGTTCCTCATCTCAGAGACCAACTACAATGGTAATCCCAATTATACCTTCCGTAAGTTATCAGGAGTAGATGGTACGATTAGTTTTGCGTATACGATGAAATAAGAAAAAGGATATGCGAACAAGGTAAGGAGTTGCTCGCATATCCTTTTAATGTTGTCTGTATCGGTTAAAAGATAACCGAAAAGTTGTTTTATTCATTGTTTAAAGAGATTAAAAGACTTAGTAAACGAATCATCTCATCAAGGATTTCTGAAAAGGAAATCCCTTTTGTATAACTATATTTTTTTGAATAATTTTGCCATTGTTGCTGCTGAGTAGGGTTAGATTTGAAGGTTTCAAGCAGTTGAATGATGTTATTAAAATTGAGTTCAGTTTCACGATAAGAGAAGGTTCTTTCACAAGCCATCTTTAATTGTGCCAAATCAATGTCGTCTTTCTTTAACTTTGAAAGGATATAGACATCGTAAAAATCTTTGCTACGACTGTTTAAGAAGCCCCTTGAGTAAATGGTTTGTAATTTTTCAGCTAGCACTGTTTCAATTGTATAAGCAATGATGGGGAAATTCTCATCATTAAAAATAGCTTTGTAATCGTAGGTAATGGGCTGAGGTGTAACAACATCTCCAGTCGCAATATCTAAATGGATAATTTGTTTAATGTTTTCCAGTTGACACAAAATGGTTGCTCGGTAACCACCGTAATCATCGTTTTCTTTAATCGTTGTAATGGATTGAATTGAAAATTGAATATCGTTTTTTACTTCACTTAAAATTTCTTCCAGTTGTTGTTGAACATTTTCTTCTGATAGTGTTTGTTTATGAAAGAGAAAATCAATATCCACCGTGCTACGAGATTCAACTCCTATGATATTTGAAAGCAAAAATCCTCCCTTAAAAATATAATGGTCTGCATAAGAACTTCGACTTAGCTTTTTCAAAATGACTTCAAGAAAGTAGTAGGTCATTACTGAGTTAAAAGTTAGGCCGGTCTGTTTAGAAATGTTATGGCAGAGTGCTGTTAATTTTGCTTTATTCATAAGAGTACCTCCAAGGTTCGTTTAACATCATCTAAGATATTTAATTTTTGAGCATAGTCATAAAGTTTTGCAAGATTTTTTTCAGGGAAGTTACTATAAGTTTGAACTGTTTTAACAAAGAGCTCATTATCAATGTTACTTCGATTAAGGATAAAATCGCATAGTACACGTTCAAAATTATAAATGTTAACCGTATTTCCCATAGGTGTTTTGACACTGGTAACCCCCATGTTAATAATATCTTTAGAAACAGTGTAGCTATTTAGATTCAATGGTCTGTTTCTAAAACGATAGTCCTTGGGAACTGTTACTTCAAAATATTGAGGAATTTCATCAGTAAGTCCCTGTAGATAAAGAGAAGAGATATAAGAAAAGACAGTTCTAGGATAACGATATTGGAAGAAATAGTATTCATCATAATCTCCACTAGAAGATAGATAGATACCTTTTTCGACCCTAAAGATAACTCCTTCGTCTTCTAGTCTCGTTAGATAGATGGTTGGAATACCTAATTTTTTACAATCTCTATGGGTAATCAGACCATTGTGATTGTTTATGTACTCAAGTAACAATTCTTTTTTAGACATAATCTCTCCTTTCTTTGTTGCTTTTGTACTTTAATTTTAGCATTTTAACGGTGCAGAAGCAACATTTTGGGTGTTATTAATTAGCATTTACTAGTCTCTTATGTGATGTGATACCAAAATCAAGTCGTCTTTTTTATGATGAGGAGAGAGTGACAGATTGTTGCTACTTATCAAAAGAAAAGAAGGGCTTTTTATGACCAAACAATGTCATCATCACTTTTTAGTCAATCAGGAACAAGCAGAAAAGCATGTCTTCCGTAAAAGTAAGAAGTATCGTACGCTGTGTTCGGTAGCACTTGGAACTATGGTGACGGCTGTTGTCACTTGGGGTGGGCAAGTAGCCCAGGCTGACGAAGTGACAATGCCACCACTAGATAAGACTGTTCAGTTAACGGAAAATAATGCGACCAATTTACCAGAAGCTCAGCCAGCACCAGTTGCTGAACAGACTGATAGCCTTTCCTCAACTGGCCAATCAGATGGGACTATCACAGTAACGGTTCCTCATGATACGGTAACCAATGCCATCAATCAAGCAACCGCTGAAGGGCTTACTACCATTCAGGATAAACCTATGGATTTAGGCAACACGACTTCTGCTAGTGAGACCAGTAAGCAATTGGATACCGTTGAAGCGGATGCTGCCAAACAAGCTGAGGACATCACTCGGGTGACAAATACCTATAAAGCTGACAAAGCCGCTTATGAACAAGATAAAACTCGTGTCGAAAAAGGAAATGCTGCGTTGGTTGCTAGTCATAAAGAAGCTACTCAAGCAGGAAAGGCCTTGAATAGTTCAGTAGATACCACGGCTTCAGAAGTGAAGACTCAGGACAAGTCTGCGAATGTGACTATTACAACTCAAACCGTTCCGTCAGGAGAGGGATCAACTGTTTCAGGTTATCAGGACTACACATCTGCGGTAGCTGCTATTGATAAACAAAACAAGGCTAGTCTTGCGGACTATATCACGAAAAAACAAGCCGCAGATGCCATTACCGCAAAGAACCTAGCTGTTCAAAAGGAAAATGAAGCAGGTCTTGCGAATGCAAAGGTAGAGAATGAAGCGATTACTAAACGCAATCAAGCAGGACAAAAAGCGATTGATGATGAAAATAAAGCAGGTCAAGCTGCTGTGGATACCTACAATAAGAACCAACAAAAATTGGTGACAGACCGTGAAGCTGAGATTGCTGCTATTATAAAACGCAATAAGGAGAAAGAAGAAGCTGCTAAGAAAGAAAATGAAGCCATTGATGCCTACAATACCAAAGAAATGAACCGATACAAACGTGATTTAGCTGACATCTCAAAAGGAGAGGAAGGTTACATCTCACAAGCTCTTGCTCAGGCTCTCAACTTGAACAATGGGGAACCGCAAGCCCGCCATTCAGCTGATACGAGAAACCCTAATCGCATCATTGCTAAGGGTGACGTCATGCTTGGTGGGTATTCTAAAATCCTAGATTCTACTGGTTTCTTCGTCTATGATACCTTTAAAACTGGAGAAACCCTTTCATTCACTTATCAAAACCTTCAAAATGCGAGTTTTGATGGTAAAAAGATTACCAAAGTCGCTTATGACATCACAAACCTAGTGTCTCCAACTGGGACGGATTCTGTACAATTAGTTGTGCCTAATGACCCAACAGAAGGCTTTATTGCCTATCGTAATGATGGGACAGGGAATTGGCGAACCGATAAAATGGAGTTTCGTGTCAAAGCCAAGTATTTCTTAGAGGATGGCTCGCAAGTCAGCTTTACCAAGGAAAAACCAGGTGTCTTTACCCATTCCTCACTTAATTATAATGACATTGGCTTAGAGTATGTCAAAGACACATCAGGCAAGTTTGTCCCTATCAATGGCTCAACCATTCAAGTGACAGATGAAGGCCTAGCACGTTCACTTTCTTCAAACCGTGCTAGTGATTTGAACCTCCCAGAAGAATGGGATACCTCTTTTAGCAAGTATGCTTACAAGGGAGCGATTGTCTCAACCGTCACATCAGGCAATACCTACACCGTGACTTTTGGACAAGGCGATATGCCCCAAAATGCAGGACTGACCTATTGGTTTGCCTTAAACACCTTACCTGTTGCACGAACCGTCAAACCTTATAGTCCGAAACCACATGTGACCCCAAAACTAGACCCAGTCCCAGAGCCGATTAAAGTCGTGCCAAAAACCTTTACCCCAAAGACCTTTACCCCAGAGCCACCTGTGATCTTTAAGGAAAAAACACTGGAGAAAGTGACTCAACCTCGCTTGACTTTGACAAAGGTGACCTTTGCTAAAGAACCTAGGTCTGAACCTTTGCCTAAAGCACCACAAGTACCAACGGTTCATTATCACGACTATCGTCTGACAACGACCCCTGAAATCATGAAAAAAGTGGTCAATACCGACCAAGACAATCTTCATGACAAAACGATCGCCAAGGATTCGACAGTTATTTATCCTTTAACAGTTGACGTTTTTTCTTCAAATCGTGCCAAAACAACTACCCTTACGTTTGAAGATTACCTTCCAGCAGGCTATGCCTTTGATAAAGAAAAAACACAAGCAGAAAATGAGAATTATACGCTTACCTTTGATGAAGCTAAGAACTTTGTGACCCTGACTGCCAAAGAAGCCTTGCTTCAAGAGGTCAATCAAGACCTCACTAAGTCTTATCAACTGGTGGCTCCTAAACTTTATGGTAGCCTTCAAAATGATGGGGCTACCTATTCCAATAGTTATAAGCTCCTCATCAATAAAGGAACGTCAAATGCCTATACAGTGACCTCTAACGTGGTGACCGTTCGTACACCTGGTGATGGGAAAATCACTAGCCGTATTACTTCTCAAAAACGCAATGAGAATGAAGACGGTGTGGTCATTAACGATACGGTGGTGGCTTTAGGAACGACTAACCATTACCGTTTGACGTGGGATTTAGATCAATATAAAGGTGATACCTCTTCTAAAGAAACGATTGCTCGTGGTTTCTTCTTTGTGGATGATTACCCAGAAGAAGTCTTGGATTTGGTGGATAAAGGAACAAGTATCACCACTCTTGATGGTAAAGCCGTATCAGGGATTACTGTTAAGGCCTATGCGTCGCTGTCAGAAGCTCCTAAAGACCTTCAAGATAAACTCGCTCATGCCAAGATTTCTCCTAAAGGAGCTTTCCAAATCTTCCAGCCTAACGACAATCAGGCTTTCTATGACCAGTACGTTAAAACAGGAACCTCTTTGAACCTTCTCACCAAAATGACCGTCAAAGACAGCCTTTATGGTCAAACTAAGACTTATCGAAACAAAGCCTACCAAGTTGATTTTGGGAATGGCTATAAAACAAATGAGGTGACCAATACCCTTGTCAGCCCCACACCTAAGAAACAAAACCTTAATAAGGATAAAGTGGACATCAATGGAAAACCGATGGTAGTGGGTTCACAAAACTACTATACCTTGTCATGGGATTTAGACCAATACCGTGGCATTAAAGCTGATAAAGCTCAAATCGCAAAAGGCTTCTACTTTGTGGATGACTATCCTGAAGAAGCTGTGCTACCAGATGACACAGCTATTCAACTAACGACATCTAACGGCAAGGCTGTCATAGGTGTTACGGTAAAAAACTACACGAGTTTATCAGAAGCCCCTAAACCCCTACAAGCAGCCTTTGAGAAACGCAAGATTGCGCCTAAAGGAGCTTTCCAAGTCTTTATGGCAGAAGATCCACAAGCCTTTTATGATTCTTATGTGACCAAAGGCCAAAACATTACCATCGTTACACCGATGACAGTTCGTGAGGAGATGCTTAATTCAGGGAAGTCTTATGATAACGTGGCTTACCAAGTAGACTTTGGGCAAGTCTATGAAACCAATACGGTGACCAATCACGTGCCAAAGGTAAATCCTCATAAGACCAATACCAATAAAGAGGGAGTGTCTATTGATGGCAAAACCGTTCTTCCTAATACCGTAAATTACTATAAGATTGTTCTGGATTATAGTCAGTACAAGGACTTGGTAGTGACGGAGGATACCCTTGCCAAAGGTTTTTACATGGTAGATGACTATCCAGAAGAAGCTCTAACACTAAATGCAGACGGTGTTCAAGTGATGGATAAGGCGGGAAATCTTGTCAAAGGGATTTCTGTCAAAGCCTATGCTTCGATATCAGAAGCGCCTCAAGTGGTGCAAGAAGCTATGGCCAAACGCCAACTTACACCAAAAGGAGCCATTCAAGTTTTAAGTGCTGATGATCCAAAAGCTTTTTACGAGACCTATGTTAAGACAGGTCAAACCTTGGTGGTGACGCTTCCGATGACCATTAAGAATGAGTTGACAAAGACTGGTGGCAAGTATGAAAACACGGCTTATCAGATTGACTTTGGTTTGGCTTATGTGACAGAAACAGTGGTCAATAATGTGCCAAAACTAGACCCACAAAAAGATGTGGTGATTGATTTGTCACAAAAGGAGAACAGTCTTGATGGAAAAGAAGTTGCCTTGAATCAGGTCTTTAACTACCGCTTGGTGGGAGCACTTATTCCTGGTAATCGTGCGACACCACTCATCGAATACCGTTTTGACGATGATTACGATGAAAGCCATGACGACTATAATGGTGTTTACAAGGCTTATACTGTGGTAGATGTCACTCTAAAAGATGGGACGGTTTTACTAAAAGGGACAGAAGTGACTAAGTACACGCTACAACATGTCGACACGTCAAAAGGAACGGTTACCATCAGTTTTGACAAGGAATTCCTAGAAAAACTAGCAGAAGAATCCGAGTTTCAGGCAGATGTTTACTTGCAGATGAAACGAATCGCTTCAGGTGAAGTAGAAAATACGGTACTACATACCGTCAATGGCTACACCATCAGTTCAAACACGGTTAAAACAACTACTCCTGAACCAGAGCCACCAACTCCGAATCAACCAACACCACCCCAACCACCTATTCCAACACAAGAACCACCAGTTCCAGCAAGTGTCTTACCAAATACAGGAGAGAGTCAATCTCTTTTGGCGCTTGTCGGTGGAGGCCTTCTTTTAGGCTTAGCCTACGTCCTTGCTAAACGCAAAATGGAGGACAATTAAATGGAACCTAAAAGCATTTACACAATGGATTCAGACCAAGATGGCTTAACGGATGCTCAGGAGTTAGCTCTAGGGACCAATCTTTTTAGCAGTGATACGGATAGTGATGGACTGACAGACCTTGAAGAAGTCCAACAAGGCTTGAATCCAATTCAACAAGGTAAGGAGAGCAGTTATGGCTTGGAATTATGACACGATTTCAAAAACTCTCTCTGAGATGGCACAAGAAAACTATGAAGATATGGTCAAAGCCTTATTAGCCATGGAATTGAGTATCAAAAACAAGTCACTTCTTGACAGGCTCTATCAAGACTTTATGGGCATTGATGACTTGTCTTTAGTCAGTGATGACCTGCGCCTAAGAGCAGACGGTTATCAGGAACAGCTTCAAGAAGAACTCACGGATTTGTTAGATAAACTCTATCGAACAGGAGAGGGAGCTAGTTTCATTATGGAAGTGATAGCGTCTAATAATATTTTTGATACCCTTGTTCAATATGAGGTTTTGGATGAGGACGATTATTCATCGCTCACCTTAGAAACCTTGCAAGACATTATCCAAAAGGACTTGCCTCTCACTAGTCAAGATTATTTTGGAGATGTGACCTATCTTGCCTTGCAGAAAGATTTGTTAGACCAGAAAAGCCATTTCTTACAACAGTATGTGACGACTTTAGTGGATAAGTTGCCACAAGAAAAAGACCAAAGCACCTTAGTCCTATACTAAAGCAGTGGGCTGAGACTACCTCTCAGCTCCTTTTTTGATTTGGAGGAACGTATGATTCAAGAGCAGTTACTCGAGATGTTGCGGGCAAGATTGCCACGTGACCAGATTCTTTTAGAATCCTTTTTACGCTATCAAGCAGTTCATTTTGATGAAGATTGGGAGATCCTTATCCAAGATTTTACAACCCATAGAGGAGTAGTCCCCTCACCTGATCAAGTGGTTCGCTTTGAAACAGAAGTTTCTGCTTTTGTGAAGGCGAGCCCTTTTGACGAAGCGACAGACCTCAGTAGCTATACGCGGACCTTTGGCCAAGCAGGCCTAAAGAAGTTACCTCAGTTAAACAGCGATGAGAAAGCCTTGGTGATTGAGGTAGCCCTCTTTAACCTAGCTACTCGCTTTCAGCTATTAGACCAAGAGGGAGCTTATCAGTCTATTTCGGTAGCTTCTCTTTTGGAAAAAGGCAAAGCTGCTAACTTGGTCAACGTCTACCGAGTCGCTAACAACTTATCTGATCGTATTAGCCGTGACATTGAACAATTTCTCTTAACTTATGAACCGGAGCTGGATACCAGACCTATTGAGACTATCTCCGAGAGTGACGAAATAGAAGTAGAACCCAGTCCAGAAATTACCTTTCGTGAAGAGAGCTTTGTCATCATGGCGAGTCTTGAAGAAGACCTCTCGCAACTCAATTTGCGAACAGGGAAAACAGAACATTTACCAGCCTATGAACATCTAAACTTGTCTCAGAAGTTTGAGATATTGAGTCATTTTGACCAAGTGAGAAATAGTCGTCCAAAACTACCAAATCTAAGACGTGGAGAGTTTGATCATGAGATGGAAATGACGCCTATCTATGAGGAAGAAGAGCTATTAACCTATTTAGAAGCAGATGGGACGATCTACGATTTACAACGTCCCCTAACACCGCAAGAAGAAGTGATCTTAACTGAAATTGGTCAAACGATTTTAGCAGAGAATACTGAGAAACTGACCAGTTTAGGGATAGACTTAGCTAACTTTGATGAGAATAAACAAGGGGTACTGATAGATGCCACAGGGCGTTTCCGTTTGAAGAATGCAGACTTAGCCTTATTAGGGGGCTATCCTAACGCATCCGTCACTCAATTAGCTCTTACAACAGAATTGCTTCAGATGGGACTAACGCATGACAGGGCAGAGTTCTTCTTGACCAGTCAGTTAAAGTTAGAAGACTTAAGACCGATTGCCTATGCTTTCTTACATGAATACCTCGATCTTGAAGAAGCTAGAACCTTTGAAAGGGACAAACAGTCCCAGCCAGATGTATCCTTTAGAGACTGGCGAGAGCGCCTAACACAAACAGAATCTGAAATTATCATGCCTCAAGAAACACCTCAAAATCCTATTGTAGAGGAAGCCCTTAAACGTTATCCGATTGATTCCACGGTGTCCTATAAGGGGCAGGACTTAAAGGTAATTGCCATAGAAGAGTCAGGTGTCAATGACCTGATTCGGATTGAACTACAAAATGATTTCACAGATGTGATTGAACAAAATCCAGTTCTTTTCTTACGGACATTAGAGGAGATCACTCAGGCTCTCCATCTTCCTTCTGCCGAAGAAAAAGAAGAAGTGGAACAACCTAGCCAAGAATTAGACCTCTTTTCCTTTATGCTAGACGATGAGAACCAAGAAGACGTTTTTCAAGAACCAGTCATGGAAAAAGAAGTGGAAAAGTCTGAAATTCTTGAAGAAGAGATTGATTCAGAGCTTTTTGAAGTCATTGAGATGACACCAACCACTGATTTTCACTTCCCAGAAGATCTGACAAACTTTTACCCTAAGACAACAAGAGATAAGGTTGAAACGAACGTGGCTGCCATGCGTCTTGTAAAAGCTCTTGAAGCCGAAGAACGACAAGCCACGCCTGATGAACAAGAACTCCTTGCTAAATATGTGGGCTGGGGAGGGCTTGCTAATGAATTCTTTGACGAGTATAATCCCAAATTTTCTAAGGAACGTGAGGCATTAAAAACGCTAGTCACAGATAAAGAGTATTCGGACATGAAACAATCCTCTTTGACTGCCTATTACACAGACCCTGCTCTTATCCGTCAGATGTGGGAGAAGTTGGAGCAAGATGGCTTTACAGGAGGTAAAATCCTAGACCCTTCGATGGGCACAGGAAACTTCTTTGCGGCTATGCCTAAACACCTGAGAGAAAATAGTGAGTTGTATGGTGTGGAATTAGACACGATTACAGGAACTATTGCCAAGCACCTCCATCCAAATAGCCACATTGAAGTGAAGGGTTTTGAGACCGTTGCCTTTAATGAGAATAGCTTTGATTTGGTCATCTCAAATGTGCCGTTTGCCAATATCAGGATTGCCGATAGTCGTTATGATAAGCCCTATATGATTCATGATTATTTTGTTAAAAAATCGCTTGATTTGGTGCATGATGGTGGTCAAGTCGCTATGATTTCCTCCACTGGAACCATGGACAAACGGACAGAAAATATCCTCCAGGACATTCGTGAAACAACTGATTTTCTTGGTGGTGTGCGTTTGCCAGATACGGCTTTTAAGGCCGTTGCAGGTACCAATGTCACAACGGATATGTTGTTCTTCCAGAAACATGTGGACAAGGATGATCAAGCTTATGACATTGCCTTTTCAGGTGCTATTCGTTATGACAAGGATGACCGTATTTGGCTGAATCCTTACTTTGAAGGGGAGTACAATCCTCAAGTTCTTGGAACTTATGAGGTGAGAAACTTTAATGGAGGCACCCTTTCTGTTAAAGGCAATCCTGATAACTTGATTGCAGATGTTCAGATTGCTCTTAAACAGGTTAAAGCGCCTAGAGTTGTTGAACCTTCTGACATTTTCATCAATTCAGACGTACTGGCAAGACAAGTCATTGATACCTCGATTCCAGCTGATATCAGAGAGAGTTTAGAACAGTATAGTTTTGGTTATAAGGATTCCACAGTTTACTATCGAGATAACAAGGGAATCCGTGTAGGGACTAAGACTGAAGAAATCAGCTACTATGTGAGCGAGGAGGGTCACTTTAAGGCATGGGATATCAAGCATTCTCAAAAGCAGATTGACCGCTTTAATGCCTTAGAGGTGACTGATAGCACAGCTCTTGATGTTTATGTGACAGAAGAACCTGCAAAGCGTGGCCGATTTAAGGGGTATTTCAAAAAGACCGTCTTTTATGAAGCTCCTTTGTCTGAGAAAGAAGTGGCGCGAATTAAAGGGATGGTCGATATTCGAAATAGCTACCAAGAGGTGATTGCTATTCAACGCTACTATGATTACGACAAAGACGAGTTTAATCACTTGCTAGGAAAACTCAATCGCAGATATGATAACTTTGTTAAACGATTTGGATATTTGAATAGTCCTGTGAACCGTAATCTATTTGACAGTGACGATAAGTATTCGCTCCTTGCTAGTCTAGAAGATGAAGGACTTGACCCAAGTGGTAAGACTATCATTTACACCAAGTCACTTGCCTTTGAAAAAGCATTGGTTCGTCCCGAAAAGGAAGTAACAGAGGTATCTTCTGCCCTTGATGCTCTCAATTCCAGCCTCGCAGATGGTCGTGGGGTGGATTTGGATTATATGATGTCTATTTATCAGACGGATTCCAAAGCGTCTTTGATTGAGGAATTGGGAGACGCTATTATTCCAGACCCAGAACCCTATCTAAACGATAGGGAAGTGGTATATGTGTCGCGGCAGGATTTCTTATCAGGAGATGTAGTGACTAAGCTAGAGGTAGTGGACTTACTCATTAAAGAAGACAATTCTGATTTTCCTTGGGTCTATTATCAAGGTCTCTTAGAAGACGTGAAACCACCACGTGTGACTTTAGCTGATATTGATTATCGGATTGGCTCACGATGGCTTCCTCTAGCCGTTTATGGGAAATTTGCCCAAGAAACCTTTATGGGACAAACTTTTGACCTGACCGCCCCAGAGGTATCAACTGTTCTTGAAGTTAGTCCGATTGATGGCACAATGTCCTACCAATCTAAGTTTGCCTTTAGATATTCAACCGCAACGGATAGAAGTTTAGGTGTTCCTGGGTCACGCTATGATAGTGGTCGTAAAATCTTTGAAAACCTGCTTAATTCCAATCAACCAACCATTACCAAACAAGTGGAAGATGGGGATAAGAAAAAGCATGTGACGGACGTGGAGAAGACAACGGTTCTTCGTGCTAAGGAAACACAACTTCAAGAACTCTTCCAAGATTTTGTGGCTAGTTACCCAGAGGTGCAACAGATGATTGAGGACACCTACAATAGCCTGTATAACCGAACGGTCTCCAAAGTCTATGATGGCAGTCACTTAAGCATTGATGGGCTAGCACAAAACATTTCTCTTCGCCCTCACCAGAAGAATGCTATTCAACGGATTGTGGAAGAAAAACGAGCGCTTCTAGCTCATGAAGTGGGTTCAGGTAAGACCTTAACCATGCTTGGGGCAGGCTTCAAACTGAAAGAACTGGGAATGGTGCATAAACCGCTTTATGTGGTGCCATCAAGTCTGACCGCTCAGTTTGGCCAAGAAATCATGAAGTTCTTCCCAACCAAGAATGTCTACGTGACGACCAAGAAAGATTTTGCGAAAGCCAAACGCAAGCAGTTTGTGTCACGGATCATCACAGGGGACTACGATGCCATTGTCATTGGGGATTCCCAGTTTGAGAAAATCCCCATGAGTCAGGAAAAACAGGTCGCCTATATCCAAGATAAGCTGGACCAATTACGAGAGATTAAACAAGGCAGTGATAGTGATTATACGGTTAAAGAAGCAGAGCGTTCCATTAAGGACTTAGAACATCAATTGGAAGAGCTCCAAAAATTGGAACGTGATACCTTTATTGAATTTGAGAACCTTGGGATTGACTTTCTCTTTGTGGACGAAGCTCACCATTTTAAGAATATTCGCCCCATTACTGGACTTGGTAATGTCGCAGGAATTACCAACACGACCTCTAAAAAGAATGTGGATATGGAAATGAAGGTCAGACAGGTTCAAGGAGAACACGACTATCGTAATGTGGTCTTTGCGACAGGAACACCAGTCTCTAACTCTATTAGTGAACTCTATACCATGATGAGTTATATCCAACCAGATGTCTTAGAACGCTATCAAGTCTCAAACTTTGACTCATGGGTGGGAGCTTTTGGGAATATTGAGAATTCTATGGAACTTGCCCCAACAGGAGACAAGTACCAACCTAAGAAACGCTTTAAGAAGTTTGTGAACCTGCCTGAACTCATGCGGATTTATAAGGAAACAGCTGATATTCAGACCTCAGATATGCTTGATTTACCTGTACCTGAAGCCAAAGTCATTGCGGTGGAGAGTGAACTCACAGAAGCTCAGAAATACTACCTTGAAGAGTTGGTTGACCGTTCAGACGCCATTAAGTCAGGTAGCGTTGACCCTAGTGAGGATAATATGTTAAAGATAACTGGGGAAGCTAGAAAACTAGCTATTGACATGCGTCTCATTGACCCAGCCTATACCTTATCGGACAATCAGAAGATTCTTCAAGTGGTGGACAATGTGGAACGCATTTACCGTGAGGGCGAGCTTGATAAGGCTACACAGATGATTTTCTCTGATATTGGAACGCCTAAAAGTAAAGAAGAAGGGTTTGATGTTTACAATGAATTGAAAGACCTCTTAGTGGATAGAGGGATTCCCAAAGAAGCAATTGCCTTTGTTCATGACGCTAATACGGATGAGAAGAAAAACTCTCTCTCACGCAAGGTCAATAGTGGGGAAGTCAGGATTCTCATGGCTTCTACGGAAAAAGGTGGAACAGGATTAAATGTACAGTCACGTATGAAAGCAGTCCACCATTTAGATGTTCCCTGGCGTCCCTCTGATATTGTCCAACGCAATGGTAGGTTAATTCGTCAAGGCAATATGCACCAAGAGGTAGATATCTATCATTATATTACCAAAGGGAGCTTTGACAACTACCTCTGGCAAACTCAGGAGAATAAACTCAAATACATCACGCAAATCATGACCTCTAAAGACCCAGTACGGTCGGCAGAAGACATTGATGAACAAACCATGACCGCTTCAGACTTTAAGGCTTTAGCGACAGGTAATCCTTATCTGAAACTCAAGATGGAACTAGAGAATGAGTTGACGGTATTGGACAATCAAAAGCGTGCCTTTCATCGCTCCAAAGATGAGTATCGCCATACCATTTCTTACTGTGAGCAGAACCTCCCTGCCCTTGAGAAACGCCTCAGTCAATATGACCTTGATATTGCTCAATCTTTGGCAACTAAGTCACAAGATTTTGTCATGCGGTTTGACAATCAAATGATGGATAACCGTGCAGAAGCTGGAGACTATCTACGAAAACTCATTACCTATAACCGTTCTGAAACCAAAGAAGTGAGAACACTGGCTAATTTTAGAGGGTTTGAGCTTAAAATGGTAACCAGAAGTCCTAGTGAGCCGTTGCCAGATATGGTGTCTTTAACCATTTCAGGTAGCAACCAGTATTCTGTCTCTTTAGACTTGAAATCAGATGTGGGAACCATCCAACGCATTACTAATGCCATTGACCATATCCTAGAGGACCAAGAAAAAACAGAAAAAATGGCCAATAATCTAAAAGATAAGCTAGCAGTCGCAAGGGTTGAAGTAGAGAAGGTCTTTCCTAAAGAAGAGGATTATCAGCTGGTTAAAGCTAAGTATGACATATTAGCTCCCTTGGTAGAACAAGAAGCAGAGGTTGAGGAAATTGATGCAGCACTAGCTAAATTTAATGAAACGACCCAACCGAAAAAAGACCTTCAACTTTCTCTTGATATTTAATAAAAAGGCTGACAAATAGTTTTGAACGCGGTAAAATGACATTAAGAAATCACCAAAGGAGAACAGAACATGACCCAAACAGTAGAAGAACAAAGATACCAACTAGAAGAATGGCTAGCAAAAGGTTTTACAAGCCCTGAAGACCGAGCTAACTACCAAGCCTTAAAGGAACAATATGAAGATGAAACCCTTGATTACAGCTTTTCAAAGCGAGAAATCATTGGTCAATTAGACATCATTATTACCACTCGTGAAAATAATTTTCCAGACTTAGATGAGGTGACCAAAGAAAGCTATATTGACTTAATTGCTCAACTTGATGACCTAGACAAGGGGCAGGCTAACTACTATCGTAAGCAACTAGTGTAGAAAGAGGCGTAGATATGTTAGAACAAATCATTCAAAGTCTTTTCATTATCGTAGCAATAGGGCTGATTTTGCTCGTCCTCTATCAGATTGCGAAAATCTTAGGAAGTCTGTTTGTTATCGGACTGCTTGGCCTCCTAGCCTTTATGGAAATCTATGGCATTTATCTCTTTTTCACAGAGCGATACCTTTATGTCGAAGATTTAGCGGCCAATGGTATTTTGAGTTTTACCACTTTCTATATTGGATTTAATGTGCTACTTATATTCGGACTTGTGGCAAAGGTTATTAGAAGTCGGATGGCATAAAATAATGGAGACTATTGTCCCAGACTATTCTAATGATTTATATTTTGAAAACTGAACACGCCTACAACTCTGTGGAAAAAGATAAATCTGCTTAGGAGCAGTCGCTCCGTCGTTCGATTTCCTATTTTCCTTTGAGTTGCTTGACGGCTTGGTATCTTGAGTAATTGAATTTTGGTCTCATTTCTTAGGAAAAAAGATAAGCTTCCTAGCACTCGTCGAGTGCGACGTCACCTTCCTATTTTTCTACAGAAATGTTCGGCAAGCCGAACCGTCCAAAATATCTTGTGTAATTGAACACGGCCGAAAAGCTGTGTAAAAAAGATAAACTGTCTTGTCTTCATCGAAGACTTCGTCAGTTTCCTATTTTTACTTTGCTTTTGACGTCCTTGGTATCTTGAACTTTGTAGGCAATTGGAACTGATGAAAGCAGATTATCCACCTATTGATATAAAATTTACTGATAGATTAAAATATTATGAAGCTTTTGACCACTATCATTTAAAGGATGATTTATCAGCCATGGCAGATATGTTTGCTCTATATTTGAATCAGAAACTAGATTTATATTTATCTATTTTAGATAAATGAGAATAAAAGAATTCCGTAGAACTTCAAATTTTTGTCAATAGAGCTCTTTTAAGATAATCTAATCTATAGACTAGGCTGGTTCGGTATCTTTCTGAAAAAATCCTTAACAAACGCCAGCAAAAAGTTAGCGTTTTTCTGTTCAAATTTGCGAAAATAGTATATAATAATATTGTCCCAAAATTTGTCTTTTGACAAGCCTGGGAACAAAAAGAAAAAAACATATCCTTTCCTTAAATACTAAAATATTTAAGGGGGGGTATTTTTTAGTACCTCCAGAAAGGAAAAAACGAGAGGTAATTCAATCATGAAAAAATCATATCGTGATGATAACGGGGAAAAGGTCTTCCGTTATTCCATTCGTAAGTACCACTTTGGTGCTGCCAGTGTTGCGGTAGCGGCTCTGATGTTTTTTGCCAACGGAGCTGTGGCAGCGAGTGAAACGATTACTCCAACTACGGCAAGTGATATCGTTAAGGTAGACTCTGATAGCAACGCAGATGGGGATCCAGGAACCTCGGATGAGGAAGACTCGAGCAAGGTTTCAACTCGCCAGCCACTTGAACTCAAATCGGTCGACGAGTTGAAAGGGCAAGAAGCGCCAGTTGAGGAAAATAATCAAGTACAAGCAGCCGCTGAGTCTGAAACGACTGGAGTAGAATCCAACTCTGCTCAGCCAGAGACAAATCCAGCTAGTCAAGAAGCTCCTCAAGCAGAGGGAGAAGGAAAACAAGACCAGTCGACTCCTGTTTCCAACCAAATAAGCAGCACCAGCCTCCTCCAGCCGCGGACGCTCAAAAACAAGCAGTCTGACTATGACCCTATTCCACTTGGCGATGATGAGGATGATGAGGATGACGTAGATGAGCAATTCTCGGAAATGCCAGTAACCACTATTCAACCACGGAGTCCTCGCTCTGTAACCAGTCGCTCAGTTCCGCCGAAAACAACTGGTTCTATCCCTTATAACGATAAGTATCGCTACTATTTCGAACATGGACAGGATCCAAAAAACAGCCAACTTCCACGCTACACCTACGCTTTCTTTAATGAAAGAATCGTATTCGGTAATAGAGAGCCGGTTAAGGTTTCCCACATTAAAAATTATTTAGAAGAAGAAGTTGAACCGACTGTAGATGGATTTAACTGGAAAGTCACTGTAAATAAGAGGAGGGAAGGCTTAGATGGAATCAGCTTTCTCTTTTCCGTGCCTAATGGACAAAGTCTTGTTCCAAATAGCGTCACTGTGACACAGGTAGATGATGCAGGGACTACAGTTAAAAGTTCGGATCCTAAGAATGGAAACGATGATTACATTACAGCTTCTTTGAAAGCTACTAATGCTAAAGAAGTAACTAAAGGGACTCCTGCCAATACAAATGCAAGAGGTAAAGGAAGCAGCTTCGGATCAGACGTGTCTTATGACGTTTCTTCATTTGATAGAATTTGGGATGAGACAAGTGCTCAAGACAACGACTCCTTCCACTCTCGAGGGCAGGGAAATAATAACAATGCTGCGACAGGTTTACAGAACGATGAAGAGCGTAGGCTTGGAGACTCTAAAAGAACGATTCTTAATTCCTCAGGAGGAACAGTCTACTCTGGAAAAATTGCTGGAAATACCAGCTATACAATCACCTTTAAGACTACTGGAAACAATGACCTAGACAAGTTGACTTACTTTTCTGCTGTAAAAGGTAGTGGTGGTGGTAAGACCTATTTAGCTATGTTGTTACATGCTCGTACGCCAGCAGAACGTGGCTTTGCTGATAAGACTCGCTTCCGTCTCAAGGGCAATGGTTACTATCAAGTGGAGCAAAACACGGCGTATTATACGACTAGATTCCCTGGAGAAGGAGGAAAAGTTAATGAGAAAAATGGCAGTGTTGCTTATTCTTATGGAAGATATCAAGATGATCCGTTAAATCCTAATGTTAAAGGAGTTTTAACGGAAGGAGGTAACTTTGGTTCTGACCACGCTTTCGATATAGATGGTCAATCTTATGGGGATTATTATGACGATTGGGATCAGAAGTTAGATAAAGAGATAGCCAAGCAGGAAGCACAGCAAAATGGACAAAGCATTAGATGGTACAAAGGAGATAGTGAACTAACTAGAGAACAAGTAACTTTAGATGCTATATCTACAGCAGGGGTTCATACTTATAAGTATAAAGTTTCGTATAATGATAATTCTTCTAACGAAGGAGAAATCCATTTTGTAACAAAACCGAAGAAACCAAGCATTGAAACAAATTTGACGACCTCGGCTGGGAGAAGTACCGATGTTCATGTAACTGGCGTCGAAGCGGGCGCTACTGTCGAACTCTATAAAAAAGGAGCTAATAATGGATCAGACACCTTGGTAACAACAGCCAAGGCAAGTGACCAGGGAGGAAGTGTCACTTTCTCAGGTGTTAGCATCGATTACGCAAACTACTACGTCAAACAAAAGGTCAAGGGTGTTTGGTATGAACAGAATAACACCAAGCATGAAGATGTTTACTCGGATAAATCAGAAGAAAAATTCGCTTCAGGGATTGTCCTAGAACGCATATCGGCTATCAGTGAACGATTTGATACAAAGTGGAAGGATAGACCGGCATTATCTAACACTACCGAATTTAATTTGCCAGGTGATAGTGATTTTCTGATTGGATTTCGAGCCAAGTCTCCAAAAGGACTCAAAGATTTGCGCATATCTGGAATTGACGGTATAAGAGGTGCTACTACTGAAGACTTTGGTCGAAAAAGTACCCCGTCTGAGCAGACTGTACTAGGAATTAACCTTAAGTCTCCTGGGGGCAATGCAGGTAGCTATTCAATTACCGTGACGGCTATCGATATTTTAGGGAATGAAAGTGTCTATAAGATGAATCTAAAGTTCCCACCAAACTCAGGTAGATTTGATAAAAGTCCAAAACAAGGTCAACTCAGTTCTCCAAAAGAGCTCCAGGGTAAGGCTCTGGTTCCTCTCGGGACAGAAAATCCACCGATTGTTATTAAAGCTACAGGAATCAATGTTAATACCGTTCATGGTATTAGCACTTCCCAAAAATGGTATGCTTTCTTAGTAGATGGTGGTCGAAATATTGACGATCAAGCTTCTGGTAGTAAAAGAGCAGTTGACTTTAAAAATCATATTGTAGCAAAAGCACCGGTTAAAGGAAATGGGACTGTTGAGTTTGTATCTTATTCTCAGTCAGGGCATTTCAAACGGGAGCAGTTGGGAAGAAAACCCTTGCATCTGGTTGTCGCCATGGTCAATGAAGACACAAATCAAATTGTTGACACGTATATCTCTCCTTATAGTGACGATACTATAGAAGCTACTTACCCTCAGTTTACTAAGAGTCCAGATTTCATCAAGGAACCAAGAGAGATTACTGCAAAGATTGGACATCTACAGGCTGATAAAGCTCAAATCCGCTATACCAATGATGCAGGAACCGATAAGACAGTCAACTTTAGTAAGGTGAATGGCAATTGGGAAAAGGATAATCCAAATCAAGATAGTACTATCGTTGTCACAGAGGACACTGGAACGGCAGGAACTGCAACGGTACACATTCCTCTTGGTACAGCTAAGGGTGGCACAAAAATCTATGCTCGCCAAAAAGTAGATGCTAATACAGAGTACAGCGAAGAGAGTAGTATAGATGTACCTACAGGACCAACAGCCCAACATCCAAACAAACCAGAGATTAACCAAAGCCAAGAAGACTTGGATGTAACCATAAAAGTAGGACAAGGAAACGCGAATAGAGCAACTGTAGTCTTTACCGATTCAAGAGGGTCTTTCCAATCTGTGATGTTTTCTAAAACAGGAAATAGTTGGGATAAGGTTCAAGCGCAAGTGGCCCCAGATGTCTCTGTTACAAGTACTAACGATGGAACAGCCCTAGTTCGTATCCCGTATGGAGTAGCTAGAGTTGGTTCGCAAGTTATAACCAACCAGAGAGAAGAAGGACAAACCATTGCATCTGAGAATGCCTTGCACACAGTTCAAGGCGACACAACAGCACCGAAAGTTAGCCTAGGTAACACTGTTCTTCCAACTACTGCAAATGCTGCTACAACTCCGATATACAAGGTTGTACAAGGAAGTGCATTTGCACCAAAACTTAATGTTTGGGATAATACAGGACATATTAAAGAATTAGATATAACAGATATCCCCGCTGGAATTACTAAACAGAAGTTTGGAGCTGAGTTCCAAAGTCAAACTAACGCTAAGGAAAATAGTAAATATAGTGGTTCGACATTTAGTGGTAATGTTGCAGACACACAAGCAGCAGGACAACATACAGCTCAAATCACTGTAAAAGATGCATCAAATAATACAGCTACTTACTACTTGCGTTATGAGGTTCTTCCAAAAGTAGAAGCTAGGCAAAGCCGATTCGGACAAGTCAAAGATAAAGCTTTGCAACACGGAGATAATCCAGCTAACTATATCAAGTTTAAAAACGCTAATGGGCAAGAGGTTCGAAAACCATCAGGAGTAGATGTGACTTGGGAAAGACAACCAAGTACAGCAACTGAAGGGCTTGATAAAACAGGAGTAGTAAAAGTCACCTACCATGTGACAGATGAAAACGGTGCAACCCGAGATGAAGTTAAAACTGTGACAGTCAATACACCAGTTTATCACGCAACTTTAAAACAAAATCCCTTTGTAACGACCTATGGTAGGGAGTTCATCTCCGGTCGGTATCCAAAGGATGGTAGAGTATTCATCAACTATAATGGAGGCTCTCATTTTAACTTAAGAAACATCCGTGCTTACTGGGAACACTCTTCTGGTGCAGGTTCCCAATACTTTGGTGATACTAACCGACCATGGAATACCAATTATTTAGGTAAGAAACATGAAAAACTAATGGTTCGCTATCCAGGTGATACTGGAACGTATCGAAACAGTGATGACCATGGCGGCAGATTTGAGATATTGGATGGGACTTTTATCGTAAAACCATTAACGCCGACAGTAGAAGCAGCAACATCTACTGCAACAAGTCTGACAGTCAACAACGTGAATAGCGGAACGACTGTAGAACTTTATGACATGTCAAATCCAGCACAACCTAATAAGATTGGTGAAACAACCGTTACTAAAGAGGGAAAGTTTGACAAAAAAGATAATGTAACAGTTCCTTTACTAGCAGGTAAATCATTGACTGCAGGTGCGAAAATTGTAGCCAAAGTGGTGTACACTTCTGGAACGGATAGAACGGAATCTGATAGTAGTTCAGAAGTCGTTATTAAACATCCAAAACCAGCAAGCTTGACTTCCACTGTAAAACTGAATGGTGATTATGAGTTTACTGTTCCAACTGATGCAGATAAGGTTACATTTACTATTCCTACAGAAAATGATAGAACAAAGACTGTCACTCTTACAAGTGCAAACGCTTGGGCGTCAACAGATGCTGCTGTTAAGAAAGTAGGAGATAAACTTGTTATCCCTAATGGAACTTTAGGAGCTACAAATCGTACGGTTAATATTACAGAAACTAAAGGTTCAGGCGATGCAGAAAGTGCTTCAAATAACTATGATGTAACTATTCCAACGCACACTGCACCAACATTATCAGATATTGTCATTGGAGCAGGTGCTACGCCAACGGCTGATCAAATATCAGGTGCATTTACAGGAACTACTAAGACAAGTTTAGTAGCCAAATCTGAATTAGTAGCTGTTCCAGCAGGAACAACAGCAACAGTGCCTGCGACATTAACATATACTGACGGTTCGACAGAAGACGTCAATGTGACAGTCAAGTCTAAACCAACAGCACCAACGGTGAACGATTTAGAAAGTCGTCCGAATGCATCTGCGCTAGGTCTCTTGTCAACTGCTCGTACGATTTCTGGTACAGCTATGGCTGGTGCAGAAAAGGTTAAATTAACTTTACAAAATAGTATAGTTAAGGAGATAACTCCTCAAGCGGATGGAAGTTGGTCTTATACACTTGCCGCGGATGAATTCCTTACACAAACAACATCACGATTTAATGCCAAATACAGCAGTAATCAAGTGAAAGTTGTGCAAGTGAAAAACAATGTAGAGTCTGAAGCAACGAATGTTGGTGTTGTAATGGGACGTGCGATTGTCGATACACCACTCCAAGCAGGACGTAAGATTACAGTTCACATTCCACATGATACAACTTCTGGATATATCCGTATCGGAGGAACAGTCAATGATGGCGGTGTAGACATCGGTCTTAAGAAAGTAGGCGATACTTGGACTTTAGCTACAGATGCAAATAGGGCAAGCAAACTGGAACTAGTAAGCGAAGAAGACCCAACTAATCCAGCTATGACCAAGGTTACGCTTAAGGTCAAAGATACGGATGAAGCCTTGTATAATTCACCGTTTACTATTGGTCATGGTAGAGGAAATGTGAAGTTTAGAGCTCACTATTATAACGGTGGGAATATCAATGAACCAGTTCCGAGTGGTCGTACCTCTGATCTAAATTGGATTTTATCTGACGCACCAACCAATACGAAACCGATAGTTTCTTGGGAAACAGGTAAAGAAGTACAAGACGGGCAAAAGATTCCATCGCCTACGGTAGACGAGTTGAAGGACTTGTTCAAGGGAGCGGACGTGGAAGATGATGCAAGCTTGACTGTGGGATACGCAGCCTCTAATAGAGGTAAATTGCGTGTTCGTGTATTCATTGGTCGAGACACTGCCCGCAACATTGCCGGAACTTCTGTCGGTGCTCAAGCAAATGGTCGAATCGCTCCAGGTACCTATACTCTTGTCTTGTCAACAATAGATGCGGCAGGAGTAGAGTCTAATCTTCTTGAAAGAAATGTTGTAATTAAGAGCCATGCAGATTACTATCGTGATAATGTTAAGTATCCAACAAATGAGGAAAAATTAACATATAATGATACAGCTCTTACTAATGGTAATTTTACAACAGCAGCGAAAACAAGGTTTAAAGACAAAATTGAAGAATTAAATCGCACAGTACTTCCGGCATCAACAAGATATACAGTAGGAACAACTGATGATAAGGCGAAAGTAGCTGTGATTAACTTCCCAGATGGTTCTACTATTGATATTTCGCATGCGGTTGTAGCCAAACCAGAAGTTCCGACAATTACTCTTACACACGATGATAAGGTATCGGATGCGGATAGAACAATTTCTGGTACAGCTCTTCAGAATGCGACCAAAGTAACCATTCAATTCCAAGATGGACAAGGAGAACAAGGGCATGCAGATGTTGTACCTGTTAATGGTACATGGACTTATACTCTTTCATCAGGACGTTACCTCCGTCAAACAGAGCAATCAAGTCTACCAGGTTCTTCAACTGTGCCAGTAAGGGTAACTCAAACCGTCTTTGATGCGACGAGTGATGCAGCGTCTGTATATGTAGCGAAAGACCGTAACTTTACAGGGAAGACAATTACGGGTGTGAGAGGTAGCGCAGAACTTGAACACTTGAAATCAAATCCGAAAGATGGAATTTCTTATACCGAAAGAGGTACTGAACAGACATTCCCAAGTGATTTTGATGCGACGTGGAAAGCGACGCCAGATGTGACAAGCATTGGAACTCGTACCTATACTGCAAATATCTTTGAGAAAGATAAGGTTGATAGAGTTAGTCAGGAAGTACTGGTTAAAGTTGTTGTCAAACCAAGCGTGCCAAGTCTAGTAACAGCAGTCGGTAAGAAAGATGCAGGCAGCGTTACAGTGAATGGCGTGAATAGTGGTACCACGGTAGCCCTCTATGACATGACCAATCCAGCTAACCCAATTGAATTGGGACGCACAGATGTACCAAAAGATGGCGACTTTGCGCTCAAAGATGGAGTAGCGATTAACCTAGCACCAGGTAAGAGCTTGACGAAGGATATGCCGATCGCGGTTCGTAGTATCTACAAACCAACCGTAGCGGCTGAACGAACAGAATCAGACTACGGCACAAGCTTGAAGGTAACAGACGGTCTAAAAGCTAAAGACTACCACTTGATTAAGGGAGCAACCCCAACAGATGCATTGAAAGATCGACTTCAATACAAAGATGATACAGCTCTTCCAACAGGCTCAACAGTAGAATGGAAGGAAACTCCAGACTACAGCCGTGTAGGGGATGCGACTTACAAAGCGACTGTAACGATTCCAGGATCAGGTAGCACAGAAGTGACGATTCCAGTGCATGTCTATCCAACGGTAGCTCTAGCTAGTCCGAACGGCTATAACAATAAACAAGGAACCTTGTCACATGGAGCTGACGCAGAAACATATGTGGTCTTCAAAGATGGCAACCAAACAGTGACTAAACCAGCAGGCGTAACAGTTCGTTGGCAAGGCGGCACAGCGCCAGGTATCGCAACAGCTTCAGCAGCTAATGTAGGCCGTATCGAGGTAGAATACCCAGCAGACAATGCGGCAGGCAAGACGGTTCAAACCTTAGAAGTAGCTCTTCCGACTTATCATGCAGTAGCCAAGGACAGAGAAGTCGTGCGTACGATTGGTTCAAACTTTGCCTCAACAGAAGCTAGCGCTTATGTGAAGAAAGCAGAAAATGGGCCAGACCTTCCACAAGGCACAGAGTACACATGGCAAACGGATGAAACAGGCAATGCGGCATACGGTTCAGGCACTTGGGGCAAAGTCAACGATGACTGGCTTGGTAAGAAGACCAACAAGGTTAAAGTTTACTACCCACAAGTAGATGGCGGTAATCCGAAAGAGGAAAGCCTGGCAGAAGAAACAGAGGAAATCACCTTTGTGACGAAACCAGCAACTCCAAGTATTACGACTGACTTGACAGGAAGCGCCGGCACAAGAAAAACTATCCGTATTGAGAATGCGACCCCAGGAACCACTGTTGAGCTCTACAATGGCGATACGAAAATTGGTTCTGTAGAGGTACCGAAAGCTGGTACGACTCGCTACAGTGATGTAACGACAGTTGATCTAACGATGACCCAAGACATCCCAACATCAACCAACATCACAGCTAAAGCCGTTTACAAACCATCAGAAGCAACAGAACGAGTTGAATCAGATGCAAGTGCTGCGAAAGCTTCAAGCTTCATCACTCTAAGTGCTAAAGGCAGCATCCAAACCATGAAGGGAACAGGCACTCTTACTGAGTTGGATAACTTGAACGAAACAACTCTGGCTAAGTTACTCCGTCGTTCAGACGCAGCTACGGACTTCACAGGCGCAACAGGTCGCTGGAAGAACCGAGATGCGACTAGAAAAACGGCAGAGGCAGGCACTCGAACAGAAACCCTTCTAGTGCGCCTAGCCGGTCAAACGAATGAGCAAGAGGTCAACTTCACCTTCACTACTTTAGCGCAACCAAGCGCCAAAGCTGTAGTGAGAACAAATGGTCAAGATATCACTAATGATAACTTGAGTGACTACGTAACAGCAGATGGCAACAATGGCTTAAGTTGGGAAAACCAACCAGCTAAGGTAGAAGTCGGCAAAGCTCTTCCACGTATCCAAGTCACTTACCCAAGTAATGGAGTAGCGGTATCAGACGTTACGACCCAATACGTGACACCAAAAGTATACGCTCTAGCAGAGAACCCAACTCCAAGTATTGATGCGCATAAAGGTAGCCCACTTTCAGAAGACGCTTCTGACTATGTAAAACCAGCATCAAACACAGAAGGTTTCCCGAATGGCACGACTCATGCATGGAAGAATGGAGACAAACCAAGTACCGACCATGTCGGAGAAGTGACGAAGACCGTTGTGACCACTTATGGTCAGGGCGATGATGTACCGGCTGAGCTTCGAGGTAAGGAAGTAGAAACACCGGTGACCATTACCGTTGTCCCAGACAAGCCAGTCGTGACTCCAAATACTGACGGAACAGTTGATGTAACGGTTCCAGAAGAAACAACGAAGGTTGAAGTGACTTACACACCAGAAGGACAAGACGCTCCAACAACCGTAGCGGTTACGAAGAACCAAGATGGTAGCTGGACAGCTCCAGCAGATAGCGGCATCACGATTAGCCCAGACGGCAGCAAGATTACGGTATCAGCGGACAAGTTGAAAGATGGCGCTGGCGTCACAGCCAAAGGTATCACGACAATTGGTAATAAAGACTTTACAAGTCAGCCAAGTGACAGTGCAAATGCCAAAGCACCACGCTTAGGAGCCCCAACGATTAGTCAAAACGCAGACTACGGCATTGAAGTTGAATTGGATGACAAGGCAACTCATGCGGAAGTAGACTATGTGGATGCGGGTGGAGTTGCTCGTAAATTAACCTTTGAGAAGCAAGCTAATGGCGATTGGGAGAAGACAGATCATGTCGCTATCGGCACAGTCGTGACAACAGGTAACAAGATTGTGATGCAGGCCAATACCGCCAAGGCAGGAAGCACAGTAAGTGCCACTCAAAAATCAACTTTATCAGATTCATCATCAGCAGCTAACCACAAGGCAATCGGCTTATTGAATAATCCAGTTGTGACTCCACAAATTGATAGTGGCGTCCAAATTGAAGCTCCAAGTGACGCGACCAGTCTTGAAGTAACCTACACACCAGCAGGTTCTCAAGCGCCAACTAAAGTGACACTTACGAAGGGTAGAGGCGGTAACTGGACAGTTCCAACTGGCTTTGAAGTAGGCACAGATGGTAAGCTAGTCTTGAAAGCCAAGACCGCTACAGCCGGAACTGAGGTAACGGTACAAGCTAAGGCTGAGGATATGGAAAGTAAGCCATCCACTGGTAAAGTGAAGACAGCACAACCATCAGCCTTTAGTCCAGAAAGCAAACAAAATGGGGATGTGGTGATTCCATTACCAGCAGATGCGGATAAAGTCGTGATCAACTACCCAGAAAGTGATACTGTGACGAAAACAGTAGAACTTACCAAGGGAGCAGATGGCAACTGGACTGCACCAGCAGGAAGCCCAATCACAGTTGAAGCTGGCAAGGCAACTGTCAAACAAGGTACAGCAAGCAGTGGTAAGTCTATCACAGCTCAAGCAACAGCCGGAACTGGCACAGATGTCAGTGCGGCACGCGAAGCGACCATAACTGTTCCAAGTCATACGCAGCCAACTGTTAGCACGATTACGGTAGAAGCAGATAGTCAGCCAACAGCAGATTCTATTAGCAATGCCGTAACTGCAGACCGTAAGAAAACTGCGGTAGCTAAAGCAGCTCTTCCAACAGTAGCAGCCGGAACCAGTCAAACTGTGGGAGTGACCGTCACTTATGACGATGACTCTACAGAAGATGTAGAAGTTACAGTCCAAGCTAAAGAAGCGACACCAAGCGCAGCTACAACTAAACAATGGCAAAATGGTGATGTTGAAATCGGCTTACCAGACACTGCGGATAAAGCACGCTTGACTTATACAGATAAGCAAGGTGCAAGTCAAACTGTCGAGCTCAGCAAAGGAGCGACAGGCTGGACGGTAACAAGCGGTGATACGAGTCTATTAGATAACGGTAAGTTACGCTTGAAACCATCAAGCTACACAGCTGGTCAAGCTGTAAGTGTCAGCGCAACCAAGGGAAGTGGTGACACAACCAGTCAGGCATCAAGTGCAAGTATCACTCCGACAGCACATACAGTGACTACAAATACACTAGTTAAACCATATAAACAAAATGTTACAGATAATGATTTGTTAGACGCTGTAAATGCTGAACACAAACGGTCTGTTAAGTTGAAAGATGGAACAAGTTATCCTACAACAGATGGTTTCCATGATATTGAACTTACAGTGACATATGAAGATGGTAGTATGGAAAGTGTACAAGCCAAATACAAAGTCACAGATGCTTCTAAGAAAGAAATCGACCAAGCTGCTAAGGCTAAGAAAGATGAAATTGATAAGCGTACCGACTTGACGCAAGAAGAGAAGGACAAAGCGAAATCTGATGTTGATACAGCAGCAGAAGCCGCTAAGAAAGCTATTGACGGCGCAACAACTAACGCTAAGGTAGATGAAGCGAAGACCAATGGTAAACAAGCTAGCAATAACATCAATCCAACTGGCGATAAGAAATCTGACGCTAAGAAAGAAATCGACCAAGCTGCTAAGGCTAAGAAAGATGAAATTGATAAGCG